>ERZ1673738.1443-NODE-1443-length-35831-cov-15.435795_pt1 | contig 35831 bp, 17 predicted proteins | sample MGYA00580198_ERZ1673738 | MGnify/ENA primary metagenome ERZ1673738 (study PRJEB41218, sample SAMN15661784) | gut metagenome | host: Homo sapiens | place: Canada: London | collected 2015-08-20/2019-03-30 | study: EMG produced TPA metagenomics assembly of...
TTATGCTTGTTTGCGCCTTTTCCCCACGGGTACACAGTATCCCGCGGGGTCCCCGTTTTTACGCTCGCAATGACATAAAGTGTGTTGCACGGAAGGAATCGAGTATAGGGCGTTTTGCAATGACATAAAGTGCGTTGCACGGAATAGCATAACGAGTGTACGTCAATCAAACCATAGAAGTGATGCAAATAAAACTACACCGATTGCGTACGAAGTACCGTGTCATTGCGAGCGTAGCGTGGCAATCTCCCGGAAGGGTAACCTTGTGACATAAATGGCTGAAATTCGTGGCGGAAAAGTTTGGTTTTTGTCGGTTTTTGCGACGAAAATTGTCGTTTTTTACAACTGTCGCAAATTATTTTGGTTTCGTTTGCGGTTTTTAACGCTCGGAAAACACAACATATTGTGGTCGGAAAAATTTTGGAAGATTTTCGGTATTTTTCGTAGAAAAAAGTAACAACATTGTATTGACGGCAGGCATTTTTTCTTGTATAATATAATTATCTATATATGTGAAATTGTGCAGGCCACGTTTCACGCACGCATATATATGCGCATAAGGAGGCTATTATGAAACGCAACTCGATTTACAAGAAAGCGTTAGTGCTTGCGGCGGTGCTCGCCCTTGCGCTGATTCTTCTCGTAGGTTGTGGGCAAACGACGAGCGGGGATTCCAACCTCAATCAGTTCGTTAAGCCCGACACCGGTTCGCAACAGCAGACCGAAACGGTAAAGACGGCATTGTCCGGTAACGCGGCACGACAACTGTTGCTGACCTCGATTATCAACGCAAAGACGGTCGAGCCGAACTCAAGGTACATAACGTTCTCGTTCGCACCGTACGTTTACGTCGAAAAGGAAGGCAAGACGGATAAATACACCGTCAAAGTCAAAGGTTCCATCGACACTCTCGGCGGACGCGATGACAAACAATATCCCGTCAACGAAAGCGTAATGACCTTTGAAGTGCTGAAAGAAAGCGCCGACCTTACGACGGTTGTCCTTGGCATTTACGCAAAGGGCGGCGATATGTATATCGACTTCAACGACTATGAAACGGGCAAGGCGGTGCATCGTTACTACGTGTCCGATTCGGATATCGCATACGTAGTGGGGCTTTTCAAGGATATTCTCAACCAACTGAAAATCGAAGAAGTGTTGACGGATTACGACCTTGGCAGCCTTATTAACGACGCAGGCGTTAAAAACCTTATTTCCACCATTTTGGGCACGGACAGCGACGATAAACTCACGCTGTTCAATATCTTGCTTTCCCTTATTTCCGAAAGCGGAAGTATTGACGAAGGCGGCTGTTACTCTGTGACCAACGCCGACGGTTCGGTCGATCTCGTGATGCCCACGAAACTCAACGCGATTTTCGCGCCGAAGCCGGGCATGTCGACACTGCTGCTTGAACAAATCGGCAACGTCGTCAAGAACTTGCTGAGCGGACAATCCGACATTATCAAAGGCGTCGTCAACTTCCTTGTCGGCGATATTTTGTCGGGCAAAAAGACGTTGAACACAGCGTTTGTCGCGAATATCAGCAACAACCGTTTCCAGAAACTTGCTTTGAACGTCGTCAGCACGAAAGGCGGCGTCGACAAGACGATGGAACTCGGCGTAGGCGGGCTTTCCAAATCGGCGGACTTCGCAAACGAAGTCAAAAATTCCATGCCCGAACTTGTCAAAACGGACAGGAAGAATTACAGCTTCACGACGCTTAGTGCCGACCTTAACATAAATCTCGACATTGCAAAACAAGAGTACAGCATCGAAAACATCGACGGCGCCGTTGGCGGCGCGATTGCCAAAGCCCTTGAAGGCATTACCGGCACGGAAATTTATAAAAAATCCGATGCTATTCAGATTCTCGAACCGCTCCAAATCAGCCTCCATCTCAAATTGCGTGCGGAAATCAACCTTAAAGATAACAAGAAAACCCGTGCAGTCATCGAACTGAACGGAAAAGATAAGAAAGGCAACGATAGGACCTATCTCGGTCTTTACTACATCGGCGCGGACAACGCGCTTTATGCCGATATGTCCGGACTCGGCGGCGGCAAAGCGATGATCCCCGATATCAACCTTAATCAGATTTTGAAAGACCTTATCGCGGCGAAAATCCCCGAAATCCCCAGCATAATGGAAATTATCGGCGGCAAAGGTTCGGGCGCGGCATCGGGCGACGTCATTAACGCAGGGCTTATCGAAGCGGTTCAAACCGCAATGGATAACGGCGAACTTGTCGTGACGCACTACGGTCTTGCGGCGGGCGACGAAGATTCGGCTGCTGTCGAAGAAACGGCAAGCCTTGACATCATGGCGCTTATCGGCTGCTTGAACATCGTCAAAGGTGACTCGACTCCGCTCACGGTGGAAAGCATTTCCGCAAGCCTTACGAAAGACGTAATCGCAGGTCTTATGGGCAAACTCGGAATGAAACTTCCCATTGACCAACTTGACCTTAAAATTTACCAAACCCGTGAAGATTATCCTCAGGGCGAAGAAGGCTGGAAAATCGACGTCGCCGTCAATATGGCGACCGAAGAACGCGGACAAATTCTCGGCGCGAACGTCGGTTTGTTCCTTAACTACGGCAACCCCGATCCTTCGCTTGACGGATATCTCGAAGGAAAGGAATTCAAGAGCGCCGAACAAGGCGGCGAATATATCAACGCCGGTAAATTAACCTACAAAGACGGCGAATTCGACTTTGACCTGTGGGTAAGTGTCGGGCTGGAACTCGAACTTGAATTCAACATCAGAGAAAACAGCGTACTTGACCTTTCCGCACTCGGAAAGCTTTTGTACAATCTTGCGTTGAAAGTGCAGTCTCCCGACGGCGTCAATGCGAAATTCAACCTTAAAATCAACGCCAACGCCAACGTAATGGCACTTGTAAACGCGATTAAGAACGGCGCGGACGTTGCAACGATCCTCGGCGCAATCGACGCACGCATCGACATTACGACGGGCGAAGGACAAAACGCAAAAACAGCCGTATTGCTGCTTGAAGACGGCATGCTTTATCTCAACAGCAGCGACGGCGAATTCAGAAATTATAAAATCAATATTTTGGAAGCCCTTGGCGGAAACTTCAAACTTTTCGGCAAAGACGTTTCGGGCACCGGCAGCGCACTCGCATCGGGCGAAGGCGATACAACCGAAGGTGAAGGCGGCGACGCTCCCGCAACCGAAGAAAAGGCGAAGTTCGATATCGTAGGATTGCTTCTTGCAAACATTAACTGCATTTCCGTAAACCGCGACAGACTGGAAGTTGCGATTGCGGATACGCTTATCACCGCGCTTCTTAACGGTCTGGGCGTCGATACGGAAATCGTGAAAGGGCTTAATTTCTCAAACAGCGGCACCGCGATTTCTCTGGAATACGACGGACTTAACCTGTCGAAACTCTGGCTGAAAGCAAACGTAGGCATTCAGCAGGGCGACAATGCGGCGCTCGGTCTCGGACTCGGTCTCGGACACATCGTGCTTACGGTCGGTAAGCGCAACCTTGCCGCACTTGGCGAACGTAATATTTTGGAAGACGAATATCAGGATCTTCTGAACGGCGGCAACGTATATCTCGGACTCGGCGCGGAAATCGACGTAGCGCTTGACGACGAAACTTACGTTCTTGAAGACTTGTTGGGCGCGCTTGTCGCGAACTTCGCGCTTGGCACGACAATCGACATCAAGGACGAAATCAAGGGCGGTTTGACCTTCAACATCGTTGCGGATATCGACATTTCCAGCAAGCCCGACCAGAACGATTCCCGTATTCTCATCGAAATCAGGAAAAAATCGAACGGTAAAGTCTTCCTTGGTCTTTACTATGACCAGAAAACCACGACGCTGTATCTCAAAACGGACGACGGCACGATTATTCAGCCCGTCGCGTTGAAATTCGACCTTATCGGGCTCCTTGAAGGGCTTATCAACAAGGGCGACGGTACGGCGTCTGCGGACATCGACTTGTCCGAACTCAATCCCGTAATACTCCTTAGCAACAAAGGCTTGCAGATTCAGGTAATGACGGGCGTTATGAAACTCCTTGTCGGCGTGCTTGTCGGCGATATGAACGATTATATCGAATACAATGCGGGCGCAACGAGCTATAAATACTACGCTTACGACGCGAACACCGATTATACGATTTTGCAAAACGCATATCCTTTGGCAAATCCCGTCGGACAAAAAGACCTGTATCAGAGAAACGTCGATAAATACGTTTATGAAAACGGCGAATTCACGCTTAATAACGATTACGTCGACAATGACTTCTTCGTAAAAGCGAAAGAAGGCAACTTCTTCTACGTATTGAAGGACAATGCTACGGGTATCGACGAAAAATACTTTGAAAAGAACGCAGACGGAACTTTGAAAGAGTTTGCAAACTCCGGCAGAACGTTCACGCTCATCGACGCTTCTAATAAGGATATATACGCGAGCGCGCCTAAGTACTATCAATCCGAATTCAAACGTGCGGACACTCTCATGTTCGATATGGATAAGGACGTGATGGAATTTACGAAAGGCTTTATTCCCGCGTACAACAAGACAAGCGGTCTTACCACCTACGTCAAAGTGGACGCTTCCAGACAGGAAGTCGCTCTTTACGAAGTCTTCACGCAAGGCTACACGATGAAAGACGTCTTTGACGAAAACGGCAAACCCACGGGCGAAACCAAGAGAATGGAACTTAAACTGCCCGAACTCGGCGCATCCATCGTCATCGGTAAGATCGAAGACGGCGACGTGTCCGTGGTTGAAGGCGGCACAAAATTCAGCGGTATCGGCATCGGTATCTTCATCATGAGAAACGGTCAGTCCGATCCTCACGGCGTCCATTACGTAAAGATCGCGGCAGACGAAACCTATACCGGCACGAGATATAATCTTGTCGACGGCACTTATCAGGAAGCGGCAGATGGCAAATATAAGCAAGTTTCGAACACCGCCGCAAACGTCGCAATCAAACTCGGCAACATTCAGCTTTCCGAAAAAACGTTCAAGGAAAACTACGGAGTAACCCTTGAACAGTTCATCGACGGTCTGCAAAACGAAAACCTTCCCCAAGCGGACGCGACGAATATTGCGGATCTTACCGTATACGTCAACGTGGAAGCGGGCATCGAAATCGGTGCAATCAAGACGGCTGCGGGCGGCGACACCTGGGCGATCGGCGGCTTGCTTTCGGGCATTGTCGGCGGCAGCGATAAAGATCCCAGTGCGCTTGCAAACTTCCTGAAATCGCTGCTCATTAAGTTCAACGTTCAGGACGAATTCAAAGACGTAATCGGTCTCAGAATTGCCGGCAACGTGAACCTCGGCGCGCTTTTAAGCGGCGATACAAAAGACACGATGCAAATCGTCAAGGCGCTTTTGACGAAGAGCGACCTTGCGGTTGAACTCACCGACGGCTATCCGTGGGAAGCGAAGAAGACGGTTGTCGGACTTTACGTCACAGAAGGCACGATTTACATCAACATCGACGGCGACAAGACCATCAAAGACACCAAACTCAAAATCGGCGTAGATAAAGTCCTGGGTATGGTGGGCGGCGCGTCCACGGGCGCACTTGCATCGGCGGATCTCGGCGTTGAAGGCATACTTTCAATCGTCAACAACATCGTCAAAGAAATCAGCATTTACAGAAACGACGAAGCGTCGGGCATGACGATTTCTCTCAGCAAGAACATGCTGGGCGCTATTCTGAAACTCGTTGCGGACATCGACGGCGTTGACCTGAAACTCAACGAAACGAACAGCTTTATCGAACTTAATACGAAAGTTACGGATAAAAAACCGTACCTTCTGAAACTCAGCGTCGGTATCGACCCCTTGGTACTCGGCATTGCTCTTGGCGGATTGAAGATCGGTCTTGCGGCAAACAGCGACGTACTTAAAAACCTTAATAAAACCGACTACAAAGGGCTTTCCGAAATCGAAACCATGGCGCTTGACGTCGAAATCGGCGTTGACCTTGGGCTGAAACAGGGCGAATTCCCCATCGGAAAACTTGTTTCCGGCATTTTGCAGGCAACGGGTACCGACCTTGAATTCCCGCTCAATCTCGATATTCAGAACGAACTTGACCTTGACCTTCGCGTAAGGCTCGCGGGGAACATTAACCTGAAAGAATTCGGTAAATCCGACCTTATGTTGCAGGTGAGAAACGCAGCCCCCGGCAAAGAAAAGACCATACTCGGCTTGTACTTCACGTCCGAAAACGACGTGCCTTGTCTGTACGTCGAAACGCAATTCTTCAGCCAGAGCGCACCCGTAAGAAGCAAGGTTGAAAACTTTGACCTGCTCGGAAGTCTGCTCGGCAAGACGGTCAGCGGCGTTGTGGAATACCTTGGCGGAAAAGTCGAAGGCACAGGCGCTGCGCTTGCGTCCGACGACGGAGCCACGACAAACGAGGCGGAAATCATTCTGGAACTTGCGTCAAAGAGCATTCAGGTGAAGATCGCGGAAGAAACCGTGAAAGGACTGCTTGAAGCGCTTGTCGGCGACAAGGTCGGCGACGACATTATCGAAATCATCAACGGTCTGGGACTCTCCGCAGAAGTCGCGGTGAACCTGAAAGACGAAAACAAACCTTTGCTTTCGGTCGTTGCGACGTGCTCGTATCTTGACCTTGGTATTCTTGTCAATAAGGTAAATCTCAGCACCCAAAAACAAGATATCTTCGGCACGACACTTTCGGGCAACACCTGGACAAAGACAGAAGACACAACGAAGAGTGCGCTCGGCGTACAATTCGGCGTTGAATTGAGTTACGATATCTCAAACGGCAAGCATAGTCTTGACGCAATCCTTAGCAACGTCGCGTCGGCAGCGGCTTTCGAAAAAGACGCAACAATGGCAACCGTCGGCAGCATACTGAAAGCGGTATCTCTTGACGCGATTATCAAAAACACGCACGGTTCAATCGGTATCGACGTCGTACTTAACGTCAAATCCGAAAAAATGACGGAGTATCTTGTGCCCGCAGGTCAGGCTCTTTACGAACTCGTAATGGGCAAACTCGGCGCGGAATACACTGCCGGCAATGAAAAATACGATCCGCTCCAACTCCTTAATATGGTTGAAGCATTGATTAAGATCAACCTTAACGGCAACCCCGTTTTCGTGAGCTTGAAGGACGGCTACGTTTACGTTTCGCTTTCTGCGGTCGGCGGCGACAACTTCAAAGCGTCGCTTAAAAACATTATCGACCAGATCAAGAAGACGACGGGCAGCGGTTCAAGCGCGCTTGCGACGGGCGAAGGCGACGGCGAAGACAAAAAGGATGACAAGAAAACCGATTACGTGCTTGTCAACAAGATTTTACAAAATCTGCTTGCAAGCGCAAGCATCAGCGATACGGGACTTGACCTTGCTCTTGCTCCCGACCTGATGAACGTATTGCTTGAAAACGTTGTCGCGAAACTTCTTGGCGACACGTTCGGGTTCAACGACGACGTGAAAGCAATGTTCACGCTCAGCAGCCCTTATGCAAAACTTTCGGACGGCAAAGCTTCGGTCGACGACGTCCTTTACACTGAAAAAGTCGAAGAGCGTTTCGTCCGTTATAATGCGGCGTTCGAGTCGCAACAAGGCAGCGAACAATACTTCTTCGACGCGGAAGCAAAAGTTTATAGAAAACTTTATAAAGCGGACGTCGTTGACGCGACGAAGTACGTCGTTTACACCGGCGGCGAAGTCCAGACGTTGTATTATCTCTCCGACGCGGACGAATACGTCGCGCTTACCGCGGAACAGGTGGCGGCAGCCAGATTCGTGATGTACAGCCACAAGAGTTATCTTGCGGTGTACGACTCCGCCGACAAAGCGACGAGAAACGTCGTGAAAGCGGCAGGATTCGTCGCGGGCACGACGGTTTACGACGCGAACGGCAACCCTGTCGCGGAAGATAACCTTTTCGTCAAAGTCAAACACAGCGGCATCGGCTGGACGAAAGACAACGGCATAAGCATCGACCTTGTGTTCGACAACCCGAATACGACGAAAGCCCCCGATTTCAGCATCGGTCTGGGACTTGACGCAACCCTTGTTTTGCAGGGCGAAGCGATTGAAGTTATCCCGTACTTTGTGAAGAAAGCGGGCGCGACAGCTCTTGACAATCAGGAAGTCAAAGGCTACTTCAAGGAAGGCACGGCTCTTGTCGAAATTCCCGTTGCGGAAGTTTACACCGGCACGAGATACGACAAAGACGGAAACGTTGACGAAAACGGCAAGTTCAGAAAAGAACTTGTTGAGGGAACGGAAGCCGAGCACGACCTTGTCCTTATCGGCAATATATTCCCGGAAGTATCCGAAACCGTCGGCGATGAAAAGATTTATCTCTCGATGGAACTCGGGCTGACTCTTTCCGGAACGAAAGGCACAAACGACAGTATTCTTGACTTTGTCGCAGACATTATCGACGTCTCCAACCGCACCAGCACGACGATGAAATACGTCGAGTTTGCAGAAGGCGAAGATAAAGCAACATACGAAGGTCAAAGATATTCCAAAACCGGCGCAATGTCTTATGCACAGGATGTAAACGGCACGTTCAAGCGTGGCGCGTACTACCTTGCGGAAACAGGCTACGTCGGCACGAAATTCGTGAAAAATACGGATGGCACGTTCACGATTGACAACGCAAACGGCACGTACAAATTCGTTGACAGTGATTCGGCAAAGACTTACTTCCTGATCCTTCCGGAAGAAACCGAAACCTATCCTGCCGACAAGAAGTACAGAGAAGACGGAAAAGGCTTTGTGACCGACGCTAACGGCGATTTCAAGGCGGGCGAATACTCTGTAACCGACAGAACGAAAGGCGGTGCAAAATTCCGTCTTAACGCAAAAACGGGCAAATACTTCGTCTATGAAGCCACCGGCATAACCCTTTACAAACAAGGCAACTACTACGAAATCGACAAAGACGAACTTGCAACGTTCAAGGGCGTCAGATTCGACTATGACAGCGTAAACAAAGTCGCAACCGTCAACGCTTCCGGCAAATATCAATTCGTCGCGGAAGAAGGCGCGTATTATCCCGTGCTTGAAAACGACGGCTACACCGGCAAACTGTATCGTGTGTCCGAGGCGTCAACCCCTGATAATACGATTTATATCGAAGACGTGATTTACAAATTCACCCCCGCGTTCACCGGCAAAGACCTGAGAGACCTTAACGCTCTTGCGAAGCTCCTTGTCAGCATCGGCGAATTCGAGGCGGAAGCGCGTATAAAAGTTACGGTCGGCGCAAACGTTGCGGAACTTGTAAAGGCGTTGTCCAATACCGCAAACATCGATATTGCGGAACTTCTGAAACACGTTGAACTCGCAATCGAGTCGCTTGATTCCAGAGGAACCGTCAAAGGCGGTATCTATCTGTATAACAGTACGTTATATATTAAATATATCAATACAAGTCGCGGTATCTTCTCGATGCCCGTGTCCGAACTCTTCGGCGCAATCGCGTCTGCAAGTGCGGATGAACGCATGCCTTACGAAGCGGCAATGCTGCAACTGTGGGTTGGCGAATTCATCAAACTCAACGGCGTGTACACGACGGGTATCGCGGTTCAGGCAACGACAAGCCTTGTCGAAACGCTGCTTGAAACCTTGCTCGGCTTTGACAAAGGCACGATAAACCTTAAAGCGTTCGGCGCAGTCGGCGTGGAAGTCACCATCGTTACGGCGTCTCCCATCTTCCCCGAAAACGCGGACGGCGAAGTTTACGTAAAGAAAGCGTATGACTTTGTAGCGCTCGCGGACGGCGAAGTTTACGACGGCGAGAAGTACGTATTGCTTGAAAACGGCGAATACGGCGAAATCGCAAATGGCAGCGAAGATAAATTCAGCGGTCAGACGCTATATAAACGCGTTGCAAAGGCGGAAGCAGACGTGTCTTATGTCAAACTTTCGGAAGCCGGTATTCTTTCGGATTGCGAAGGCTATGATTCGGCATACGCGGAAGCATTGACCACAAGATATACGAAGGTCAACGGCATTTACGAAGAACTGAAATTCGGCTTCGACTTCAATTCGTTCGGTATCGGCATCGGGCTTAAAATCGGCCACGTCGGGTTCAACCTTAACATCGGCAAAATCGATATCGGATTGATTGACGGAACACAGTCCATCGTGCCCGACGAAGTTAAGAACGCGACAGTCGCACAAGAAACGGTAATCGACCTGAGCCTTGAAGTAAATCTCGGCTTGGAATTCATGGATAAAAACACCAATGCGACGACAGGATTCGACATCGGTAAATTCGTCGATGGACTTGGCGTGCTTACGGGTGTGACGCTTGGCGAAGACTGGCTGAAACTCACGGTGCCCGAAGGCGGCGCGGAAGTTAGATTGTCGCTTCGCGTTGCGTTGGCGCTCAACCTTACGAACGTCGACCACTCGGTTGCCGCAATCGAAATCGTCGGTCAGATCTTTGAAAACGGCGTCAATATCAGCGAAAACGGCGGAAAAATCCTTATCGGCGTTTACTACAAAGACGGCAACGTCCTGCTGAAACTCGACGGACTCGGATTTGACAATATCCGCATTTCGGGGCTCAGACTCAGCGATTTGCTGGGCGGCTCGAACGGCGTCGAAATCCTTAAAAAACTGCTTGGCGGCAGCGGATCTTCGTCCGCGCTTGCGTCCGAAGTCAACTTCACGGTTGTAGGAAACGACGAATTCGGTTCGCCGGCGGCTGCGCTTATCCTTGACAGCAACCGCATCGCGGTTGAAGTCGGCTCGCTGTTCATCGAAAAACTGTTGGGCATCGCGGCGCTCGGTCTTGACGAAAACACGCAAAAACTCCTGGGCGGTCTTGACCTGAAAGCACTTGTCGAAGTCAACTTCGGCGAGAAATTCGTCGAAATTCCGTCGGGCGAGACGTTCAGCGGCACGAAGTACGCATACGACACCGAAACAAAGAAATATTATATCGATAACGATAACGGCACGTTTAAGCGCGAAAGCAACATTTCGCTGAAACTCAACGCGGAAGCCGCAGAACTTCTGGGCATAAACGTTGCGGTCGAAAATATCAAGATCGGCAACACAGGCGTTGAAGAACGAGTCAAAGCAATCGATATCAACGATTACGTCGAATTCATCGAAATTCTCTTTGGAACGGAGAAAGACGAAAACGGTAACGAAATCGTCGACGCACACGGCAAGCCCAAAAAGAAGATAGTCGGGTTCGAGCCGAAACTGGAAGCACTCACCTTGTCGCTTGACATTGACCTTGGCGCAATGTTCACCAACGGTATGGCGATGGGTAGATCCATTCTCGACAGCGAAGGCAAGACGGTTCTCACCAACGTATCGTCGGTCGGCGCAATCGGAAACGGCAACATGGGTATCCGCGCGTCGGTCAAACTTGAAATCGCCTTTGCGGCGCTTCTCAACAAACTGCAACAAGGCTTCGATTCGTCGGATATTTTCGCGGCGATCGAACAGGCGTTGCCGCTCGTAAAAGCGCAAATCTCGATTTACGCACAATCCGACGGCGACGAGCTTATCGGTATCTACGTCGCGGACGGCAACGTATACCTGATGCTTGACGGACTCGGAATGCCCAACATCAAAGTTACCGGCGAATTCCTTATGGATATCATCAGGACGGCAACGGGTTCGGGCACCGCGCTTTCGTCGGACGAAGCAACCGCATCTGTCGAAACAAGTCAGATTATCGATATCGTAAAACAAATCGTCGAGGGCATAAGCGTTGGAGGAAAGGCTTTGAAAGTCGCGTTCCAGAACGACTACTTCGCAAAACTTGTCGACGCATTAGTGTCGATTGTTCTGAACAAGGAAGGATTCAAATATTATCAAGACGTATTGCCTGACGTGCCGACCGATGTCGCGTTCAGCGGACTTACGATAAACCTTGCCGGGATCGAAGACAAGTACGAGCCTATTTACCGCAAGGACGGCAAGTACTATTTCGACGCAGGATGCACAAGCCAATATTACGGCATGGTATTCTTCAAAAACACCGTAACAAATCATTATGAACTGTTCAGTGAGAAAGAATACGTCAAACAATTCGGCGAAGTTAACGAAACTACGGAGTTCTATCGAAGCATCAGAAACGGGCTTGTGGAACTCGATCTCGTCGCGTACTCGACGCACCTGAAACTTGCCGTCAATATGCCCAAACTCGGCGCACAGAAAAACATTATTTCTTCGCCGGAAGTCGCAGGCGTAGCCTTTACGGAAGCAGACGAAGTTACCGGCGTCGCGCTTGGTCTGAAAGGTCAGGTCAAGATTGACAAGCAACCGGGCATTGCTCTTGCAAACATTCTGAGCGGCGTTGTCGGCGACCTTGAAACCAAACTCGTCATCGAAGAAGATATCGACATTCGTTTCGCAATCGAAGCGGCGGTCGGCATCAAATACAGCCTGAAAGACAAGAACTTTGCGCTGAACGCGGTTGATCTCAGAATTTCCCTTACGAGAGTCGACGCGACGTTGGGCAACGTACCGCTTGCGGTTCTTACCTACATCAGTTCGGAAGGCACGCTTTACGTTGACGTATCGCACTTCTTCCAGAAACAAAACGCGGGTAACAACAAGAACCTCGGTATGCTCAAAATCACGGGCGTAAACGTGCTTGACCTTATCAACGGACTTATCACGGGCGAAGGCTCGGCGACTTCCGTTGCGCTCGGTTCGTCCGACGCGTGGGTTGAAGACGAACAACAACCGTACACCTACGTATATTACGAGGCAAACGCCATTAACTCCGCTGCGCCTGCAAAGTTCGTGCACGTCGCACAGCTGAACGAAAAAGACGAGCCGAGAATGGTTTACAGAAACTACACCGGTGCTATTTCCGCCGACTATAAGACGGAAAGCGGCAAAGACTTGTACGTACGCGACCGCGCAAACAAGGATACGGGCTACACGCTGCTCAGCGCGGAAAACGCAGAAAAGTTCAGCCACAAAGCGAAATACACGCACGAACAGGCGATGACTTATACGAAACTTACCGACTTGTACGTAAAGGTCGGGGAAGATTACGTATTGGCTGCCGGCGATGCGGACGTAACTGCGACTGTGCTTTACCAGAGAGTCATTAGCAATTACGTAAAGATTGCGGACGGAGAAACCGTTAACGCAGAAGACAGATACGAACAAAACGCCGACGGCACGTACACGCAGAACGCAAACGGCACCTTCAAAGCGGTTTACAAATTCGTGAAGGTAGCGGACGGCAGCGCGTGGTATATCGAAGAATACAATTCGGAAACCTGCAAGTACGAATATAACGTATACGACCCGGCAAACCCCGACCACAACGCGCCCAAACTTTATCACTACGACGAAACCGAGAAGAAGTACGTCGAAGGTGCAGGCGAAGGCGGCGCGAAGTCGTACGTCAAAGTGCCTGTTTACAGCATTTCGGCGGTCTGGGCTGATCTCAGAAACTATGGTATCGCCGACAACGTTGCGGGTTATGACGTGGCAAGCAACGCAAAAGTCAATATCACGGGCAAAGCGATGCTCGGTCTTATCGGCGGACTTATGGGCAACACAGGTCTTGAAGACATTCTCGACGCATTGCTCATAAGCATCCATGCAACGAAAGATCCGTTCATCTTCGGCGCAGATATCGGCATCCTTGACGTTTACAACGATCACAAACTTGCGCTCAACGTAGGATTGAACATTTTCGGGTTCGACTTTGAAAAGAGAGAAGGTGCGGGCAACACCGACGGCAGCTATCTTGAATTCCTTGACGCCGAAAACACGATTTCGTTCAGACCTGCAAACGCGAATAGTTATCGTCAATTTGCCGACGTCGACCTTAATCGTATTCTCTCCGCATCGGAAATCATGGACGTCCTTGTCGACAGCCTTGACTTCGGTAAGAGCGGAAAGATTTATCTGAACCTGTCGCTTGACGCGGATTCGTTCGCACAAGACACCGGCGACAACTTCGTCCCGTGGGAAAAATACTTTGCGGCGCTTCTCGGACTTAACGAAAACAGCGCCAGGGTATTGTATCAGGTGCTCTTCCCCGAATCCGAACTTGACGGAAAGGGCAATTTCAGCATCGACATCGCGGCGGCAATCGACGTGAAGAAACTGCTTGGCGGACTTATCGCAGGCACCGGTCTGAACCTTGAAGGCACGGAAATCCGCATTACGATTAATTCCGATACGATGTTGTTCTCGGAAGATTCGCGCAAAGACGGCAGCAAGATCGTCATCACCGCAATCGGTGAGGCGGACGGTATTTTGTCTGTCTTTATCGACAACAGCGGATACCGCGGAAAGGGCAAACACGTCGCAAGACTTGACCTGAACGCAATCCTCGGAACGGCGACGTCGAGCGCGGCATACGCAAGCGCGAACGAGAATACGGGACTTATCCCCGAAAACATCTTCGGCGTTTTGAACGCACTCCTTGGCGAAGTACGTCTGGGCGGCGGCAAGATCTCGGTCGTTTTAAGAGAAAACTTCATCGGCGCACTTCTGAATACGCTGGTCGGCACGGATATTACGGAACAACAATCCCTTGTAAAGGGTGAAATCTATATCGACCTCAGAAACCTTGAAGTCGGCATCGAAATGATTCTCGGCGACGACAACTACGTTTCGGAAGGAGAACGCGACTTCTATATCGGACTCAGAATCGGCGGCATCAACCTGACTGCTCCCGACGGATTCGATATGACCGAATACACCTTCATCAAGAAGGCGGACCGCGCGAACTTCAAGAACATTAAACAACTGAAACTGGATATCAACTTTGAATCGGAATGGTATTACGAAGCGACCAACAAGACGGAAGGCTTCGATATCAGTCCTGTCGTCGATATCCTTGAAACCATATTGAAGAAGGAACTCTTCCCCGACAGATTGTTGCAAGTCCTCGTAAAAGACGACAAGATCGACGCCGTTTACGCCACTGCGATAAGCGCGCACATCGACCTTGCGGACTTCAACAATATGAAACTTTCGGTTGAAATTTTCAAGTCGACCAGCGAAGAGCCCGTAAGAGAGCTTAAACTCGGCGTGTACCTTGACGGACAAAGCGTTTACGTTGATTTGTCGGGTTGGGGACTTCCCAAGATTAAACTTGGCGGTCTGAACCTTGGCAACACCATCAACGACGCATTGTTGCCGCTGCTTGATCAGTACCTTGTCGGCGACGACAACAAACGCGGCGGTGAGACGGCTGCTCTTGCAAGCAGCTACGTCGGAGACTACGACAAGAACCATATCGAGTATTCGGATTTCGTCGAAGCGGCAGACGGCAAATACGTGCTTGTCTATACGGAAAGCAACAGCGGCGGATACGTACTTGTCGACGGCAAATACGTGAAGTACAATGCAAAAGAACATGCAGACGCAACCCGCTACGCAAGAAAAGTTGAAGAATACGACATGGCGAACACGGCGCATCAGAACGTAACCCGTTACAACGTGAATAAGGGCGCGTTCAGATCAAGCTGGGGCAAGGTATTGTTCCCCGTTGCGTACGAAGAAGACGAAAACGGCGGATACGTCCTTATCGATGGCAAATACGTGCCGTACAACGCAGAACAACACGCAGGACAAAAGCGTTATAAGGAAGTTTCGGGCAACAAACCGTACATCTCGTTGCTTCTTGCAAACAACCGCTTCGGTTTCGGCATCAATGCAGACCTTATCAACAGCCTGCTTGAAACCATTCTGGGCGCGTTGAACCTTGATATTCAACTTCCCGACTTCGGCGACGCTGTCTTGCTGTTCGATTCCAGAAAAGATCTGAACGGCGACGGTTACGCCGACACGCAACTTGACCTTGCGGTGCAAGTCAACGACAACCTCTATTTCGGATTCCGCACGACGAATCTTGAAATCACAGGCAACTCCACCGAAGTAAGCCATGCCGAAAGAAGATATGCGGAAGTCGTAGGCGACGGAAAGGAATTTGTCACCGTATACGACATTGAAAAAGGCGAAATCGGTCTTGAAACGGTTGCGCTTGGCTTCAACGTACAGATAAGACAAAACTGCGTCGACAACGGACAAAGCGACTTCGAGAAATACCTCGGCGTACTGCTTAAATCGCTTTTAGGCATCAACAACTTCACGCTGAACCTGCCGTCAAGCGGCGAAATCGGTTGCGACATCGACCTCAGAGTATCTCTGAACATTGCAAACCTTGTCAAAGCATTGCAGGGCGGCAACGTCGACTGGTGGAGCGATATCGAGTTGTACCTTGACCTGAAACCCATGGGCTACGGCTCGTTGCTCACGATGTATAAACAGAAAGGCGACGCGGACGTTTACGCAGACCTTTCGGGCTTGTCCTTGTTCAAGGTCAAGATCATCGGTTTGCAGAGCCTTATCGGCGGACTTGTATCGGCGTCGGCAACCGCTCTTGCAAGCGGCGATAACGAAGTCGCGATTGCGTCCGCATCGGGCGACATTGCAAAACTTACCATTATCCCGGGCAAAGTGGGCTTCACCGTTGAAATCGGCTGGGGCTTCATCGAAGGACTTCTGACGAGTCTACTCGGCGATACGCTGCACGTGGCGGACGGCACAGGCGAACTTGAGGGTTACAAGACCATCACCATCGGTGAAGGCGCAACCGCAACGGTCATTCCTTTGCCGAAGATGAATAACGACAGAGCATTGTCGCTTTCCATCAACCATGCGTCTGCAATGTACAACAGATCTTTGGAAATCGACCTTAGACTCGGTTTCAATAAGAACGACGAAAGCGCGGTCAACCTGAAAATCCACAACTTCGTGCTTACAAGCGGAAAAGAAAAATCGGCAAGATACATCAGGTTCGGCGCGACGAAGGGCAATATTAACGAAGCCGGCACAGGAAACGGCGTACTTGACGCAATCACCGGCACCAATGCACACGCGTTCTCCGGACTTGTGTTAAGCGACGCGAAAGGCATCAGCCTTGTGAATATCCTGACCTCGGTGATTAAGGGTATCGACCCCGACATTACGATTGATTGGCGTAAGAATACAAACCATTACTATACGGATAGTAAAACAGAAAGTTACAACTCTAATCAATATGCAACAATCGAATTGTCGCGTACGAACAAATCGTCCGAGCACATGACCCGCGGCGTCAAGACTTACGCAGGCAAGTTCCAGGCTTATATCAACAACGATCAGAACCGTGAAATCGGCGCATGGCTGTTCAACAATCAGTTGTACATCGATATAACGAAGACGCTTAACGTCACATTGGCAATCGGCGCATTGAGAAAGATGAAGGTTGCGGACCTTGATATTCTGGGACTTCTTGGCGGACTCGGCTCGGCATCGGCAACAAACGCCATGGCAAGCGACGAAGCAACCACCGAAAAGAGCCTGAAAGACACGGTATCCGGATTTGTCAAAGGCGTCCAGGTCAACTGGTGGAACAACCAGACGGTCGCAGGTAGTGGCGTCGGCGACAGAGCGATCACGACAATCCGCGTCGACCTTAACGGAAAAGGACTTAACAACATTCTTGCAAAGGTTTACTACCTGCTTTACGGTATGTACGACACGAACGCTCCCGCTGCGGAATTGTTCAGCGAAGAAGCGTTGTATCAGATGGTTTACACCGAAGGTCAGGACGTAACGCTGAAAGACGGCACGGTTGTGAAGAGCGTGAACGCTCACGGAAAATGCGTGTTCTATCTGCAAACGTTTGCGTCGAATATGATCGGCGAAATGGCAAGCATTCTTAAAGACATGCTTAAACCCGGCGGATCGTTCGGCGACGTTCTGAGAGAAATCCTTGGCAGATTGCTGCCGCTTCCGAAACTTGACGAAGCCGAAAACGGAAAACCAAATTACGTCGAAATCGTAATCGACAAGAACCGTCTTGCAAGCGGAAAGGGCGTTCTTAAACAAATCGCACTGACGATCAATAAAGAACGCACCACCAACAACGGCAGCACGATAACGGCGGTTGGCAACAACAACGATACTGCGGAAATCGTCATCAACCTTGACAACAACGTGACGTTGCGCTCGGTATCGGCGGTAAGAGACTACAACACCAACAGCACGAAACCCAACGAAGACTCCGGAAAGACCATAAACGTCGCGAACCCGTTCGATCCTGTCGAACTCACGTCGGCGGCATTGAACTCATCCGGTCTCCTTGACAGAGTCGCGGCAGACTTCTATGGTATTTCGGAATACGATTCGAAATCCGAAAAAGGCGTGACCGACTCTTATGCCGAACTCGGCGGAACGCCCATCGTCTGGGATACGTCGACTGCGATTCTCGAACCGGGCAAAGAAAGCGAAATCTGGGGCTATGCGCTTAACTACAAAGTGCAGAAAGTCAAAGTCAAAGTAAGCAACAGCACGGGCTTCCTGCGTCTGTTCGGTTACTTCAAGGCGGACGGCACGACGTTTGTCGAAACCAACAAGATTACGGTTGATCCGACCAAAGATCCGACAGGTGCAGACAATATTTCGGCAGGCTTGCCCAGAATTATCGTAATCATGAGAAGGGACGGCGAATTGCAAGTTCTGTCCAGAGATTACGACAAGGATAAGCCCGACACCGTCAATATCAACGGCACCGATTACACCGTCGACGGCAAGTTCAACTGGATTGACGAAGACACCGTCGAAGAAGGTGCAACGGTTGAAAAACTGTTCTGGTATCAGGTCGGTTACAGCTCTCGTATCCAAAAGAGCATAAAGATCAAGTACAACAACGTCGATATCGTTTCGGGAAGCTTGCCGAACGACGACAAATTCGGAATTCTAAACGGCGGCACGGCATTTGACTTCACGCCCGAAAACTTCGATATCGTCGGCAACCTCGGACTCCCGTCCATTAAGGCAAGCGAAACATTCACGAAGAATGGCGACAAGTTCTCATACGTCGGATTTGACGGCAGCACGTACGAGTTCACCCCGGGCACCGCGCCTACGAATGAAACCGAACTTGCGGAGTGGAACAAGCATACGCTTGGCGGCAACGGAACGTTCACAAGGTCGTTCAACGGCAAAGTGCTCCAAAGCGGCACGTACACCTACGTCGCGGCAGAAAGCGCGGCGGCAGGCTTGCTTGACAGCCTTGGCGGACTCTTCGGCGGAAGCGGCGCGAATACGGATAACGGCAAGTACGATCTCACGGTAACCGATACGGGCTACACCGGACTTAAAGAAATCACCGTAAAACTCGGCACAGGTAAGACGACTACCGTCGACGTGATCGAGTGGAACTACGACGACTTCAAGTACGATATGAGAAAACCGCAAAACGGCGCAAGCGGAAGAATCGTTGCGGTCATCAATAAGTACGAAATCAAACGTACGACAGGCTTGGTCGAAAAGACGGAAGTCGTGAACAGTAAGCAAGAAATCAAGCTCGACGTCGGTATCACGCAAGAATCGCTCAGCGCGCTTGCGGGCGGCGACCTTAAATTCAACCAGTACGAAGACGCGTTCGTATTAAGCGCGACGGGCGACTACGTCCTCGAAACAAGAGACGCGTTCATCCCGTACGACGAGACTTTGCACAAAGACCAGAAGCAATATGCGCTTGTTGACGGCACGTACGTTGATGATTTGGCATTGGCTGCGGCGGACAACACCGCAAGATACGTCGAAGGCAAAGTTACCGGCTATGTTTACGACAAGTACGCAGACGGCAAATCCGCAGACAACAGGTATGCGATCAATATCTTCGACGCGGAAGAACTTTACGTCAAAGTTAAACATTCAAGTATTACTTCCGAGACGCAACAGTTCCACGTCGACGACTTCAAGTTCTATACCGACACGTTCACGGCAACCGACACGCAGACTCCGTTCACGATGTTCGTCGTGCCGGAACTCGGCGTAAAGACGGAACGTAATATCACCGTGAAAGCGTTGTACGACGTAAACGGCGCGTACGAACAAATCTTTGACATCAAAGTCGTCGTAACGCCCAAGGTCGCAACCAAGGTCGTGTTGCTTATCGATAACGACCAAGTGATTGACAGAACATATCTTGAATCGACCGCGGAAGTCACCGTTTACTACAAGGACGGCACCGAAAAACAAGGACTTGCAAAAGACCTTATCCGCCTGACCGACAAAGAAATCGAGAAGATTGCAAACGCGAAAGATCATCTCGGCATAACTTACGGCACGGCAAGCGTGTTCAAGAAGGGCAGATACGAGCTTATCGCGGCGGGCGAAACGTACGACGGACAAAGATTCGACCTTGTCGACGGCAACTTCGTCGAAGCGACGGACGGCGAGTACAAGTTTGTTGAAGACGAAACATTCGTCCAAAACGGCGTAACGTTCGAAATCAGAGTGTTCAGCAAAAACTGAATAAATCAAAATTAAAATCGGCTCCCGAAAGGGAGCTGATTTTATGCCCGAAACGCTTTAATATTTCTTACGGTTGTGATAGAATAAGGCTATGAATTTTGAAATCACGGGATTAAACGCGCTTATGCTCGTCGCGCTGTGCCTGCCTGGTTTTTTCCTGACAAAGGCAAACGTGCTGAAAGAAGAACACATCAAAGGTTTTGCGGTGTTCCTTTTGTACGTGTGCAGCCCCGCGCTGTCGATATACAGCTTCCAGCAGGCGGAGTGCAACATGGAAATCCTGATAAACATCGGCATACTTTTGCTTGTTACGACGTTTATGCAGGTGCTGATAATGGGCATCGGCTTCCTTATCAACATAAAAACTTATAAAATCGACGGGGCGTCGCGCGTGGCGACCGTTGCGGCGGCGTTCGGAAACGTCGGATTTTTCGGCGTTCCCATATTGCAGGCGTTGCTTCTCGACCATCCCGAAGCCATGGTTTACAGCGCGGTTATGAGCGTCATGATGAACCTTATCGGCTGGACTCTCGGTATGTTTATGATGAGCGGTGACAGAAAACACGTTTCCGTCAAAAACTTCCTGATAAATCCGACGACGCTGTGTCTGCTGATTGCGTTGCCGCTGTTTTTCACAAACACGTCGCTCCCGAAGCCCGTCATGAACTTTGTGGAATTCTTCTCAAAAATGTCCACGCCCACGGCAATGACCGTGCTTGGCATGCGGCTGGCTTTCGTGAAGTTCAAGGATTTAATGGATTACAGGCAAGTCGTCGCGATTTTTTTGAAACTTATCGCGTTGCCGCTTATAACGTTCGGGATAATGTACGCGCTGCCTGTCGACGAAACGTTGAAAATCTCAACGTATATTCTGTCGTGCATGCCGCCCGCGGCAATCACCTTAAACTTTGCCGAACTTTCAAATACGTCCCCGAAAACCGCCGCGAATATCGTCGTTGTCGGGAGTTTGCTTGTCGCGATAACGCTCCCGGTATTGTTGCTTATTGCATAGAAAATTATTGAAAAGTCTGAAACGTTGTGATATAATATATTAAAACGAAAATAAGGAGTCTTATTATGGCATTCAATTTTATAAAAAGACAACTCTTGAAGGTTATTGAATGGACAGACGAAACTCAAAATACCATTTTGTATCGTTTTGACGTCCCCGACAGATACGCGATTATGCGCGGCTCGCAGCTGACCGTCAGAGAATCGCAGGTTTGCATCTTCGTCGTGGAAGGCAAAATCGCCGACGTTTTCACGCCCGGCAGATATAAACTCGACACCGAAAACCTGCCGGTTCTTACGGCGTTGTACAGCTGGAAATACGCCTTTGAAACTCCGTATACCGGCGAAGTCTATTTCGTGAATACCAAACAATTCACAAATCAGAAATGGGGCACTTCCAATCCCATTATGATGAGAGATAAGGACTTTGGCGTTATCCGTCTGAGAGGCTACGGCATTTACAGCTATAAGGTTGAAGACGCGGTCAAACTCATGCGCGAACTTTCCGGCACGAACCAACAATTCCTGACCGAAAACATCGCTGACCAATTAAGGAAAATGATTTTGTCGACGGTCACTGACGTCATCGCCGAATCGGGCATTGCCGCGCTGGATCTTGCAACGCAGTACGACGAACTGTCCGGCTCCACGAAAGATAGACTTGCCGACAAATTCACCGAATACGGCTTCAAACTTATTGATTTCTATATCGAAAATCTTTCGCTTCCCGAAGAAGTCGAAAAAACTTTGGATACCCGCACGTCGATGGGCGTTCTGGGCGACAAGATGGGCACGTTCACCCAGTATCAGGCGGCACACGCTATGCGTGAAGCGGCAAACAATCAGGGTGCGGGCGGCTCGCTTGCAGGCGCAGGCATCGGTCTCGGCGCGGGACTTTCGATGGCAGGCGTTTTCAGCGAAGCGTTGAAGGGCGCAAAAGACGCTCCCGCGGAAGCAAAAATCAACACCGTAAAATGCACCAAATGCGGCGCGGACGTGAAAGCAGGCAGTAAATTCTGCCCCGAATGCGGCAACAAAATGGCGGAAAGTAGATTCTGCCCCGAATGCGGCGCAAAAGTCGGCGCAAACGCAAAATTCTGCCCGGAATGCGGCAAAAAACTTAACTGATTGACACACGATGCAAGGCAAAAAGGCTGACAAAAAAGTTGATTCGACCGACGTCGTAAAGTGCAAAACTTGCGGCGCGGATATGTACTTCGATATCGCGTCGGGCAAACTCAGATGCCCGTACTGCGATAACACCGTCGAGGCAAAAGCCAACGTTTTCGAGAACGAACACAACGTCGACGGCTTTGACGAAAGCAAACTTCGCCACGAAGATGGAGTCATTACTTATCAATGCCCGAACTGCCACGCAAAGTGCGAAATGCACGGCGTTTTCGACACGTCGGCAAAATGTCCGTTCTGCGGCGCGACCAACGTCTTAAAGGTTGACGATATCCCGGGACTTGCTCCCGACGCGATTCTTCCGTTCAAGATTACGCGCGACGTAGCGTCACAAAACGCACTTAAATGGATAAAAAAGAAACTTTATGCGCCGATTAAGCTGAAAAAGAGTTTCAAGCCCGAAAATCTGAACAGCGTATATTCGCCGACGTTCAGCTTTGACAGTGATACTTTCAGCACTTACAACGGGCGCCTTGGCGAATATTATACCGTGACCGTCGGCAGCGGCAAAGACCGCCGTACCGAAACCCGCACAAGATACTTCAACGTCAGCGGCACGTATTCGCAATTCTTCAACGACGTACTTATCGAGGTCAGCCCGAAACTTTCGCAAAAGGAATTTGAAAAGGTCGGCGGGTTCGATACCGATAACGCGGTCGAGTACACGTCGGAATATATCGCGGGACATTCGTCCGAAAGATACGACACGAGCGTCAACGACGCTTACGGCACGGCAAAAGAAAAAATGAACGCATGTATCAAAAGCGCGATTTTGGCGCAGTATCATTACGACGTGGTCGATTACCTCCACATCGACACAAGTTTCAACGACAGCACTTTCAAGTATATCCTTGTGCCTTTGTGGTGCAGCGGTTTCAAATACCGCGATAAGATTTACAACTATTTCGTAAACGGAAGGACGGGAAGAGTGGGCGGCAAAACGCCGATTTCCGTCTGGAAGGTTGCGCTCACGGTGGTTATTATCGCCGCCGTCATCGTCGGTGCGTATTTCGGCTTGAAAAGCGCCGGCATAATCTGAAAATTTTTTAACGAGGTGAATATAATGATTATTACTCCCGATACTTTAATTGGCGACATCATCGAAGGCGACGTTAATATCGAAGCCGTTGCAAACGTTCTCACAAGCGTTGGTATGCATTGCCTGGGCTGTGCAATCGCTCACGGCGAAACGGTCGGCGAGGCGGCAGAAGTCCACAACGTCGACGTAAACGAACTCATCGCGCGTCTTAACGAAGCGGCAAAAAAATAATGGCTGAATCAAAAGAAATCAAAGACAGGCTGTATGAACTCAGGACGTTTTCCGATATTTCCACAGCGGAAATGGCGGAAAAACTTGGCGTGACCGAAAACGAATATATTGCGTTTGAAAACGGCGAGGACGAAGCGCCGATATGGCTTGTTTACAAATTTGCGTCGATCGTCGATATCGAGCCGTCCTTTATCTTCACGGGGAAACAACCCACGAAAAAGTACGCCGCGGCAGTTTACGAAAACAAGGGCGAACGCGTCGAAAGATACCCCGGGTATTCTTTCACGTCGCTTGCCGCCGATTTTCAGAACAAGCAGATGAAACCTATGCTTGTCGATATTTCCCCCACAGACAAGCCCGAACTTGTGTGTCACGCCGGGCAGGAATTCAATTACGTTCTCGAAGGGCTTTTGAGAGTGGTTGTCGGCGACGAGGAGTTTTACCTGCATAAGGGCGACAGTTTGTATTTCGATCCGTCGCTTCCGCACGCGCAGATGGCAATGGGCGACAAGCCCGCAAGATTTATCACCGTTATCAACGAGTAAAAATTACGACTTGGAATAAAAATAAACCGCCAAAAAGGCGGTTTATTTTTGTTTTAATGAAAACAGCCCAAGCCGAATACCGCGTACTAACGAATCGACTTGGATTTCGGCATAGACACCGCTTTTCAGGTTTGTCAGAATAACAAAGTCGTTAGATTTTTTGCTCGCTTCAAACATTTTTCCGTCGCAAAAGCAAACGTAATAATCGCCGGTTGCAAACATTTGTAAAAGTTGCCTCCTTATTTCGCATAAGGAAAATTGATAATTATTTGATTTTTGATTATAAAACTTAATCATATCAAACATTATAGATTAGAAATATTAATAATTCAAGACATTTAATTAAAAAACTTGATAATTATTAGTAGGAAATACGATTATGATTAAGTTATCTGAATTAAGAAACGAAAAAGGGCTGACGCAAAGAGAAATCGCAAAGATTTTCAACGTAAGTCAGGGCACGTACAACAACTGGGAAAACGGCAAAACTCAGCCGTCGATTGAGCAACTTGTGGCGATTGCGGATTTTTTTGGCGTTAGCATCGATTATCTTGTCGGGAGAGAGAGCGAAGACGGCATTATCGCAAGCGCGAAGGACAACCGAATCAATCTTTCGGACAAGTCGCGCGACGCTCTTTACGTTTTTGAAAACCATATCCGACAAAAAATAATTGACCGCCTTACGGCGGTTTGTTTTTATAACGAAAGACTGTTCATAACAATTTGTTATTATTTGTTGGCAAAGAAAGAAAAAAGTGCGATACTATAATTAGAAATAATTAAGGTGAAATTATGATTTTATCGATCGGAGAAATACTTGCGGATTTAATCGGCGAAAAAAACGACGGCGCATTGACGTTCAGGGCGTTTTGCGGAGGCGCGCCGTTCAACCTTACCGTTAACGCAAAGCAAAGCGGCGCGACAGTCGGGTTCGTCGGGCGCGTCGGAAACGACGTAATCGGTCGCTTCGTCACGGCGGAAGCAGAAAAAGCAAACCTTGACAGCCTTGACATTCAGACGGACGAAAAACGCAACACGACGATTGCTTTCGTGACTCTCATGAACGGCGAAAGGGATTTTGCGTTCAATCGCCACGACACCGCCGATTTTAATATCGACTTTGACAAAATCGACTTTGCAAAATATAAAAACCTTAATATCGTGCATTTGGGCTCGCTTATGCTGTCGGAAGAAAAAGGGCGCGCGTTTGCAAAAAGAGTTGCAGACAAAACGAAAGAAATCGGCGCGAAACTCAGTTTTGACGTGAATTTCAGGAAGGATATTTTCCGTGATTTCGACGCCGCAAAAAGGGCGTACGAACCATTTGTAAAACGTGCGGATATCGTCAAATTTTCGGAAGACGAACTACTTGACTTCACGGGAATTTCCGGGATCGACGCTGCGGCGAAGTCGCTGTGCGACAAAGACAAACTGATTCTCGTGACGCTTGGAAAGAACGGCAGCGCATATTATTTCAACGGCGAAAAGGGCGTTGTGCCAAGCGAATATAAATGCAAAAGCGTTGACACGACGGGCGCGGGCGACGCGTTTTTCGGGGCGTTTCTTGCGGCAATCGAAAACAAAAAACCGACAAAAGAAAACATTGTTTCGGCAATGCGAAAGGGCAACGAAAAGGGCGCGAAAACGACAGAATTTTTTGGGGCGATAAAGTTATGAACGACATTAAAGACATAGTAACAAAACCGATATTTTTTGAAAGAAACAGAGTTTATCGTATATATCACGGCGGTAAACCATTCAAAGCGTTGTTTGACGATGGATACGACGACGGGAGCGACAATATGTTTCCCGAAGAATGGGTAGCAAGCAAAGTGCGTGCGATCAATCCGAAATACTTCGGCGCGCGCGACGGCGTGTCCAAAGTAAAAGGAACGGGGGTTTTCTTTGACGACCTGTTAAAAGAGCATAGCGCGGAACTTTTGGGGCTCCGCAAATATGACTGTCTTGTGAAGTTTCTGGACAGCGCGACAAGGCTGCCTTTTCAGGTGCACCCCACGAAAGAGTTTTCAAAAAAACACTTTAGTTCCGAATATGGCAAAACCGAAGCGTGGCTTGTCATCGCGACTCGTCCCGGCGCAAAACTTTATTTCGGCTTTAAGGACAAAATCACGAAAGAAGAGTTAAGCGCACTCGAAGAGCGCAGCGAAACCGAAAAAGACATAATGGGCAATTTGCTTTCCGGCGTGGACGTGCAGGCCGGGGATTTGTGGCTTATCCGCGCGGGGCTGATTCACGCAATCGGCGCGGGTTGCACGATTATCGAAGTGCAGGAGCCTACGGATTTTACAATTCAGCCCGAGCGGTGGTGCGGCGATTATCACATAAGTTACGACGAAGAATTTATCGGGCTTCAAAAGGACGTCGCGCTTGACGCGATAAACTACGATATTTACGGCGCCGCCGCAAAAGAGTTTGCAAAAGTATCGCCGAAAGTCGTCGTCGATACCGAAAACTATAAAAAGGAAATCCTTATCGGATATGACAATACGCCGTGCTTTCAGGAAATCCGCCATACGATAAAAAACGGCGGTAATTTCATTACGGAATTTGCGCCCGCGGTTTATATCTGCCTTGAAGGCAACGCGAAAATTGTCGGCGAAAACTATGAAAAAGACGTGCGCCGCGGCGATTATTTTTATCTGCCTTTTATTGCGGAAGGGAAGTTCAGAATCACGACCGACACCGAAGCCGTGTTTATCGAGTGTCTTCCGAGCAAACAAGATTAAAAAACTGACGTTATGAAAATCCGCCTTTTCGGGCGGATTTTATAATATCCTTACGAAAAGGCAGCCGATGACCGCGCCGAAAAAGGACGCGACAAGGGAAATGGGAATGGCGAAGCGCAGGCTTTTGACTTTTACCTTTGAAAAGTAAACGGCGCAAACGTAAAATATCGTTTCGCTGCTGCCGATTATGACGGCGGCGCATTTCCCGACGTAACTGTCCGCGCCGTAATCTTTGAAAATGTTTTCAAGAAGGGCGACGCTTCCCGCGCCGCTGAAAGGACGCAAAATCATGACTTCCGTCACTTCTTTTGGTATGCCGAAAAAGGCAAAAGGTTTTTCAAAAATCTTTGTGAGATATACGGTGAGTCCGCTTGTTTTAAACAGTTCGATAAGAATGAAGATCGCCGCAAGATAAGGGAACACGTCTTTGACGAGCAACATACTTTCTTTGCCGCCTTCGACAAAGGCATCATACACGTTTACGCGTTTTATCGCTGCAAAAAGCACCAATAAAACCAAGATTACGGGAATAACGTAATTCATTTGATAAACACCGCAACAAGCAGAACGCCGATAATCGTCGACGAAAACGTCGATATTATCGACGGCAGAATTATCGCGGACGGGGCGGTGCTTCCGTACTCCGTCATAAGGCTTAACACGGTAAGCGGCAGGAGTTGCAAAGACGTTGCCGCAATCACCGTGAGCATTACCATATTTTTTGTCGCGACGCCCGATTTGTCGTCCATAAGATATATCGCGTCGATGCCGGCAGGCGTTGCCGCGTTTCCGAGTCCGAGCACGTTCGACGCAACGTTCAGGGTGATTAAGTCGACCGCTTTTTCGCTTTCGTTTCTGAAAAGCCGACGGGTAAGCGGGCGGAAAAGTTTCGTGAGTTTTTTGTCAATCCCCGTCTTTTCCATAAGTTTCAGCACCGACGTCCACACGGCGTAAATCGCCAGCATTTTAAGCGACAGCGACACCGCGTTCGTCGCGCCGGCAAGCATAGACGCCGTAACTTCATCGGGCGAAGTCACGGAAATTATCACGACGGCGACGATAAAAATCAAAGTAAAGATGACGTTCACGTTTAATCGTATGCAAGAAGACGGGGAGTTATGCCAGACAAGATTAAAACGAACCGTGGTCTGACGGCGAATTTTTGACTAATACATCGTTACGCTCACGGCTTATACATCAAGTATTAACCCGTTCGCGTGCCTTGTCTTAGCCTAAAATTTCGCCGTCAGACTTGTCCGCAACCAAAACGCCGATATTTCCGATGATTTTTGGTAAAGGCGAACGCAGACGTACTATACGTACTTCAAGCGAGAATTTGACAAAAAGCGCAGAAATTGCGACATTTTGGCAAGGTTCGTTTTAATCTTGTCTGGCATACTTTTTATACTTTACAAAACGCATTATAAATTGTATAATGTACCGGTACTTATTATAAGGAGGGCTCATATGTCCGAAAAACAGAAATATTATATCACAACCGCAATCGCGTACACGTCGGGGAAGCCTCATATAGGCAACAGTTACGAAATCGTGTTGTCCGACGCAATCGCGCGCTTCAAACGTCGCGAAGGTTTTGACGTGTTCTTCCAAACAGGCACCGACGAACATGGTCAAAAAATCGAAGAAAAAGCCGAAAAGGCGGGTATGACTCCGCAAGCCTTCGTCGATATGGTTGCGGGGGAAATCAAAGACATCTATAAACTGCTTAACATTTCGTACGACAAATTCATTCGCACCACCGACAAGGATCACGAACGTCAGGTGCAGAAAATGTTCAGAAAAATGTACGAAAACGGCGATATATACAAAGGCTCTTACAAGGGTTGGTACTGCACCCCTTGCGAGTCGTTCTGGACGGAAACGCAGCTTGTGGACGGCAAATGTCCCGACTGCGGCGGCGAAGTGAAAATGGCGGAAGAAGAAGCCTATTTCTTCAAAATGGGGAAATACGCCGACGCCCTTAAAAAATATTACGACGAACATCCGGAGTTTATCCTGCCCGCGCAAAGAAAAACCGAAATGGTCAACAACTTCATTAAGCCCGGATTGCAGGATTTGTGCGTGAGCCGCACTTCGTTCAAGTGGGGTATTCCCGTCGATTTCGATCCGAAACACGTCGTGTACGTATGGCTTGACGCGCTGACGAACTATATCACGGGGCTCGGCCACGACGTCGACGGCAACAGCGACGAAAAGTTCAAAAAATACTGGCCCGCCGACGTGCACGTCATCGGCAAGGATATCGTCAGATTCCACACCATTTACTGGCCGATTTTCCTGATGAGTCTGGGGCTTCCGTTGCCGAAACAGGTGTTCGGTCATCCGTGGCTTTTGCAGGACGGCGGAAAGATGAGCAAGTCGAAAGGCAACGTTATTTATGCCGACGACCTTGTCGGATTTTTCGGCGTCGACGCGGTAAGATATTTCCTGCTTGCCGAAATGCCGTATGAAACCGACGGTATCATCAATTGGGAGTGGATCACCGACAAAATCAACAACGACCTTGCCAATATTTACGGCAATCTCGTCAGCCGCACCGTCGCGATGAGCAACAAGTATTTCGGCGGCGTCCTTGAAAACGCAGGGGCGAAGGAAGACGTCGACGACGACCTTATCGCAACCGTTACGGGCGCATACGAAAAAGTGCGCGCAAAAATCAACGAATTCAGAATATCCGACGCGCTTTCCGAAATCTTTGTGATTTTCAAACGCGCAAACAAATATATCGACGAAACTATGCCGTGGGCGCTCGCCAAGGACGAGTCCAAGACCGCAAGACTTAAAACGGTTTTGTATAACCTTGCCGAAAGTATCGTGATCGGCACGTCGCTGTTGGAACCGTTTATGCCGGACACCGCGGCAAAAGTAACGTCGTATTTCGGCACAACTGTGCGCGACTACGGCCGAATTGCCCGTTTCGGCGGCATTGAAAACGGCACGAAAGTCGTTGAAAATCCCGAAATTCTGTTCAGACGCCTTGACGTGAAAGAAGTCGTCGATAAGGCGCACGAAATGTACGAGGCAAGGAAAAAACCCGCAGCCCCCGAAGTGAAGGAAGAAGAAAAACCCGAAATAGATATCGACTATTTTGCTGGGCTCGATTTAAGAGTCGCGAAAGTCGTCGCGTGCGAAAAAGTGCCAAAAGCGGACAAACTTCTGCACCTTACCGTCGACGTCGGCGGAAAAGAGAGAAGCATCGTCAGCGGCATTGCAAAGTTCTATACGCCCGAAGAAATGGTCGGCAAAGAAGTGGTCATAATCGCAAACCTTAAACCCGTGAAACTTCGCGGCATCGACAGTCAGGGTATGATACTTTGCGCGTGCGGACAAGACGGGAAAGTTACGCTCGTTTCGCCCGAATCCGCCGTGGAAAGCGGCGCGTTCGTCAGATAATGCTCATCGACACGCATTGCCATCTTGACGACGAAAGGCTGTATCCGCTTGCCGAAAGCGTCATAAGCGATATGGCAAAAGACGGGCTGTATTGCGTCGTTACTTCGTCAAGCGATTACGAGTCGAGCGTGTGCAATTTCGCGCTTGCGACAAACAATCGCGACGTGTATGCGACCGTCGGGATTCATCCGCAGGAAGCGTCGGGGCGGACAACCGCGCAATACGACGAGTTCTGCAAGATGGCGGAAAACGAAAAAGTCGTCGCAATCGGCGAAGTCGGGCTTGATTATTATTACGAAAATTCCCCGCGGGAAATCCAGAAAACCGTGCTTGTCGAACAAATGGAACTCGCACATTTTCTGCGCCTTCCGCTTGTTTTTCACGTCAGGGACGCGTACGGCGATTTTTTTGACATCTTAAAGGACAATAAAAAACTCCTTGAATACGGCGGGACCGTGCATTGTTTCAGCGGCACGGCGGAATACGCAAAAAGCCTTTTGAAATACGATTTGTACTTCGGTTTCGACGGGCCGATTACCTATAAAAACGCAAGGCACTCGGTGGAGGCTGCGGCGGAAATACCCGTTGACAGACTGCTTGTCGAGACGGACAGCCCGTACCTTGCGCCGACGCCCCTTCGCGGCACGATAAATCTTCCGAAGAACGTCCGCCTTGTTGCCGAAAAACTTGCGACGATTAAAAATTTATCAATAAACGACATTGAAGAAATCACAACGAACAATGCAAAAAGATTGTTTAAGAAGATAAAATGAACACATTAACTTACGTTTACGACAACAAAATATACTTAAACCTTACCAATAAATGCAGTAATAACTGTGAATTTTGCATAAGGCATACCGGCGACGGAGTGCTGGATTATTATCTGTGGCTTGACAAAGAGCCGACCGCCGACGAAGTCATCGAAGACCTGAAAAAGTACGACCTTTCAAAGTATAAAGAAGCCGTGTTTTGCGGTTTCGGCGAGCCGCTGTACGCTTTCGACGTGTTGCTGAAAGTTGCAAAATGGCTCAAAGAACACGGTATGAAAACCCGTCTTAACACGAACGGTCAGGCAGGACTTATATCGGGGCCCGATACGGCAATGAAACTCAAAGGACTTATTGACACCGTGTCGATAAGTCTGAATGCGTCCGACGCCGAAAAGTACAATAAAATCTGCCATTGCAAATTCAACGAAGAAGGGTTTTACGAAATGCTTCGTTTTGCGGTAAACTGCAAAAAAGAAGGTATCCGCACCGTTATGTCCGTCGTTGACGTCATCGGAAACGAAGAAATCGAAAAATGCCGCGCCGTCGCAAAACAGGCGGGCGTCGAGTTCAGAGTCAGGACGTACGTCCAAAGTTACGAACAATGAGAAAGATTAAGGATATTTTAATCGACAACGGTTTTCGGTTCAATCATAATCTCGGGCAAAATTTCATCACGGACAAAAATCTCCTCGATAAAATCGTGGAGCTTTCGGGCGTGGACGAAAACGACGTCGTTGTCGAAATAGGAACGGGTGCAGGCACGCTTACCCGCGCGATTGCCGAAAAAGCGAAAAAGGTGTATTCGTTCGAGGTTGACCGCGCGTTGAAGCCGGTGCTGGACGAAACGCTTTCGGGGATTGATAACGTCGAAGTGATTTTCAAAGACGTTCTGAAAATGAAAGATAAGGAACTGATTGAAATCGTCGGCGAAAAATTCAAAGTCGTTGCGAATATTCCTTATTATATCACGACCGCGCTCGTAATGCGTTTTCTGGAAGAAGGCGTGCATCCGTCGGCGATAACCGTTATGGTACAAAAAGAAGTTGCCGACCGATTCGTCGCGAAACCCGCAACCGAGGATTACGGCGCGATTACTATGGCAATTTCCTTATACGGCGACGCGAAAATCGTCGGACAGGTTGACAAAAGCATGTTTTATCCCGTGCCGAAAGTCGACAGCAGCATCGTGAGAATCGACGTATACGATAAGTATGCGGGCGTCGACAAGAAAAAAGTCAACAAAACAATCAAGTGCGCGTTTATGATGAGAAGAAAAACGTTTTTGAACAATCTGACTGCGGTTTATCCCGTGCAAAAAGACGAGGCGGCGAAAATCCTTGAAAGCCTGAATATTGACTTAAAGGCGCGCGGCGAAACGCTGACTCTCGACCAAATTATCGAAATTTCCGATTTACTGTCAAAATGACACATAAAAACGCAATAAAATGTCAAAAAGACTGTCCTTGCGACAGTCTTTTGTTTTTGTTCTTTTTATGTCGGCTATTTGACCGACAAAATGCGGAAAAAGTCTTGACTTTATTTTGCGCGCGCTATTATAATTGAATCATAGAAATTATATGAGGTGAAATTATGTCAAAAAACTCTTATCCGAAAGTTCCTTGGAGAACCGTTAAAGACCCCATTGCAGGTCATCCCAGAACCTACGAAAACGGCATAAAACTCGATTGGTACACGACGGAAGCCCCTGCCGGCAGTTATCGCAGCATTTTCAAGTGGGGCAATCCGAAAGAATATAAAGTTCCGAGCGAAGGAATGTTCAATTACATGATGAAAAAGTTGGACTTCACGCCCGAGTTTTTAAACAGCAAGAAGAATTTCGGCGATTCTCCCGTGAAATACGAGATAAAGTCGCAACTTTCCGTTGAAGAACACAAGGCGCTTCTCGCCTTTGTTGCGGGCGACGGCGCGGACGACGATTACACAAGGCTTCGCGTTGCATACGGTCAGACGATGATCGACCTTATGCGCCTTCGCGAAGGTATTGTCGAAAACGTGCCCGACCTCGTACTGTATCCCTCGACGACCGAACAAATCGAAAACATCGTGAAATACTGCGACGAGCACAAAATCGCGATTTACGTTTACAGCGGCGGCTCGTCCGTAACGCGCGGCGTCGAACCTACGGTAAAACGCTCGATCACGCTCGACCTTGGCAAAAACTTCAACAAAATCATTTCCGTCAACGAAATCAACGAAACCGTTACCGTGCAGCCCGGTATTTTCGGAACGGCGCTTGAAGCGTATCTCAACAATCCCGATAATTTCAAGTCGGGCAACGCTTACACCGTCGGTCATTTCCCGCAGTCGTTCGAGTATTCGACGGTCGGCGGCTGGGTAGTAACGCGCGGCGCGGGGCAGAACAGTTGCTATTACGGCAAGATCGAAGATCTTGTTCTTACTCAGCAATACGTTACTCCCGTCGGTACTTTCCGTACGGAACGCGCTCCCAGAAAAGCGACGGGCCCCGATATTAACCAGATTATGATGGGCAGCGAAGGCACGTTCGGCATCCTTACCGAAGTTACGCTGAAACTCCACAGACGTTCCCGCGTGCAAAAACCTTTCTGCTATCTTTCGCGCGATTGGGACAGCGGCGTTGCGTTTATGCGCGACGTTATGCAGGCTGAACGCGGCGTACCTTCCGTATTCAGAATTTCCGACGGCGAAGAAAGCGACCTTGGTCTCAGAATGTACGGACTTGGCAAAATCGAAGGACTTTTGAAGACGTTCGGACTCGAACTCGGAAAATGCTGTCTTATCGTCGGTTTCTGCGACGGCGATCCCGATTATCAGCGAATGACGATAAGAAACGTCAAAAAGAACGCGAGAAAACATCATCTGACGTCGTTCCTGCCCGGCATCGTCGTGCCGAAATGGTCGTCGGGACGTTTCTCCGATCCCTATATGCGCGACAATTATCAGGACTTCGGCGTTATCATCGACACACTCGAATGTGCAATGCCCTGGGACGAAGTCGATCACATTCACGACTACGTCAGACAGTTCATTAAATCGCACCCCAACGTCATCTGCACCTGCCATATCTCGCACTGTTATCAGAACGGCGCAAACCTTTACTTCATCTGGATGCAGAAGGACGAGGGCATTGAAAAGTTCAAGGAGTTCCACAGCGGCGTGCTTAACGCGATTCAGGAATCGGGCGCAAGCATCAGTCACCACCACGGCATCGGCAAACTCTTCGCGCCGTACAACGCAAAACAACTCGGCGACGTTCAGATGGATATGCTGAAAGCTTTGAAACACCATTTCGATCCCAACGGTATTATGAATCCGGGCGGAACGCTCTGGCTTGACAAATAATAAAAAAACAACGCGCCCCCTTCGCAAAACGCGAAGGGGGCTTTTTTAATGAAATCACGTTGTGATGAAATCCGCCTTCGGCGGGTGAAATTTTGCTTATGCAAGATTATTGAAAGTTTAGTAATCCGCTTGCAAGATAAAAATAATCGGAAAAACCTTGCATTATTGCAATCCTGTTTCAAAACCGCCTTTTTAAAAAAAATCCCAAAAGGACCGTTTGTCGAAAAAATAGAGAACGAAATATTCTTATTATATTGACGCGCATACATACGCGAGCGCGTGCACGCGCGTATGCGCGCACGTTTCTATATATAGTGTTTCAAGGCAATGTCTGTCCCGTTGACTTTGACAAATAAAAAGATATGTCAAAATATACAAAAAATTTAATTTTTTTGTAAAAAACCCCCGTTTTTTGCTTGACGGAATAAAAAGATAAGGCTATAATTCGCAAATGTTGTTTACAAATGAACATTGAAAATTCAGTTGACGAAATTCGCGGTAAGTTTTGATAACCGCACATCGCAAATCTCCTTAAAACCCGTCGCCGGCGACAAACGCTGCGGCTTAGGATTTATCGGGAACAACGCGAGATTGTGCATTCAAAATCATTTTGAAAAAAGTTAAAAAAACTTTGAAAAATATTGCGAAAATCGTTGACAAGCGAATTTAGATATGGTAGTATGTAAACACTGTCGCCCGTGAAAGGCAACAGCAGCACATTGAAAATTGAAGATATGGAAAAGCGAATTAAGAAATTGTAGTGAATTAAAACACGAAATAAATTTCGACGTCAAATTCCAATTTACGCAAAGTAAATTTGTCAGACAAAGTCGGAACAGTCAAGATTGAACTTGAGAGTTTGATCCTGGCTCAGGACGAACGCTGGCGGCATGCCTTACACATGCAAGTCGAACGGACCTAGCAATAGGTTAGTGGCGAACGGGTGAGTAATACATGAGCAACCTGCCTCAAACAGGGGGATAACACCGGGAAACTGGTGCTAATACCGCATAAGACCACAGCGCGGCATCGCGCAGGGGTAAAAACGATTCAGTGGTTTGAGATGGGCTCATGTCCCATTAGCTAGTTGGTGAGATAACAGCCCACCAAGGCGACGATGGGTAGCCGACCTGAGAGGGTGATCGGCCACATTGGGACTGAGACACGGCCCAGACTCCTACGGGAGGCAGCAGTGGGGAATATTGGGCAATGGGCGAAA
>ERZ1673738.1455-NODE-1455-length-35682-cov-16.617621_pt1 | contig 35682 bp, 30 predicted proteins | sample MGYA00580198_ERZ1673738 | MGnify/ENA primary metagenome ERZ1673738 (study PRJEB41218, sample SAMN15661784) | gut metagenome | host: Homo sapiens | place: Canada: London | collected 2015-08-20/2019-03-30 | study: EMG produced TPA metagenomics assembly of...
TCAGCAGGGGCATGATAATATTCTGCATGACATTATAGGTCGGGATCAGCTGATAGTTCTGGAAAATGAACCCGATCTTCTGGTTGCGTACCATGGTCAGATCGTCCTCCTTGGTCTTGTGGATTGCCATGCCATCCAGATAATATTCCCCACTGTCCATCACATCCATACAGCCGATCATATTCATTAACGTAGTCTTACCGGAACCGGAAGGGCCTAAGATTGCCACATATTCTCCCTTATTTACCTGAAAATTGATGTCCTTCAAAATCGGCAGACGCTCCTCTCCCAGCATATAGCCTTTATTTATATTTTTCATGGTGATCATTGCGTTTTCCATCATAATCCTTACACCTTTCGCACTACTCCTGATTTAAAGCTTCTACGGGGATCAGTCTCGATGCCTTATACGCCGGATAGAAGCCGAAGATACTTCCGGTGAAGACACCAAACAACAGCGACAATACTGCACCTTGTACCGACAGGGACACTCTCACGTTGAACAACTGCACTAACGGGGTGATTCCAAGCGCCACCAATACCCCCAGTACCGCTCCTACCAGACTGGTAAAGCTTGCCTCCAATAAAAACTCCAACAGGATATCCTTCCGGGAACAGCCCAGCGCTTTCAAAATACCGATCTCATTGGTACGCTCCTTGATGGATACAAACAGCACGTTCATAATACCGATACCGCCGACGATAAATACGATCACTGCCATAGAGATCAGCAGTAATGTCAAAGTCTCATTGGAAGCGGAGGCTGCCTCCATCTTGCTTCCGGCATCGCTGATGGTAAATGTGGTGTTGGGATAGCTTTCTTTTAAGGCACTCTCCACATCCGTCATTACGGTATCCACCTGATTCACATCCTCCGCAATGACCGTGATGGTTGGACTGATATTCGTACCGGTAATGTATTTGATGCCGGTTTCGTAAGGTATATAGATCGCCGTATCCGGACTGATGCCGGATGCCACAGTTCCCATCTCGGATAGTACCCCTGATACTATATAGGGGCGGCCATCAATATAGACTATACCGTCATAAGCATCGTAGGCGCTGCCAAAAATTTCCTTTGCCACGGTGGCACCCAGTACGCACACCTTTTCCTTGCTCTCGTTGTTTTCTTCTGTGAGGAAATCCCCGATGGCCATTTCCAGATTACTGATGGCAGCATAATTGTCCTCCACACCGGCAATGGTGTAATAGGAAGCAGAGGTCATATCGCCTCCCTCCACCGATGCTGTAGTGGAATAAGAGACCGTAGTTGCAGAGATTCCCGATACAAAAGTCGCCAGATCATCACAGTCTTCACTGGTCAATGTCACGGCTTCGCTCTCTTCCTCCTGTCCGAATCCGAAAAATCCGCCGAAATCCATGCCACCGCCGGGACCACCAGACGTACCGCCGCCGGAACCTCCTCTGGGGCCTCCGCCCATATTGGTGACGGTAACGTTTCCTCCACCGCCCGGCATTTCAAAGCTAAAACCGCCGCTATCACTGCTGTCACAGGAAATATCAATTGCCCCGGCATTCAGGTTCTTGAACTGCTCCGCCACCTCTTCTTTTCCACCGGTACCTATCGCCAGCACCAGCATTATGGTAGCGGATCCCACAACGATACCGATGGAAGTCAGGATCACTTTGAATTTATTCTGTGACAGGTTCAACCACACCAGACGCAATATTTCGGATAATCTCATATTCTACTTCTTCCCTTCCATTGACCTTACTTTCCCACAGGTCTCCGCTCTACCTCGTAATGCTGCTTTCGATCAATACGGTATCTCCTTCTGCAATATCTCCGGAGATCTCCACGTTAGAACCATCTGACATTCCTGTCGTTATTTCCTTTTTCACAATACTGCCCTCTGCAGTCTTCACTTTTACATAAGTCTTGTCATCCTCTGTGATAATGGCTCTGCGTGAGATATACAACACTTCTTCCGTTTGTTCCGTAACGAAAGTCACATCTCCTGTCATGCCCTGGAACAGTCCGGAGACATCCCCTTCTAATGTGACAGTTACGTCATAAGTTATGTTTCTACTGGAATCCGATGTCGCATCTCCGATAGCCGTCACCTTTGCCGTAAAGATATCTTCCGGATATGCCGTCAATGCGATATTCGCCGCAGATCCCAGAGAGATATCCGTCATGTCATCTTCATCCACTGTTACCGTCATGGTCACTTCATCCATATCATACAAAGTGACCAGAGAGGTTCCGGTGCTGATCTTGTCTCCTGCTTCCAGTTCCACACTGGTGATCACACCGTTGTATCTGGCGCATACCGCGTTGCCATCGATATAGGTGCTGAACTCGTTCCATTTTTCCAGAGTCTCATCGTAGGTTTCCTGCTGATCGGACAGATCCTGTTCCAGATACCCCAGCGCAATATCGTAAGTCTCCTGTGCGGTATTGTAAGCCAGCGTCCGCAGTTTTTTTGTCTCGGCTGCGGTCAGTTTTCCCTGCTCCAGTTCCCGCTTTGCTTTATTATAAGCGGTCTCGGCTGTGGTCACATTTTCTTCTGCCTGCTCTACCTTCTGTTCCAGTTCTTCCTTCTGCTGTTCCAGAGAGTCCGCAGTAGACTGTGCCTGTGTCGTCAGCTGTGCAAAATAGACATATCCATAGGTATCATCTGCCGGATCCGTATTGTTCAGACTGTATTGGCAGTTGGATAATACCTGTGCCGCATCTTCGTAAGCAGTTGTTACTTCCTCCAGCTGTGCCTGATAATCTTCCAGACTGGTCTGCGCCTGCTCCAATGCGCTTGCTGCAGAATCTACCGCATTCTGTAGCTCCTGCAGTGTGGTGCTGTATTCGGTATCAATATAACTGCCATAGGCAGTGCTGCTGTCATAAGTATATTTTGCCTGCTGTCTGGACAGGGTCTGGTCGGCTTCCACCGCCTCCAGATCCGCTTTTGCTTTCTCTACGTTAGACTGCAGTTCGTCTTCCAGGTCGGAGACACTGTCTTCTTCCAGCAGGTACAGGGGATCTCCCTCGGACACCTGCTGCCCCACGGAGACCACTACCTCTGCCACGGTCAGGGTAGAATCGTCACCATTGCTGCCGGAGCTGCTGCCGCCCATATTGAAGATCTGACCAAACATGTCTAAGCCTCCCTGAGCTCCGCCGCCAGAAGCACTCATGCCGCCAAATCCACCGGAACCAGAGCTGCTGCCGGCAGTACTACCGGAGGAACTGCTGCCGGAGGTATCCGTTCTCTGTAGGGCACTCATATCCAGATCAAAGGTCTGATCCACCGTACCGATGTCCACAGAGCCGCTCTCCGTCACACCTTTGACCAGTGTCCCGTATTTTACCGTGGTCTCTTTATAGATGACTTCCGTATCGGAACCACCGGAGAGACCAATGGCACCAGCCACTACAGCGATCACGCAGACACCACAGACACCTGTGGTGACCTTGCGTTTTTTAGACCAGCTTTTCCATGATCCGATCCGGCGCATTTGATTTCTTATATTTTCTTTGATCTTTTTCCCATTTTCATTCTGCTTCATAACTGTTCCCAATCATTCCTGTCTGCTTCTCAACATTTGCTCCATCCGCCTGATTTATTGTCCTCCGGGACCGCGCGGCATTCCGCCGCCGAAGCTGCCGGAATTACCACCCCCGGGACCACCCTGGGGCATGTCACCGCCTCCCGGCATCTGCATATCCTCCGACATCTCGAACTCCGTATCACTGCCGACTGCGGTATCAGAACCGCTGCCGGAATCGGCAGTCTCCTCCGTACTCTTGACTTCTGCCTCGGAGCTGACCTTACTTGCCAGGTAGATGGTATCGCCCTCTTCCAGTCCTGACAGGATCTCAATGTCCACACCGTTGGTAATGCCGGTCTCTACCTCCGCCAATTCCCTGCCACCCAGTGCTGTCTTACGATAGACATAGGTCTTGCCATTCTCTTCTACGATCGCCTTACGGGATACATAGAGAACATCTTCTTTTTCTTCGGTAACGAAGATCACATCTGCCGTCATGCCGCCGTAGAGCTGCTCCAGTTCACCTTCCACGCTGATCTCCACAGTGTAGCTTACCGTGTTGCTGTAATCGGAAGTAGCCGTGGTATTGATGGAGAGGATGCTTCCGGTATAGGAATCCTCCGGGTATGCCGTAAAGGTGATATCTACCGCATCTCCAACCTGCAGGTCCACAATATCCTCCTGGGTCACATCCACGGAGATTCTCATGTCATCCGACGTTGCATAGGAAAACAGAGCTCCTGTCGTCGTCAGGCGATCTCCCGCTTCGTAGCTGACCTCTGTGATCACACCATCCTCTGTGGCATAGAGAATACCATCACTTCCGACGAAATCTTCAAAGGCCTCTAACTGTTCTTCCCGTTTTTCTTTCGTCTCTTCCGCTTCCTGTAAGGTCTCCTTCAGATCTTCCACGGTAGCGTTGTAGGTAGTCTGGGCGTTCTGCCCGGTGATCACCGCTTCCTGATAGGTCTCTTCTGTATCCAGCTTGTCAATTTTCTGTTTTGCTTGTGCTGCCGCCAGCTGATTGGTAAGCTCAGTGATGGCATTTTCATTATCTGTTACCGCAGTTTCTGCCTGTGTCAATGCTGATTTTGCCTGTTGATATTTTGTTCTTGCGCTGAGATAACCGTTCTGGATCGTCATGAAATTCACTGTATTATCGGTTCCGGCACCTTCATAGCCTTCCTTTGCCGCTTCGTAGGTCTCCAACGCATCCTGATAATCTTCCTGTGCTTGCGTCAGTTTCTCCTGCAAAGATGCGGTATTCGCCTGCTTCTGCTCCAGCTGTACCTGCAGAGACGCCACATTGTTCGTCACGCTGGTCCCGGAAGTATTGCGGATGGATGCCGCATAGGAAGCACTGATCTTCTGGGTATCATAATCCGTCTGGGCTTCCAGCAGGGACAATTCATAAGTACTCTCTGCCTCCGCGTAGTCGGACTGTGCCTTCACTACCGCATTCTGCAACAATGCCCGAACCGCCTCTACGCTGTCTTCCGTGAATTTCAGAAGTTCCTCGCCTTCCATGACACGCTGCCCGCTGGCGGCGTAGATCTCCTCTATCTTCAGATATTTTTGTACGGTATCATCGTCATCATCACTGTCATCCTCGTCATCATCACTGACGTCCAGATTCAGATCGTAATCTATGGATTTTGTGTTGTATTCCAGAGAGCCGCTCTCAGTAACACCTACCTTTAATGTACCACGCTCCACCGTCTCTTCCTTGTAGATCCACTGTTCTTTCTGAAGTAACGGTGCAATAAACACGGTATAGCAGGCTGCCAGGATCAGCAGAAGTAATGCGATCCCCGCCAGGATCAGCTTCTTCTGTTTCTTTGTGAGGGATTTCAGTTTTTCAAAATGTGGTCTTTTTAATTTCATGACTGTGTCTGTCCTCCCTGCTGTTCATTTGCATTTTCCGTAGATTCCCCGTTGTCGGAGCCGCCTTTCGGCATGCCACCGTTTTCCGGCACTTCTCCGCTGCCCGGGACTCCTTCCGGCATGCCACCGTTTTCCGGCACTTCTCCGTTACCCGGGGCTCCTTCCGGCATCTCACCATTTTCCAGCTTTTCGCCGCCTCCGGGACCGCCCTGCGGCATCGCATCGCCGTCGGACACATCGTCAGGTCTGCCCTGCATACTCTGTCTCTGCTGTAACTGCTCGATCTCTTCCTCCGTCATGCCGAAGACTACGGTGACGGATTCGTTGGCACTTAAACTGTCCTCCTCATCTTCTACATTGATCTGTACCGTCACGCTGTAAGTGACACTGGTACGGCTGCTAGACGAGGATACCGGATCAATGGCTGTGATCACACCGGTATATCCGCTGCCTGCGGAGGACTGCACATAAGCACTGTCGCCTACAGTCAGTTTTGTAATATCCGACTGATCTACCGATACGGTGACCGTCAGCTCCTTCGGATTGCTGTAAACGAATACCACTGCATCGGAAGTCAGAGCCTGCTCCGCCCGCACCATGGTCCGCAGGATCGTTCCGTCCTCCGAGGCATAGAAATATCCGTCTCCCACACTGCTTTCAAACAGTTCCAGATTCTCTTTGGCATCTTCATAAGTACTTTTCAGAGCTGCCAGATCGGACTTAGCTTTTTCCACCGTAGTATTATAATCGCTCTCTGCCCGTTCTGCGCCGGACAGGGAAGTCTCATAGGTCAGCTTTGCCTGCGCCAGCTGGATCTCATAATCTTCCTTCGCCTCCGTGACTGCCTGTTGGAGACTGGAAAGCTTTAACTGCAAAGTTTGTAATTCAAAAGCAACATTAGTTAATGCATCCTCATATTTATCCTCTGCTTCCTCCAAATCTTTCAGATTTTGTTCCAGAATACTGTAAAGAGAAGCTAAAATGCTGGCGTTGGAAGTTCCGCCGCTCTGCATATTAGCGCCGGCTCCGCCACCGATCTGTACCGAACCTCCACCGCCTGTGACCTGCGACCAACTGATACCCCATTCGTCCATCTTGTCCGTCAGTGCTTTCAGGTTCTCATCATAGATTGCCTGATACTCATCCACTTTGAAATAACTCTTATAGGAACCGTCATTCACATAGGATTCATACTCTGCTATATCATCCTCGGCATCCTGTAATTCCTCTTCTGCCCTGGTCACAGCACTCTGCAGACTTGCTACGGTCTCATCATAGACTTCCTTCGCCTGCTGTCCGGTGAGGATGGCACTGTCTCTCGTATACTCCGCTGTGATCAGGTTCTGCTCATATTCGATAGCTCCGGTGCGATACGCAAGCTCCGCATCCTCCAGTGCTCTCTCCAGTTCCTTTCTCGCTTCCGCCACACTTTCTTCCGTCAGCTTCAAAATCTTATCCCCGGCAGTTACTTCTTCTCCAGACACGGCATATACTTCCTCTATCTCCAGATTGGTCGTCAGATTCTCCACATCGAAGGTCTCCTCCGTAATACCGACATTGGTAACACCTGACGCAGCAGTCATATCCTCCGTGAAGGTCAATCCCGACATATTAGCCGGCATGGAAAATTCTGATCGATTGCCGTTTCTATGTAATATCACCACTGCTGCCACCGAACCACCGCCCAGCGTGAGTACCAGTACCAGCGCAACGATGATCCACTTTTTACGCCCTTTTCCTTTTTTCTCTTTTTTGTTTTTCTTTTTGGAAAAAAATATCTGTTTGATCTCTTTGTTCTTCACGGCGAACCTCCGATTGCTATTCCGTCCAAATTCCGTTGTTTTCTCAAGTATAGTTGGATTTTGTATTGAAAAAGTGTTCACTCTGTGAAAAATCTGTGTCCTGTAGGAGCTTTTCCCCCTGCTTACGTCTATGCAATTACACAAATAAAGCACAAAAAGAAGGCCCTGTTGGAGACTGCTTTCGCAGAAGTCTCTAACATGACCTTCTATCATAAGCTTACGAATTCGTGCTATTACACTAATATGCCTGGTAAAACAAATCACCGCTTCGCAGCCATTTGTTTTCCCTATAGCTTATTTATTTTTTCGGGAAATACAGATATCCTCCAGATTCTGCGCGCCCTCCGGTCCGATGGGTCTGCCACCCGTGGTGATGCCCCATCCTGCACGGATCTTGATAATATCGTCAATCTGTCCCTGGGACAACAACGTCTTCTTCCCTAAGATGAAGTTGTTCATCATCAGGATCTTCGCATAATATTCCGTGGTCTCCATGCGGTAATAAGCCTGCATGAGATTGTCACCCCAAGTCAGCGCGCCATGGTTTGCTAACAGTACTGCATTGAATTCCCGGCAATAGGGAGCTACCGCTTCCGGCACTTCCTCTGTGCCCGGCAGAGCAAAATGCACTAGCGGCACACAGCCCAAGGACAGTACCCCTTCCATCAGCACCGGTTCTTCCAGACTGATGCCTGCGCAGGCAAACGCCGTTGCTGTAAGGGGATGTGCATGTACCACACCCTGTACCTTCGGGTTCTCCTTGAATACTCTGAGGTGCATCTTGATCTCGCTGGAAGGCTTGTGCGTTCCCTCCAACACATTCCCGTCCAGATCCAATTTTACCAGCATGTCCTCTGTCATAAATCCCTTAGAAACTCCCGTTGGTGTTGCCCAGATCTCATTATCTCCGACTTTACAGGAGATATTTCCGTCGTTCGCTGCCACGAAGCCGCCCTGATACATCCTGCGTCCTACCTCTAAGATCATCTGTTTTGCCTGTGCATCTGATATATATTCCATACTAATCTCCATTCCGCAGACGATTCCTTCCGTCGGAGGAATCCTCCTTTTCCGTTCCGGCATGCAATAATATATTACCTTATTGCCCTTCTCCTTGTCCAGCTGATATTCCCAATAATCTTTTATGCATGCTTCCTAACATATTCTTTCGTAACTAATTATCTTTCCCTAGGTATTGTACCACATTTCTATTCTTTTTTATGATACTAAAATACTTATGACCCGCCCCGATATGAGCATAAAAGTGGGATGATAATCCCTCGATATGCGAGTAGAGGGTAGGGTGCCATGTGCCAGTGGCACATGTTTAGCACGGGCCGAAGCGGAATGAAATATCTTCTCATGTCTATACAAAAAAACGTCAAAATGCTATAATTAAATTTAAATCATTTTGCCAACACATACGAAGGAAGCATAGCACTATGATACGGAATAAAATTAAATTTTCTCATACAAAATGGCTATTGCCGTTATGGGTACTTCTTATCGGCAGCATTGTCTTATATATGATCACTCATGCGGTACAGCAGAACGACTCCAGGCACATCCGCACTCTTGCGGAACTAAATGCTGTAACCTACGGTGATAACATGATCGCAGATCTGAATGCCGGTATCAATATCACGGATACACTGGAGCAGCTTCTGATCAGTACGGACGGCAGAATCGACAAATTTGATATCATTGCGGACAGAATGATGGCAGATTACGTCCGGAGCATCCAAGTGGCTCCCGGGGGCATCGTAACAGATATCTATCCCGCCGAAGGCAACGAAGCAGGTAAAATAGACCTGATCCATGACAAATACCGCGGAGAGACCGTAAATTACAGCATTGCTAATGATGTGCTTATCATACATGGTCCTTTCGAGCTTGAGCAGGGAGGACACGTCCTTTCGATCCGTAATCCAGTTTTTTTACAGGATGAGAAGGGAACTCCCTATTTTTGGGGCATGACTATGGTTATCATCAAGGTTCCTGATATTTTTCAGCATTCCGCTAATGCCTTAACCAATTTTGGTTATCAATACCGGCTATCGAAGACCATCTCACCTCTGACCGATGAATATACCGTGGTAGACCAGTCGGAGGAGACTCTGATGGATCCCGTCTCTTATGATTTTACTCTGGGAGGCTGTAGCTGGAAGCTGGAAGTCATGCCCACCGGTGGCTGGAAGAATGGCACACTTTTACAACTGATAATATTATGTGGCATTGCAGTGATCCTACTACTGGTGGTTCTAACGATATCTATACTATTCGTTGACGAGCAGCGCAAAAAATTTCGCAGACTCTCTCTGACGGATTCTATGACCGGTCTCTTAAATCGTAACGGATTTAATTTGCAGCTGGAGGAGTATCTGGAGGGAAACAAGCAGAAAAACTGTGTCGGTATATTACTTGACGTAGATAATTTCAAATTCATCAATGATGTCTATGGTCATACTATCGGTGATCAGGTTCTATTGCAGCTTTCACAATCCTTAGTGCAGGCTTTTCCGGATAATTCCATTATTGCCAGAAATGGCGGTGATGAGTTCTGTATTATCCTGAAAGATTGCAGTGCAGAAGAGGCTGCCCCAATGATAGACGCTTTCAGCAAGGCTTCCCGCTCTTTTTCAGCCAAAGGCGTCGAACACAATTACAGCACTTCCCTGGGCTATGCGGAATACCCCGCCAACGCAGAAAAAGTCTCTGACATTCTCCGTTATGCCGACATTGCACTCTATGAGGTAAAATTACAGGGAAAACATGGTGCTCTGGCCTACCGGCCGGATTTCCACAATTCGAAACGGACACAGCTTGGTTTTTCATTATCGGATATTTCTGACAACCTGCCGGGTGCCTTTTTCATCTACCGGGCCGAAAAGGAGGATGAACGCATTCTGTATGCTAATCAGGAAATGCTTCAGCTGACAGGATGTACGGATCTGGATGATTTTATGCATTTTACGAAACATCAATTCCGTAATCTGGTGCATCCTGAAGATCTGACACAGGTAGAAGCAAGCATCTGGCAGCAGATAGAATCCGGCATGAACGGATACAATGATTATGTCAAATACCGACTTGCTGTCAAAGATGGAACGTATAAGACGGTTCTGGATTATGGGCGTATCGTGGAGAGTGAACATTATGGCTCGGTTTTCTATGTGTTGGTAGTGGATTGCGAATTTATCAAAACACACTACGATGATTAATCATAAAAATAAAAGAATAACAAACTTTCCTCCGGGGCATACTGGTTCCGGAGGAATTTTTATATGAAAGATCAGATTAAGTCTTACTTACAACGTTTGAATCACGGAGAAGCTCTGGAAAATGTCCAGGCGGATTTCGTCCGGGAATGTAAGGATGTGGATCCTTCCGCAATTATGCAGGCCGAACAGGAGCTGCTGCGAGAGGGTACTTCCATCGAAGAATTGCAGCGGCTCTGTGATGTGCATTCCGCCCTGTTCCATGGTTCCACGACAGAAGAGAAAATTGCCAATGCCGAAAAAACAACAGTCCATTCTCCAGCTGCCCAGAAACTACACTCTAAAGACATAAAGGACCAACGGCTCTCCGCTGCTGCCGCCCTGATCCAAATCTCCGGGCATCCCCTGCAGACTTTTACGCTGGAAAATGCAGCACTGGAAAAGCTGATTGCCCGCGCGAAGCAGGTTCTGGAAAATGGAACAATAAATGACGAATCATTAAATGAGCTGCGCCAGATTGCTATCCACTATGCCAAAAAGGGAGACTTACTTTATCCACATTTGAAGGTGCAATATGGGATCAGCGGTCCCTCTGCGGTCATGTGGACAGTAGATGATGAGATCCGGGATGAACTGAATGCCCTTGCAAAACAAAAAGACCAAAAAGAAACCGATGCATGGAAACAACGTTTGAACGCCGTATTGACCCGCATGGAAGAAATGATCTACAAGGAATCCAATATCCTCTTCCCCAACTGCGCACTGAATTTCTCGGAGGAGGAATGGTATCACATTTACCGGGATGCCAAAGATTATGCGGAATGCTTCGGTATCCGGGGTGATAGTTGGGAGGCTGCAGAAGCACATCTGACCGACACTGCCTCTACGGCTGACACCATGTCTGCGGAACACGCTTTTACAGGTAGTGAGACCAGAATCCACCTCCCCAGCGGCAGTCTGACCCTGTCGCAGCTGACCGCCATATTGAATACGATTCCTTTGGAGATCTCTTTCGTAGATATCGATAATATCAATCGCTACTTCAACGAAGGTCCCAAGGTATTCAAGCGTCCCGGTATGGCATTGGGCCGGGAGGTCTTCACCTGTCACCCGCCTAAGATCGAAGAACGGGTTCGCCACATTATCGGAGAATTCCGTGCAGGGAATCTGGACCAGGTACCGGTCTGGATGGACAAGGGCGGCCGGACTTTCTTAGTGACTTATTATGCCGTCCGGGATAAGCAGGAGCAATATCTGGGAACGCTGGAACTGGTACAGGACATGGAGTTTGCAAAAGAGCACTTCCGCTAGGACAGTGCTCTTTTTACTTTATTATTCTACCGTCACGGACTTGGCCAGATTTCTAGGTTTGTCTACGTCGCAGCCTTTACCAATTGCGATATAATACGCTAAAAGCTGTAGCGGAATGATTGCAAGCGAATTAGCAAAATAAGGATCTGTCTCTGGAATATAAATGACATAGTCTGCTGCCTTTTCCATCAATTTATTACTTTCGAATGTAATTGCCATTACTTTTGCCCCTCTGGATCGTACCTCTGTCATATTACTGATCGTCTTCTGGTACAGCTTCGGTTGTGTGGCCAAAGCTATTATCAAACTTCCCTCTTCAATCAACGAAATTGTTCCATGTTTTAATTCTCCCGCCGGATATGCTTCTGAATGAATATAGGAAATTTCCTTTAATTTCAAGGATCCTTCCAGAGATATTGCATAATCTATTCCCCTTCCAATAAAAAAAATATCTTTAGACCCTGCATACCGATTTGCAAGATACTGTATTTTTTCTTTCTGTCCCAGCAATAGTTCAATTTGATCCGGCAGATGCTGCAAACATGTCAGCATAGACTCATACTGATTCTGCTTCATTATTACCTTCACTCGTGCAAATTTAAGTGCCAGAATATACAGTGCTGTCAGTTGTGCACTATATGCCTTAGTTGTTGCCACTGCAATTTCCGGTCCCGCCCAGGTATACATAACACTATTTGCTTCTCTGGCAATTGAACTTCCCACTACATTAACGATTCCAAGCACCTTAAATCCTTTTTTTTGCGTCTCTCGAAGTGCAGCCAGAGTATCCGCTGTCTCCCCGGATTGACTAATCACAATAACCATATCGCCCTTCTGCAAAATAGGGTCTCTATAACGAAATTCACTGGCAACATCTACATCCACTGGGATTTGCGCTAATCCTTCTATTATGTACTTTCCTGTCATACCAACATGATATGCCGATCCACATGCCACAATATGGATTTTCTCTACTTTGCATAATTCATCATCGCTAATTCCCAACTCATTAATAACAATTTCATTCCCTTTAATTCTAGGTAAAATCGTATTATTTACAGTAGCCGGCTGCTCGTAGATTTCTTTCAGCATGAAATACTCATATCCTGCTTTCTCTGCCGCATTGACATCCCATTCAACAGTAACAGGTTCTTTCACTAATTTCTCTTCATCTATTGAGTAAAAACACATACCTTCCTTTTTTAATTCTACTACTTCCTGATTATCTACATAATATACCGTTCTGGTATATTTTAAAATAGCAGGAACATCGGATGCAATAAAACAACCCTTATCGTTCTTTCCCACAATCATAGGACTATCTTTTCTAACTGCATAAATTGCTTCTGGATGATCCGCAAACATAATACCCAAAGCATAAGACCCCTCCACACGATGCAATACTTTTATGATAGTTTCCAAAGGATTTCCCTGGTAATAATAATCCAGTAAATGAGCTAATACTTCTGTGTCGGTATCAGAGATAAATTCATAACCCTTATTCTGCATTTTCTTTTTCAGAATTGAATAATTCTCTATAATTCCGTTATGTACCACTGCAATCGTGCCTGTTTTGTTCCTATGAGGGTGTGCGTTTTTCTCACTTGGCGCTCCATGAGTTGCCCACCGTGTATGTCCGATTCCGGAAAATCCTTTCAGCCTTTCTCCTCCACAGGTCAGATTTTCCAAAATCTTCAATCTTCCTACGGCCTTTTGCGTAATGATCTTCTCTCCGTCAAATACTGCAATTCCTGCGGAATCATATCCCCGATATTCCAATTTAGATAATCCATCCAGAATAATTGGTGCTGCCTGTTCCGTTCCAATGTATCCTACAATACCGCACATAGCTATCGATCCTTTCCCAAAATCTATTTTATTTCTTCCAGATAATGTACTGCATCCAGTTTATTCAGTTCAGAAATCACCTCCGGATGGTACATATTTTTCTTCAGATCAAGTTTTACAAACAACACAATGTCTTTGGCCTGCAAAGACTGTCTCTTTTGCTTTTCTACCGTTTCCAGCAAATATCCCTTGTTCTCTAAGAAGTTATAAAGTTGTTTCATCCCGTTTGTTTTATCAACTTCCATGTATAGCAGTAACATATGCTTATGTTCATCCATATAATGACTCCATCGGGTCATCACCGACAAAATAAATGTAATTGCCAAAAAACCGCAGACACTGCCTGCCATATAGCCGGAACCAATCAAAATTCCCAGGCATGCCGTTGTCCATAATACCGCTGCTGTTGTCAATCCTCTCACATAATTTTTTCCAGTAATCAGGATACTTCCAGCCCCAAGGAATCCAATGCCACTGATGACCTGTGCTGCCAGTCTTGCCGGGTCTCCATTCCCATATACCGTAAACAAATACTCATTCGTAATCATGACCATGGATGAACCCAGACATACCAAGGCAAATGTACGAATTCCTGCCGACTGTCCATGAGCTGCACGGTCCAGTCCAATCAGACCTCCGAACAGTGTTGCCAATGTCATTCTCAGGATAATTGATATTAAATTAAAATTTTCAAGATATTGTACAATCTCCATTATTCATAGCTCCTACCACATAAATGCCCCCTTTATTGGTATTACATAATAATTCTCCATTATATACACCACATGCCTCAATCTCTTCGTTCCTAAAAACAGATTCTCCAAAATCATATCTTCCCGTGATCTTTCGCTGTTTCAAATCAAAAATCCGCATACCATTGGGGAAATCTGCTCTGCCAAATCCAAAAGTATAATAGATTTTCCCGTGATATACCATTCCTGCCTGTGTTGCGCCAATATCATAATCTGTTACAAATTGATCCAGAATATCTTTTTTTGTAAGAATTACCTTTTCTTTTGTAATCTCCGGCAAAGGAAATGTCGTAATAATATACGCATTTTTACTGTCATATTCTCTGAGTTTTGTACGATATCTGGCTGACACTATATACAACACTTTCTTTTCATCATCTGGAAGAAAAGAAGGCCATCCCCAACAGGGAGCTTCATACAAATCCTTTGGTCCATAGGTATCGTTTCCGGATAAAATAATTGTCTGCCGAAGTACAGAACTATATCTTTCATTCTCTTTATGGATCTGTTCTACCACGCATCTGCCATAATATCCCTCCTCATCCCTGCCTCCATCATTCCCAGCTGTGATATAAATCGGAGGATATTGTTCTCCTCTTTCCGGTTTACTCAGGAAAAGTGCCTGATTTGCATGATTAATATAAGGATCTCCTGAACCCTCTCCGGTGTAAGACTCCGGTAAAAAGTGACCTACTATCTTTTTTTCTTTCAAATCCATCACATCACAACTTCCACCATGATAATATAAAAATGCTTCGTCTCTCCAAATTGCCATACCCTGTTGGCTTCTGGCAGATTTTTCATAACGTGTAAATATTGACCCTGTCACCTTTTCTACCATTTCGCATCTCCTTGTTCTTATTACCATTGTCTTTGTTTCAATTTTTTCATAACGTGATTTTCCATGCCAAAATAATCATACAATCTGTCAAATTCTTCTCCCATGCTTTCATATACACGATGATATTCCTCCTGTGGTGTATACACTTCAAAATCTCGGGACTGCATATTTGCTGATGCCGCAGATAATGCCGCATGTCTGACCGCTTCGGTCTGCGGTCCTTCTTCTGCTCCACTCCCATAACCACCTTTTACAGATGGTAATGCTGCTGCCGCATAAATTGCCATGCCTAATGCTGGAGCCTGTTCACATCTGTGGACTATAATCTTTTTCCCTGTTACATCCGCGTAAATCTGCATAAAAAGAGGGTTTTTCTGTGTAATTCCTCCACACGCATGAATTTCTTTCAGGGGAATCCCATATTGTTCTACTTCCTTGAAAATTCTTTTTACGCCAAAAGCACAGGCTTCCAAAAGTGCACGATAGATTTCTTCCGGCCTGGTTTCCAATCCTAATCCCAGAATCAATCCGCTCAATTCCTGATCTGCCAGACAAGATCTGTTTCCATTCCACCAATCAAGTGCAAGCAATCCGTTCTGTCCCGGTTTTAATTTTTCTGCCTGTTCCGACAACCAACTGAAAATGTCCTTTCCGGCTTCTCTCGCCTGCTCCTGACAATATCCGGGTACGCTGTTCTTAATAAACCATTCTAGGCAGTCCCCCGTAGAGGCCTGACCTGCCGCATACCCGATTAATTCCGGCAGATCACAGTAATCAGCTATACTGCATAATCCCTGTATTTCTTTTCTGCTTTTCCCTTGAAAAATAATACCGGTGGATGTTCCTACGACCAAAAGTACTTTTCCTGCATCGGTAATACCCAGTGCCGGTAGTCCGGCATGTGCATCCATTTGTGCTCCAGTTACAATAGTATCGGCACATAACTTCAATTCCTCCGCAGCCTCTTCCGTTAATGTTCCTGCCTTTTCCCACGGATATATATACAAGGCATTTTTTGCTCCCAACTTCTGCTCAGGAATATTCTCAAGTTCCGGAGCTATCTCTGCAAAAAGTCCGGCTTCTGGATATCCCTGCTTCTCTCTCCATAATCCCTTACACAATGCAAAGGAGGCACTACGGATCTGTTTTCCCGTAAGCTTACATAACAGCCAGTCTGCTGCTTCCAGAAAATAGGCAGCTCCATCATATACTTTCCTATCCTTTTCAAAGATCTCCAATACTTTAGGAATCAGACACTCTGCAGAAATTCTGTTTCCGTACACAGCCAGCAATTCCCTGTCATATTTTTTAAGCAGTTCCGTCAGTTGTTCTGCCCACGGTGATGCGGAATGATGTTTCCACAATTTTGTATAGGCATGAAAATGCCATCGATATTCTGCTTTTTCTGACAATGGTATTAGATTTCTATCTACTGGTAATACGGTACTTGCTGTGAAGTCAATACCCATTGCACCAATTTCTTTTGGATCTACACCAGACTGTTCTATCAATTTTCCTGTCAGCTGACGTAAAGCATACCAGTAGTCCATAGCATCTACCAATACCGTATCCGGCGGCAACTCTTTACTTCCCACATCCGTGGCACTCAAAATGCCTCTTTTATATGCTGTCACAGCCTCTGTAAGAATTTTACCATTGTTAAGGGCAACTAATACTCCTCTCGCAGACAGAGATCCAAAATCTAATCCGATCACATATTTTTTTCTCATACATTTTACCCTTCCGGAAGAATTTTTAACCCTTAACCCCACTGGTGGCAATTCCTTCTACAAAATATTTCTGACAGGAAATAAACAAAATAATAACAGGTACTATAGCAATAGTTGCTGCTGCCATTGTAAGATCATATCTTTGCAATTCATCCAGTAAATACCAGCGGATTGCTTGTGCAACTGTATATTTTTCCTGTTTGGTAATAAAGATCAATGGAGACAGATATTCGTTCCAGGATCCAATAAAAGCAAGAATAACCAACGTAATCATAGCAGGCTTGGTTAATGGCATTAATACCTGTAGGAATATCCGGAAATGTCCTGCACCATCGATTTTTGCAGCTTCCATTAAATCATTGGGTAATCCGATATAAAACTGACGCAACATAAAAATAGCCGTCGTTGAAAACCAGAACGGTAAAATACAGGACCACAGAGTATTATAAAGCCCCATGCTCTTAAACAACATAAATCTTGGAATAATCGTTACCTGTCCCGGAATCATCATAGAAGCCAGAAACATCATGAACACAAAATTTTTTCCCTTAAACTGAATTTTAGCAAAAGCATACGCTGCCAGAGACGCTATGGCAATCTGTCCGACCGTAGAAAAAAATACAATAATAATGGAATTGCCGTAGGATTTCATCATATTTACATTTTCTACGCACCATACCTGCTTGAAGTTCGACCACATGGGCTTTGCTGGAAGCCATTTAAAGGGATGGGCAAAAACCTCATTTGTAGTCTTAAGTGCTGATAATCCCATCCATATCAATGGCATTACAAACAGAATTGCTATAGCACTTATGATAATGGTTTTCACTATACAAATTACCAGTTTCCTTCTGTTAATTCTCGGCTGTTTTTCCATTTTTCCCATTTCAATTTCCTCCAATTTAGTAATGAACCCATTTCTTCTGACCTATAAAATTCACTATTGTTACTGCCAGAATAATAAAGAACAATACAACAGCTTCTGCTGATGCATAGCCGAATTTGTAATCCGAAAAGGCATTGCCGTAAATCAGTACTACCATAGAGGTATTTTCCTTTGCCTGCGTACCGGTAGTCATAATATTAATTGCAGAGAAAACCTTAAAAGCTGCAATCATACGAACTACCACAAGATAGAAGGTTGTCGGAGAGATCATAGGAAATGTGATTTTCCAGAACTTTCGAAAGCTATTGGCTCCATCAATATCAGCCGCTTCGTATAATTCTTTTGGTACGTTTTGTATTGCTGCCATATAAACGATTAATTCAAATCCGATGGCCGACCAAATCAGGATCAAGACAATAGGCACTCTGGAAAGAGAAGGATTCGTCAGCCACTTCATTGGCTCCGATATCATATTTACCTTCATCAGCATATCATTAATCGGCCCCTCCTCACGGAAAAGAAATTTGAATACGGCAGCCAGCGCTACAATACTTGAAATATATGGAATAAAAAAACACATTCTTAAAAATTTTCTTAAAAAGATTTTTCCGTTCAAGATATATGCCAGAATCAGTGAAATCACAATAGAAACTGGAACTGTTGTAATAGCATAAAAAAAGGTATTTTTTATAGCCTGAATAAAAAGCTTATCCTCCAGAAGATTTTTAAAATTTTCCAAACCTACCCATTGAATTCCTTTAAATCCTGACAAAAAATTCCATTTTGTGAATGCCAGAAATATGGAAAAAAAGAAAGGAAATGCTACTAAGACAAAAAATGAGATTAATGCGGGTGCAACAAACGCATATCCTATAAGTGTTTCTTTTTTCTTATACATATGTAATACTCCTCCGCCTTACTGTTACAAAAAGAGAGCGGTCTGTCGTAATACCAGCTCTCCGCTCTCTTTGCGACTAATGCCTTTATTTATCGTTCTGAATTGCTTCGTCCGCTGCTTCTGTTGCCGCTTTCATAGCATCTTCTGCCGTCATGGTATCATTAAATGCATACATTGCATTTTCCTGTACTGCACTGGTCACATCAGAATATGCTGTCATATGTGACTCTACGAAAGTAGGTTTGCTGGTGTCTCCAATCACACTCTTAAAGGAATTTATATCAATTATCTTGGCTGCTTCTTCCTCAGAGCCAAACACCAGTGATACCAGATCACTGATTTCTGTTCCCTTCCAAGTGGACATATGTCCTGCCAGAGTAAGGTATTTAGATCCATACGTTGCATACCACTTAGTAAATGCCCATGCTGCCTCTTCATTCTGACATCCTGTAGCAATACCTACATGAGAGAATATATTTGCTCCTGCCATATAGTTCTCCTGCCCCTTTTCTTCTACGGGATACGGTGCAAATCCGGTAATAAAATCGGTAGGAAAATTCTCGGTATCACGAATAAAACGAATCATGGTAGGAGATATCGCTGAGGCAGTTTCGCCCTGGGTAAACGGAGTTTGTACCTGAATACTGTCAGAGCGATATACTGACTTTGGATACCAGATTTTATCTTCCTTCTCTGCCTTCAACTCTCTTTTCAGGGAATTTACAATGATAGGATCATTAAAAGCACTCAGACCCGTAGAATCATCATAATAGCGGTCAATACCTTCTACCTGCTGTCTCGGAAAAGTAAAGGAATCAATCTGGTGAAAATCAGATCCTCCGTATACGACCGTCTTGCCATCTTCTACCTTCGTCATCTTGGCGCAGGCATCCAAATATTCGTCCCAGGTCCATTCCGTAGGAAGCTCCCCTAATCCTGCTTCATTCCAGTCAGTCATATTAATGGAAACAAAATATTTCAGTCCACCACAAGGCAGTGTATAAATATGATCTTCATACTTATATGCATCCGTTCCCCAGTTAGCAACCAGATCTATACCTTCCTTTTCCACCCTGTCGGTAATATCTTCAAACAGGTTATTAGACCAACGGTTCCATGTCTGCGTCAGGCCAAAAGAAGCCAATACATCTACCTCTCCAGACATAATTGCTGTATTTACGGACATATTTCCATCACTGTTATTAGAGTAACTATTTAGAGTAACTTCAATATTGGGATATGTCTTATTGAAATCTGCAATCATGTCATCCATTCCTGCATTTCCCTTAAAAGGAATCCAGAAATTTACTTTCCCTGACATATTAGTGTCATCCTCCAGAATCCAGGAAGTCAAATCCCCGTCTCCCGTTGTCTCACTCCCGCCTTCTTCTGCAACCGTACTCTCCTGTGCTGCAGCTTTTGTAGCTGCTACTGTCGCATCGGAAGTCTCCTCATTCGTTGTAGAGCCACATCCTGCCAGCATGCTTGCTACCATTGCTGTGCTTAACAGTACAGACATAATTTTTTTCTTCATAAATAATTTCCTCCATTCTCTTCCATTTCATAATATATGTTTAAAGTCTTTCCGACCTAAACCTCTCCTAAATATGCTTTCTGTTCTTTCAGTAACTGACGAAGTTTCTGCACATCCACCATTCTCACACTACATTGTTCTTTAATAGAAAGTGCTGCAGCAACACCTGCTGCCTGTCCTATAGCCATAACGGGGGGAGTCACACGGATTGCTCCTGCCGCCTCCGAGGACGCAGATATACTTCTTCCCGCTACCAATAGATTTTCTATCTTCTTCGGTACAAGACATCCATAAGGGACTCCGTAATACTCACCTTTTCTCATGGTCAGATATTCATTGCTTTTCGGTCCGAATCTCCCATGAATATCTACAGAATTAGCGCAGACCATTATGCTGTCTTCCGGCACTTCTCCTTCCAGAATATCATCTACCTCTAACCGATAATCACCTTCAACATGTCGACTTTCACGGATACCAATGGTAGATGCCGTTTCCGTCAGTTTTGCATTCTCACATCCGGGTACATATTTTTTAATCATTCGGAAAATCATGTCTGCCTGTTTTCTTCCTTCCCTTTCTGCATATGTAAGGGATTCATTATTTGTAGCGTCCACTCCATTAATCCGGGAAGTATTAACAAACCATTCGTCATCATCGACTCCTTTGAACAATCCAAGCGATGTTCTCTCAAAATCCCAGTCTCCATTTTCCCTTGCTTTCTCTACCCACCAATGGAAGCTCCGATAGTTTACACCATCTTTACGATAAAAATTATCCTTATTTGCTTCAATATCGGCCTCTAATTTTGCAGAATCCACATTAGATATATGGAAAAACATTGTTGCAGGCTGAACAATTCCCAGTTGATTGTTTCCATATTCGCAGGCTGCACCCGCCCTATATGCTACATCCGCATCACCGGTCGCATCAATTACTACTTTTGCGTTTATTTTTTCGAAACCAGCTTTTGAAAAAACAATTGCTCCTTTGATATTACATCCATGTAGTACAGGTTGTACAAAAGTAGTATGATACAAAACTTTTACCCTTGCTTCTTCGAGCATTTCATCCAATACCAGTTTTAAGGTTTCTGTCTTAAAGGGTGTTACATGATCATGTCCCTTTTCAATCCAAGAAGTGTACGCCGTCTTCTTTCGTACCTCAGAAGGATGAATCGCACCGCCTTTTTCTATCATACGGTCTACCACTTCTTCAAAGAGTCCACGAATTATCATATGTTCTCCGGATTTATCATAGCAAGTCATAAAAGGTCCTACCAGTCCCTGGGTCACCATTCCACCTGCACAATTTCCCTGTTCAACTAATAATACTTTCGCACCGCTTCTGGCGGCTGCTATTGCTGCACAGGTTCCTCCCGGACCGGCACCTGCTACCAGAATGTCCGTCTCTATTTCCTTTACAGGTTCTGTAAATTCAAATATTTTACTGCCCATTTAGCAGACCTCCTTTTGTATTTTCTTTTGTTATAAAAGCATTATAGCGCATAGTAGGTTTTATTTCAACATGTTTTTTTAAATTTAATTGTTGAAACAAAAGTTTATTTGTGATATAGTTGTCGTAACAAAAATTTATAAGGAGGTGATTTTGTATGATATTTACTGTTACCTTAAATCCTGCTGTAGATAAAACGGTAGTAATTCCAGATTTTAAAGCAGGTACTGTAAATAGAATACAATGCATTCGTCAGGATGCTGGCGGCAAAGGATTAAATGTATCTAAATGTCTGGAAGCAATGAATGAACCCAGTACTGCGGTTCTGCTCTCCGGCGGTTCTTCCGGACAATATATTGAAGATTTTATTATGAAGCATCCCCTGATTCAGCCACTTGTAACCCATGTGGAAGGCGATACAAGAACGAATCTGAAGATTATTGATCCACTAAACCATTCAAATACGGATATTAATGAACCTGGGCCTCTTATTACTGAACAAAACTATTCTTTATTTAAAGATACTTTGTTTTCCAATATCAAAGAGGGTGACTGTCTTATATTGGCAGGCTCTATACCAAAAGGCCTTCCTGACATGGTATACGAGGAGCTGATCCGGTTTGCCAATGCTCAAAAGGTAAAAACTTTCCTTGATGCTGATGGTGAAGGTTTCCTCAAAGGTGTTCTGGCTCATCCCTATCTGATCAAGCCTAATATAGATGAGCTTTCTTCTTATTGTGGCCAGACTTTATCTTCTGATGAAGATGTAATTGACGCAGCCTTGAAACTGATACATCAGGGAATCCAAAAAGTAATGGTATCTATGGGAGATAATGGTGCCATTTATGTCGATGCGGATCATTGTTACCGGGCTTTCTGCCCTAAAGTAGACGTAGCCAGTACCGTAGGTGCAGGTGATTCCATGGTTGCTGCTCTCGCTTATTGTGAATCTCAAAAGCGTTCTGCACTGGATGCCTGCAGGCTTGCTGTCGCCTTCGGTTCTGCAAGTGTAACTATGGGTGGCACACAGGTTCCCCCTCTGGACACTGTAAATTCTCTATATGGACAAGTAAAAATTATGGAGGTATAATTTTAATGAAAACAAAAGCAGTCAGATTGTATGGTGCTAACGATTTAAGAACAGAAGAATTCGAACTTCCCGAAATCAAAGATGATGAAATTCTGGTAAAGATTGTTTCTGATAGTATCTGTATGTCCACTTACAAATGTGCTATTCAAGGTAAGGCGCACAAGCGTGTTCCCCAAAATGTAGATACCCATCCTACCATAATGGGGCACGAATTTGCCGGTGACATTATCAAAGTAGGTAAAAAATGGCAGAATCAGTTCAAACCGGGTATGCGCTTTGCCCAACAGCCTGCTTTGAATTATAAAGGAACCATGTGGTCTCCTGGATATTCCTATGAATTCTTTGGTGGTGATTGTACCTACTGCATTATTCCTAATGAGGTAATGGAATTGGGGTGTCTCATGGAATATCATGGGCGTGCTTATTATGAGGCTTCCCTGGCTGAGCCTATGTCCTGCTGCATAGGTGCTATGCATGCATGCTATCACTCAGAGCCGGGCAGTTATGTCCATGAAATGGGAATTAAAAAGGGCGGTTCCATGTGTGCTCTTGCCGCTGCCGGGCCTATGGGGCTTGGGCTGATTGATTATGCACTTCATATAGAGAACCATCCAAGCCTTCTTGTAGTAACAGATATCAATGAGGAACGTTTATCCCGTGCCAGGAAATTCTTCCCCACTGAAGAATATGCTAAAATAGGAATCACAATCCGGTTTGAGAATACTTCAGCTATTGCCGATGTCAGTGCTTATCTGCTGCAGTTTTCTCCTCTTGGTTATGATGATGTATTTTGTATGGCTCCCATTGCCAGTATTTGTGAATTATCCTCATCAATTTTAGGAAAAGACGGCTGTCTGAACTTTTTTGCAGGACCTACAGACAAACAATTTTCTGCATCCCTAAATTATTACAATGTACATTACAATGCTAATCATGTAATTGGTACTACAGGTGGTAATACGGATGATATTAAAGAATCATTACAAATGTCTGCGGCCGGATTGATTCATCCTTCTGTTATGGTTACTCATATTGGCGGATTAAATGTTGCTGCTGATACTACTTTAAATCTTCCCAAGATTCCCGGTGGTAAAAAGCTTATCTATACCCATATTGATATGCCTTTAACTGCTATTGAAGATTTTAAGTCTCTTGGGGAAAAAGATTTCAGATTTAGAGATTTGTATAATATCACACAAGCACACGGTGGATTATGGTGTCCAGAGGCAGAAGAATATCTTTTAGCCCACTGGGCATAAAAATAGGAGGTACTATTTTTGATAAGGCGCAGAGAGCAAATCGTTGCATTAATTAACGAGGAAGGACAAATTTCCTTTTCTAAATTAAAGGAATCTTTTCCCGATATTTCTGATATGACACTTCGTACTGACTTAAAATATCTGGATGAAATGGGAAAAGTAATCCGTATTCATGGAGGTGCCCGCAGTGTGGAGACATTAGCCGGCACCGATGGATTATATCTCGCCCGTGCTACCAGAAAACAATCGGAAAAATTAGAGATTGCGCAGAAAGCCGTGAACCTTCTTCCTCATAATGCAACCCTTTTCATTGATTCTGGATCTACAACAACATTATTTTGTCGTACGCTTCCGGATGCAGCCTATGAAATATATACCTGTGGTATCAGTTGTGCAACAGAACTATCCAGACTGTCACAGCCAAAAGTGCATTTATTAGGTGGAGAAATGAACCGCTATAGCTTAAGCGTCGCAGGTCCTCAGGCAGTATTGCAGGCACAGAATTATCATTTCGACATATGCATTCTGGGAACCACAAGTTTCAGCCCTGAATTTGGTTTTTCCTGTGAATCAGAAGCTGATTGCTTTTTAAAAAGAATTGCATTATCACATTCCCGTCATGTAATGGTTCTTATGGATTCCGGAAAATATGGTTTGATCAATACGCATCGTATCTGCACTGCAGAGCAGATTGACATTTTAGTCAGTGACCATCAACTGTCACAGGAACAGAAACAATTTTTCACAGCAAAGGGAATTTCTGTATACTAATTTATTTGTTAAGCAAGGCCGCTGCATTACTCATTATGTGCAGCGGCTTTCATTTCTTCCTGCGCTTCTTCCACATAAAGCTGCGCATTCTCCAGATTCCGCCGGATCTCTTCTTTGGTAACCTCCCGTTTTACTTTCCCAGGATTCCCAATAACCAGTGAATTATCCGGAATCTCCACATTCTGTGTCACCAACGCTCCGGCACCGATGATACAGTTTTTCCCAATCTTGCAGCCGTTCATCAGGATGGCTCCCATCCCGATCATGGTATTGTCACCGATCTTACAACCGTGGATAATCGCACCGTGCCCAATGGTCACATGATCTCCGATCTCCACCGGATATCCGCTGCCAAGATGCACTACCGCATTGTCCTGAATATTGCTCTCTCTGCCGATGACAATGGAGTCCCTGTCGCCTCGGACCACCGCATTGTACCAGATTCCGCTGTTTTCTCCAATCGTCACATCTCCCAGCACCACTGCTCCGGGCGCTATAAATGCTGTATCATGGATCTGCATATATTCTCTGCTCCTGTTCTGTTCTTATTTTGTTACAATACTCTTCTTCGTAACATATAGTTTATCACATTTTTTCTGAGCAATATCATATAATTTACAACATTTTTTCCGATCAAATCAATTGTATATTCAACATTTTTTCTGACCAATATTTTATGATTTAATACATTTTTTCCAATCAAAAAGGAACCTTCCTCCGAATTGTTCCTTTTACCGTCTTATGATTCTTTCCAATGCAGCCGGTGCAGCTCTCCATCCCTCTGCATGCTCTCGAATCCCTGCTGTCTCAGTGCCTCGTAGAGCACAATGGCTACGGAATTGGACAGGTTCAGTGAACGGATCTCGGGAAGCATAGGGATACGGATGCAGGTCTCTTCATGCTCTACGAGGATCTCTTCGGGGATTCCGGCGCTTTCCTTGCCGAACATGATGTAATCGTCCGGTCCGAATTTCACATCGGTGTAGGTCTGGTGTGCTTTTGTGGTTGCCATCCAGATCTTCGCTCCGGGATGCATCTCCTGGAACTCCTGAAAATTCATATACCTGGTGACATCCAGATGCTGCCAGTAGTCCATACCGGCTCTCTTGATCTCTTTTTCATTTAAACGGAAGCCTAACGGCTCGATCAGATGCAGGCTGGTGCCGGTAGCCACACAGGTTCTTCCGATATTTCCGGTGTTTGCCGGGATCTCCGGCTGGTGTAATATAATATGCATAATTCTCCTTTTCGTTCTATTGCTCAATTAATATATTACTTTATTACCTTTTTCCTTATCTAACTGATACAGGACTTTATCTATCTGAGAAAATGCAATTTCCGGGCACTTCTCCTGTTGATACTCCCAACAATCTTTTATATACTTGAGATAGAGCTCTGTCAGCATGGGGATCTTCGTCATCGTTTTGGGATAATCCATAGCATAAAGCTCCCGATACGCCCTCTGATCAATAATGGGGAATATCTCCGGGTAATAAAAATGCAATACCGTACTTGCCATCGGAAGCTGCATTCCCTTCGTTTGCAGTAATTTTCTACAACCCTCCCTGTCTTTTCATCCGTCAGTACCTGTAACGGGGTTTTGATCTCCTTTAATGAAAAGATGGCATCTATCAATTCCTCTGTCACCTGCGGTCTGCGATTCATCTTCCACAGGACGATCTCGTTGATAATATCCCTATTTTCCCGATAATCACCGGCTTCTACTGCCGATATGCGGTTCCGGATATCTGTTCCGTCATCATATGTAAAACGGCTAAGTACTTCCTGATAATCCATAGCTCACCTCAATTTATCTGTCTTCTTTTATATCAATTATAAGCTCACGAATTCGTGCTATCGCACTTTATATCCTGCTTTGCAGGATATTCGTCCGCTAATGAGTCCAGAAGCTGGCTCAGGGACCCGGTATGCAATTAAGACTTGAATTCATTCCTGATTCCACGGAAAATATAATTTTTAATCCCTATATTCCAGTCCAAAATAATCCATGTATACCTTAAATCTATCCTGAGCAGTCAGACAAGTGTCCATAAGATATCCCTGTTCGTTCTTCCATTCCTTCAGACCCCGATAGTAGAATTCCTTTATATCATCCTCGATAATAAAAGGGGTAATTCCATTACGGAGGCACTCCTTAAACATAATTAATCTTCCAACACGGCCATTTCCATCCTGAAAAGGATGTATCTTCTCAAATTCATAATGAAATTGTATTATTTCCCTCAATGTCTTTTGTTTTGAAAGATTATATCTTCTTAATAAATTCCGCATTTCTCCGGATACATCGGCGGGCTTTGCGGTTGCGCTTCCTCCGACCTCATTTTCAAAACGTTTATACTCACCAACAGCAAACCACGTTTTTCTGCTATCTGACGTTCCTGATTTCAAAATATAATGTAACTGTTTAATAAATGCCTCACTCAGGGGATAGTTTGCTAACTCTATTATTTGATCAATGCATCGGAAATGATTGGCTGTTTCAACAATGTCATCCACATTCACAACTTCATCCTGAATTCCAATCGTATTCGTTTCAAAAATATATCTGGTTTGATCATGGGTCAGGCGGCTGCCTTCCATATGATTCGAATTATATGTCAGTTCGATCTGAACCTTATGATAGATTCCTCCCGGTATCCCTGCTTCCTTTTCCATTTTTAATCTGGTCAAAAGATCATTTGCTATTTTTTCCGCTCGTTTCTTTCTGACCGGCTTTACGGCATCCTCCGGAATCCTCCATGTTTTCCCATCAAGAATTACACCCGGAATTTTTCCATGGGTACAATAATTTCTTACACTTCTTTCTGATAAATTCCATTTTGCAGCTATTTCATTTACATTTACATATTTCATACACAACCTCCGTAAAACGGCTCACCGGAAATATTATATCACTATCGGCAATATATCTCAAGTTTTTTGCTTTTAAAGTCCATTTATATCTTGCCGATAAAAACAGATTAATAATTGAAGAAGAGCACTCTTTCCAGTGCAGGCTGGTGTAATATCATATGCATAATTTATCCTCTACAGCATAGTAACTATCCGACACCGCTTATGGACTGCGATTCCGGATAGTTACTTAAAAATGCTTGTAACTATTTATTATTTTGTTCTGCTCTTAATTTTTCTACGAAATGTCCCAGTCTGCCGATGGCAATCTTCAGCTTCTCCAGGGAGTACGCATAGGAGATTCTAAGATACCCCTCGCCACTGTCACCGAATGCGGTCCCGGGTACAGCAGCTACTTTTTCCTCCTCCAGGAAACGGGTGGCAAATTCTTCACTGGTCATGCCGAATTCCTTGATGCAGGGGAATACATAGAATGCGCCGTAAGGCTCAAAGCATTCCAGTCCCATTTCACGAAACGCATTCATCAGAAAACGTCTTCTCTGATTATAGGCCGTGCGCATTTCCTCGATGTCGGGATCTCCGTTTTTCAAAGCTTCCACCGCCGCATACTGGCTGGTGGTAGGTGCACACATAATGGCAAACTGATGGATCTTCGTCATCTGCTGGATGATAGCAGCCGGTCCGCAGCAATAGCCCAGTCTCCAACCGGTCATGGCATAAGCCTTGGAGAAACCGTTAATGTAAATGGTACGCTCCTTCATGCCGGGCAGGCTGACGATGGACACATGCTTCTCTTTATAAGTAAGCTCAGAATAGATCTCGTCAGACATAACAAAAATGTCATGTTCTTCGATAACTTTCGCAATGGCTTCCAGATCAGACTTCTCCATGATGGCACCGGTAGGGTTGTTCGGGAAAGGAAGGATCAACACTTTTGTCTTGTCCGTGATCGCTGCTTCCAGTTCCTCTGCAGTCAGGCGGAATTCATTCTCCGCCTTCAGATCAATGATCACCGGAGTTGCTCCTGCCAGGACCGCACAGGGCTCATAGGATACATAACTGGGCTGGGGGATCAGCACTTCGTCTCCCGGATTACACATGGCACGCAGTCCGATGTCGATAGCCTCGGAACCACCGACCGTTACCAGCACTTCGTGCTGCCAGTCATAGGTTACACCCTGTTTTCTCTGGATCGTGTTGCAGATCTCCTGACGCAGATCCTTCAGACCTGCATTGGAGGTGTAAAAGGTTCTTCCCTTTTCCAGGGAATAGATGCCCTCATCCCGGATGTGCCAGGGAGTGTCGAAGTCCGGTTCTCCCACACCGAGAGAGATTGCATCCTGCATCTCACTTACAATATCAAAAAATTTGCGGATACCCGATGGTTTGATATCCACTACTTTATCAGCTAATGGATTTCTCATGGGGTGATCATCTCTCTTTCATCTTCTTTTTTTACAGCAAATGCGGTTCCGTGATCCTTGTATTTCTTCAGGATGAAATGGGTCGCAGTGCTAAGTACGGAATCCAGTGTAGACAACTTGTCAGATACAAAATTGGATACCTCTCGCAGGGTCTTGCCTTCCAGAATGACCATCAGATCATAAGCTCCGGACATCAGATATACGCTGCGTACTTCGGGATATTTGTAGATACGCTCGGCAATGCTGTCAAACCCCTGTCCTCTCTGGGGAGTCACACGTACCTCAATCAGTGCGCTTACTTTCTCAATATCTGTTTTTTCCCAGTTGATCAGGGTATGATATCCGCAGATAACGCCTTCTGCTTCCAGTGCTGCAATCTCATTTACCACATCGATCTCTTCCACACCCAGGATCACTGCCAGTTCCTTCAGATCGATCCTACTGTTCTTCTCTATGATCGCTAATAATTCTTCTCTCATGCCTCTATCTCCTTTATAACTTTTATATTGCATTTTCCCTTACATAAGGGGTGGATTCAGAATTTTACACGCTTTTATAAATCTCATCTCTCTGAGGACGATCCATATAACGAACTTCGTCCTCATTCAGGATCAGTCGTTCATTACTGTCTGTAAATCTTCCTACGATCACTGCCGGAATTCCCTCTGCCGCCAGTGCTTCCACCACTGCGGTTCCCTCCGGACTTGCAATGATCAGGCTGCCGCCGGATCTGAGTTCATACGGATTTACATTACAGAATTCACATACCTCCACTGTCTCCTGTCTGAGAGGAAGCTTCTTCATATCTATTGTCAGTCCAACACCTGCACCCTCTGCCATCTCCCACAGCGCTGCAAATACACCGCCCTCGGAAGCATCATGCATGGTACAACCGCCGGACTTCACGGCGGTAGCGGCCTCCGATAAAATAGAATAATACCGGTCAAACGCCGCAGCTTCTTCCACCAGATACGCCGGGTATCTCGTCAGGAGTCCTTCCTGGTTCCGGGCCGCCAGATCCGCGGTGCCTTCCAGGCCGATCCATTTCGTAATGATAATATCCTGTCCCGCCAGCTTCTTCCGCACATCCATCTGCACCGCACCGGTCTTGCGGATGCCATATCCGGTCACCGTGGCCAGGGGCTGCCGTACCGCGGAACTTACTCTGGTCTGTCCGCCGATAATCTGTATGTTTAACTCCGCGGCAATACCTTCCGCTTCGGACATCAGTGCTTTCAATTCCGGTTCTTCCACGTTCTCCGGCAGGAAGATCACCAATTCCGCTGCCACGGGCTCTGCACCGGCAGTTGCCAGATTGTTGGCACATTTCTGGAAAAAACGAAGCATAGGCATCACGGATGGATCTTCTCTTTCCGCTTCCGCCAGATCGTTCTCACAGCAAAGCTCCACTACGCCCTCCTGAACACAGGTCACCAGCTGCCCCTCCGAAAAAGGCTCAAAAATAGCGCAGTCTGCCCCCAGACCTGCGCTATTTGCTATTTCCGATCTTTTATTCTTCAGTTGTCTGAGAACGGAACGTTTCAAGACGTTCACGGGTACCTTACCGCTGTTCATTGTCTCACCTTTAGTCGTCTACGATTTCTGTCTGCCCAGCAGCCGCTGCTGCTCTTGCGTTTAACGCTGCTGCCACATTTTTCACATGATCAATGTTCGCTGTACTGATAGCTGCCATAATCTCTTCATACGCCTGAGGATCCGAGGTAGCGGTTCCCACGGTAGCACTTCGGGGCACCATCTTATAAGTACTGCTGTTGACCTGCTCTCTGCTGACCTCTACACCGTTTTCCATCGTGATCTTCCACAGTCTTGCCTTATATCCGATATGCGCACTCTCGGTTACGATATAACCGATGGGCTGACCGGCATCAGCATAGATCTGATCCGCAGGGGGTGTGATCGTCTCCAGCACTTCACTTTCATAACGCACCGAATGTCCGGCAGCTCTGGTCTCCTTGCCATAGATGTTGAACGTGATCTGCTTGTCATGCGTATAGCCTTCTATGTAGATCGGTGCATCTGTATTGTTTACAAACTTAAAGTCTTTGCCGGAGCTCTCAGCGATCGCTGCATCTGCGGAAGGATCCACATAGCCTACGATCATGGAATGATTATAACGTTCCGTTACTTCCAGCTCCGCAAGTAATACTGCATTGTACAGGGTAGTGGATACCTGGCAGATACCGCCGCCCAGACTGTCTACCACTTTTCCGCTGACATAAGAACCCGCCATGTAATAGCCGTTCGCCACGGAAAAAGGAGATACTGTCTTATAAGTAGAGAATTCTTCTCCCGGATACAGGGTCGTTCCGTTGATCAGACTACAGCCGTTCGCTACATTTGCACTTCTGGAGGATCCGGATGTCTTATAAGATGTGGTAAAGCTTCCCAGTACATCCGTTACCTGTGCCAGTTCCTCAGCACTTCCCTTCGGCTCATCCACTACGATCTCCAAAGGAATGCTGCAAGCCTCATGATTCCATTCTTCTGTCAGATAGTCATATACCGCATCGATAGATTTCTCTACATCCAGCACATATCCGGTCTGACCTTCCACCACGGTAAATTTGCCGCCGTCCCGCTTCAGAGAGACATTGATGGCTTCCTGATCATACTTGGTGCATCTGGTCAGCAGATCGTTGATCGCCTGCAAGTCAAAATCCAGTTCAATGGGATATACGTAATTTTCATGCTGCAGATCCATCAGGGTCTTGTAACGCTCAATGACATTTCCATGTGTCCCCAGTTCCAATGCTTCCTGCACCAGCTCCGGATTCTTCCAGGTCACACCCAGATCTCCGGCTGTGGTGGTCACATCATGATCATTTGCCGCAAGCAGTGTGATCTCCACGTCCTTCAGACCTTCGATATGTTCTTCGATAACCGCTGTTGCTTCCTGTGCCGTCATTCCGGACAGTTCCACATCCCCGGCATAAATTCCTGTCTTAATAGTATCATCTGTCTTGGCCTGCGCTGTCATTCCGAACAACATCGTCAAAGTCAATAACAGAATGCCGTAAAATCCCTTACGATATTTTTTCATAATACTCCTCTGCCCTTCCTTCGGACACGTCTACTGTTCCATCCGCAGTTGAATTAGTAAAAAATAGATGTTATAGTAGGTACGATCATAGCAATCACAAGCAGCACGATGATAGCTGCGGAGATTCGCTGTTTTACTTTTTTATTATTCATATTAAACATGGTAAAAACCTCCATAAATGCTTCAAAAATCACTTTTACTCTGAAAGGATATTATATATGAGTTTAAAGTTTTTGGCAAGTTTATTCATATTTATTGTTTTCGTGTATACCATCCTTGTTGTGGCACAGAATACACGTCGTCAGCGAGCCCTTACCGAGAAGAAAGAGCAGGAATTCTGGGACCGGGAAAAAAAGGCCAACTCTGTCCGCAAAAAAACCCTTGATGGTCTGGATTATGTAAAGATTCCTCTGGAAAAACTTCCCATGAATGCTCTGTCGGAGGATGAAAAAGCCCGGGAATATAAGGAGCTTTTGACCTATCTATCCACACAGCCGGTCGTAAATCTCACAGGCTTCACCAACACCGACCTCAAGTTGGAATACGGCACTGCGAACATTACACCGCTGTCCCAGTATGATCAGAATTACACCGTACTGGTACGTACTCTGCAGCAATGGGCCGATCTGCTTCTGGAATCCGGTCTGACAGAAGATGCGGAAACGGTTCTCGCGTATGCCGTCTCCATCGGCACCGACGTCAGCCATACTTACTATGCGCTGGCTAAAATCTATGCCGGCCGGAAGGAATATGACAAAATTGCCGATCTGATCCAACGTGCGGAAGGACTGCGTTCCGCTTTGCGTAATTCTATCGTCCGTACTTTGCAAGAATCTTATCCGCAAGCCTGCTCGCCTCACTGCGGGTAAGCTTTTCCACATCGACCTCCAAAGTTATCTTATGCTGCTCTGCCAGACGATATAACCGCTCTTTTTGCGGTTTCGTCGCGGGCGTATCTCTTTTTACCTGAAAATGTAATGGCTGCGGCTCAAATAAATTATTCTTTGCCGATTTTCCGACAGCTTCTGTCGATGCCTGTCCACCGGTTTCCTCCCTGTAAAACAGTTCTATCAGCTTTCGGAACAACCGGTCCGTTGCTTTCGCATCCTCCAGAGCCCGGTGTGCATGATGCGGGATCTCATAATACTGACATAGATACCCCAGATTACGATGAGGCAGTTCCGGCAGATATTTCCGGGCAATCTGCAAAGTGTCCACCGCTGATCTCTCAAAAGTAATCTTCCGATCCACTGCCGCCTTTTTCAAAAAAGAATAATCAAACAAAATGCTGTGTCCCAGCAACGGTAATTCTCCCATAAATTTCAATAATTTTGGGAAAACCTCATCCAGCTGCGGTGCATCCGCAAGGTCTTCGTCCCGGATTCCCGTCAGTTCTGTGATCCGTTCTTCCAATTTCCGCCCCGGATCCACAAACGTAGAAAATTCTTCCGCAATCTGTCCCTGCTCCACACGGATCGCACCGATCTCTATGATCCGATCTCTCTTGGGATTCAGGCCCGTGGTCTCCAAATCTATACTGACATAAGTGTCATACATACTATTTTCTTATCCTTCCACAGTACTTCTGATATATTCTGACTGCCTACCTCAATTCTTATGAACCGAGCTCCTCCTGTACTTATAATATCGGATACCCGATCACTTGTACCTTAGCTTCATAATTGAGCGGATTCCGCTCCTGATAATCAAACAACACGTAATGGGGTTCCGGATATCGGAACAGTTCTAAGTGTGTCATTCGGCTTAACTGTTTCCAGTCATACTGATCATAGGCAGAAAGATAATGTCTCTCATGCTCTTCTGTCTGATAAAAGCGGCGAATATCCTGTTTTTCCTCTTCCGTGATCTCTGCCGCAAACGCAGGCCTGCTCTTCAGATTCTCCCGAAGGTACATATCATAAGTCAGAAGTTCTCTGTAAATCTCACGATTGGCCGGATCTTTCATCGCTGCGAACTCCAATAAGATCTGATACCGGTAGGCTCTGGCGGGGCTGTTGGTAAAATATCCCTGTTCCTGATAATAATCCGCCAGTGCCTCATACATGGCAAAGGGACCGGGGTATGCTTTTTCCAGAACCGGCAGGGTATGGGTGAACTGCCCGCTATTGTAATACAGCTCCACCATTTCTTCGATCCGTTTCAGTCTCCGGATCTCGCCATAGCTGATCCAGTTGGTATACAGCACTTCATACGGCGGCTGTTCCAGATAACGGATTCCGTATTCCTGTGCATGCACATGCATATCGGAGCCTTTTAATACTTTCAGGAAACCCAGCTGCAGCTGCTCCGGCTGCATCCCGTAGACCCGGTCGAAGGATCTGCCGAAACTCTCATAATCCTCATAGGGCAGCCCGGCGATCAGATCCAGATGCTGATGAATATTCTGTCCTCTGTGAATGGCCGCAACAATTTTCTCCAGCTTGTCCACATCCATGACACGGTGAATAGCTCGTATTGTCTCCGGATTCGTAGACTGCACCCCGATCTCCAGCTGTGCCAGTCCCGGACGGAAGCGGTTCAACAATGCGATCTCTTCTTCGCGCAAAATGTCCGCAGAAATCTCGAAATGGAAGTTAGTGACACCATTGTCATGTTCGTAAATATACCGCCAGATCTCCATGGCATGTTTGTGGTCACAGTTAAAGGTACGGTCAATAAACTTCACCTGTTTCACGTTTTGGTCCAGAAAAAACTGAAGTTCTCTCTTTACGACACTTATGTCACGTAGTCTTACCTTCTTATCTATGGAGGACAGACAATAGCTACACCGGTAGGGACATCCTCTGCTGGTCTCATAATAGATGATCCGGTTCGTAAAGGGCTCCATATCCTCATAGAGAAAAGGAAGTGTAGTCAGATCTGTCAGGTCTCTGGGTGCCGTATAACCGGAAGCAAGACATAATCCCGGAATCTGTCCGAAACGTTCTACCATAGACTTTCCTGCAACCGTTCCCCTTCGGTCTGCTACCTGATGTTCTGTGCTGTCGGATTCGGGTTGTTGTTCAGACTGTCCGGCCGTTTCTGCCTCCCGCAGATATTGTTCCAGTACTTCCCGGAACGTGACTTCTCCTTCTCCCACCATGATTCCGGTAACCTGAGGGAACTCTCTTAAAAGCCCCGGACCGTCATAGGTAACCTCCGGTCCTCCCAGCCAGATCTCCGTATCCGGCAGGATCTTCGGCAGTTCCGTCAGAATTTCCCGGATCAGCTTCCAGTTCCAGATATAACAGGAAAATCCTATTACCTTTGGCTGACGCTTCCAGATCCCCTCCAGAATACTTTCCAGAGACTCATTGATGGTGAACTCCGCCAGTTCCACATAGGGCTGTAACTTTTCTCCCGCACCGGCCCGCAGGCTGTATATGGCGGGATTGGAATGTATGAATTTTGCATTAATAGCTGTTAATAAGAATTTCATGGGACTATTATACTAAGAAAAAAGAATTGTGTCACCACAATTCCTCAGACTGTAGACAAAACGCTTTTGGTCAGCACTCCAGAAGCGTTTTTCTTGTT
>ERZ1673738.1466-NODE-1466-length-35345-cov-8.952026_pt1 | contig 35345 bp, 37 predicted proteins | sample MGYA00580198_ERZ1673738 | MGnify/ENA primary metagenome ERZ1673738 (study PRJEB41218, sample SAMN15661784) | gut metagenome | host: Homo sapiens | place: Canada: London | collected 2015-08-20/2019-03-30 | study: EMG produced TPA metagenomics assembly of...
ACCCCCGCTCCGGCGCAGCTTTGTTAGTATATCACCTTTATTCCCATTTGTCAAGAGGAAATTCGATCTTTTTCGAAAAACTTTTCGATCTTTTCCCGGTGATACCCGACGGGAACGCTTGTCCCCCGCGGGATTCTTATTTTAGCGCTTTACGGCGAAAAAGTCAATACCTTTTTTCAATTTTTTTCTAATTCCCGTTCACTTTGTGCAGAACCCCCAAAAGCGGCACCGCAAATTGTGCCATATCTCCAAATTCAATCCAAAAAGAGGATAGCGGTTGACTTTTGCGGGCAAAAATGATATATTTCAATATAAGGAATGTTAAAGAGAGGTAAAGATACGCCTCTCCATTCAAGAGCTACGAAGGGAGATTGCAACAGGTATGAAAAACGGGAAAAGGCTTTCCGCCCTGCTGCTGACGCTGCTGCTGGTCTTTACGGCACTGCAGCTTCCGGCAGCCGCGGAGGAAGCGACGGCAATCAGCGCGGCGTCCCCCGCCATCGGCGCGGATGTGGGTGACACGGTCGATCTGTCGGCCTACACCTACGGCGGCACGGCGCTGGACGAATTCACATGGACGCCCGTCAACGGCGGCACGCTGGACGGCGCCGAATTTGAGGCTGCGGAAAAAGGCGTTTACGTCTTTGACGGCGTGAAGGGGGACGAGAGCTTCCGGCTGTTCATCGTCGTCAAGGCCGCGGACGAAACCGAATATGTGCTGTACGAGAACACATTCGACGACGAGAGCGCGCTGGACGATCTGACGGTGGTCGAGGGCGCGGAAAGCGCGCTGAGCATAGCGGACGGCAAGCTGTCCGTCAAGGGCACGAGCGTGCGCGCGCTGCTGCCCGAGCTGTACGCCGATTTCGGCAACTATAAGATCGACGTGGAAGCGACGCTGCAGAATCCGTCCGACAGCTCGCGCTGGATGTCGATTATGTTCCGCGCGACGCCCGACGGACTTTATTATCCGTATTATCAAATGGCCATCCGCTCCAACGCGACGGCGGCCAACGGCGTGGAATTTGCCAAACGCACGCCGGCGAACGGGTGGGACGTCGCCTACAAAAGCGCTTACAGCGAAGCGATCGATCCGAACAAATTCTACAAATTCACCGTATGTGCGTATGACGGCTACGTTTCGGAGAGCATCAACGACGAGCTGCTCATTTACGGCCGCGAGCTGACCGACCGCACGGCGGGACGCGTCGGCTTCCAGGCGAACAACTGCACGATGGTCGTCGACAGCATCAAAATCACGCTGCAGAACGACGTCCCCGACGGTCCTCCGCAGAAGCCGGCGCTGGTCAACGTGCGTGATTTCAACACAAACATCGCGACCACGCCGACGATGGTCTCCTTCGTCGAGACCGAGGCCGACTACAACGGCATCACGACCGACGAACCGGCAACGGCCATTTTCCGCCTAAACGACGAGGGCAAAGTGACCGACGCCGAGGGCAAGGCGCTCGCCACGCTCGACGAGCTGTACGCGAAGCTGGAGAACAAGATCATCGCCGCGTTCAACCCGACCTCCGAGAAAGCGATCGATGCGCTGGCCGCTTACTGTAAGGAAAAGGTCATCGAGGATGTGGCGGTCGCTTCGACCGACGTCAAGCTCATAAATTATGCCTATGAGCAGAACTACCTTATCCGCGGCATCGTGCTGTTCGACGAGGCGGACTACTCCGAGGAGGGACTGCTGGCCATCCGCGAGAAGGTCAACGCCAACCACGCGAAGGTCGCGATCCTGCCCTACGAAGGAATCTCCAAGGAGGTCGTCGAGTATCTGCAAAAGCTGCTCGTCACCGTCTGGGTGGACGCTCCCGAAGCCGAAAGCAGCACGACGTATATGACGCAGATTCTCAGCGGCGCCAACGGCATCGTCGTTTCCGACAGAGCGGCGGCAGAGAAATGCTTCACCGAATACTTTGAGAAAAATTCGTTTACCCGCCAGATCCTCATTATCGGACACAGAGGTCTGCCGTCCAAAGCGCCCGAGAACTCCATTGAGGGCAGCAAGCTGGCTTATGAGGCCGGCGCGGACATCGTGGAAAACGACGTGTACATCTCCAAGGACGGCGTGGTCGTCGTCATGCACGACGGCACGATCGACCGCACGACCAACGGCACCGGATACATTGAGGCAATGACCTACGAACAGCTTCAGCAGTACACCCTCAACGCCGTCGGCGGCATCGAGGGCGCGAAAATCCCGACGCTGGAGGATTATTTCAAGGAATTCGGCTCGCTCGACAAGCACATCTTCATTGAATTGAAGTCGGGCAACCAGAATCTGCTCAAGCCGGTCGTGGAGCTCATCCGAAAATACAATATGACATCCAAAGTCAGCTTCATTTCTTTTGACACCAACCAGCTCGCGCGGGCGCGGGCGCTCGCACCCGAGATCTCGGTCGGCTATCTGTGCAGCGGTCTGACCAACACCAACGAGCCGCTGGAAAGCGTGCGCGCCGCCATCAGCGCCACGCAGCACTACAGCTCTACCTTCAACCAAAGCGGGTCGGGAATAACCGAGGAATTCGTGACGGAGCTGAGCCACCGCGGGATCACGTTCTGGCCCTGGACCTACAACACGCAGCCGACGCTGCTCGAGCAGTACTTCTGGGGCATCAACGGCTTTACGACCGACTACGCCTCGTGGGTCACCAACACGGCCAAGTCGGTGAAGTTCCAGTCCGACATCGACGCCATCGGCGCCGGCCAGAGCGTGCAGCTTGACTTCTCCGCCTTCACCTACGCCGACAAGGAGACTGCACTGGGCGACAAGGCGGAAATCGTCATCATCGACGGCGGCGACAACGTCACGCTCGAGGGCAACACGATGACAGCCAAGGGCGAAGGCAGCGTCTCGTTCTACTGCCGCTACAAGACCTCGCTGAGCAACCGCAGCCTGTACGTCTGCTCCGACATCGTGACGCTCACGACGGGCGGCGCCGGTGCGGAAAGCAGCACGGCCGTTTCCGACAATTCCGAAACGCCCGGCACTGCTGACAACAGCGTCATCATCTGGGTTGTGATCGGCGTAATCGCGGTGGCGGTGATTGCCGGCGTCGCGATTGTTGCGGCGAAGAAAAAGAAGGCCTAAAACCCACGCAATACCCCGAAACATAGTTCAAACAAGAGAAAGGCCCTGCGGCGCTTGATGCGCCGCAGGGTCTTTCTGTATGCCGCCGAAAGCATGCGCCGTCATTGCAGCCCGCCCCTGCACGCACAGAGGGAGAGAACAGCCGTTCAATACGTCCCGGCATACCGCGAAGAAGACAAGCGCCGCCGCACGGAGGGCGGTACGCCGCCGCAGCCGGTTTCCCGACCACAGCGGTATATAATAAACGATCTGCGCCGCCGGCCGCTCTTCCGCCGCACATGGGCTGTCCGGCTCGCGCGCCGAGTGCGCTGCTTTTCCGCCAGGCACGGCAGCTTTCCGGCCCATTTCCGTCATCCGACCCGCCGCTTACGCGCGAAAATCGATGTCATAGCGCACACCGTGCGAAAACAGCAGCCCATCCGTCAGACGGATACGCAGAATGCGGGTGTTCGGATCGGCAAGATCATTGTCGCCGTTATCGATCCACGCCTCGAACGCCGACCGCAGCCCGTCCGCAAGCTCACGGTTTTCGGCGCTGCCGAAGAAGCCGATGTCCTCCGCTTCGCCGTGCGCGGTGAACCAGTCCCCGGCAAGCGCGACCTGCGGCTCTGCCGCGATCTGGCGCATTTTGTTCGACCGTGCATAGGTGACGACATAGAACGCATCGTTTTCGTAGTAGGCGTTGACGCACCGCACGTCGGGCAGACCGCCCTCCGTCGTGGCCAGCGCGACGACCGAATCACGTCCAAAACGTTCGCGCAGGATGCGCTCGGCCTCAGCCGATTTCTTTTCCATCTTTTTCCTCTCCCTTTCCGTTTTCGTATAAATGCAGAAATTCCATTACCCAGAAGGTCATATCGCACAGCAGCGCGGTCTCGTCCGCATAGTCGGCCTCCGGACGCACGTCGACACAGGCGCCCGGATACTCGATGCTTTCGGGCGAATACCGCTTGTTGCGCAAACGGCGGAAATCCAGCCGCAGTATGCCGTCGGCGTCCATCGCCTCCCGAATGTTTTCGGCCGGCACACAAGACGTACGCCGAACCGCCCAAGCCCGGCATCGCAAGCTCGGTCGGCGGCACATAATCGTCTCGATGCAGTCGGCGCGGAACAGGCGGAACGGCCCAACCGGCGCCCAACCCGGCGCCATATATTTCCCCCGGATGCGGATTTGGATACAGTTTCCGTCCTCCGGCATCTCGTCCATACGGTTGATCGCCTCGGCCGGCAGCCTCCGATTGGCGTCGCTGCGCCACGCGCGCGTATAGGCCGGCATTTCCAGCGTGCAGGCGTTGGGCAGATAGACATTCTCATCAATATACGGGCAATTGTACCGGCGCTCGGCGTGCGGATCAAAACAGGTGATGTCCGCAAGCGAATCCGCCCCGCGCAAAGCCGCAAAGCACGATCTGCTGAAAATCGCGCAGGTTCTCATAATCGTCGCCGTATCCCAGCATCGCCTGCATCATGTAAAGCAGTGCCATCAGGCAGTTCCCGCTGCGAATGCCCGCAAACCGATTCTCGAAACGGGGAATCCCGGGCGGGATATAGAAAAATTCCGCGCGCAGCATCTCCTCGTCCCGCATCGCCGCAGCAAAATTCCGCACGACAGGGCGCGTCTTGGGGATACGACAGCAGGAAAGCAGTCTGGCGGCGCATTCGCCGTCCTGAAGCGGCGTCTCGTGCAGGACGGCGCCGCGCCGGTTGACCCGGCTATGCATACCGCTGCCGATATAGCCGTCCGGCTTGACATAGGTCGGCAGACGGCGAAAAAGCGGCAGCTCGCAGATTTCCGCAAGCAGCGACGCCTCCGACGCCGCGTCCAGATCGCCGAGAATTTCCCTGCGCAGGCGGCAGCGTATGATCGACCCGGCGTTTCTCAGAAGAAAAGCGGCCGACCTTTCCAAATCCGCATGCATCATAAACCCTCCGATGCAATTCAATTAAGCACAGACGGCAAGCAGACCGACAGCGGCCGTTCCCGCCGGCCTGTCGGCCGGCGGGGTCGGCCGCTGCTGTGCGCCAACATCGTGGCCCTGTTTGCACAGCAGGGCCTACGTTTGATAAAAAACGGCGACGAACCCTGCGAAAAGCAGGGTTCGTCGCCCGATTGGAGCGGATTACGGGGTTCGAACCCGCTACCTCGACCTTGGCAAGGTCGCGCTCTACCAAATGAGCTAAATCCGCATTTTCTTTTCATTCCGGCCGCGCGCCGCCCTCTTCCCGCCGACCGGCGCGCCGCTTCCTTCTTTCTTGGTGCCTCCGGTCGGAATTGAACCAACGACACGAGGATTTTCAGTCCTCTGCTCTACCAACTGAGCTACAGAGGCATATCCCGCGCCCGCCGTCGTCCTTCTCTCCGCCGCGCGCGAAACCGCTTTTTCCCTTTTTTGGCGATTCGGATGGGGCTCGAACCCACGACCTCTAGCGTGACAGGCTAGCGTTCTAACCAACTGAACTACCGAACCGTATGGAGGCGCCACCCAGAATCGAACTGGGGGATGAAGGTTTTGCAGACCTCTGCCTTACCGCTTGGCTATGGCGCCGTATTTGGAGCTGATGACGAGATTCGAACTCGTGACCTCATCCTTACCAAGGATGTGCGCTACCACCTGTGCCACATCAGCATAGAAAGGGGAGAAAGGCGTTTTCTCCCAAAGAGGGGGGATTGCCGCGCCTTTGCGCGGAAGGGCCGGTGCCGGGCCGCCCGATTGGAGCGGATTACGGGGTTCGAACCCGCTACCTCGACCTTGGCAAGGTCGCGCTCTACCAAATGAGCTAAATCCGCATTTTCTTTTCATTCCGGCCGCGCGCCGCCCTCTTCCCGCCGACCGGCGCGCCGCTTCCTTCTTTCTTGGTGCCTCCGGTCGGAATTGAACCAACGACACGAGGATTTTCAGTCCTCTGCTCTACCAACTGAGCTACAGAGGCATATCCCGCGCCCGCCGTCGTCCTTCTCTCCGCCGCGCGCGAAACCGCTTTTTCCCTTTTTTGGCGATTCGGATGGGGCTCGAACCCACGACCTCTAGCGTGACAGGCTAGCGTTCTAACCAACTGAACTACCGAACCGTATCCCTCGCCCGGGCCGCAGCGCAGCGCACGCCCCCCACGCGACTTTGATATCATACCATATCTTTTTGTTTTTTGCAATACCTTTTGCGAATTTTTTTGTTTTTTTCGTATTTCCCGTTCTGACGGCCTGCAGCGGCCGTCAAAACGGGAACATACTTTATACCTGAAATCCGCCCAGCTCCGGCGGCGGAACGGAGGGACCGCGCCGGAACGCCGCGCGCAGCAGCGTGCCGAGCGTAAGCACGAAGCAGACCAGCGTCACGGCCTCCGAAAGGAACGGCACGAGCTTGAGCAGCATAATGCCGGTGATGACGAGCGAGGCCGCAAGATATTTGTTTTCCATATTGATATATGCGCCGGCAATGAGAATGGCAGCAATCGGCTCGCAGACGAAGAAAAGGAAGAAATAGCCGGCCAGAAGCAGCAGCGACACCGGCATGCCGATCATCGTCAGCAGCAGAAAGATGGCAAGGATGGGGATGAACAGCCCCGCCAGACCGGTGAGCGCGATTTTGACCTTATCGCGGTTGAAGCCGGCGCAGAGGCTGCCGAACGGCTTGCGGAGCAGGAAAAGCAGCAGCAGCACGATCAAAATCTGCGCGGGGATCGAATACACGAGTTCGAGAAGCTGCCCGCCGATCTCGCTGCCCGTCGTCACCTGCTGCCACTCGACCGCGGCCGCATCGACAGGTCCGAACTCGACCTCCTTGGCGGTGACGCGGATGCTGCCGGTGCAGGAAAAGCCGTTGAGGAAGGTCACACGGTCGGCCTGCACGTTCACGTCGCCGTCCACTCGTCCGCTGAGCGAGACCTCCAGCGCCTCGGCGGTCAGGTCGCCGGTGCTGCCGGAAAAGTAAAGCGAATCCCCGATGAAATACACGCTCTTCGAGCTTGCCGCCAGCGTCGCCTCGCCGCACGCGACGGTGATGCTCCGCGCCACGTCGCCGGTGACCTCCAGCGCCGTCGCGGCAAAGCGAAGGTTGCCGTCGATGGTCGCGCTGACCTTCGGCGCGTAGGAAAAGCCGATCAGGTCGCCGCCGATATACCCTCTGATCTGCACGTCGGTGACGGAGCTGAAGTGATAATAGTCGTCGTCGCGGTTGAGCACATATTCAGTCGTTGAAAACGCCTCGCCGACCGGCGCAGACGTCTCCGACTCGGAAGCCTCCGAAGCGGACGCGCCGCCCAGCAGCGGCACAAAGAGCAGAATCGCCAGCAGAAGCGGGAACAGCCTTTGTTTTTTTATCATTGCGGGAACACCCTTTCCTTTGTGTAATTCCGTTTGATTCTACGAACAGGCGCGCCGTACCGCACCGCACCGGCGTTTCCCGAACGGGCGGCGCAGGAAACGCACACGCGCCGGCAGACGTCGACCTTCCACGATACTCTGTAAAATTATGATTGACAAAAACGTGCTTTCCATAGTCGCCGTATGGAAAACCCCACCGGCCGCCGCGCTTGCTCTCGCATTGCGCCGTACGCAGCGCAGTTCCCCATACCGCACAAATCCCAGAGTTTTTCGCGCCACCGGCGCGGAAAACTTGTATAGCCGCCGCACAAACATCTCCCCTGCAAGTACTCTACGCGGCTATCGTGCAGTCCCAGAGTTTTTCGCGCCACCGGCGCGGAAAACTTGTATAGCCGCCGCACAGACTTCTCCCCTGCAAGTGCTCTATGCGGCTATCGTGTAGTCCCAGAGATTTGCGCGCCCGCGGTGCGGAAAACTTGTATAGCCGCCGCACAGACTTCTACACTGTGAGTACTCTACGCGGCTATTATCCCCGCTGTGTAGTCCCAGAGATTTTCGCGCCCGCGGCGCGGAAAACTTGAATAGCCGCTGCACTAACTTCTCCTCAGCAAGTACTCTATGCGGCTATTATCCCCGCTGTGTAGTCCCAGAGATTTTCGCGCCAACGGCGCGGAAATCTTGAATAGCCGCCGCACAGACTTCTCCCTTGCAAGTACTCTATGCGGCTATTATACCCGCTGTATAGCCCCAGAGTTTTTCGCGCCCGCGGCGCGAAAAACTTGTATAGCCGCCGCACATATTTCTACATTGTACATTACTCTATGCGGCTATTATACCATATGCCGCGCGGTTTTTCAAGAATGTTTTTGGCGTCTCCCTCATAAAGTGGATTGACGAAAGAATCACAGAAGGGTAAGCCGCTATGACTGAAACAAAAAAACGGGCTACGGGAAAAAGGGTATCAGGCGCACTAATCAAAAACGCGGTGCTGCTGACGGTGTTTTCGCTCGCCTGCAAGGGCATCGGCATGCTGTTCCGCCTCTACCTTTCGGTGCGCATCGGCGCGGAGGGGATGGGACTGTACCAGCTTGTGATGTCGGTCTACACGCTCTTTTCCGCGTTTGCGACGGCGGGCTTCACGGTGGCGGTTTCCCGTCTGGTCGCCGAGCGGCTCGAGCAGGCGCCGGACGGCCGCGCCGACGGGATGCTCAACAGCGCCTTCCGGCTGTCGCTGCTCATCGCGCTGGCGGCCGCCGGACTGATGGCTGCGGTGACGAACAGCGTTTCGGGCACGCTGCTCGGCGACGTCCGCACGCGCGCGCCGCTGTACATACTGGCGCTCTCGCTGCCGTTTATGGCCGTGACCTCCTGCCTGAAGGGAGCGTTCATGGCCTATCGGAAGGTGCTCGTACCCTCTTCCAACTCGCTGTTCGAGCAGATTATCAAGACCTGCTCGACGATGCTGTGCTTCGGGCTGTTTATGCAGCACGAGACCGACATCGGCAGGCTATGCGTCGGCATCGTGATCGGCGTCGTGGCCGGCGAAATCAGCTCCTTTATCTATCTGTCGCTGTTTTATGTATTCGGCATCCGTCCCAAGCGGGCGGAAAAGCAGTCGCTCAAGCCCTTTGCGCGGGTGGCGATGCCGATTGCGGCAAGCTCCTACGTTACAAGTATACTCCACACGGTCGAAAATGTGCTCATCCCCTACTGCCTTGCGCTGTTCGGAAACGACCGCGCGGAATCGCTGGCGCAGTTCGGACTCATCCGGGGCATGGTCATCCCGATCGTGTTCTTCCCCTTCGCGTTTTTGTCGTCGCTGGTCTCAATCCTGATCCCGGAGATCTCGCGGCTGAACACGCGGGTGGACAAAACCGCGCGCGACGCGCGCATCGAACGCGTGCTTTTTCTGGCCTTCGTCTTCTCGACGGCGGTGGGCGGCGTGTTCTTTTTCTTTCCCGAGGAAATCGCCGTGCTGCTCTACAAGGACGCGGCGGCCGCGCCGTTCCTGCGCCTGATTGCGCTGGTGACGCCGTTTATGTACGTCGAAACGATCGCCGACGGCCTGCTCAAAAGCATCGGCGAGCAGGTGTACACGCTCAAAACCTCGATCATCAACTCGGTGTGCCGCATCGTCATCATCTATCTGCTGGTGCCGCGGACGGGCGCGATGGGCTACACCTACCTGCTCATCGCCTCGAACACGTTCGCGTTTCTGACCTGCATGATCCGCATCCGCAAGAAAAGCGCCGTGCGCTTTTTCCCGATGCAGAGCATGGTGCTGCCGCTGGCGGTCACGGTGGCGCTGGCGCTGCTCTGCCGGCGGCTGCTGGGACTGCTCAGCTTCCTGCCGTCCGGCGCGGCGGTGGTGGCGGTCATCGGCGTATTCGTCCTGGCCTACTTCGGCTTCTGCGGCATACTGCTGAAAAAGCGGGGTGTTTTCAACGGACATTAACGAGGTGCTCCGCTTCCTGCCGCGGCGGCTGGCGTTCCCGCTCTCGCTGCTGCCGCGCGCCGTCGCCGCTTCGGTGACGGAGGTGCGGCTGCGGCTGAACGCGCCGCTCTCGCTCTCGCTCAACGGCAGGAACCTGTTCGTCGACGAGCATGGCAAGGTCTGCCGCATCGAGTCCGCACTCCGCGCCGACGAGGACGACCTGCGCGCGACGCTGGCCGAGCTGACCGCCTATTCGATGTACGCCTACGACGACACGGTGCGCAGCGGCTTCATTCCCATCGAGGGCGGCGCGCGGGCGGGCGTCTGCGGCGAGGCGGTGCGGACTGACGGCCGCGTGACCGGCTTCCGGCGGATTTATTCGATCAACATCCGCATCCCGCGCTTCCTGCCCGACTTCGCGCGCGGTCTGGCCGAGCATTACAAGGCCCACGGCCTCTGCTCGGCGCTGGTGCTTTCCCCGCCGGCGGCGGGCAAGACGACCTTCCTGCGCAGCATCGCGTATCTTTTGGCGTCGGGGAACTATCCGCAGCCGCGCCGCGTCGGCATCGCAGACGAGCGCTGCGAGCTGTTTCTGCCCGACAAAATGGGCGCGCTCATCGACTGTGTGCGGGATATGCCGAAGGCGGCGGGCATCGAGCTGCTGACCCGCTCGATGTCGCCGGAGGTGATCGTCTGCGACGAGCTGGCGGAGAGCGAATCGGCCGCCGTCGCCGAAACCCAGAACAGCGGCGTCTGCCTGATCGCCTCCGCCCACGCGCCCGACTATGCGGGTGCGATGCGGCGGCCGTTTTTGAAAAGGCTCTGCGACAACGGGATTTTCGAGCTGTTCGTGCTGCTGCACGCGGAGGAGGGGTACCGCTATGATCTTTACATCCCTTAAGCTGTTTTCGGCGCTCATCATCGTCGGCGCGTGCTTCTTCGCCGGCGCGGCGCTCGCCGACGCGGAGGCGGCGAGCTACCGCCAGCTCTCGGGCATGCTGGCGCTGCTGGCGCACATCCGCACGCGCATCACCTACACGCATTTCTCGCTCGAGGTGATCTTCTCCGACTTCTATGACGAAGCGCTGGAAAAATGCGGGTTCCTCGGCTGTCTGAAGGACGGACGCGGCGGCTATTCGGCGGCCTTCTGCGAGGCGGTGGAGCGCCTGTCGCTGACCGGCGAGGCGCGGGACGCGCTCGCCGCCTTCGGCCGCACGCTCGGCGGCGTCTCGATGCGCGAGCAGTACGCCGCGCTGGAGAACACCGAGGCAATTTTACAGGAAAAGGCGGCGCACCTGCGCGAAAGCGCGGAGAAAAAACGGCGCAGCTACCGCTCGCTGGGCGCGCTGACCGGCGCGATGATCGCGGTGATCCTGTTTTGAGAAAAGAAACGACACGATAAGAAAGGCTGTACAGTATGAGCATCAGCGTTTTGCTAAAAATCGCCGGCGTGGGGCTGCTGGTCTCGGTGGCGTATCAGATTCTCCAGAAATACGGACGGGACGAACAGGCAACCTTCGTCTCGATTGCGGGCGTGATTCTGGTGATGTTCCTCATCATCAACGAGCTGGATTCGCTCTTCCGCACGCTGCGCAGCGTATTCGGCATATGAACGCGGTCACGCTCTGCGCCTTCGCCATCGCGGCGGTCTGCGCGGTGCGGCTGCTGCGGCAGTTCAAAAACGACATGGGCACGCTGCTGGCCGCGGCCGCGGGCGTGGGCATGCTCATCGCGCTGACGGCCGCGTTGGCGCCGCTGATCGAATACATCGGCACGCTCTCGCGGCAGGCGGGACTGGAAAGCTACTTCCCCGTCCTGCTCAAATCGCTCGGCACGGCGCTGATCTGCTCGGCGACCTGCGACGTCTGCAAGGACTGCGGCGAAGCCGGAATCGCGTCCAAGGTCGAGCTGGCGGGCAAAATCTGCATTCTGCTCTACTCGCTGCCCATCGTCCGCGGTCTGGCGGAAATGGCGGCCGAGCTGCTGTAAGCGGTGCGAAAAAGGAACGAACAAACGAACGGAGACGGACTATGAAAAAGCTCATCACTTTCCTGCTGCTGCTTTTTTTACTCCCGCAGCGCGTACAAGCCGCCGAAGCCGACGAGAGCGCCCTCGCGGCGGTCGAATCGGCGGCGGGCGTCGGCGACATTTCCGAGCCCGACGGGTACGACAAGACGACCGACGGCGGCAAAAAGGACCTGCTTTCCTCCTCGCTGACCGTGATTCAAAACACGCTCACCGACGTTTTCGGAGACGTGTCGGGCACGCTGTTTTTGCTGCTGGCGACGGTGCTGCTGGCGGCGCTGCTGCACGCGGTGCGGGGGCTTTCCGCCTCCAAGGTGCTCGAAAGCGCCGTCGAGCTGCTGCTCGTGCTGGCGCTGTCGGGCATCCTGTACTCGGCGCTGAAAACGCTGTTCGAGATGACGCGGCAGGCGTTTTTGAACCTCTCGGTCTTTCTGACGAGCTTCCTGCCGGTGACGGCGTCGCTGTACACGATGACGGGAAACACCGCGACCGCGGCGGCGGGCACGTCGATGATGCTGCTGTTCAACACCGCCGTCGTCGCGCTGGCCGAACGGTTCCTGTTCCCGCTCCTGCAGGTCTGCTTCGCTCTGTCGCTGGTCTCGGCGGTGCCGAACGGCGTCTCGCTGCAATCGATCATCACGCTGGTGAAGAACACGGTCACGACGCTGCTGGCGTTCGCTTTCACGATGTTTTCGGCGGTGCTGTACTTCCAGACGGCCATCACCGCGTCGGCGGACAACCTCGCCTACCGCAGCATCCGCTTCGCCTCAGGCGTGTTCATCCCGGTCATCGGCTCGGTCATCGGCGACGCGTCGCGCACGGTCAACGCGTCCATCGCGACGGTCAAATCGACGGTCGGCTACGTCGGCGTGGCAGCGTTGGCGATTCTGCTGCTGCCGCCGATCATCACGGCCATCCTGTACAAATTCGTCGTCCTGCTGGCGGCGATGGCGGCGCGCATCCTCGGTTGCGACCGCGAATCCCGGCTGCTGTACGACATCAGCAGCCTGCTGTCGGTGCTGATGTCCACGGTCATCGGCGTGTCGGCGGTGTTTCTGATTTCGGTGGCCATTTTTATCAAGACGGGGGTGAGCACATAAGATGCGCGCGTTTTTCCTCAGCGTGCTTCTCGCCTCGCTCGCAGGCGCGCTGTCGGTTTCCCTTGCGGGCGGGAGCGCCTACGAAAAATACATCAAATACATCGTTTCGCTGCTGCTCATTCTGGTGCTGATCGCGCCCTTCGCCTCGCTGAAGACCATCGATTACGAATTTGAGGCGCAGGAAACGCTTTCGGCGGCGGCGGACGGCGGCGCGGTATACGAGCAGCAGATCCACGAGGAGCTTTTGCGGTATTTTGACGCACTTTTACAGAACGACTTAGGCATAAACGCGCGCGACGTCCGCATAACATAGGTATACAGGACGGCGAGGCGGTCGTCGGCGACATCACGGTCTACGTCGACGAAGCCGACCTGACGGAGGCCGACGCCTACCTGTTCGCAAAATTCGGAAGCGGTGTGACCGCCTCCGCAGGAGGAGGCTGATAAAAGATCAAAGAAAAGCTGCTGATGCTGACAAAATCGAAATCCTTTCTGTACATCGTGCTCGCGCTGGCGGCCGGCGTCGCGCTGCTGCTCCTGCCCGGCTCGGGCGGAACCGAGAGCAAGACCGTTTCCGCCCCCTCGGCGTCCGAATACACGGCGGCGCTCGAGAAAAAGGTCGCCTCCCTCATCGGCGAGCTGGACGGCGTAAAAGACTGCTCGGTGGCCATCACCCTCGCGGCCGGCTACGAGTATCTCTACGCCTCGGACGGGCGGATTTCCCACACCTACGACGAATCGGGCGCGCTGCTGGGCGACGAGGAGACGCGCGAATACATCTTCGCCGCGACCGACGGCAACACCCAGCCCGTCGTCATCAGCGAACGAATGCCCACCGTCGAGGGCGTGGCCGTGGTCTGCAAGGGCGCCACCGCCGTCACCGAGCAGAAAATCATTTCGCTTTTATCGGCGCTTTTCAACATCAAAAGCAATAAAATCAGCGTGATCACACAATGAATAAACGGAGGGTACTTATGCAATTCAAGGAGCTTTGGGAAAAGGTCAAGAAATACGATTACAAAAAGCTGCTCTGCGCGCGCAATTACGTCATCGCCGGCTGCGTGGCGCTGCTGGTCGTGGCCGTGATTCTGAACGCCACGCTCGGCGGCAGCGGCGGCGACGAAGATGTGCTCGGCAACGAAAGCACGAAGATACTGGGCAATTCCGTCCTCACCGACGCGAACGCCGACGGCGACGACGCGGGGACCGAAACGACCGAGGATTTCTTCGCCTCCGCCGTGGTCAACCGCCAGCGCGTGCGCGACGAAGCGATGGATGTACTGCGTCAGGTGGCCGACAGCCCCGACGCGATGCAGGAGACCAAGAATCAGGCGCTCAAGTCCATCGAGGATATGGTCGCGGAGATGAACAACGAAATCAACATCGAAACGCTCATCAAGGCCAAGGGCTTTGAGGAGTGCGTGGCCGTCATTTCAGAAGAAAAATGCTCGATCATCGTCAAGAGCGAGGGTCTGACGGCCGAGCAGGTCGCGCAGATTCTCGACATTGCCATCAGCGAGTCGAAGCTGGCGGCGGACGACATCACCATCGTCGAAAAGGCCGGCTGACGCCGCAGAAACGGCGCGAAGGGAAACTCCCTTCGCGCCGTTTGCTTTCGGCCGAGCATTTTTATTTGACAAATTCGAAAAATTGTGTTAAAATAAGAACAAAATAAGCCAACGGAGGCGACGCGGATGAAAAAAACGCGCATCTCGGCTCTTGCAGTCACCGCCATTCTGCTGCTGACCCTGCTTGCCGGCACGGCCGGCGCGGCGGAAAGCGGTCCGCTTTTCGGAAAGAAGGTGCTGTTCGTAGGCGACTCCATCTGCGAGGCGCAGTGCGAGTGGCACGACCCGGTCTATGCGCGCACGATCGGCTGGGCGGGCCGAATCCTGCAAAGCTACGGCATGTCCGGCCTGAACGCGGCCAAATCGGGCGCTTCGGTCTCCGACTGCCGCGGCAGCAACACCGTCTATCAGCAGCTTGCACGCTTCGCGCGGACGGACTACGACTTCGTCATCCTGCACGGCGGCGTAAACGACGCCTGGGACAGCGCCGCAGTCGGGACGATGGCCGCGGGCTTTGACGGCCCCTTCGACACTTCGACCTTCGCCGGCGGGCTGGAGACGCTCCTTCAATTCGCAAAATCCCGCTGCGGAGACGCGGTGATCGGCTACATCGCCAACTTTCAGCTTCCCGCGTCGCAAATCGGGCGGCTGTCGGATATGAGCGAATATTTCGACGTCGCCGCACAGATCTGCGAGAAGTGGGACGTGGCCTATCTGGACCTGTACAACGACGAGGACCTCAACACGCGCGTGCTCAAGGTGGACACCACCGAATGCCTGCCCGACCACATCCACCCGAACTCGGAGGGCTATAACCGGCTTGCGCCGGTCATCGGCGAATGGATGGAAACGCTGGCGGCCGCGCCCGCCGAGGAAACGCCGGCCGAGTCCCCGGCCGCTTCCGCCGTCCCGTCCGAAGCATCCGAACCGGCCGCGCAGGCAAGGTCCGACAGCACGGCCGCGGTGCTGCTGCTCGCCGCCGCAGCCGCGGCGGTCGTCGCCGCGCTCGTCCTGCTGCTGCGCCGGAAGCGGAAAACAAAGGATAATTGACAAATCGCAAAATATGAAAGGTGGAAACAAGTATGAAAAAAATCGCTTTATTCGTGCTGTTCCTGCTCTGCGTCTGTCTGGCGCTGGCCGCCTGCGGCGACGCAGCCGACACCTCCTCCGCCGCCGGCGTTTCGGAGACGTCCGAGGCGGAAAGCACGGAGAACAAAGCCGAAAGCGCCGCACAGGAAAGCTCGGAAGCCGGCGCAGAGGAAAGCGCAGAGGAAAGCGCGGAGGAAAGCAGCGAACCGCCCGTACAGGAGGCGCGCACCTTCTGGCTCACCCACTACAACGACGGCGCGGCCGAAGGCGCCGGCAGCATTTTCACCACGACGGACACTGCGGGCGTTTGGGCCGCGCATGTGGCCTTCAAGCCGGTGTCCGAGGGCGTGTATGAGATTGTCGAAATCTCCGACGGCATCGCCGGCGCCGGAAACGGCGTCGCGCTGGAGGTCCCCGAAGGCGGCTTTGTCTGGGCCATCAACAAGGGCAACGACTGGCCCGCGCTGATCGAGAGCGCGGTCGGCAACGAATGGTACTACGACGACGCGCACAAGGCGATGCCCGACTACACCTCCGTGGCCTGCGATACGATGATTACCGACGTTCGGAGCTGGCTGGTCGGCGACCAGATCCGCTTCACGGGCATCGATCTGGAGGGGCAGACGGTCCCGACGGACACGCCCGAGCTGGGCTGGTACGAGCCGGATTACGTTTGCACCGCCACATGGGAATTTGCCAACTGATTCCGACTGATGAAGCAAAAAAGGGAGAAAGCGATGCTTTCTCCCTTTTTTATTCGCTTTCCGCCCGACCGGCGTTTTCCTCTCCACGGCGGACGGAGAACAGGATGTGCGGCATGTCGATGCCGTAATAATGCTTGACCATCCGGCCGCAGGGAACCATTCCCAGCCGCCGCGCGACCCGCTGCGACGGCAGATTGTTTTCGCGGATGATCGACCACACGCGGTCGAAGCCCAGCGTCTCAAACGCGTAATCGCGGCAGGCGGCGGCCGCCTCGGTCGCGTAGCCGCGGTGCCAGCAGTCCTTGCGCAGCAGATAGCCGATCTCGGGGACCTCCCCCTCGCCGGTCTCCTGCATCGTGACCCCGCATTGCCCGATGAGCGCGCCGGTCTCCTTGCGCAGCACCGCCCAGAGGCCGAAGCCGTACCGCGCATAGCGGTCAAGCTGGCGGCGCAGCCAGTCGTCCACCTCCGCGTCGTCAAACGCATGGGCGTAGGCGTACATCACCTCCGCGTCCTGCAGCATCGCGCAGAGCGCGGTCCGGTCGTCCGCCGTCAGCCGGCGCAGACGCAGCCTTTCCGTTTCCAAAATCATACAGACATCCCTCCGTCGCAAAGGACGGCGCGCGAAAAAAGCGCGCACCGTCCCTTCCCCCGGCCGGCGGGGCCCCCGCCGGCACTGTGTTTTTTAGCCGGCGGTTTTGTCCGCGCGGCTTTTCAGCTTTCTGAAAAATTCGTCCATCAGCGCGTCGTTCGGCACGATGGCGCTGAAGGCTCCGTCCGCCGTCCGCACCGTCAGCCGCATTGTCTCGTATTCCGCAGCGACATACGCCGCGTCGGTGATGGCGGCGTAGGCCGCCTCGAACGCGCAGACGTCCTCCCGCTCCTCGACGAGCGAGGCCGTGCGGTACAGCGCGCAGAAGCGGGTGTTGCACAGCAGGAACACGCCCGCGCCGATCTCCGACGAACGGAGGCGCTTGTCCGTGCCGCGCTTGTACTTCGCATCGTCGTTTTCGTAAATATAGGATTTGAAGGGCACGCGGTCGGTCTCCAGCTCCTTTACGGTGAGCCGAAGCGCGTCGGGCAGCTCGGCGTCCGCCCGCGCAGCCAGCAGGTCGAGCTGCTTATCCGCCTCCGCGTCGCGGATGACGATCCCCCGCGTGACGCCGAGAATCAGCAGCCCCAGCACGGCGGCCGGGATGCCGATATAATAGCTCATCATGTTGTACAAACCGCCCTGAATCAGCACAATCAGTACGCCTGCGGCCAGCAGCACGCCGCCCACGACATAAAGGACAACCGGCGGTTTCTGCGCGAAATACTTGGCAAAGCGTTTACGGTCCATGGACATTACCTCCGTTTTTTCCATCGTTTACGCCGGCGCGGCCTGTTCCGCGCACGGTCACTATACATATAGTGTCGGAAAACGTGAAAAAGTTTGCCCGATTTGAAAAATTTGTAAGCCGATGCTTCCATTTTTTTACTTTGCACGCCATATCATAGCATAAAAAGGCGAATTTGTAAATAGATTTTTGAAATTATGATTACATCTCAGAATGCATATGCCCCCCGCAATAGGCTGCCGCTCTGCATTGTTCCGCCCTCCCGTTCAGCCGACGCCAGACTCTTTAGCTTCCCTTCCCAGCCGAAAACGTTTTTCGAGGGAGAGCTCGAGAGGGAACCTTTTTTCGAAAAAAGGTTCCCTCTCGAAAAAGCCCATACTTCCCGCATCAAAGATGCGGGAAGTATGGGGCCCGCGCCGAACGGCGCGGGCCCTTTTATTTGCCTGCGGCGCAGCGGCTCGCCGCCTCTACGGCCAGCGCGTCGCAGCGCTCGTTGTAGGGATGTCCCTTATGGCCGCGCACCCAGACGAACGTGACGCGGTGCGTCTCCAGCAGCTCGAGCAGACGCGCCCAGAGGTCGCTGTTGAGCGCAGGGCTTTTGTCGGCCTTTTTCCAGCCGTTGCGCTGCCAGCTCCGCGCCCAGCCCTTGGAGACGCCGTCCACCAGATAGCGCGAATCGCTCGTGAGCGTGACCTCGCACGGCTCGCGCAGGCGCTCGAGCGCGGCGATGGCCGCCGTCAGCTCCATGCGGTTGTTGGTCGTGGACGGCTCGCCGCCGGAAAGCACGCGCTCCTGCCCGCCGTAAACAAGGATGGCGCCGTAGCCGCCCGGGCCTGGATTGCCCTTGCAGGCGCCGTCGGTATAGATTTCCACGCGCTTCATTCGGCTGCGCCTCCACGAGCCTCCACGCGCAGCATACGGACGTCCCGCCCGAAGAAGTGCAGCACGGTGAACTCGCCGAACAGGCGGGAGGTGATGCGCTCCTGGTAATTGCGGTTCAGCTCCTTCGGCGAAAGGTTGGTGCTGACGATCGTCGAGCGGCCATTGAGGGTACGGACGTTGAGCAGATTATAAAACGCGGCCACCGAGAACGAGCTGACAAACTCCGCCCCGAGGTCGTCGATGATGAGCAAATCGGCGTTTTCAAAGCGCTTCACGTCGGTTTTGGCGCGGCCGAAATGGTTGTCCTCATATTCGCCGAAAACATTCTGCGCGCTGTCGTAAATCACCGCGTAGCCCGCGTTGATGACCTCCTTGGCGATGGCGGAGGACAGATGCGTCTTACCCAGCCCCGTGCCGCCCATCAGCAGCAAATTGACGCACCGCGGACCGATCTGGCGCGCCGCCCGTTTGCAGCAGGCCACGATGGACTGCATATTCTCGCGTTCGGTGACGCCGTTGACGGCACGCGACGCCGCCATCGAATAGTAGCCCAGCTCGAAGCTGTCGAAGCTCTGGCCGGCCAGCACCTTGCCCAGCCCGCTCTTGTTGTACAGGTACGCGTTGTGCTTGCGGCGCACGCATTCGCAGACGCGGCTGCCGTCATAGCCCGTGTCGCCGCAGACGGCGCAGGCGAACTGCGGGGCGTCGAAATCCGCCGCCACACCGCGCGAGGCCAAGAGCTGCGCGCGCTCGGCGAGCAGGCGCTCGTTCTCACGCTCGATCTCGGCGACGCGCGCGGCCACGTCGCCACCGGCGGCGGCCGCCGCCATAATGCGGCTGCCCGTACGGCTAAGCACGCCGTCCAGCTCGGCAAGCCGCGGGATACGCGCCCACATCGAGCGTCGCTTGGCCTCCGCCTCCGCTATGGCGCGGTCGCGGTTCGCGGCGGTCTCGCCGATGATTTCGCTGACGGTTTTGTCATTCGTCATCGCTGCTCATTCCTTTTTTCACGGCGGCGGCAAAGAAGTCGTCCGCATCGAAGCTCGAGCCGGCCTCCGCGCCGTCCTTCTTCTTCGGCGCCTGCCGGTCGTTATTGACGTCCTCGGGCGTCTGGTAGCCCTTTTCAAACCACGATTCGAGTATCTTATTCATATACGCGAGCTTGACCTTGCCGATGGAATCCACCGTTTTTTCATAAGCAAGGTGCACCAGCTCGTAGCTGGCCTGCTCCTCCTCGAACCAGCGGCGGACGTATTTCTTCTCGTTGGCCGTCAGCTCGCGGTCGCCCCAGCCGCAGGCCGCGGCGAGACGGCGGACGCTGTCGTCGGCCGAGCGCTTGCGGCGCAGCCATTCCTCCAGCTTTTCATAGGTGTCCACGCCGTCGTCCGCCTTGCCGAGCGCGGTCTTGAGTATGTACTGCATACTGCCCTTGCCCTTCTGGACGCAGTATTCGGTGAGCGCCATAATGTATTCGGCGGACAGCCCGACGTAATCGAACAGGTAAAAAAGCGAATTCAGATCGTTCTTGTTCAGCAGCTTTTCCAGCTTTTTTTCCATGAATTCGCACAGCGTCTTGAAGGTGGCGTTTTCCTCCACCTGCTTCGCCAGCAGCTCGCCGTCGTAGGACTGGAACAGGCTGATTTTGGCGTGCGCGGCCGGCTTTTCCGCCTCGGCGGTATCCAAAAGCTGCGCGCCGCGCCAGAAGCAGAGCGCGCTCTCCACCTCGCCGGCGGTGATTTTGAGGTAGGCGGCCGCCTCCGCCACGGAAAACTCCTGCTCGCAGAGCGCATAAAGCAGCACCTTCAGCTCGGCTTCTCCGGCGGCGGGCAGCAGCTTGCCGACCGACTTGTCGATGTATATGAACTTTTCTTCCGGCCTGCCGACCCGAATGCGTTTGTCCGCCATAGCGCCGTAAATCCTCCTTCCGCGCCGCTTACGAGGTCATCACGCTGCTGTCCGGCGCGACGGACAGCGTCAGCTTGCTCTGCTCGGCCACATTGCCGACGATCTCGACGGTGTAATCGATGTTCAGCTTTCCGCCCAGCTCGGTGATGTCGCAGTCGAGCGACTTGGTGGAAACGCGAAGCTGCATCGGGAAATAGCCGGTGTCATACACGCAGTCGTGGCTCTTGCCGGCTTCAAAAATCATATGGGTATTCAACTGCCCGCTGCGGTTGACCGCGACCATATCGCCGCAGAGCGAAACGGTCGTTTTCGTGCCGCCGAAGCCGCTGCTTTCGGCCTCGACGTACTGCAACTGCAGCATCCCGCCGGTCTTTTTCATAAAGCCGGAGGTGCTGCTTTCGATGCGCTCGGTCTCCGCGCCGTCCGCGCCGTAGCTGCCGCCGTCGGTCAGGCGTTCGGTGGTGATGTTTATATTTACGGGAATTTTCATCTTTTTCGTCCCTTCGTTCTCAAAATCTGCGTTCAATTGCGTTTCAATAGCGGTCAATGTCCACAAGCTCGGCCGTGATGTCCCGCCCGAGAAAGCGGCGCGCATTTCCGGCGAAGCCCTCGGTGTCGTCGCTGACGTAGAACGCGCCGCGCTCGCCGGCCGGCTGCCGGTCCGGCTGCGCGTTCAGGCCGCGTTCGCTGAGGACGTCGCGGATGCGGAGCACGGCCTCGATGGACGAGTTGACCAGCACGCTGTCCTGCAAAATGTTGCCGATCACGCCCGACAGCAGCGGATAATGCGTACAGCCGAGGATGACGGCGTCCGGCCGCTCGGCTGCGATGTCGGTCAGATACTCGCGCGCGATCAGCTCGGACACGCGGTCGTCGGGCGACGTATAGCCGTTTTCGACCAGCGGCACGAACATCGGACAGGCGCGCGGCAGGATGCGCAGCGCGGGGTCCTTTTCACGCAGCGCCCGCTCGAACGCGCCGCTCTGGATCGTCGCCGCCGTGCCGAGGATGGCCACCTTGCCGGTACCCGCCTGCGCGATGGCGTACGCGCGGTCGACCGCGCCCTCGATCACGCCGACAATAGGGACCTCCAGCCGCTCGGACAGGACGCCGAGCGCGTTGGAGGAGGCGGTGCCGCAGGCGACGAGAATGGCCTTGACGGCTTTGGACATCAGAAAACGGGCGTCCTGAAGCGAATACTTCCGAATCGCGTCGACCGTGCGCGTGCCGTAGGGTAGCCGCGCCGTGTCGCCGAAATAGACATAGTACTCCGCCGGCAGAATCCGCTCGAGCTGATACGCGGCGGTCAGGCCGCCCACGCCCGAGTCGAACACGCCGATCGGACGCTCAGCGGCCGAGCGCATCTTCGACGAGCCGGTCGATCAGCGCCGGGCCGTCCACCCCGCTTTGCCGCATCAGCCGCGGATACATACTGATGGCCGTAAAGCCGGGAATGGTGTTGATCTCGTTGAAATAAACCGCTTCATCGGCCGTGACGAAGAAGTCCACGCGCGAAAGGCCCGTGCAGCCCAGCGTGCGGAAAATCTTCCCCGCCGCCGTCCGCACGGTCTCGGCGGTTTTCGGGGCGATGCGGGCGGGTATGTAATACTCGGCGGTGTCGCTGACGTACTTGGTGTCGTAATCGTAAAAATCGCTGTTGGGCGCAATCTCGCCGCAATCGGAAACGAAATCCCGCTCGCCGCCGAGGACGGCGACCTCCACCTCTCTGCCGTCGATGGCCTCCTCCAGCAGCACATAGCGGTCGTGCGCAAACGCCTTCTCAATGCCGGCGATGAGTCCGGCGCGGTCGCGCGCTTTCGTGATGCCGACCGAGCTGCCCGCGTTGGCGGGCTTGACGAACACGGGATAGCCCAGCTTTTCCTCCGCCGCGCAGACGGCCGCGTTCATATCGAAATCCGGCTCTGCGGCCAGCTCCACGCTCGCCGCCATAGAAACGCCCAGCCCGGCGCAGAGGCGCTTCGTGGCAATCTTATTCATACAAACGGCGCTGGCGTAGGTATCGCACCCGACATAGGGGATGCCGGCCAGCGTCAGCAGGCCCTGCACGGTGCCGTCCTCCCCGTTCTTCCCGTGCAGCACGGGGAACACGACGTCCACCCGACGGACGGCGAACGTCCCCGCCGCCTTATCCAGAAGCAGCAGGCCGTGATGCGCGCTGCAGGGCGACAGGATGCACGGCACAAGGTGCGCATCGTCGTCCTGCCAGGTGTGGCTGCGGACGGCGTCCAGCGGGCCGGTGTACAAAAACCACTTCCCGTCCTTCGTGATGCCGACCATCAAAAGCTCGTATTTCGTTTTGTCTGTATTTTCCGCCGCAAAGCAGGCCGAAAGATTGCTGATTTCGTGTTCGGTCGACTGCCCGCCGAACAGCACCGCCAAAGTTTTCATCGGTTTCTTCTCCAAATCCTAATCAATTTCCGCAGGCGTTTTCCCGCCTTACATTACAGTATATCAAAAAATCGCAGTTTTGTAAACAGTCCCCTATTCGCGGAACTGGTATTTGTACAGCTCGGCGTACATGCCGCCCGCGGCCATCAGCGCCGCATGGGTGCCGCGCTCGGTCACGCCGTCCTTCGTCATCACGATGATCTCGTCGGCGTTGCGGACGGTGGACAGCCGGTGCGCGACGACGATGCAGGTGCGCCCCGCGGCCAGCCGCTCCAGAGCGGACTGGATCTGCATCTCGGTGGCGTTGTCCAGCGCGCTCGTCGCCTCGTCCAGAATGAGGATAGAGGGGTTCTTCAGAAACACGCGCGCAATCGAGATGCGCTGCTTCTGCCCGCCGGAGAGCTTGACGCCGCGCTCGCCGACCTCGGTGTCGTACCCGTTGGGCAGCGAAAGGATAAAGTCGTGGATGTTGGCGCAGCGCGCCGCCTCCTCCACCTCGGCGTCGGATGCGTCGGGGCGGCCGTAAGCGATGTTGTCGCGGATTGTCCCCGCGAACAGGAACACGTCCTGCGCGACGATGCCGATGTTTTTCCGCAGCGCATAGCGCGTCATGTCGCGGATGTCCATCCCGTCGATGGTGATGCGGCCCGCATCCAGCTCGTAAAAGCGGGGGATCAGGTGGCAGAGCGTCGTCTTGCCGCCGCCGGACGGACCGACCAGCGCGACGGTGCGCCCCTTTTCGATGGACAGCGAAAGGCCGTCGATGACCTGCGTATCCCCGCCGTCGGCGGATTTATAGCCGAAGCGCACGTCCTCGAAGCGGATGGCGCCCTCCAGCCGTTCCGGCTCGAGCGCGCCGGGTGCGTCGGTCTCGACAGGAACATCCATAATCTCCAGAAACCGCACGAACCCCGTCATACCGTTCTGAAGCTGCTCGAAAATGGCCACGATGCGGTTGACCGGCTTGAGGAACATATTGATGTACAGCAGGAACGCGGTAAACTCGCCCACGTCGATCCGGCCGTAATAGAAAAACAAACCGCCCGCGACCAGCACCGCCAGGTAGAGCAGGTCCATAAAGAAGCTCGTGCCCGAATGGAACACGCCCATAATGCGGTAGGCGTCGCCCCGCGCGTGCTTGAAGCGCTCGTTGGCGCGGTCAAAGCCGGCGTTTTCATAGTCCTCCGCGGTGTAGGCGCGCGTCACGCGGACGCCGGAAATGCTCGTTTCCAGTCCGGCGTTGATTTCGGCGATTTCCTCGCGCGCCTTTTTGAACGCGCGGTTCATCTCCTTGCGCGTTTTCACGGCAAACAGGACGATGAACGGCAGGAAGGCAAACACGATGAGCGTCAGCCAGACGTCGATGGTCGCCAGCATCACGAACGAGCCGACGAGCATAATCGCGGAAAGGAACAGGTCCTCCGGCCCGTGATGCGCCAGCTCGGACACGTCGAACAGGTCGTTGATCAGCCGCGACATCACCGCGCCCGTCTTGTTCTCGTCGTAAAACGAAAAGGGCAGCTTCTGCAGCCGGCGGAACATATCCCGCCGCATATCCCCCTGCATCCGCACGCCGACGACATGGCCCCAGTACTGAATGATGTAGTTCAGCAGCGCCTTGAGAGCGTAGATGCCCAGCAGCACGCCCGCCCAGACGAGCAGCAGCCGCAAATTCTGCGACGGCACATACTCGTTGATGATGTCCTTGGCGATGACGGGATAAAACAGATCGCACAACGCCACAATAAAGGCGCAGAGCATATCGATGAAAAACAGTTTTCTGTGCGGCTTATAATAGCCGATGAATTTTCTGATCATAACGGATAAACCTTGTTCGCGTGTTTTTTCGCGCAGAAAGGTGCGCCGTATCTATTATATACGTCTGCGCAGCAGAAGTCAAGAAGCGGCGCGGATGTCGAAAAAATTTTGCAAAAAAAGACGCGGGCGGCATATGTGCCGCTCGGCGTCGCGGAATAAGCGCCCCACACGCGCCGGCGGCGTTTCTGCCGCGATTTTTGCAAAGCGCACGGACACGCCGCGCCGCCGGATTTTGACGCGCGGCCAGCCGCCGGCGGATACGCGGCTCGGGCAAACGGCGTCCGGCGGCAAGGACGCGGCCGCCCTTTGCGGCGAAAGGTTTGGCGAAACGGCAGAGTTCCCGCGAAAATACGCCGCATTTGCATAATTCTCCACGATTTACAAATACTAACATCACGATTCAAACAAACGGGAGAAATATATATGAAAGCAACAGGCATCGTGCGGCGGATCGACGACCTCGGGCGGGTCGTCATCCCCAAGGAAATCAGACGCGTGCTGAAGATACGCGAGGGCGACCCTCTGGAAATTTTCGTAGAGAACGACGGCGAGGTTATCTTCAAAAAATACTCGCAGATTGCCGAAATCGAACGGAGCGGCGCGCTCCTGTGCGAAGCCGTGCAGAAATTCGGCGGCTTCGCCACCGCGCTCTGCGACAAGAGCGAAATCCGTTTCATCGCGGGCGAAAGCAAAAAGGACTACGTCGGCAAACCGCTTTCGGCAGCGCTGCTGCGCGCCATCGAAAAGCGGCAGGGCTATATCCCCGCCGACGGCGAGGACCTGCCGCTGTTCGACTACGGCGACGCGCAGGCCGCCGCGGTCTATCCCATCGTCTCCGAGGGACTCATCGCCGGCGCTCTGCTGTCCGTGGACAGCGGCGACCGTCCGCTCGAGGAGGCGGACAAAAAGCTGCTGGCCGCCGGCGCGCTCTTTCTGTCCAAGCAGATGGAGCTGTAAGCGCGCAAAAAAAGGACGCGTTCCGTATGCGGGAACGCGTCCTTTATCCATGTACCAGCTATGCCGGCCTGCCAGCCTCCGGCGCTGCTTACGCTCTCTTGCGGAGAACGACGGCGGCACCTGCCAGAGCGGCAAGCGCAACAACCGCGACCGCAGCCACACCCGTATCCGAGGTGGACGGCGTAGAAGAAGCGGCGGAGGAGGAAGCGGCCGCCTCGGAAGAAACGGCAGCCGTACTGCTGTCCTCCGGCTCCGAGGACTCAGCGGCAGAGCTCTCCGCGTCGGTGGACGTATCCGCAGAGCCGTCGCCGCCCTCAGCGGACTCGCCCGTGGCGTAGACCTCGATCTCGGAGACCATAAAGAACATTTGCTTGATTTTGATTTCCACAGAGATGACATCGGCGTCGATGGGCTCAGGAAGCGCCAACTCAAGCCATTCGATCGTCGCGCCTTCCGTGCAGCTCAGCGTACCGATTTCCTCGCCGTCCGCGTAAACCTTGATGTACTCCGCGTGTTCGATCATAGGCGCGACCTGCATACGCACCTTGGTAATGCCCAGACCCTCGCCCGCCAGATCGATGTCCACCTTGCCGACACGATCGGTCAGATTGGTTCTATCGCCATTGCAATAGAAAGAGAACCAAGGCGTTGCGCTGCCGGTGACGCTTCCATCCCCATAGTTAAAATTGCCCGTCTCGTCAAACACGCCGTCGGTCAGATCGTTGTCGTACTGCGGAATCGCTTCATGCGGCTCCACACCCGACCAAGTCTTGTTCAGAGCGACGTTGGTCTCCTCGGCGGAAGCGAAAACGCAGCAAAGCGTCGCCGCAAGCACCGCCGCAAGGAGAACGGAAATAAACTTCTTCATTTTCCATATGTCCTTTCTTTCAAACCGCGCCCCCGCGCGGCCGGCCGCACAGGAAGCACACGTCCTATAATATGAACGTATTGTAGCACGGCAATAACGATTTGTCAATAGGCTTTTTACGCCTTCGCAAGCCGCGGACGGCATCGAGAAATGCCGGAAAAACGAAGAACACGTCCCTGCCCGTCCCCACTCGCAAAGCGCTGCGGCGGTACGCCTTTTTTCAAATCTTTCCATCCCTTTCGACCTCGCGGGAACGGGCGGCAGGGCGGCCGCAGACGGTCGGAAACAGCGTCGGACGGAACCGGCGGCGGGCAGCCACGGCCCGCCGCCGGCGGTGGATATCGAGGCTTACGCCAAAGCGCCTTTTGGGGCGGAAAGCCCACAGGAATTTATTCCTTTCAGACGGCGCCGGCGTTAGAAGCAGCGGGATAAAGAAGCCGATTTCGCCCAGCGCAGTCTCGTCATGCAGAGATAAGCCGAACACGCCGGCTTTCATCAGAGCCTTCGCGCTGCGTTTTCCTCCCTGCGAGCGCCTTTTCGCTGCTCTGCGGCAAAAAGACGTCCCGTCTTGCCGATTCCATTCCCTACGGCGCAGCCCGCGCGGCCGAGCCTCTCGGGAAACGCCCTCTCCTTCCCGCTCCCATACCCGCTCCACAAAAAACGGCGCCGTCCCATTCCGACAAAAGCGCCGCCGAAACAGAGAACGCCGCATCAGCAAAAGCCGCGCTTGCGGCGAAATGCCTGACCGCGGCTTTTGCGCGCGGCCCGGACGCCTGCCGTGGCGCCCGCTTCCGGCCGCCCTGCCGTCGCAGCCCCTCAAAGCGGGCAGGCTTTATCCGGTCAGCATCGCGTTCTTCATCTGCTTTACATATTCCCCGACATGCGGCGGGGAATCCTTTCCGTACGTTTCCACGAGCCGGACAATGGCCGAGCCGACAATCGCGCCGTCGGACAGCGCCGCCATCCGCTTGGCCTGTTCCGGCGTGGAAATGCCGAAGCCGATGGCGCACGGCACGCTCGTATTTTCACGAATCACCCGCACAATGGCGGCCAGATCGGTGGTGATCTCGCTTCTTGTCCCCGTGACGCCGAGGCTGGAAACGAGGTATACGAACCCCTCCGCTTCCCGCGCGATCATCGCGATGCGGTTTTCCGAGGTGGGCGCGATCAGGGAAATCAAAGCAACGCCGTACCGACGGCAGTCCGGCAGGAATTCCTCCTTTTCCTCGAAGGGAAGGTCCGGCAGAATCAGGCCGTCGATGCCCGCTTCGCTGCAGGCGGACAGGAACCGCTGCGTTCCGTAGGAGAACACCACGTTGGCATAGGTCATAAACACCATCGGAACGGCGACGTCCCGCCGCAGCTCCCGCACCAGAGCAAAAATCCCGTCGGTGGTGACGCCGCCCCGCAGCGCGCGCAGGTTGGCCCCCTGAATCACCGGCCCCTCCGCCGTCGGGTCGGAAAACGGGATTCCCAGCTCGATCAGGTCGGCGCCGTTCTCTACGGCCGCACGGACGACGGCGGCGGTGGTTTCCAAATCCGGGTCGCCGCAGGTGATGAAGGCGACAAACGCCTTGCCGTCTGCAAATGCCGATGCGATTCTACTCATAGATATTCTCCCCTCTGTACCGGGCGATGGCGGCGCAGTCCTTGTCGCCCCTGCCGGAAATGGTGATGACGATGCTCCGGTCCTTCCCCATCTTTGGCGCCAGCTTCTGCGCATAGGCGACGGCGTGGGCCGATTCGATCGCCGGGATAATGCCTTCGGTCTTTGCCAGATACTCAAAGGCGCAGACCGCCTCCTCATCCGTCACCGGCACATACACCGCCCTGCCGGTATCGTGGAGGTATGCGTGCTCCGGACCGACGCCGGGGTAGTCCAGCCCCGCCGAAATCGAGTACACCGGCGCGATCTGCCCGTACGCGTCCTGACAGAAGTAGGACTTCATGCCGTGGAAAATGCCGACGCGGCCGGTGTTGACCGTCGCGGCGGTTTCAAAGGTGTCAATCCCCCTGCCCGCCGCCTCGCAGCCGATGAGACGCACCTCTTTGTCCCCGATAAAGTGGTAAAAGCTGCCGATGGCGTTGGAGCCGCCGCCCACGCAGGCGACGACGGCGTCCGGCAGCCTGCCCTCTTTTTCCAGCATCTGCTGCTTGATCTCTTTGGAAATGACGGCCTGAAAATCCCGCACGATGGTGGGGAACGGGTGCGGCCCCATCACCGAGCCGAGGCAGTAGTGCGTGTCGGCAATGCGCCTCGTCCACTCCCGCATGGCCTCGGAAACGGCGTCCTTCAGCGTCGCCGTGCCCGTTTTCACGGGGATTACCTCCGCGCCCAGCAGCCGCATCCGATAGACGTTGAGCGCCTGCCGCACGGTGTCCTCCTCGCCCATAAACACGACGCATTCCATTCCCATTAGGGCGGCGGCCGTCGCCGTGGCGACCCCGTGCTGCCCCGCGCCGGTTTCTGCGATCAGGCGGGTTTTGCCCATCTTTTTTGCGAGCAGCGCCTGCCCCAGCACGTTGTTGATTTTGTGTGCGCCGGTGTGGTTCAAATCCTCTCTTTTCAGATAGATTTTCGCGCCGCCCAAATCCCTTGTCATTTTCTCCGCATAATACAGCCGCGACGGCCTGCCGGCGTATTCGTTCAGCAGCTCGGTAAGCTCCCGATTGAATTCGGGGTCGTTTTTGCAGCGGTTATAGGCTTCTTCCAGCTCAATGACGGCGTTCATCAGCGTTTCGGGGATGTACTGCCCGCCATGGATGCCGAAGCGTCCGTTTGGATTCGTCATATTATTTACCTCTTCCGTCCGCTTCTCTGACGATGCGGACAAATTCTTCCATTTTTCCCCTGTCCTTGCTTCCGTCCGTCTCAATCCCGGAGCTGACGTCAACCGCATAGGGATGCAGGCGCAGAACCGCGCGCCCGACGTTCTCCGCGTCCAGCCCGCCGGCGAGGAAGTACGGCCGCCCGACCTCCCGAACCAGTTTCCAGTCGAACGCCCTGCCCGTGCCTGCGCCGGAATCCAAAAGCACATAGTCGGCCGAGCTGGCCGCCGCCCGCCGGCAGTCCGGCGCAGAATGGATGCGGAACGCCTGAAGGAGCGGCTTGTCGGTCAGGGTCCGCAGCAGGCGCACATAGTCCTCCGTTTCACTGCCGTGAAGCTGCGCCATATCGATGACGCCGCGGTTCATCAGGCGGGCTACGGTTTCCGGCTTTTCGTCAACAAACACGCCGACGGCGGCAATACCGGGCGCAAGCCGGCTTTTCAGCGCCGCCGCCTGCTCCGGGGTCACATAGCGGCGGCTGTTCTCCGCAAAGACAAAGCCGACGTAGTCCGGCGCCAATGCGTTGGCCGTCTCTATGTCGCGGATGCGGGAAAGCCCGCACAATTTGATTCTTGTCATAGGGCGCCCCGCAGCTCCGCCAGCTTTGCCTTTTTATCCGGCGAACGCATCAGCGTTTCCCCGACCAGTACGGCGTCGGCGCCGATGGCGCGGAGACGCCGTATATCTCCGGCATCCCGGACGCCGCTCTCCGAGACAAACAGGACCTCCGGCGGAATCTGCTCGCGCAGCCGGCGGCTGTTCTCCACGTCCACCGTAAAGTCCCTGAGGCTGCGGTTGTTCACACCGATGACGCGGGCGCCGGCGTCCAGCGCCATCCGCACCTCCCGCTCCTCGTGCGCCTCCACCAATGCCGACAGCCCCAGCGCGTCGCATATGGCGAGATACGCCCTCAGCTCCGCATCGGTCAGAATGGCGCAGATCAGCAGCACGGCGGACGCGCCCAGCAGCCTTGCTTCATAAATCATATACGCGTCCACGGTAAAGTCCTTGCGCAGACAGGGGACCGACACCGCGCCGGCGATTTCCTTTAGGTGCTCGTCGGAGCCGAGAAACCATTTCGGCTCCGTCAGCACGGAGACGGCGTCCGCGCCGGCCGCCTCGTATTCTCCGGCAATCTGCAGATAGGGATACGCCGGCGCAATCAGCCCTTTCGACGGGGACGCCCTTTTGCACTCGCAGATAAAGGAAAGCCCCGGCTTTTTCAGCGCCGCTTCAAAAGCGAAACCGCCCTTGGGCATAGACAGCGCCTGCCGTTCAAGCGCGGCAAGGGGCGTTTTCCTTTTTGCCTGCTCCGTGCGCCGCCTGGCGTAGTCGGCGAGCCGGTCCAGGATGGTCATACCGCTTCCTCCGGCTGGTTGCTGAGCTCTGTCAGCCGCCGAAGAACCTCCGCCGCCCTGCCGGAATCGATCAGCTCGCCGGCAAGCGAGACGCCGTCCCTCATCGACCCCGCCCTGCCGGCAAGATACAGAGCGGCGCCAGCATTCAGGAGTACGGCGTTCCGCTTCGGGCCCGCTTCGCCGTTCAGGATGCGCAAGGTGATCTCTGCGTTCTCCTTCGGCGTTCCGCCGGTCAGCTCGGATTTGGAGCAGCGCGCAAAGCCGAAATCCTCCGGCGTGATGGTATAGGTCTTGAACCAGCCGTCCCTGCATTCGCACACGGCTGTGGGCGCGCACATAGAAATCTCGTCCAGCCTGTCCCGACCGTACACCACCATGCCGCGCTTGACGCCGAGGCTGATCAGAACCTGCGCCAGCGGCTCTACCAGATATTCGTCGTAAACGCCGAGGAGCTGCAGCTTGGGGCTGCCCGGATTGGTCAGCGGCCCCAAAATATTGAAGACCGTGCGAAAGCCCAGCTCCTTACGGATGGCGCCCACATATTTCATCGCCGTGTGATATTTCTGTGCAAAGAAGAAACACATGCCGGCTTTCTCCAAAAGCTCGACGCACTTTTTCGGGCTTTGCTGGATATTTACGCCCAGCGCCTCCAGACAGTCCGCCGTGCCGCATTGGGAGGAGGCGGCGCGGTTTCCGTGCTTTGCGACCTTGACCCCGCCCGCCGCAGTCACCAGCGCGGCTGTGGTGGAAATGTTGAAGCTGTGCGCATTGTCTCCGCCGGTGCCGACGATTTCCAAGAGCTCCATATCGGTTTCCACCCTGACGGCGTGTTCCCGCATAGCGGCGGCGCAGCCGGCGATTTCATCGACGGTTTCCGCCTTTGCGCTTTTTGTGGAAAGGGCCGCCAGAAACGCGGCGTTCTGCGTCGGCGTGGATTCGCCGTTCATTATCTCGTTCATTACGGTATACGCCTCGTCATAGGTCAGGTCGGCCTTGTTTACGATTTTTTCAATGGCTTCCTTAATCACGGTTATGCCCTCCTTTATTTAGATGGATGAAATTTTTGAGCATTTGCTTACCGTTCGGCGTCAGAATGGACTCCGGATGGAATTGCAGGCCGTAGATGGGGTACCGCCGGTGCTGGACGGCCATCACCTCGTCTTCGGCCGTGACAGCGGTCACCTCCAGCGACTCGGGGATTGCATCCGTCTGCGCGATGAGCGAATGATACCGGGCGACGGGCGCTTGCGCAGGACAGCCGGCAAACAGCGGGCAGTCCGCTTTGAGCTTCACCGACGACTGCTTCCCGTGCATCAGCGCTTTGGCGTAGGTGATCACCCCGCCAAACGCCATACAGATCGCCTGATGCCCCAGACAAACGCCGAGCATGGGAATCTCCTGTCCCAGCGTTTTGACAACCTCTATGATATTTCCCGCCTGCTCCGGCCGCCCGGGGCCGGGCGAGAGTACGATCCGCGCAGGCTGCAGCGCCCGAATCTCTTCAATCGTCAATTCATCGTTCCGAACGACCCGGATATCCGGCTCGATTTCGCCGATGAGCTGGTACAGGTTATACGAGAAGCTGTCGTAATTATCGATCAGCAAAATCATAGGTCCGCCTCCTCCGCCTGCCGCAAGGCGGTGACGACCGCCTGCGCCTTGTTGATGCATTCCTCATATTCCTTTTCCGGGACAGAATCCGCCACGATGCCCGCGCCGCTGCGGACGAATACCTTTCCGTTTTTCTTGTAGGCGATGCGGATGGCGATGCAGGTGTCCATGTTGCCGGTAAAGTCGATGTATCCGATGGCGCCGCCGTAAATCCCCCGCTTGTTGTTTTCCAGCGCCCCGATCAGTTGGCAGGCCCGAATCTTGGGCGCGCCGGAGAGCGTGCCGGCGGGGAGCACGGCTTCCACCGCGTCCAAGGCGTCGCAGTCCTCGCGGAGCTCACCGCGGACGGTGGAGCCGATGTGCATCACATGAGAAAAACGCGCAATGGAATGCAGTGTCTCCACCTGCACGCTGCCGAAGCGGCTGACCTTCCCCAAATCGTTCCGCCCCAGGTCCACCAGCATATTGTGCTCCGCCAGCTCCTTTTCGTCGGCAAGGAGTTCCCGCTCCAATGCCTTGTCCGCCTCTTCGGTTTTGCCCCGCGGCCGCGTGCCCGCCAGCGGGAAGGTGTGCAGCACGCCGTCCTCCAGCTTGACCAGCGTTTCCGGGGACGCGCCGGCCACCTCCACATCCGTGCCGGAGAAATAGAACATATACGGAGAAGGATTTAAGGTGCGCAGGACGCGGTAGGCGCCCAACAAGCTGCCTTCAAACGGGGCCGACAGCCGGTTGGACAGGACAATCTGGAAAATATCGCCCTCTCGGATATACGCTTTCGCCTTTTCCACCATCCGGCAGTAGGCGGGCTTGTCGAACAGCGGCGTCACCTCGCCGGTGAGATGTCCGCTCGGCTCCTCTTTCTTCCTGCCGGTGCGCAGCAGCGCGGCCAGATGCTCCAGCTCGAGCACCGCCCTGTTGTAGCCGGTTTCCGGCTCCTCCAAGGACATATTGACAATGAGGATGATTTTCTGACGGTAGTTGTCAAACGCAATCACCTTGTCGAACAGCATCAAATCCACGTCCTTGAAGCTCTCGGTATCCTTGGCGCCGGTACGGACAGACGGCTCGCTGTATCCGAGATAATCATAGGAGAAATAGCCGACCAGCCCGCCGGTAAAGGACGGCAGATAGGGAAAGCGCGGGCTTCTGTACTCGGCCAAAATCTGGCGAAGCACGGCGGAAGGGCTGTCGGTTTTGAACAGGACGCTGCCGACCTTCATTTCGCCGTCTATGCAGGTGATTTCCAGCTTTGGGTCGAAGCCCAAAAACGTATATCGTCCCCATTTTTCATGCTCCGCCACCGATTCCAGCATATAGCAGTGGCTCGACACATTCTTCAAAATCTTGATCGCCTCGATGGGCGTGCAGATGTCCGCCAGGATTTCGCAGCTTACCGGCAGCACCTTATACGTTCCCGCGGCGGCCACTTTCCTGACTTCCTCCAGACTGGGCAAAATATGCATTGTGATTCCTCCAATATGTAATTCTGTTTTTGCTGCGGAGGCTGATTTCGGTCGGGAGAAAACAAAAACACCCTTGACAGAAATCACCTTCTGTCAAGGGCGAATAAAATCCATCCGCGGTGCCACCTTGATTCACGGCAAAGGCCGTGCGCTCAGCAGGATACCAACATATCCCCGGCAACTGACGTATGCCCTCACGTTGCAGAATACTCAGCGCAGAGCCTGCGCCTTTGACTGCACCCTCCGCGGTCCATTTGATGGCCTGTGTTTCGCCCGGCTCTCAGCCTCCCGGGCTCTCTGTACAAGCATAACCACCGTTATCTCCGCTTCAACGGTTTGCTGTATTTGATTTGCCACAAGTATAGCACTTCCGTTTCCGTTTGTCAAGTGGTACGAAAAATTTTTTTGCAAGCTCCTATCGCAATCCCCCTAAAGCGGTTTCTCCGGCCGAAAGCCTCCCTTTTTGCCGCGCGCATATGCGGCGGACGTATCGAAAAAGGCCCATACAGCCCGCCCGCAGAGACGAATTCTTTTTTCATGCGAATTCATGCGAAAGCTGCCGCAGGAAAAGCAAGAGCGAATCGAAAACAGGTATAAATTCCGGCGGAAGCCGCTGCCAAGCAAATAGCCGCCCGATGATGACCGAACACCTAAACAAGCGATTTAAGGAAGCTCTAACTGGGCTGAACGACCCCTCTTTCAACGTTGACAGTGTAGTGGTCCATAGTCTGCAGCACACAAGCACAGGCGTTAAGCTCCGTCTTTCCAAAGGCGACATAAAGGCCGTACAGGGCGACGGCGGATGGAACTCCCCAGATATGGTGACAAAACGGTACGCCCATATTCTCGACGAGGATCGCCGCCGTCTTGCGGACGAAATGGAACAATCTTTTTATAAAGGTAAGAGCGAAGAACCCGTACCAACCGCGTCGCCAGCGCTTGATTTGCAAGCTGTTATTAGCTTGATAAACAACAATCCCGAACTGCTCAAAAAGGCGTTAGAATCCGTCCAGCTTGCTAATAACACTTAAATTTATTAGCAGCCCGCAAATTAGCAAAACGCACCGTATTAGCAAATGGGTTAAAATTCCGAAGAAAAAGCCCTTGATAGTGCGGTGCGTATTAGCAAAAAAGCGGTAGCAAATCTACCAAAAAGGTGATAGGTTTAGACGCTGAAATCAAGGACTGTGTATTAGCAATTAGTAAACAGCCCGAAAAGAGCAGAAAATAAGGAAAGCCGAAAACCTTGTAAAATCAAGGCTTTCGGCATTGTTGCTGGCGCGCCAGAAGGAACTCGAATCCCCGACCTTCCGCTTAGGAGAAGCCCCCGAGGGGCATTTTTGACTCCCTACAAATCCCCGAAAATCCTTGATTTTACTGGCTTTTCTGGGATTTCACTGTTAGTAAATTCTCGTCCAAAACCTGCTAATTTTTCGTGGTTTTTTGCCTTCCTTTTAGCAGGGTATTAGCAAATGCAAAGAAATATGGGAAACATCATTGAGTTAATCTGTAGCCCATAAATCACAGGAAACGCATTTGAAGTTTACGCATTCTCTTA
>ERZ1673738.1474-NODE-1474-length-35204-cov-11.895986_pt1 | contig 35204 bp, 25 predicted proteins | sample MGYA00580198_ERZ1673738 | MGnify/ENA primary metagenome ERZ1673738 (study PRJEB41218, sample SAMN15661784) | gut metagenome | host: Homo sapiens | place: Canada: London | collected 2015-08-20/2019-03-30 | study: EMG produced TPA metagenomics assembly of...
AAGTTGGCGGTCGTGAGTATCATGGTTTTGTCTATTCTGCCACGGACGGACAGGGCAACAAAGTTGGAAATCCTTTCAAGGCTTCCAAGATAGACAAATCTGTCGGTGTGGATGCAATAGAAAAACGGTCCGCTTATTCTACCAAGAAGTTCAAGGAAGACAAGAAACTCTCCGAGATGACCAAACATAGTGTGGAGGCAGTGTTGAAGCAGACTTACCATAAGGATAAGTTCGTTGAACTGCTGAAAGCAAAGGGCATTGATGTTGTTTTCCGCCATACAGCTGACGGCCGTATCTACGGAGCAACATTCATTGACCACCGCACCCAAAGCGTTTTCAATGGTTCAAGGCTTGGAACGAATCTTTCTGCCAATGCCCTGCAGGAGCACTTCACCTTGCCTTACGAGAATGAGCAGCCGATACCACTTACCATCCCGAAGGAAGATGGTACAATGCCGGAACAGGAATATCATGGTTCTGGCTTGTTCGATGAGTACGGCAGCGGTCTTGGACTTATGGCTGGAGGCGGTCCTTCAAATGAGGCACAGGAAGCTGCATTTGACAGAGAGTTGCGTAGAAAGAAGAAGAAACGAAAAGGGCGAAGTCTTTAATCGTGTTATCAAGGTTGGCTTTCTTATACAATGGAGAAAGCCTACCTTCAATCAAAAACAATTTGTATAACTTCAAAACAGAAAAACAATGGCACAAGAAGACGATTTGAGAGCATTGGGAAAAATAATGGATTTTCTCCGTGCCGTGAGTATAATACTCGCAATTATGAATGTATATTGGTATTGCTATGAGGCAATGCGTATGTGGGGAGTGACAATCGGGGTTGTTGACAGAATCCTTATCAACTTCAACCGTACAGGTGGTTTGTTTCATTCTATCCTCTACACAAAGTTGTTCTCGCTTTTACTCTTGGCACTCTCATGTCTTGGAACCAAGGGCGTAAAGGCAGAGAAGATGAGTTGGAGCAAGATTTGGACGGTTCTTGCCGTAGGCTTCTGTCTGTTCTTCCTCAACTGGTGGATATTATTGTTGCCTATATCACATTTGGGCAATGCTACGCTATACATCTTTACGATGACAGCGGGTTATATCTGCCTGCTGATGGGAGGACTCTGGATGAGCCGACTCTTGAAGCACAACCTCATGGAGGATGTCTTCAATAATGAGAACGAGAGCTTCATGCAGGAGACCAAACTCATGGAGAACGAGTATTCCGTCAATCTGCCAACACGATTCTATTACAAGAAGAAATGGCAGAGAGGATGGATCAACGTGGTCAATCCGTTCCGAGCGACCATCGTGTTAGGTACACCGGGTAGTGGTAAGTCCTTTGCTGTAGTGAACAACTACATCAAACAGCAGATAGAGAAGGGGTATTCAATGTATATCTATGATTTCAAGTTTCCCGACCTTTCAACGATTGCCTACAACCACATGATGAACCATCAGAATGGATATAAGGTCAAGCCACAGTTCTATGTTATCAACTTTGACGATCCTCGCAGAAGTCATCGCTGCAATCCGATTCACCCGGATTTCATGAGTGACATTTCCGATGCTTATGAGAGTGCATACACCATCATGCTCAACCTCAACAAGACGTGGGTTCAGAAGCAGAGCGACTTCTTCGTGGAGAGTCCGATTATTCTGTTTGCTGCCATCATTTGGTACCTAAGAATCTACAAGAACGGGAAGTATTGCACCTTCCCTCATGCCATCGAACTGCTCAACCGCAGATACGAAGATGTCTTCCCGATACTGACGAGCTATCCCGAACTTGAAAATTATTTATCTCCGTTCATGGATGCCTGGCAAGGTGGGGCGATGGAGCAGTTGGCGGGTCAGATTGCAAGCGCAAAGATTCCGTTGTCACGAATGATCTCACCACAACTCTACTGGGTGATGTCCGCAAGCGAGTTTACACTTGACATCAACAATCCCGAAGAACCGAAGATTCTATGTGTCGGCAACAATCCCGACCGTCAGAACATTTATGGTGCTGCACTCGGCTTGTACAATAGCCGCATCGTGAAACTCATCAACAAGAAGGGACAACTCAAATCATCCGTTATCATTGACGAGTTGCCGACCATCTATTTCAAAGGCTTGGATAATCTGATTGCTACGGCAAGAAGCAACAAGGTTGCCGTCTGCTTGGGCTTTCAGGACTTCTCGCAGTTGGTCCGCGATTATGGAGACAAGGAGGCAAAGGTGGTTATCAATACCGTTGGTAATATCTTCAGCGGACAGGTTGTTGGCGAGACCGCCAAGACTTTATCCGAGCGTTTCGGCAAGGTGCTCCAAAAGCGCCAGTCTATTTCCATCAATCGTCAGGATGTCTCTACATCCATCAATACCCAGATGGATAGTCTCATTCCGCCGAGCAAGATTAGCGGACTCACCCAAGGAATGTTTGTCGGCTCTGTTTCCGACAACTTCAACGAGCGTATCGAGCAGAAGATCTTCCATGCCGAGATTGTCGTTGACACCGACAAAGTAAAGCGGGAGGAAAGCCATTATCAGCCAATCCCTATCATCAACGACTTCAAGGATGCCAATGGCAATGACTGCATGAAGCAAGCTATTCAAGACAACTACAATCAGATAAAGGAGGATGTCAAGCAGATTGTCAAGGACGAACTGGAGCGCATCGCTGCTGACGAGAATTTGAAGCACTTGATACAGAAATAGAAACGACAAAGGCAGTGAAATCTTCACTGCCTTTGTCGTCTTTCTATTTTAATAATGCCTTGCCTTTTTCTGTAAGCATATATTTCTGTTTTGGATGTTTCGGATTTTCAGGATATAGTTGTTCAACATAGCCTTCTTCCATTGCAGGATATAGATATTTATCAAGGAAATAAGTCTTGTCTTTCAACTTTATACATTCCATTATCTCCTTGGCAGACATCATGTTATCTCTTATTACAGTAATTACTTTCATTAACTGTGGGGTAACTGTGGGGTAACTGTGGGGTAACTGTGGGGTAACTACCACACTGTTCCTGTTGTATTTGAATACGACCCACACAAAATTACCATCAGTATTGAATTCTGGAGCAGGCAAACCTACACGTTTGCATTCATCGACCATTGTACCTATTCCACGTCCCCAACTCTCCAATATCTTGCTCTTATAGAGTACGTTGGCGATAATTGGATTCTGTGGCTTGGAGTCATGTTCCTGCATAAGACGTTCTATAGGCAAGTCGGCAGGAAAAGTTCCCGTATTTCGTATTTCAACACGGTCATCATAGATAGCGATGCTAACAGAACTACCTGGTTGATGATACGAGCGATGGCAAAGTGAGTTGATGCAGCTCTCTCTTAAAGCCTTGTACGGAATGCTCAACTCTTCCTCACGATAAAGACCGTTTATCTTACCAGACAGTGAGAGATGCTTAAAGAAAAATGCCATTGAGGCATCAAGCAATTCGTAAATGTTACCTTCCGCACGTTGGTTGTCTATAAACTCTTCTTTTGTTGTTCCTTTGAAACGAGCCATACGCACAAGACATTGTGGGTATCCATACAAATCCTTGCCAAACAACACGGCGGCTGCATTGTTCAGTTTACCATCATGGAACAAGCCGAACTTTTTCAAGATTACAGGTATCTCCTCGCGAATAGTTGTTTCTGGAAGTCTTCCGTTTCGTATTCCCTCACGGACAGCACCGAGAATGGCATTCTCATCCAAGTCACTTATCTCCAAATCAGAGTTAATCATTGCCTCCCACCCATATTTGCCGCCTCTTTCCATTAAGAGATGGTTATACCGTTCCTGTGGCATAAAGGTTGTGGTACTTTCAATGCGCATATAAGCCCTTCCCTTATAAGTGAAAGGACGCATGAATCGTTGACATTCCGCATGAATGGCTATCACATATTTGTCAGTCTCAAGAATAGGAACATACGAGATTTCCAACTCTACAAAAGGCTCAATTCTATTGACCGCCTCAGCAATAGAGCGTTTAGTATTGTCAGATACCTCTTGACCTATAATCTTACCATTATCCTTTACACCATAAAGAATAGTACCACCTTCACAGTTGAGAAACGCACATAGAGTCTCCATCGAACGGTCTAATTGACCTGTCGATTCCTTAAACTCCAAATTGTTGCTTTCCTTTAAGGAAGCAAGTTTTTCTATATCTTGATAATTCATACTTGTTGCAATTTTTTACGAACCCATGCTGGAGCCAGCAAAATGTCTTTTTGAAAATCTCCCGTTGGGACATTTTTCAAATGACCTTTGATGATGTTCATCTGTAGTTCTGTTATATTTTCATCACCGATTTCACGGAGAGCCATTACTATCAACAGCATAAGCTTTGACCGATAAGCAAATGTTCTCATCTCAGATGTATGCTTGAAAAGGATTCCGTTACCTTTGCCTACAGAAACCTTGCGAGAAGACCCATCTGTAAAGAACACCACATTTGCCGGTACTTGTTTTGACAGTCCTAATACATTCAACACATACGCACCTGTCGGAACAATTCTAACTTTATCCCGTTTAGCAATGCCATTGGCAATGTCTTCAATGGATGGCGGTACAACTCCGCTTCCCCATTTTGTGTCAATCTTTGGATAGCAATAGATGCCTTGTGCCACTCTTATTATGTCTCCATCTTTGCACAAACGCACCAAGGCTGACCTTATTGCATCGGATGATGCCATTTGAGCGAATGAATCGGGAAAGAACAATGTTCCCCGTTTGGAAGACGTTATTTTCCTTTTTATCTCGTTATAAGCGCTATTCGTTGCCATTCCTCTTTATTTTGCCACAAAACTACAATATTTTTGTGGCAACACCAAAAGTTTTTAATCTTTTTCAGAAATAACATAAGAAACACCTCGATTATCGTCTCATTCTTTCCAATTCATCATCCTTTCGCATCTTGTCGTTCAACTTCTCCTGCATTCTGTCAAGGAAGTAAGTACGGCTATGGTTTTTGCGCCTTCTGATGTCGGTGTAGAAACGATAGCAGTCCTTGGCTTTGATACCAAAGAACTGGTACATGGCTTGCGCCAAGTCCTTGAACTTCACATCGCCATCATTCACGCTTCCCATGACGCAGATGCCATATACCATTTCTACAAGGTCAACGGCATTGCCAGTCCATTTCACTAATGGCTTTGATTCTAATGATACTGGTGGGGAGGCTTCAGAAGTGGATGTGGTCACATGAAGATGATATGTTGCTGTCACATGCTCTTGCATTCTGCGGACAAATGCAATAGCCTTGCGCACATACAAGCCTACGGTTCCCAAACAATCCTTTATATGAGGCATTGACAGATGAAAGTCAAGCTCGGTTTCTGCATATGACAGTGCAAAGACTGCTTGCTTCACGTTAGTGCTGCATAAATCAACCACAACCTTGATAAACTCACGATATGAGTTCTCCAAAGCGTTACCACCTTTGTTCTTATGACCTGCATTCAGCAAGTTGAAAAAATCAGTCTCTATCAATATGTTGTATTCCATGTTGCTGTCTCTTTTATGGGTTTGTACTAATTTGATGTTTCTGTGCGCACATCATTTATTAGTCCAATACCTATGCCATTCCAAGACAGTCTAAACAATTGGATGATGATATTTCCTGATAATCAGCAACTTTATCAAGAGAATAAGATTTTCACGAGGAAATTGCAAGCAGAAATAGTGTAAGGAAAACCGGACACTCGTCCAATCTTCCTTACACGGTTCTTATACCGTTACAACTTGTTAGTAGGAATACCATACTCTTTCATACGGGCATAGAATGTAGTATGGCTCATTTCCAACATTTTTGCCGCATCACGCTTGATGCCATTGCATTGCTTCAAAGCCCACAAGATACGCTCTCGATTGATCTTGCGTTCTTGTTCATCAAAGTCCAAAGCCTCTTCTGTCAATGTCGATTGTGACAACTGCAAGTCCTCGACATCTATTATCTCATTCTCGCATAACAGCATAGCTCGCATGATACATGATTTCAACTCACGCACATTACCTGGCCATGTATGGCTTACAAGTGCCCTTTGCGCTTCCTTTCTGATACATTTTATTTCTTTGTCCGTATGCCTATCATATAGTTTCAGGAAGAAGTTAGCTAATGGCATAATATCTTCCTTACAATCTCGCAACCGTAGAATCTCAATAACCGCTTCGTGAAGTCGATAATACAGGTCGCTTCTGAATCGTCCTTCCCGAACTGCCTCTTGCAGGTTTTCGTTGGTGGCGGCAATAATGCGCACATCAGCCACTTTGTCTTTTATAGCTCCCAATGGTCGGTAGCTCTTGGATTGCAACACACGCAGCAGCATCGCCTGTACATCTTTCGGCAGGTTGCCTATCTCGTCCAAGAACAGCGTACCTCCAGCAGCCAATTCAAAGTAACCTTTTCTTGCTGCCTCCGCACTTGTGAATGCACCTTTCTCATGCCCGAAGAGAGCGGAAACGGCAAGTTCCGCAGAAAGCGTACCGCAATCTACTACCTCAAAAGGTTTGTCGGCTCTTTTGCTTTGCAGATGTATCTTTTCCGCTATATGTTCTTTGCCAGTTCCGTTGTCGCCCAATATCATAACAGCCATGTCGCTTTTGGCAAACAATTCTGCCATTTTGTATATACGGCGAAACTTCTCACTTTTGCGGTAAACAATCTTGTTATTCAACTCTACGAGTCGTTTCTGCTTGTCTATGATTTCTTCCAAACGTTCATAAACTACATCAAGCAACAATTTCTTCGGTATATAGTCTTCCGCTCCCAATTTCATAGTCCTCACGGCACTCATGCTTTCATCGTAAGATGTCATGATGATAAATGGATTCTGGTAGCCGTTACTACGCATCCATTCCAACAGGTCGATGCCGTTATCATTCCCCAAGCGCATATCCGAAATGACAACATCCCATTCAGAGGATTCCTTCACAGCTTTCAGACCATCTCTGTAATTGTAGCATAAGATTGTTTTCCATCCCTTCGCTTCCAACTTCTTGCCCAACATATTGCAAAATGTCGGGCTATCTTCAATGATTATTACTTTCTTCATGCTGTTACCTCCTCAATTTTCTTTTGTGCGGCTTTGATGATTTCCTCACCATGTGCGAAAACATCCTCAACCGCTTGGTTGATAACGTCGTCTGATGATGTAGAATCTTCTATCAGGTCAAAAAGATAGTTCAAAGACTCGTCAGATTGTACCATCATCCACGAGCTTCTTGCGTGGTGAATGGCATCAGACATTTTCTTGCGGTTCTCCTCTTGGGCTGCATTACGGATACTGCCCAATGTATCAGTCATTTCCTTTACGAAATTCTCCAAAGTCTCTTTTTCATTACCGTAGGTCAGCAACATAGAGAAGTCTATTTGTTTTTCTACTATCTTACCGTTTACACACTTTCTTGCAGTGTTTATCAAATCCTTGTCAGACATCGGCTTGAACAGGCAAGCGACAAATCCTGCGTCAAGCAGTTCTTGTTCACTCACATTTGGTGCTGCTGTCATAACAACAACAGGAATGGTCTTGGAGTTACGCACGTTCACCATACGCATCATTTCCAGAATCTCAATACCGTTCACTTCAGCCATCTTCAAATCCGTTATCAGCAGATCATAAGATTTTTTGCGCATCATATCCAATAAATCCGTGGCATTATTACAAGTGTCACATACAATGCCGTTTGATGCAAAAGCCTCACGGATGGTACTCAGTTGCACATGGCTATCATCAATGGCAATGACAGTAAACGAATCTTGTCGTTTCGTTCTATACTGAGTTGGTTCCACATTCTGCTTTTCGGCTGCAGCCATAGGAAGACTAATGGTAAAGATACTTCCAAGCCCTTGGTGACTGGACACATCGATTTTTCCTTTCATCAGTGAAACGAGGTTCTTGACAATGGAAAGTCCCAAGCCAAATCCCGGTTGGGTGACCGCATTTCCCAATCTTGCAAATTCCTTGAAGATTTGTTTTTGTTGCTTGTCGTCCAATCCTGTTCCTGTATCCTTAACCTTTAGCATGAACACACCATCTTTATAGGTTGTGGACAATACTATTTCACCCTTTCCCGTATATTTGATGGCATTGGAAAGTAGATTGCGTCCTATTGTAAGCACCTTTTCCTTATCTCCATTGACAACACCATCTGCCTTATTGTTGACGCTCAATTCCAGTTGTTTTTTCGCAGCAAAGGGCTCATACTCCATCTTTAATTGCTCGGCAATGTCCATCATACGGAAAGGGCGTTCCTTGACGGTCGCCTTTCCATTCGCTAATTTGGAGTAAACCAAGAAACTGTCTATCATAGAAGTCAAGCCTTTCGATGTGTCAACAATCAAGTCGGCATATCGTTTGCTTTCATCCGTAGCATCTTCAAGTCCGCTAATCTTGCGAGCATAATCCTTGATGGCAGACAAAGGACTGCGCATCTCATGCGTTACAGTCAGCATCACCTTTCTTGTTTCTTCCTTGCTCTTACGTGTCTTGAATGCGAATCGCCACACCAATAGGAATAATACGAAAAATACCAATATCAACAATCCTATCATCCCTATATAATAATAGGTATAATTGCCTTCCAAGTCTGCGATTTGTCGCTCACGAACTTTGATGCCTTTATCCACATTCTCATCAGCTATGCTGATTACTCTTTGCAACTGCTTATTGATACCTTCATTTCTGTTTCCAAGACTATCCAAAATCTCCACAACCTTACGGCTTTGCTGGTGATGTTTAGCAACAACCGTTTGGTTTAGGTTGGTGAGCATCTTTTCTGTTTGGGTTAAACGGCTGTCTGTTGTTACTGCATTTTCTTTCTTGCCGAACAATCTGCTGAAGAAACCGCGCTTCTTTGGCTTTGCCTGCTGTGGCATAGCTGAAAATCTTTTGCTTTCAGTCTTATTCTGCTCTACAATTCTTGGAACTTCGGCGGTCAGCTTTTCTTGAGTGGCATTCAGATTCTGCATGGCATCCTTTATATCCAGAAGGAGCTGTTCCTTTTCTGCAAGAAGACGGCAGATCGTATCAGAATCTTCTTTCGGACAAATACCTGCGATGCCTTCAAGCATACTGTCCACTTCCAATCGAAGCGAATGATACTCATTTACATCTGTTGAGTCCCAATCCGCAACCATTTCACCAAGCAGTGACAATTCCGCTATGTGCAAGTTTAAGTCATGCACATTCTTTCGCCACTGATGCAGTTCTGCATTTCTACACTCAATCTCCTTTCTGTCGCGCCATTCAAATAGGCCGATTACAATGGTACATCCTACGATGACGATGGCAGTCATGATGCCTAAAGCCATCCATCTACAGATATGCCCGGTCTGTTCTTTGCGTTCCATGTTGTTTACTTTTTACATTTCTATTACTTCATTATTGCTTTGCACTAACATTTTTAATCGGCAAAGATAATGGCAGGAAGCATTAAAGACGAATATTTATATATATTATAACAACTTTTATGTTATAAACGATATTTGTTGAGCTGTAGCGTGTTTAGGGTATTGTTGTTTTTTATCTGCTTCTTTGTGTAACCTTTGTGTTGATTTCAGATCATTCTTCATCATTACCGAAACTTTTATATGCTTTTGCAGGTTCAAGGCGGCATGTTCCGCCAACAGACAACCAATATATAATAAACACGGAAAATTATGAAAAAGAATTTGATGATTTTGGCAGTTGCTGCTCTTACAGCCCTTGTTTCTTGCACCGACAAGAAAACTACCCAAAGTGTTGCGGATACAGACTCTACAAACGTGGCTGGTTACACGGCTTCCGAGGACGATAATCTGGATATACAGTATGAGGTCGGGACTGATATTGCCCACGGATTCTATCGAAAGTCCCAATATGCCGGTGTCGTCGAGGACACCGCTCCGGCACAGGACTCCGAACAGAATACCCAGGCAGAACAGACCGACTGTATATGGAAACGCGCTTTTGCGCAACAGATATTTCAGTATGGCCCTGGCCACCAGACTAATGATGACGAAGAACAACGGGGCAAGCAATTCTGTTTCCATGTTTCTGCCTTTATATACTTAGAATGGAAACGGCGATGCCGGGAGGCTCCGTCGTTTCCGGTATTGAATATTATGTCAGATTAAAAGCTCAATCCAAGACCTGCCACAAGATACACATGGTCGTTGACCGGTGAGGCTATGGCCTGCACGAACAGCGGCAGCGAGAACTTGCTTGACAAGGCGATATCCTTGGATGCCTTCAGCGAAATGTCGGTGAAAGCCGTTTTGTCGTGATAATAGCCCTCCCACGGAGTGAAGCCGACGGAAGGCGTCAGTGTGATTTCGGCGGGACAGGCGATGTCATAGCTTGCGCTGATATAGGTCGAGTAGCAACGCTTGTCGCCTGACGTGCGCAAATCAGCCCCGGCAAACCATGTCGACCAGCTTACTGTCAGAGGCACCTTGTCGCTGACACGGTAGGCTACCGTCGCCTCGAAGTGGTGTCCGCCATCGACAGGGTTGTCGGCAGGGCCGTTCTTGTAATAGCCGTAGGGGTTATGCAGACCTCCCCACCAGTAGTCGGTGATTGTGGCGGAGAAACCGCCGATTGAATAACCGAGGTTGATGTCAAATTCCTGCACGTCGCGGTCGGCGTTGTTCGTCAGGCTCTGACTCCCCCATGCCGACAGTGAGAAGCCCTTGTAGTCGAGGCCGAGACCAGGCTGTACGGACACGCCTGAGTTTTGGTCAATGCCGCGCCATACATAGTTGGTAACTAAGTCAAGGTTTCCGCTGACCGTGAATTTGTCCTGTGCGGACGCGCCTGCCGGGAGCATCAGGGCGGCTCCCAAGGCAAGCAGTATCAATTTTGTTTTTTTCATTGCAGTTTCTTGTTGTCAAGCTCTTCAAGAGCGATGTTAAGTTTAAGTACATTTACTTTCTCAGTGCCGAACAGTCCGAGGAACGGGCTTTGGATTGATTTCTCCACAAGGTCGGCGACCTGCTGCTCGCTCATGCCGCGTGCGGCAGCGACACGTTTCACCTGCACACGGGCGCACTGCGGGGTGATGTCGGGGTCGAGACCCGAGCCACTTGCCGTCACCATCTCGGCGGGAACATCCTTGCGCTGCAAGTAAGGATGATGTACGAGGAAGGTGTCGATGCGAGCCTCCACTTCGGCAAGATATTCGGGGTTTGTGGGACCCTTGTTGCTTCCGCCCGAGCTGGCGGCGTCATAGCCGTCGCCGGCGCATGAGGGACGTCCCCAGAAATAAATGTCCTGTGTAAACTGCTGTCCTACGTTGGCAGCGCCCACCACTTTCCCGTCCAGGGTTGCGACTTCGGCATTGCCGTCGTTAGGCCCGGCGACCTTGGCGAACAGCCACAGCACGAGTATGTATGTCACAGACAGGAACACACAGAATACGAGTGTCAGCCTGAATGCCTTTATAAAACTTTTCATATCTGTATTGTCTTTTTTAGAAGAATAAACCTATTAGTAAATCTATGAGCTTGATGCCCACGAACGGGGCGATCAGACCGCCGACGCCGTAGATGAGCAGGTTGCGGCGAAGCAATGCGCTTGCGCCAATCGGCTTGTACTGTACGCCGCGCAGAGCCAGCGGAATCAGCAACGGTATGATGATGGCGTTGAAGATGACAGCCGACAGGATGGCACTCTCCGGCGAGTGCAGATGCATGATGTTCAGAGCCGCCAGTTCGGGGATTGAAATCATGAACAGGGCAGGCACGATGGCGAAATACTTGGCCACGTCGTTGGCGATTGAGAATGTGGTGAGAGTGCCGCGTGTCATCAGCAGCTGCTTGCCTATTTCCACTACCTCGATGAGCTTCGTCGGGTCGTTGTCCAAGTCAACCATATTGCCGGCTTCCTTGGCGGCCTGTGTGCCGCTGTTCATTGCCACGCCGACATCAGCCTGCGCCAGTGCGGGCGCGTCGTTTGTACCATCGCCCATCATGGCCACGAGCTTGCCGTGCTGCTGCTCGGCCTTGATATAGTTCATCTTGTCCTCCGGCTTGGCTTCGGCGATGAAGTCATCCACACCGGCTTTGTCGGCGATGTATTTTGCGGTCAGGGGGTTGTCACCGGTAACCATGACGGTTTTCACGCCCATCTTGCGCAGACGCTCGAAACGCTCGCGGATGCCCGGCTTGATAATGTCCTGAAGCTCGATTACACCTGTTACTTTCTTGTTCACTGACACGACAAGCGGTGTGCCGCCGTTGGAGGTGATGTTCTTGACAAGCTCCATTACGCTTTCGGGGAAAGTGTTGCCTGCGCTCTCTGTTATATGGCGGATGGCGTCGTATGCGCCTTTGCGGATTTCAGTGCCGTCTTTTAGGTTGATACCGGATGATTTGGTCTCGGCGGTAAACTTGATCATGCGTGCACCGTTGGTGTCGAGGTCGCGCATGCGCACCCCGTCCTTGTGGGCCAGTTCGACGATTGACTTGCCTTCGGGGGTGTCGTCGGACACTGACGACAGCAGGCAGTATCTGATGAGCTCCTGTTTGTCAACGCCCTCCACGGGGTAGAACTCAGTGGCCTTGCGGTTACCGATGGTGATTGTGCCTGTCTTGTCGAGCAGGAGGGTATCCACATCACCGGCAGTCTCGACAGCCTTACCGCTCTTGGTAATCACGTTTGCCCGGAGCGCGCGGTCCATGCCGGCGATACCGATGGCTGAAAGCAGACCGCCGATGGTGGTAGGTATCAGGCAGACGAACAGCGAAAGGAACGATGCAATGGTGATTACCGTGCCTGTGTAGTCGGCAAACGGCTTCAGCGTGATGCAGACGATGAGGAACACTAGCGTAAAGACTGCCAGCAGAATCGTAAGAGCGATTTCGTTAGGTGTTTTCTGACGCGACGCGCCTTCCACGAGGGCGATCATCTTGTCGAGGAAGCTCTCGCCGGGCTGTGTAGTTACGATAACGCGGATATGGTCGCTGAGCACTTTCGTACCGCCCGTGACGCTGCTCTTGTCGCCGCCTGCCTCACGGATTACCGGGGCAGACTCGCCTGTGATGGCGCTCTCGTCGATGGAGGCAAGTCCTTCCACAATCTCGCCGTCGGCAGGAATAACGTCGCCGGCATCGCACACGAACTCGTCGCCTTTTTTCAGCTGCGAGCTGCTCACGGTCTTGATAGTACCGTTCACATAGAGTTTGGCAGGTGTCTCCTCGCGTGTCTTGCGCAGGCTGTCGGCCTGAGCTTTGCCGCGAGCCTCGGCAATCGCCTCGGCGAAGTTGGCAAAAAGCAGGGTGATGAAAAGGATTACAAATACCCAGGCGTTGTAGGCGAACGACCCCTGCGCACTGTTGATGGCCGAATATATGGTCACGGGCAGCATGATGGCGGTGCAGACCTCCACCGTGAACATGATGGGGTTCTTTATCATCTGCCGCGGGTCAAGTTTCACAAAAGAATGCTTGACGCTTTCTATGACCTGTTCTCTCTGGAACAGGGATGAATTATTATTGTTACTCATAATTTCTTACTCTTACAATGTTAAGTGTTCAGCGATGGTGCTCAACGCATGTACGGGGAAGAATGACAGGGCAGCCACGATGAAGATGACGGCGAATGTCATCACGCCGAATGTGGCCGTGTCGGTTCTCAGTGTTCCCGCGCTTTCAGGTATGTATTTCTTCTTCGCAAGGATGCCGGCGATTGCCACCTGACCCACGATAGGCACGAAGCGACCGAGGATAAGCACGATGCCGCAGGAGAAGTTCCAGAACCATGTGTTGTCGCCGAGTCCCTCGAAACCGGAACCGTTGTTGGCGGCAGAGGAGGTGAACTCGTAAAGCATTTCACTGAGTCCGTGGTAGCCGGGATTGTTGAGCCAGCCGCCTTCCTGCTCGACGAAGCCGGGGGCGTGTGCGAAGAGCCATGCAGCGAGTGCCGTGCCCACGAGGATGATGAACGGGTGGAGCAACGCCACGATGGAGGCTATCTTCATTTCACGCGCCTCCACCTTGTGTCCGAGGAACTCCGGCGTGCGGCCTACCATCAGACCGCTGATGAACACGGCGATAATGATGAAGGTGAAGTAGTTCATCCAGCCCACTCCGACACCGCCGAACCATGTGTTGATCTGCATATTGAGCATTTCCATCATGCCGGAGAGAGGCATCGTGGAGTCGTGCATCGAGTTGACGGACCCATTGGAGGTGACTGTGGAAGTGATGCTCCACAACGCTCCGGCCGCCGAGCCGATGCGCACCTCCTTGCCTTCCATCGCACCGCCGTCCTGCGCTATGCCCATGGCGTCGATGCGCGGGTTGCCGTTCATTTCCTGATATACGTTGATGCCGACGCCCACAAGATAAGCGAAGAGCATCACGCCGAATATGCTGTAGCCTAATTTACGGCGTTTAAGATAGAATCCGAAGGCAAAGGCAAGGGCCATCGGGATGATGAGGATGCTCCAGCACTCTGCGATATCGGTCAGATAGGTGGGGTTCTCCAACGGGTGTGATGAGTTCACGCCGAAGTAACCGCCGCCGTTGGTGCCGAGCTGCTTGATAGGAACAATAGCCGCTGTCGGGCCTTGCGACACCATCTGTGTCTGTCCCTCAAGGGTAGTCACCTCCATCTTGCCGTCAAAGCCCATCGGGGTGCCTTCAACAATCAGGATGAAGCCCACAATCAGCGACAGTGGCAGCAATACACGGGTGACGCTCAGGACGAGGTACTTCCAGAAGTTGCCGATGGTCTTTGTCGTCTTTGCCGCAAGTGCTTTCATGATGCCGGCCATGGCTGCCATACCGGTGGCTGCGGTAATGAACTGGAACAGCATGATGACGAACAGCTGCGTGAAATAGGTCAGGCCACTCTCGCCGCTGTAGTGCTGCAGGTTGCAGTTCACCATAAATGATATACATGTGTTGAATGCCTGGTGGCAGGTCTGTCCGATATTGCCGTCGGGATTGAGCGGCAGAACACCCTGCGTAACCAGCAACACCATACCCCACACGAACCAGAAGAGGTTCACGACGAGCAACGCGCGGAGGAACTGTTTCCAGTCCATCTCCTCGTCGGGGTTCACTCCGCTCAGTCTGTACATCCAACGCTCCACCGGCTTCATGAAGTCGAGGCACGTTTTTTCGCCCTTATATACCTTGGCGATGTATTTTCCGAGCGGCCAGGCAAGTCCCACCATGAGGACTATCTGGAGTATCACTCCTAAAATCTCTGTATTCATACTCTTTTAGAATTTTTCGGGCTTGATGAGGACGTACATAAGGTACCCGAACATCACCAAGCTGATGATAAATAATGCTGTGTACATAATGATTTTTCCCTTTCTTAGATTTTCTCGAACCAGTCGATGCACTTGAAGAAGAGCCAGAAGCAGCCTATGCCGCTCAACAGGCAGATTGCAAACCCGATTGTAAACAAATCCATTTTTCTTTCTTTTTAATTGATTAAACTTACTGTTATCTAACTCTGCCCTTTATACCGCAACGACTGTGCCACAAAAAAACAATCATGTACAAATACTTATGAATGAGTATGTTATGGATTTTGAATTAAAATATCGGTCAAAGAAAAGCCCTTCCGAAATGAATGCCTGTTTTCATTTCGGAAGGGTTGGGCGTTTAGATATGGATGCTATTTCTGAATCGCTATATCGTTATCCCATATTCCTCAATCTTGCGATAGAGGGTGGTCAGCCCGATCTTGAGCAGGCGGGCGGTTTCGGTCTTGTTGCCGCAGGTATAGTTGAGGACTTTTATTATATGGCTGCGCTCCATGCTTTTCAGGTCTAACAAGGTGTTATTGTCCGCATGGGAATTGTCATCGGTCAGTATGTCGATGGGTAGGTCGCCGGGAGTGATCTCATCCTCGCAGACGATGAGCGCGTGCTCTATGGCGTTCATCAGCTCGCGCACGTTGCCCGGCCATGAATAGGATGTGATTATCTGTTCCGCTTCTGCGGTGAGCGGGACTGCGGCGCGCCCTATGCGTCCGCAGCAACGCTCGGTCAGATGCCGCACAAGGAACGGGATGTCGTCACGGCGGAAGCGCAGGGGCGGCAGTTCGATACGGAATACCGACAGGCGGAAATAGAGGTCCTCGCGGAAACGACCCTTGACTATCTCTTCCTTCAGGTTGCGGTTGGTGGCGGATATGATGCGCACATCAACCTTCGAGGTCTTTGTGTCGCCCACTTTCATGAACTCGCCGGTCTCTATCACGCGCAGCAGCTTGGACTGCAGCTCTATGGCCATCTCGCCGATTTCGTCGAGGAACAGCGTGCCGTGGTCGGCTTCCTCAAGAAGTCCTCTTTTGTCCTTGACCGCACCGGTAAACGCGCCTGCCTTATAGCCGAACAGCTCGCTCTCAAGCAGCTCGCGGCTGAACGCGGAGCAGTTGAGGGCGACAAATGACTTGCCGCTCCGGGTGCTGCCGTTGTGGATGGCATGGGCGAACACCTCCTTGCCGGTTCCTGTCTCGCCGTTGATGAGCACGGGCACGTCGATGGGGGCGACCTTGCGGGCCTGGCGTATCGCATCGGAAATCAGCGCGGATTTGCCCACTATCTTGTCAAAACTGTATGACGCGCCCTTATTCGCGGATTTCCCGCCGTTTTTCTTGCGCTCGGCGGCGATGGCATCCATGGCACGGCTCACAATCGGTATGATCTTGAGGTTGTCGTCACCCTTGACGATATAGTCAAAGGCTCCGTTCTTTATGGCCTGAACTCCGTCGGGGATATTGCCGTGGGCCGTAAGAAGGATAATCTTTGCGGCAGGTGCCAGCTTCTGCAGCTCCGGAACCATATCGACACCGTTGCCGTCGGGCAGGAACACATCGCAGAGTATGACCTGCACCTCGCTTTTCCTCAATATGCCGAGTGCCGAAAGCCTGTCCTTGGCTTTCAGCACCTCGTAACCCTCCAGCTCCAGTATGCGTCCGAGAAGCATCCTGATGCTTGACTCGTCATCTATTATCAATATGCTGTTGCTCATAAGTACCTGTTATCTGTTAAAATAAATTAGCAATATGCGTCTTGTAAAAAATTGTCAGACAGGCAAGGCCACAACGAATCTGCTGCCCTTGCCCAGCTCGCTGTCCACAGTCAGCGTCCCGCTGTGCGCCTCCACGAAGTCGCGTGAGATGGACAGTCCCAGCCCGCTGCCCTGTATCTTCGTGCCGGGCACACGGAAGTAACGCTCGAAGATGCTTTCATGATACCGCGGGTCGATGCCCCGTCCGAAATCCTGCACATAAAGCTCTATCCAGTGGGCGTCTTTCTGCTGTACTCCGATGACAACGCGGCCGTTCTCGTTGGAATAGCGGATTGCGTTGCTCAGGAGATTGGTGAGTACCCAGGCTATCTTCTCGCTGTCGACATACAGTTTGGCGATTTTCTCTGCCGGATAGTCCACCTCAATGTTGATGTTGAACTTGTCCGCCTGTACCTGATTGGCTTTTATCGCATATTCAATCAGTTCTATCGGCCGGGTGATGTGCGGCTTGAGCTGGAGCACTCCGCTCTCCACCTGTGTCATGTTGAGCAGTTCACCGGTTATGCTCAAAAGCCTTTCGCTGTTCTCCCGTATGCTGTCCGACAGTTCCTTCTGCTCCGGGTTCAGACCGCCGACGCGGTTGTCCGTGAGCAGCTGCAGGCTCATTAGTATGGCGGAGATAGGTGTCTTCAACTCATGGGAGATAGTGGCGATGAACGTGGTCTTCGCCACATCGAGCTTGTGGAACTCGGTGATGTTCTTCAGCATCACCACCGTGCCGCGCTCCGTCACTGTGCCGTCAGAGGCGGACATCCTCACGGGCAGATATTTGACCTGGAAATAGCTTTCCTTGTTGTCGGCGTAAATTTTCAACGGTTCCGACTTTTTATCGTTGTTCTCGCTGGCCTTCCGCTCGTCGAGTCCGTTCAGCAGCTTGCGCAACAGGTCGTTCCGCATGGCTATCTCCTGTGCCGACCTGCCCACGGCATCCCCGCTCCGGAGATTGAGGATGTCGAGTGCCTCGTTGTTGATGAAGGACAGCGTCAGGTCGTGGTCGAGGCAGACTATCGGCTCGTCGATGGAGTCGATGATGGTCTCGATATACTGTTTCGACGCCCTCAGCTTTGAGAGCGACGAGTTATGATAGTCGCGCAGACGGTGTGCCATGCGGTTGAAGTTGGCGGAAAGTTGTTCCATCGCCGTGCCGCCTTTCAGGTTAAGCTCGGTGTCGTAGTTGTGGTTGGCTATCTCGTTGATGCCTTCCGACAGTTTCTGAAACGGACGGTTGATGGACTCGGGCAGTTTGACAAGCATCCAGATGGCGACGATGACACTCAGCGCGCCGAAAAACAGAAGCCACATCAACGCGCGTGTCAGCCCGTAGTCTGCCACGGGCGAGCTTGGCTCTGTGGCGGTCAATATCTGCAGGCTGATGGCGGACAACGCCACAAGCCCGATAATCAATGTGACAAGCACTCCTATGGAGAGTGTCAGCTTTTCCTTTATGGTAGGATTATATTTCATACTCAAATTTTATCATTGATTTTTATCAGTAATTTTTCTGTCTGTCGCATACATCATGCGAAGATAACCAAATCCGCGCTTATCTCCTTCAGATTGAGCAACAAATTTCGGTAGGCGCCTGCGCGTTTCAGCAGACGGAACAACGTGAGCGACGGCTGTCCCATGCAGAGCGTGGTCACGCATTCCTCCCGGCAGACGTCGATGATGGTCTGCGTGATGTTCTCCGACACTTCCCGGCGTATGCGGCCGCCGAGCTGCACCACCAGTTCCAGATGTCCCATCAGATGACGCTGCGTGTCCAGAGGTATGCAATCATTGTTCTCTTTCGGGGTCTGGACATACAGGGCTATCAGCTCTGCATTGCGGAAATCGGCCATGCGTGCCGCCTTGCGTATAATGTGCTGCTGGGTCTCGCTGTTGCTGCTCACGCAGACAAGCAGTTTCGACTGCCCCTTGCCTTTCTTTTCGGCGGGATTCACCTCGCTTGCCACCTTTTTCCTCACCCGGAACGCCACCTCTTTCAGTGCCAGCTCGCGCAGCTGCAGGATGTTCTCCGTCTTGAAAAAATTGTCGAGAGCGGTCTGTATCTTCTCTTTCGCATATATCTTGCCCTCTTTCAGGCGGTCAACCAGTTCCTCTGCCGTGAGGTCGATGTTCACCACCTCGTCGGCTTCCTGAAGCACGAGGTCGGGGATGCGCTCTTTCACGTTGATGCCCACCATGCCCTGTACCTCGTCGTTAAGGCTCTCTATGTGCTGGATATTGACCGCCGACAGCACGTTGATGCCTGCGTCGAGCAGTTCCATCACGTCCTGCCACCGTTTGGCATTGCGGCATCCCTCCACGTTGGAGTGCGCCAGCTCATCGACAATCACAATCTCTGGATGAATCTGCAGGATGGCGTCAAGATCCATCTCTTCTATCTCTTTCCCCTTGTAGAATATCTTCTTGCGCGGTATCACGGGCAGCCCCTTCAGGGCTTTCACCGTGTCGGGGCGGCCGTGTGTCTCCACATAGCCTATCTGGACATCGGTGCCTGCCCGGAGCATCGCCCTCGCGTCCTGCAGCATCCGGTAGGTCTTGCCCACACCGGCTATCATGCCTATATATACCTTGAACCGTCCACGGCGTGAACGCCGTATGAGGTCGAGGAAATGTTGTGAACTGTCTTCCATCTATATATAACGGTTTTATAACGGTTTTATTGTGTAATTTGCTATAGAAAACGGCTTTATGCCCATCTGTTCTTCCATGTCGGAGCGTAGAACAGCAGCAGGAAACAGAAGATTTCCAATCGCCCGATGAGCATCAGCGCCGACAATATCCATTTGCCTGTGTCCGGAAGTGCAGCCCACGAGAAGGCCGGGCCGAAACTGCCTAATCCGGGACCCACGTTGCCCATCGCGGAAATCACCGTGCTCATGGCTTCCGTGAATCCCACTCCGCAGGCCATCAGCAGCGTCCAGCCTATAAAAGCCACTACCATATATGCCGCGAAAAACACGAGAACCGTCGTCACCAGTGTGCTGTCAAGCACTCTTCCCACCCGGACTGGAAGCACTGCGCGTGGATGTATTATCTGGCGGAACTGTTTCTTTATGCTTTTGGCAACGATAATCAGGCGCAGGTTCTTGATGCCGCCGCTGGTGGAGCCGGTGCAGCCGCCCGAAAGCATGGCGAAGATAAGCAGCATCCATGTGAACGGCGGCCACAGGTTATAGTCGTCGGTGGCGAAACCACACGAGGTGTGGCATGTTGCGACCTGGAACACGGACTTGCGGAACGCTTCCTCGATGCCGTATCCGTTCTGCAGTATCAGCGTGACGGTTATGACAGCGGTAAGCACACCCACTGAGGTGAGAAACCACCTTACCTCTACATTACGCGTCAACTGCGAGAAGTGTCCTTTCAAGACTCCGAGATATAGCGAGAAATTGATGGCGGACAGAAGCATGAACAATGTCACCGTGTATTCTATAACCGGGGAGTTCCAGTAGGCGATACTGTCCTGCTTCGTGGAGAAACCGCCGGTGGCGGTGGTTGTGAAAGAGTGGCATACGGCATCGAAAAAGTCCATTCCCTCAATCATCAGTAATACGGCTTCTATGGCTGTCAGGGCGAAATAGACCGTCCATATGTAACGAGCCATCACTGTTATTCTGGGATGAATCTTGTCATGGGTTACGCCCGTGGCCTCCGAGAGAAAAAGCATCTGGCTGCTGCTGCCGAAGCTGGGCAGCAATGCTATCGTGAAGCACACGATGCCCAGGCCGCCTATCCATTGCGTGAGGCTGCGCCAGAACAGGATGCCGTGGGGCAGGCTCTCGATGTCGTCAAGGATGGTGGCTCCGGTGGTCGTGAACCCCGACATCGTTTCAAAGAATGCGTCAGTCACCGACGGGATGTAGCCGCCGACAAGATACGGAAGCATGCCGAAGATGGAAAAGAACACCCACGACAACGCCACGATAATATACGATTCCGAACGGCTCAACTTAATGTCGCGGCTACGCCCGGATATATTATGTCCGTACATGAACAGGCCTCCGCCAACCAATGCGCAGACGACCATGGATATGGCAAAAGAAAACCAGTCACCTTCGCCGTACAATAATGACACTATACAGGATAGCGACATAGCCAGTAGTTCGAACAGTAACAACAATCCCACTGCGCGGGCCATCGGTTTGCCGCCGACATTCCATTTGGAACGTTTCGGTCTTTCTATATAACTATAATATGAGTATACATTCATGTTTCTGTCTATCTTTCCAGTAAAGTCTCGCAAATAATATGCCTTAAGATTATCTTACTGATTATCTTGTTAAACCACAGGCATTTACATAAACACACAAAGAATTTCCAATCCTTTTGTATTTTCATTATGAAAGGGCGTTTTTCATTTTGGAAATGTCGCTCCACTGTTTTTTTCAAAAAGACAGAGTTATTTATACTAATCCTTAAATCAGCAGACTTATATTTTTGCAAGAAAGCAAGTCATTGGATAACAATAAATTATCCAATGCTTGCATATGTCAGAAAATTCACTTACCTTAGTGCTGCTAAAAACTCAAATAAAGAATATCTGACATAAAGGTAATCATAAAATCTGAGAAAATCACTCCTTTTGGAGGAATTTATTACGCAAGCAAGGCCTTTTATGCACTTTCACTTGACAAAGTCATCAACGGCACTCTTGGTGTCCGCAGCTCCACCTACAACGGCTACCAGTGGGACGAGATAATGTCAGCCATGTCTGACGTGTTCCTCTGCGGTGGTGACTGCGTGGAAGATGTCAACAGAAGCGAGTGCCACCTGCGAGAATCACCTGAAGTCCGGATACGACGAGGCACACAATCGGGCGTGCCATAAGGGAACTCTCCCATGAAGACATGGAATACAATTCCTTGTCTGGCAATGTGTTCAGATTCAACACCAACCCAAGGCTCAACGACCTTCTGATGAAACTCAACATGAAGATGGGACTGTTCAAATCCGACCAGACTGTCAACGTGGATTTCGACCATGTTTTCGTCAAGACGGGAAAAGCCGATGCTAAGTATTCGTACAAGCAAGCTTACGGCTATTTCCCTGGCATCGTCTCAATAGACGGCATCATTGCGTACATCGAAAACCGTGACGGCAACACACCCGTCAAGTTCCATCAGGCTGACACGCTGTCAAGGGCTTTCAAACTGCTTCATTCCTACGGCCTGCACATAGGCATCTTCCGTGCCGATTGCGACTCCTATTCGGAAGATATCATAAGGACCGTTGACGGCAACTGTCGCATATTCCACATACGGGCCATACACAGTGCGTCAATGTACAGCCGTATACAAGATATACGTGAATGGAGGCGTGTTGAGATAGGCTCGCAGGAAACGGAAGTGGCCACGGTCATGTCAACACAGTTCATGGAGGATTCCCGTTACCGCATCGTAGTGCAACGGACAAAGGAAAAGGACTGTACACCTGATCTTTTCGGTGACAGGTACATCTACCGCTGCATCATAACCAATGACTGGGACAGTGAAGAAAAGAGCGTTATCGAAACGTACAACAAGCGTGGGGCGAGAGAGCGCGACTTCGACCGTCTCAACAATGACTTCGGATGGAAGCATCTGCCATGCTCCTTCTTGAACGAGAACACCGTGTACATGATACTGACAGCCTTCTGCATGAATTTCTTCTCGTATTTCATAAGAGCTGTGTCATCCGTGTTCACCAGCTTATCGCCTACGTCAAGAGTCAAGAAGTTTGTCTTCCACTTTACCGCCGTATGCGCCAAATGGACAAGGATGGCAAGAAGCTGGTGGTTGAATTTATATACCGGCATGCCGTATGACAAACTTTCTTTTGGATAAATCCATTTTTTTCGAGGCTTTTGTTTCTCAATCCCAAATGGGGAAAGGGGCGTTGTGTCCTAATTTGAACGTCTTTGGATTTTTATCGTACAGATATGCGTATGCGCACGATAAAAATCTAAAGAATATACGGAAAGACTTTGTCTGCTAATTTAAGGTATTAAGAAAAAAAATAGTAGCAAACAAACTCATAATAAGTTTGCTTGCCACTTTATAAATAGAACTATTAAAGACCAATTCGGACCTTCCTTTCTTGTTGTACTATTGTATCAGAGTGGAATTCTCCCGATTTGATTGTATTGTTTTCTGTTTGAGATTTATCACTTATATCCTTTTCAGGAACAGGTGGTGCCAATTCTAACTGTATTTTTCTATCCAACGCCGCCATTTCCGCTTTCAGACCTTTCAGCTCATCCTCTTTCTTCCAAGTCTTGCCAGCTATCTCTTCCAGTTGCGGTATTTCCTTTTCCAAAGCCTTGCATCTTGAATCATACTGTTCAATGTACCCTTGTATCTTCTGCAGGGCATTCACAAAGTTATTTGCCGCGGCTATTGGGTCCGACTTGGCGAGATGTCCGTTGTTGTACTGATACTTGTAATGCCCCTCAACAACAAAGCGGTTATCAACGAAGGGAAGACCGCTCTCAAAGCTTGTCTCGCTCACGACCTTGATAGGGAAACTATAAATTGCACCTATTTCCTTGTATTCCCCATCTGTCCTTTCCGTTTTTGCCATCCTTTGGAGCTGTTTGCCTATCACTTCCAGATTATTGGACTCGAGACCGTTAAGGGTGATGAGATTGAGTATATTCCCGTCCTTGTCTTTCTTGGCCTGACTCATAAACTTGTCGTAGTCCGCTGTCATACCTTTGAGTATAGCCCTATTGCCGTCCAGCTCTTCTGATTTTGATTTCAATTTCAGTTCCGAGTCACGCTTGCCTCTGTTGAATGATTTGCGCTCACCCTCCAGAGAAGCAACCTTCTTCTCCAGCTTCGCCTTGTCAAGCAAGTCGGTATTTCCGGAGAGAATAGCCATATACTCTGAAAAATTCATGCCCGATTTCTCGTCCATTGCTCCCTCGTCAATGGTTCTCGCCCCCAAGGCTCCGCTTTTCAACTGCGAGATAAAAGTCTGCTTGCAGTGCAGGAGGTTGAACTTGTACGAGTCAAGCGACTTTTCCACCGCATAGATGATGACATCCACCTTATTGTCGGCATACAGCTTGGCAATCTCGTTGCCGGCACGCACACCTCGACCGTCACGCTGTGCCAAGTCTGACGGTCGCCACGGTGTGTCCAAATGATGAATAGCAACACACCTTTTTTGTGCATTTACGCCTGTACCTAACATAGATGTGGAGCCGAACAATACTCGTACCGAACCCTCGTTCATGGCTGCTATCACCGCCTTTCTTGCCCTCTCGTTCTTGCACTCCTGAATGAAGCGGATTTCAGATGAAGGTATTCCATAATCCTCTATCAGCTTACGCTTGATTTCTGAATACACGTTGAATTCCCCAGGTCTGTATGTGCCAAGATCTGAGAATACGAACTGCGTCCCCTTGTGATTGTCATAGCGTTTGTAATAGTCCGCTATCATCTTGGCACAATGGCTTGCCTTGTTGTCGGGATGATCCTCACAAGTCGGGTCTATCATGCGCATATCGAGAGCCATCTTTCGGGCATAGTCCGTGGCAATGAGCATCTTTGCCTTCTCTTCCGTTTCCGACAGAGGCAGTCTTCCGAGGATGGTGGCATCACCCGTCTTGGCAAACTCCATCAGCTTTTGGATGAAGTCCTCCTGCTCGGGTGTCGGCGGTATGTTATGAAGGATCTCGTTCTTCTGTGGTCTGTCCACACCAACCGCCTCCGCCGTGCGATAGTCGGTTATCTCGTTGTAGAAGGCTGCAAGCTCCGGCACCTTTATAAAGTATCTGAAACGTTCCTTCTGCACGATGTTGTTGGTGACGTTAAACTCGAAGTCGGTAGTTTTCTTGGCGAAGATGGCCGCCCACGCATCGAAACAGCGGATGTCCTGACGCTCCAGTTCCTTGGGGCGCAGGCACTTGAAAAGCAGATACAACTCAGTCAGTGAGTTACTGATAGTTGTTCCCGACAGGAATGTCGCTCCCAGATCTCTGCCTCTCCGCTCCTGTATGGTTCGGATGGCAAAGAGCATATTGAGTGCCTTCTGGCTTCCCTCGCTGTTGCCGAGTCCTGCCACACGGTCGTGACGGGTATTGAACATGAGGTTCTTGAACTGGTGGCTCTCGTCCACAAACAAGTGGTCGATGCCCATCATGCGGAAATCCACCACATCATCGGTGCGCTGCTCGATGCTGTAGGCTATCTTCTGCAACTTCACCTCCAGGTTCTGCTTTCGCTTTTCCAAGCCTTTGAGCATTCCCCTCGACACGTCTTTGCCCTGCGTGCGTATCACTTCCAAGTTTTCCTCCACAGTATCAAGCTCAGCCTGCAATATCTGCCATTGGAGTTCTGGCGATTGCGGTATCTTCCCGAACTGGTCGTGCGACATGATTACACAGTCATAGTCGTTGTTCTTGATGTTGTTGAAGAAACTGACACGGTTCTTGGTGGAAAAATCCTTCTCCGAGGCATAGAGTATCCTCGCATGTGGATAAGCTGTCTGATAGGTGGCAGCTATCTCCGCGACATTGGCTTTCAGTCCGATAATCATCGGCTTGTGAGCCATACCGAGACGTTTCATCTCATGCGCAGCCATGCACATGATGAGGGTTTTGCCAGTACCGACCTCGTGATCACATATCCCGCCGCCGTTCTGCAAAAGCATCCATACACAGTCCTTCTGACTTGGGTACACACTCTTGACACCATACTTTCCGCCAAGGGCTTTCAGATCCAAACCGGGGAAGGTCTGGTGAGAACCGTCATACTTCGGACGCACGAAGCAGTTGAACTTCCGGTTGTACATTGTGGTCAAGCGTTCCTTAAAGGAGTCAGACTGCTCCTCCAGCCATTCAGTGAACCCGTTGCGGATTTCGTCAATCTTGGCATTGGCGAGCTGTATGCCCTCGCTGTCACGCACCTTGATGTCGTTGCCGTGTTCATCCTCACCGATGCTCTTCATCATGTCGGGACAAGTGTTGTGCAGGGCATGTTTCAGAAGACTCATGCCGTCATAGTGGCGGTAATATCCCTTCACCATATACTCATCCGTGATAGCCATGGTCTTCATACTGCATTTTGCCGAATATTCGTCCATGCTGTCGGAATAGACGATGCTGACCTGTGTATTGAAGAGGTGGCTCATGTAAGCGGAATACACACCTGTAGGTATCCAACGCTCACCGAAGTTGAAGTCCAGGTCCTCAAAGGCTATCGGTTCGGGAATGCTTGCCTTCAAGGCTTCCAACGACTCTCTCACGATTGCATGGTCGGGATTTTCCTTCAGCCATTCTTCTATACGCTCCGCTTTCTCTATGACATTGCCAGCAATGAAGCGGTCGGCTATCTCGTAGCCATCTATGAGCGGATTGTAATAGATGCGTCCTTTAAGCGCTTCCGTCAGTTCCTGTTCCGGCATATCCGATAATTCTGTCATATACGGCAAGTCGATACGGCCGAACTTGTTGAGCGAGGCGGTGAGCGCTTCCTCTGGAGAATCCACATGACTGACCTCGTCAAGCGAAAAAGAGACCGGGTGGTCGAAGATGTCAGATTTTGTGAACTGTCCGTTTTCTACCCGTTCCAACGACAGCATGTCGCGCCCTGAGGCATCCATGAGGATGAACTTCACGTTCTGCTTGGCATTGAGGTTGCCGAAGCGGATGAAGAAAGCATCATAATAGACATTCAGACTCTCACGCATCTGCTTGTTTTCCGTCTGTTCTTCCGCTTCATAGGTGTAAAGTTTCTGATAGGCATCACGGAGGGCGATATACAGGACAGCTTTTTCTTTCTGCTCCATATTCAGATCCAACGGCATGAAGGTAGCACCATACTTGGTAAGGTCTTTCAATACACCGATGTTTCTGGCAGAGTCGAGCACCATAGAACCCTCACGATGAAAACTTTTCAGTTTTTCATCAAATGGACGGGGCTTCATTGCATCCTCTTTCTTCCTTGCCTGCTCTTCTCGCTTTCTTTCTTGCTCTTTTTGTTGTTCCCGCTCATGATTTGTTTCTTTCAATGTGCTCTGAGTCTTGGAATCTTCTTTTGCCTCATTCCCTTTCGACTGTCCATGCCCGATTTGAACTTTGAGAACTTCTATCGGTTCCATCGGCGGCTTGAACTTCGGATCAAGCGTATCTTCAACGCCCAGAGCCTTGAGTTGTTCCTGACGGTGCAGTTCCGTCTTTTGGCGCAGCAGCACCCTGTCTTCGGGAGCCATGGTCATCATCATCTCGTAAAAGCCATTGATTGGCGGATTCTCTTCCCAAGAGATGCTTGCGTATGGCTCATCCCCAGACAGGATTGGTTTTGTCTCCAGTGTTGTTTCCTGCTCTTTTGCATCTGTCAACGAAGGCTTTTCTTCTTTTTCCACAGGCTTTGTCACAACTTCAAAAGTCGGATTGACGCTTTTTACCAACGGACTTGCTTTCTTCCTTGACACTTTCTTGGCGGCAGCACCCACTGTTACCTCTGCTTTCTTCTTCGTTGAATGTACAGCCTGACGGTTTTCTTCTTCCATTCCCCAAAGGTCAAACAGAGTCATTTGGACTGGTGGCTGCTGATGATTGGACTTTTGGGATAGCTCTGCATCATCAGTAGGCTTTTCCTGCTTTTGCAAGGATACTACCGTATCGTTCTGCTTTTCCTCAATGGAAGGCTTTATCTTCTCTGTTTTTTCTATCTTTTCTGTTTCTTCAACCTCCTTAACTTCCTCAGCCTTTGTTTCCTCTATCCCCAAGTATCGGTTCAAATTGAGGTTCTTCTTAAAGTCATCATGGAGCATCTTTCGCAAATCCTCTGCAATTCCTTCCACGCCATCCTCATGCGTGTATATCATTGCAGGTTTGCCGAACGGGTCAGTATCCAACTTTGCCGTTGTATGGATAATGCGTTCCGGATGCTCCAGAAAGTAGTTGTTTGTCGGAATGCGGTTCTCGTCATTATAGACAGTGTCAAGCAGGTTGTCGTCTCCTCGCAGCGACTCCTTTTGGGTATTTTTCTGCAGAATGATGAGGTCACTGCCCACTTCCGTATTGGCATTTTCCGTGAACAGGTTGTTGGGCAGGCGAATCGCTGACACGAGATCTGCATGATAGAGCATCATAAAACGCGCGGCACTGTTGTTTTTGGCATTCAATACGCCTTGTGAGGTGATGAAGGCAACCAACCCGCCGTCCCTTACCGTATCAAGAGCCTTGACAAAGAAGTAGTTGTGTATGCGTCTGGTGACAAGTGCCCTCATGCCTTTCATGGCTGTATAAGACGGATCAAACACGGCAACATCGCCAAATGGAATATTTGAGATGGCGAGGTCGAAGTAGTCATTGAAAGGCTTTTCTATCTTCTCGAATCCCTCTATGCGCACTTTCTGCTCCGGGTGCAGATGGCGGAGTATCTTTCCCGTAAGCAGGTCTTTTTCAAATGCCATAATGTCTGCCTTGGGATTGTTATCCAAGACGGAATCGACAAAGGCACCGATGCCTGCCGAGGGTTCAAGCACCTTTTCGGGGATAATCTGATGCTCTTTCAACACATCCGTCAGAGCCTCTGTAACGGCTGACGGCGTGTAGAATGCCGTAAGGACGGACTGTTTCAGACTGTCCATCAACTGTTTGTACTCGCTTTCATTCTTGCTGTTTTCACAGATAAGTCTATGCAGCTCCACTGTTGGAGCAAACAATTCAAGGTCTGACTTTGCCCAATGGACGGCATCCGCCAGTTCCCTGGCAGGGTTCAGGATGCACTTCAATCCACCGAATCCGCAATAACGCTCCAGAAGGAGACGCTCACGGGCGGTCGGCGTGCGCTGTTCCCTGTCAAGGATGAATGCCGTCTCTATCGCCTTGATGTTGTCGTTCAGACGTTGTTTTCTATTGTACGCCATTTGACTCTATGAAAAGGGCAACGGCTCCAGTCAACTCAGTGTAGAGTTGGTCGTAGTCCGGTGACTGGGCAAAATCATCATAGGTGAGGTTGTAAATGGAATACACGTTATCAACCAAAGGCAGGAGGTTCTTGACAAACGCTTCCTGATCTTCTACTGCTACCTCCAGGGGAAACTCACTGTCAACAACATCATACAGGATGCTGTACTTGGAAAAGCGGAGACCTTTCAGCAATGCTGACATGGCAAGCTCTTGTGCCGCATCGGCAAAGAGGGCATCACGCCGTGCCTGCTCATATACTTCTGCGGCATGGTCTGCACGTTCGCGGATAAAGTCCGCATCGCTGGCTTGTGGAAAACGGTTCTCTCTGAGGTGGTTCAAGAGATACAGTCCGTAATAGGACAGTTCTGTCTGTGCCTGTTTCTTTCTGTTCATCTGTCTGTTGAATGGATTAAGTGGTGAATAATAAACCGTGGATGGCGGTTGGTGTTTGTGTGAAAGCAAGAAAAGGCACTCGGTATCCCTCCGAGTGCCGCCACTTAATCCACAGTAAATAAAAGCATCCTGAATAAAGACACCATTTATGAACCATGTTTCGGTGGCAAAGGTACAAACTATTTCTTGTATCTCTTCACATTTCCTCGCTTTTCTGCTGCTTTGCGCTCTGCAAAGACGAATTTCGTGTTGAAATTCTCGTCAAAGGCTATGGCTGCGGAGAACGATTTGCCTTGCTTGCTGGTGAAACCATTGAGCGTTCTGGTCTTGCCCTTGGTAAGCAAGTCGGTGATGTCGGAATCAGTGAGCAACTTTCCTGCTACCTGCTTGAACACTTGCATACCGCACTCCTTGTTGCTGCATCTTACTACCTTTCCGAAGAACTGCATGGTACCTTGCTTGCATTTAGGACACTGGCAGCCGGAATCCTTGTGGCTGAAAAGTCTGTCACAACCTAACAATTCCGCAGTGATTTCACGGGTATAGCCTTCGATACTATGTGTGAACCCGTCTGCACTTGCTTCACCTCGTTCAATCTTGGCAAGTTCCGCCTCCCATTTGCCCGTCATCTCCACATTGGCAATCGCCATGTTCTTCACCACGGAATGCAGGGCGAGTCCTTTTTCCGTCGGCACAAGTTTCTTCTGCTGGCGCACCATATACTCTCGTTTGAGCAGGGTTTCGATGATGGCGGCACGTGTGGCAGGTGTGCCAATACCGCTGTCCTTCATTGCCTGGCGCATCGTATCATCTTCTATCTCTTTGCCTGCGGTCTCCATTGCTGCAAGCAATGTGGATTCTGTATGCAATGGCTTTGGTTTGGTCTTGCCCTCCGTGATGGTGCAGCCGGAAAAAGTGACATGCTGTCCTTCTTGCCAGTTGGGAATGACTTGATCCTTGACCTCATTGTCTGTTGCGTCTGCATCCTTGTCCTGCCTTTTGTTCTTTTCCTTGAGCGACAACGCTCGCCAGCCAGTCTGTCGGATGATGGAGCCACTGATGCCAAACTCAACTTCATGATCCACTTGCGCCGATACTGATGTGATGTCCTTGATGCAGTCTGCCGAGAACGCTTCAATCATCCGGCACAATATCATGTCATAAACAATCTTCTCGTCCTTGAAAAGACCAATGGCTGCATTTTCTGTGATGAGCAGGGCATGGTGGTCGGTCACCTTGGCGGCATTCACGCTGTTCTTGCTGTAGTCCTCACTGCCAGGCAATAGTTTCACTTTTTCTCCATATTCCGAATGATTCTCCAGATTTTTGAAAAGTTTGGGAAGGGTGGCAAATACATCATCCGAGATATAGCGGCTTGATGTTCTTGGATAGGTGATGAACTTTGCCTCGTAGAGTTTCTGGGCGATGGAGAGTGTATGCTCCGCCGTGAAGCCATGCTGGGAGTTGGCTTCTTTCTGCAAGGTGGTGAGGTCGTAAAGGAGCGGTGCCTTCTCCACCTTTCGCTTGGTTGCGATCTTAGTGATGATGGCAGAACCGGTATCTTTCACCTTATTATATATATCGGTTGCGGAGCCTTTGTCTGCCCATCGGTTGGCAGATGTGAACTTCAGTATATTGCCACTGTCTGCATCAACCACACCGAAGTGTACCTGCCAGAACGGTTTCGACTCGAAACGCTTGTGTTCCCAATAGCGTTCGCACACCATGCCAAGTGTCGGAGTCTGCACACGACCTACGGAATAGGTGCCACGTCCTGCGGCTATCGTCAGGGCTTGTGTGCCGTTGATGCCGACGAGCCAGTCTGCCTCACTTCGTGCCTTGGCTGCATGATAGAGATTGTCATACTCCTTGCCATCCCTGAGGTTCAGAAGTCCCTCACGGATGGCATCGGTTGCTACGATAATGCGCTCACTGCTGTCAAACAGCTTGCCGATAATTTTAATCTGGGCAAGCACACCTGCATCTGGTTTGTAGCCGTTCTCTGTCTTGACTTGTCGGGGAACAAGAACGAACGGGTCGGGAATCACAGGCAGATTCTCTGCATGGAATCCCTTCATGCCGTAGGTTTCCGGCATGGCTGGCTGCACTAAATGTCCGAATGCCCATGTCACATAATAGCCATTGCCCTGCATATAGCCTTCCTCACGCTTGTCAGCTCCCACAATGTGGGCGATTTCCTTGGCTACACTTGGTTTCTCTGCGATGATTGTCTTCATTGTCTGTTGTTTTTGTGACATCCGCAACCGTGGGATAGACGGTCGCAGATGTCGGTTGTTATGATGGATGATTAACTCTGTGGATCAAGTGGCGGCAACTACATCTTCACGCTTCTTGCCTTTCTCTTTGGCTTCTGTTCCTCGGCGTTCTGTTCCTTCTGCTGCTTTTCGTTCTTTGGCGCAGACTGTCCCGGACTCAGCGGCTCCTTGGTGTGCTTGGTCGCCACATGGGTCTTGCCCTGCTCGTTGACGGCGACTTGTACCTTGTTCTCGTTGGTCGGAATCTGTTCCTTTGCCTGTTTGAGGTCTGGATTGTTGCGGTAGGAACGTGGCTGCATCTTGTCGAAGTCGAACTTTACGTAGGCGGTATAGGTACCACTGCCGTTCTTGTTGGGCACTTCCTTGATCTCGATGGTCTTGCCTGCCACATAGTCGTCCTTCTGCTGCTCGGTCAGTTCCTTCTTGAAATAGGTGTTGAGTCGGCGGATGGTTCCGTCCTCATTGAGCCAGTGGTTGGGATCTTGCTGCTTCTTCTGACCGCCCGCATCACCTTCTGCCTTCTGCTCCTGCTTGTCAACGGTCTGCTTCTTGTCTCCATTCTGTTTCTGACCTTGCGCCTGTCTTGTGCTGCCAGGCACGAACTCCACGCCACGCTGTTCCACATTCACCTGCAGCAGCGGTGTAAACTTGCGCCCGTTGGCAAGCTCAATCTCCTTGCGAAGCGGAATACCTGAGTAGAGCACTCTCTTGTCGTCCTTGGTAATAGGTGTCTTGCCGATGGTGTCGGGTATGCGCACCTTGTTGGTCGGGATGTCAACAATCTCATTGGTGAGACGGTCGATACTGATGAAATGAGGACGCAGCTCACCTGTATTCTTGTCGGGGAAATCCACTACCTTTCCGAGGTTGCCGTTCTGCAACAGGTTCTTCTTGTCCTCTGGAGTGAAGATATAGCCTTTGTAAGCGACATCGAGTTTTGGCTCGTTGCGCACGAAATGCGGCACGAGTTGCAACTGGTCGTTATCGTCCTTGCGGAATGACAGACGGGCCTGTATCTCTATCTGTTCACCGCCGAAGGTCGGCTTCACAATCACAAGCCCCGTCTTGCCGTAGTTGAGCAGGGCTTTCATATCCTTCTCATTCATACTGTTGAAGTCTATGCCATATTTGGCACCAAGTTCCTGCAGGTTCACATCGTTACCACTGATGAGGTTCTGCTTTACACCCGGAGCGGTCTGTGCCTGCTGTTCGGTTGCGGTCTGTTCTGGTTTCTGTTCCATGTCGTTCTCTTTTTCGTTGGTTTGTTCAGATGATACATTCTCTTTTTCTGTGTTAGCTTGCGTCTTGGACGCATCGTCTGATGATGCGGTTTCTTTCGCCTGACCTTCCGATTGCTTTGCCTCTTTCTCATAATTGGAGGTGTCAACCTTGTGGGCGGAAAGAATCTCCTTGTTAGCCTCCGGATCTTTCAGCAACTCCTTCATCACGCCAAGCAGGTTTTCCACCTGGTCTGCCGCTATGCGGTAGAATCCGAATCGGCTTGGCTCCTTGCACTGGCGGAAGAAGTTTCTAAAGAAACTGTCCATCAAGTCACTGTTGCGGTCAAAACGCAGGAAGTCGGGCGTGTTCTCCGACTTGGCGGGTGCTCGTTTCGGTGTGCCGTCTCTGCTGAGTCCGGCGACGACGCTGATCTCGCCCGTCTTCTCGTCACGGACTACCAGCACGTCCTGTTCATCACTCTTTTTCTTTTGTACCATAATTGTAAATTTTTAATGGTGAATACTGTTGTTATTTGAATTTCTGATGAATGCGAGTCAAGTAATGCTCCACATTCTCTTTCTTGAATTCTTTGACATTATTCTCTACAAACTGCATCACATCCTCTTCCGTGTAGTATGTTTTCTGCCCCAAACGCTTGTAGGGAAGCACTCCCAGACTGCGATAGCGTTGAAGGGAACGAGGGGAGATTTGAAATAAGAGGCAGAGATCTTGGTTGTCAAGCAATTTTTCATTGATGGCAGAACTTCCTTTTTGCTCCGTCTCTCGTTCGTGTCTCAACATCAGCATGTCGTAGATGCCGTCTATCTTTTTGTGTAGGTCATGGAGATATAACTCCAGTTTTCTCAATGTTCCATCTTCCATGCTCATGTTTCCTTTGTTATTGTTCGTTCCTCAACCATTCTTTCAATGGCTTCAACTTGGTATCGGCATTGATTGCCAATTTTAATAAAATCAATGCGGTTCTCTGAGCGCATTCGCTGCAAGGTGCGCTTGCTCACACCAAGCATCTTAGCTGCATCGTCATTGGTCAACATCGGCTTCAATCCCTTACCCGTCAAGTTTTCTTGAAATGCCATTTTTGCCAATCGCACGTACTGGACTATTTCTGTCAACTGTTCTGTCAGCTTTTTGAAGGCTGCACTTTCCATTGTTATTACTTCCATTCTAATTCCGTTTGAAATGTTATATAATTCGTTGTTTTTATTTCTCGGCGGCAAAATTAACCATTTGCGAAATACCCGTTTAACAACTCATTAATGACTCACGTATAATTTTCTTGATTTTTCTTGCCAAGCGGTCGGCAAACCCCAGAAAAGCACTGCCACAGTTATTCATTTTCATTGTTTTTCTACATACACACATTAACTTTGCATCCGAATTTGTTGAACCAATAAAACAGAAAATATGGAAGTAGTAACAATGGAAAAGAAGGCATTCGACTTGATGATGGCAAGATACGATGCCTTGGTAAAGAAAGTTGAGTTGTTGAAGCATAAGGCTAACGGCAAGCGTCTGAACAAATGGCTTACAGGTCATGAGGTCTGCCAGCAACTTCGCATCAGCCAGCGCACCTTACAAAAACTTCGTGACCGCCGTTTCTTGGGGCATACCCAGATAGGTCGCCAATTCTATTACTGCCCCGAAGAGGTCAAAGCCATCGTTCCGCTTATCGCCAGAATCAAATCGGTATAGCGTAAAGCCAAACTCGCCCAAGGCAAAGCCGAAAACTTCACCCTGGGCGAGCCAACACATTTTATATTCACCACTTAATCCAAATTGTAAACAATGAACATGAACCAACTTCTTACGCATGAGAGCAAGTCGATAGACACCGCCATGCAATCCTTGAAGAAAGCCAACAACTGGCTATCCTCATTCATCGAGTCCTACAGCCCACCTTTGGACGGGGAGCGATACCTCACCGACAAGGAACTCTCCGAGTTCCTGAAGCTTAGTCGCCGTACCTTGCAGGAATATCGCAAACAAGGCATCTTGCCCTACATTATATTATGTGGCAAAACCCTCTATCCGGAATCCGAGATACAAGCACTTCTCACTGGTAATTACCGCAAGCCGATAATCGACGGCACTGTTTCACAAGGGGAGGGTACTGCTTCATAATAGCGATACAAAAATAGCGTACAGGGTACAACGATAAAAATCGTTCCTTCTGTACGCTATTATATTATAAAGGTGTAGGAATCTTATTAAAAGATGAAAGATTCTAACTTGCACCTTTTGGTGTCGTTCCGTTCATCACAATAATCATTGGATACTCGTGTTTTACTTGCTCTGCTTGGCAATCCTTGCGGTTCACAACCTTACTGATAAACCATTGTCTGAACAACAAGG
>ERZ1673738.1476-NODE-1476-length-35193-cov-4.509022_pt1 | contig 35193 bp, 30 predicted proteins | sample MGYA00580198_ERZ1673738 | MGnify/ENA primary metagenome ERZ1673738 (study PRJEB41218, sample SAMN15661784) | gut metagenome | host: Homo sapiens | place: Canada: London | collected 2015-08-20/2019-03-30 | study: EMG produced TPA metagenomics assembly of...
GGCGCTCGACCACGGAATGTCCACACAAAGCATCTCATTGTAGGCAATTGTCGTAATCTCCGTGGCAAGCCCGGACTGCTCCGCGTTCAGATCGCCGTACGTCTTTTTAATCACACGACAGCCGGTGAAAACAAAGGTCCTGGCGGTGACAAAGGGGATAAACTGCCCCTGATTGCGGCTGACGAAAAGCAGAACCGGCAGCACCAGCTCCGCGCCAACCGGAAGGGGATCGATGTAATCGACGCCGATATAGCGCTCGATCTCAAAATAAAAGGGCTTACTGATCGGCTTGCGACGCATGTGGACGTAGTCGTTCAGCCCGCCCTCCTGAATCAGCTCATATTCCATTTCCCGTGTAAAAGCCCGCACACTCTTACACGGGAGATCGAACAGGAGCTCCACGCGCAGCATGAAATTGTAACCGACCACAGGAGCCCGGCCCTGGTTCCATACAAGAAAATTATCCTCTGTGATGTTCGACATTTCATTCCCTCCTGCCGGCCGGTCTTACAAGCGGCGCGCGGATTTTCCCAGCTCGAAAATGCTTTTCTCCTTTGGCTTGCTCTCTGAGGGATTGAGACTGCTGTTGATGGAGGAGATCTCCTCACACCAGCGTCTGCGGCTGGCATGACTGAGCTCCATCACGTCCTTCTCCCCCCAGTGGAAGTAGTAGGAGATAAAGGACATCTCCCGATACAGCTCCTTCTCAGGATACAGCGTTATCCCTCTCGCGTAAAATTTATCGGAACCTCATGGATTTCGCCGCACTTCGGGCAAACCACCTTCATCGTCGGCGGCTCAATGTTGTTGATCCGCTGATACATGTCCTGCAGAAAGGCGAGATCCGCTGTGAAAAAGCGCTCCACAATGTTCGGAACGATTGTGGGCATCCCCTCCAGCTCGGTAATCACCTTGGCAAGCACCACGACGGACAGATACGACGGATTGCTCAGCACACGGGGATCGCGGGTTGCGCTGATTTCGTCTCCGGCCGTGGCCAGACGCATTTTGCCCCGTTTATGGACGTCGCCGTTGGAATCGACATATCCGCGCGGCAATTCAAACTCATACTCTGTTATCATAGACTACCTCCGGTAAGGAAAACGGGAATCTGCCGGAGGACACACAATCCTCCGGCAGTACCCGGCCGCGCTTATCAGTTCGGAATCACAAGCTCCTCGTAAGCAAGCTCTACCGATTCAATGGCGACTTCGCTCGTGGATGCATTCAGATCGGGCGCCGTATACTTGCAGACCCAGGCGTTCGTCAACTGCCAGGTGAGCGTATTGTCAATCGTGGATTCCACGACCTGCTGCGGAGAACTCTCCTGAATGTTGATGAGCTCAATCGTCACGTTGGCACGCGCATCCTTGCTGCGGCGCTCCGTCACACACTCTTTGAGCCAATCCTTAAAGGCATTGTTGCGGGTGTAACCGAACTTCAGCGTAACGTTTCCGTGCTTGACAAGGCCCGGAATCTTAACGGGAGCCAGGCTGTTGGAGTTGCCCTGGCGGAATTCGATCACGTCAACCGTCGCTTCCACGCCGGTGACCTCGCTGAACGCCGCGATGCCGTTCACGGAGTCAACCGTCACGAGGAAGTTCATTTTAGTTAAGGGATAATACAAGCTCCCCGAATTCTTCTCAGCCATCTTTCAATACTCCTTTTTCTCTATTTTTACGTGGGGGTTATTCCGCTCCGCCCTCACCGCCGGCAGCACCGGCCGTGAACTGCGTCACACGGAAGATCACGAACTCAGCAGGACGCGACGGAGCAATACCGATCTCGCAGATCAAGCGGCCGTTCATGATATCGTCCTGACTCATGGTCGACGTACCGATGTTGACATAGAACGCCTCAGCCGGAGAATCGCCGGCGAGCATGCCTGCGCGGAACATCGACTCGAGGAAGGAGGAAACCGTCATCTGCACACGGGCCCACAGCGAGGAATTATTGGGCTCGAACACGACCCAGTTCGTCGACATCCGGATCGACTGCTCCACGAAAATGAACAGACGGCGAATATTGACATACTTGAACGCGCTGTTGCTGCTGGCGGTACGGGCGCCCCAAATGCGGATCCCCTGGCCGGGAAGAGCACGGATCAGGTTTACGCCGGCAGGATTGAGGATATCCTGCTCACCCGTGGTGTAATTGACGGACAGGCCGGTGCAGGCGATCGTCTCGTTGGCCGGGGCCTTGTGCACGCCGCGGCTGACGTCAGTGCGGGAGTAAACACCCATCACAGCGCCGCTCGACGGGATGTAGGCGGGCTTCTTCGCCACGCGGTCATAGACCTGAATCCACGGATGGTACATCGCAGCATAAGTGGAATCGATCATGTTGCGGTACTCGATGATATCGCCGGTCTTGCGCAGCTCCTGCGGAATGTCAAGAACGGCAAAGCGGTTCTTCTCGTTCTCACAATGGCTGACAAGCGCCACAACCACCTCGGGAATCGTGATGCCGGGAACCGCGATGATGCTCACGCTGTCGTTCTCCAGGAAAGCCTGGATGCCGGTGCGCTGGCCCGGGCCATTGTCAATACCGATAAAGACGCCCGCATTGACGGCCTCCATGGTGCCGTCGCTGCCGCCGGCAAAGCTGATGGTTCCGGAGAGAACGCCCTTGCCGAGAATCACGGAAACAGGATTGTCAATGTCGTCGTTCGGCTCCACCGTTGCAACCACAAGACGGCTTGCAGCAAGCTTTCTGGCCAGATAGTTCGTGGAGGTCGGGTTCAGCGTCACACCGGTGAAGGTTTCCACGTCGCTGTCGCTGCGGATCGTTACGTCCATCTCCACGGAGAAAACCACGTTCTTCGGAACGATGGCCGTATCCACCGGGTCAGCGCCGAACGGCTTCTCAAAGGTAACGGTGTTGTCAAAGATTCCCGCGATGCGGTTGAACTCGCCGGCAAACTCCACCACGTCGCCCTCACGGAATCCGTCGACAGACTTCGCAACAAAGACATTGTCGCTCTCTTTCTTGAGCAGCTGCATCTTCTTGCGATTGGTCGCCATCAGGGAAACAAGGATACGATTTCCCCACTTGCCTTCGTTGGCGGCGCGCATGGAAAGGATGCCCTTCTTCGCGGTAGCAAGAGAGGCGTCCTCCGGCACAACGCGGCTGATGTAGCAGCGCGTGCCGCCGTTGGCAAAGAACTGCTCCACACTGTACGCGAGATAACGGTACTCGCCATGCGTGTACTCGGAGAGGAAGCCGCCGAACTGGCGCTGGAAGTCAGCGAAGCTCGTGACAAGGCTCGGAGCGCCGATCGTCGGGCCCTTGACCGCCATACCGACAAAACCGCCCGTGCTGGTTCCCACGCCCTCAATCGCGCGGGGAGAGGAATCAAACTCTTCAACGTAAACGCCAGGAGATAAATACTCAGCCATAATTTTTGTTCGGTTTTGAGACTCTGCTCAAAACCGGCCTCCTTTCAGATTTCTCTTTTATTGGAATTTGAAATGGAACCGCTTGTGATGAACAAACACACTCACGACATAACCTTTTGCTGGCCCGGCATCACAATACTGATGGAGCCGCCATAGGAACACGTAAGCCTGCCGTCCTGATAAAGGACGGGAACTCCTCCTGCCAGGATTCCCTTTTGACAAATCCACGTCCCCATCGGAACGGGCGTGCACGGCGCAGGCGTAAGCACACCGAGCGCAGCAGCCGTCGCCGCGGCGACAGCCGGATTGGCCATGGAGGTGCACATGCCGCAGGGGGTCACGTTGGTATTGGGAGCGACATCCTGAATGGTCGCGACAGGCTTTCCTCCCATCAGGATCGAGGTTTGGGATGTTGCGATAAGTTGACCCGGAGACATTCCCATGGTACACATGACAGACGCCCCCGAGACAACGGGAAACGACATTTACATTCCTCCCTTCCCGGCAGGACCTGCCCGGATTCCGGCGTCCTGCTCCTCTTGCGGCAATGTCAGAGGAGGTTCCCTCGGCGAACGGATATCCACCGTCTGGAACCACTCCCTTTCTCCGGCAATGCATCGAAGCAGCCACCGGGAGTCTCCTCCCTGATCGCTGATCCGAAGCAGATACGTGCCGTCCTCCTGCACAAGACCGAAAATGCGCCGGGTCACCGGACAATTTCCGCCAAACTCCATTTTCAGTCCATCCTGCAGCAGAAACTGCGTGTCGGAGATTCTTTCCTCTATTTTCAACGCCTCGTAAACCTTTGCATCGGGGTTGACAAGAGCGTAGAAAACACGATCCAGAAGCAGATGATGCGGATTAAAAATCGTCATCATCTTCTTTTTGGAGTTAAAGTCCCGCAGCATGCAGGAATTGTCCCCCAGCCAGACAGCCTCCAGGGCCGTAAGCCCCTCCAGCCTGCCCTGCAGATCCCGGTATTTTCCGGAGGCAGGCAGCGTCCCGTCCGGCAGCATCGGAAGCTCGTAAAGCGGATACCGTTCGGAAAGCTCCGCATAACGGATTTCCACCTCCCGCGTCAGATAGCCGCGAAGCTTCACTGTCAGACGGAAGTCCGTACGCCCGGAACCTATCAGAATCAGATGACCGTCCCCCTTGTTAAGCAGGGAAAGAGGCCGGCCATCGCGCTCGAACACAGCGCCAATCCCTGAAAGCAGCACGCCCGTCGTTGTATCGACAAGATGCAGCACCAGATCCAGGCTGTGCCGGATCACCGCGTAATCGGCCATCGGCTATTCCTCCCTGTTTTCGCCTCTGAGATGAAGCGAAATCTCCGCCTGTGTAACGCGCGGTGCATCGACAACAACCTCGCTCGAGAGCAGCACCGGCGCAACCTTATAGAAAAGACTGACCTGATAGGGCTTATTGATTGCCGACCAGACCCTCACCTTATCCTCGAGAGAAATCTTCGAGGGGGTAATGAGAATGGGCGCCTCGCGCGTTTCCAGCCAGGTCTGCAGTTCGTTCGGATACACGACGCTTCCATCGCTGATCACCTGCGCCGCACGGCCGATAATCTTCTGAATATCGTGCGCCTTGAGTCCCATCTGCGAGGAACCGTTGATAAACAGCATATAGTACAGACTGTACGGTTTCGGCGGAGGAACCAACCGCGTGCGTCCCGTATTGACGAGAGGCGGCACGGAAATTTCTCCTTCCGCGCGGATATCGTAAAGGTAAAGCCCCAGAATATAATCGACGTCCTGATCCGCCGGAGAAGAGACTTCTATGTTATTCGGCGAGGGAATCGGCTCCGGACACATCTTTTTGCGAAGCAGCTTCACAATATAAGATGAAACGTCCGATATGATAGGGTAATCCGCCAATGGTATTCCTCCCTTTCTCAGATTGACAGGAACTGCGAGCAGAGAGACTCCGCAAGTGCTGCAAGCTCTTCATTGAGAACTACGGCGTAAGAAGTGCCCGTGAGGTATTGAGCCTGCATGCCAAAAGTGCTTTGGGCGTAATCCTCCGGAATATAGAGCGTATCTCCCTGCAGCTTCGCCGCCTTTGCCATCTGGTCAAAGCTTGACTCCGTCCTGCCCTTCTGGACAAGATCCGAATAAGCCGCAAACGTATAATACTTGCTTCCCTGTGCCAGCGTTCCCTGGCTCTTATTCTGATTCCAAACATACCGCAGGCCGCCGGCCTGCGCCAGAGCGCTTGCCGGAATGTACTCCGACGAAGGATCCTCCACCTGGCGGAACACCAGCGGATTTCCCAGATTCATCTGCTTCTGCGAAAGAGAACCAATCAGCTGCTTCGCCGCACTGCTCTGCGTTGCGTCGTAAAACTGCTGCAGAGCGGCAAGATACACGACATTCTTTTCATTTTCAGTCAGGCTGGTCGGGTCCGTACTGCCTGCGGAACCGGAGCCTGTGCTCCCTGTCTGCGAATCAAGCAGGGAAGCTGAGCTGCCCGCGAAGAAATCGTCTGCCGCCTGCTCAAGCTGATCGCTCGTTACCTCTCCCTGGAGCGCCGCATCATATGCCGACCGGCTGCCGAGGATAGCCTCCTCAACCGCCGCAATCGCGTCGTCGTAAGAGGAATCGCCGTTGATATCCCGCTCCGCCGCCAGCGCCTCATGAATATCCTCGAGAGCGGGGAACACAAGGCTGACATTCTGGTCCAGCAGGGACGCCAGCGTGTCGATATTCTTGTCAAGCGTGCTGCGCTCCGGATCGTCCTCAGAGGTTTCTCCGATGATCGAAAGGCTTTCCGCCCGCAGCTCCGCAACGAGCTCACCCAAAGTGCCGTCCGACATATTCGATTCCAGCGAGGCAATCTCCGTCTTCTGCGCGGCAATCTGCTTTTCAAGCTCCGACGCCTCGCGGCTTCCCGCTTCAGCCTGCGCCAGCTGCTCCTCCAGATCGGAAAGCTTTTCCTGCGCGGCTGTCAGCGCGGCCGACTGCTCGGCCTGCAGAGCGGCTATTTCATCGTCAAGGGCGGAAATCTGTTCCTCCAGCTCCTTGGCTCCGGCCAAATCGTTGTCGTCCAGAGCGGACATATACTCGGTCTGCAGCGCCTCCTTGTCGGCGAGAAGCTGGTCGAGTTCGCTGCCGCCCGCCGCAAGCTCCAGCTCGCGAAGCTTATCGGTGAGGAATTCGATATGGCTGTCCACTGTCCCCTGCATGCTTTCGGAAAAATCATCGTTCGGAATGAGGCTGTAGTATTCCTGGGCCTGTTCAAGCCTCTCGTTGATAAATTCTTTTCCGTCGCTGTTGGAGAGCCGCAGAACCACGGCAGTGATGTACGTTTCCAACTCATTGCGGTAGGTGTTTACCGTGCTGGTGTAGGTGCTGATCAGATTATTCAGCAGGGCCGCGGACGAATCCGAAGCGGCCGCCGCAACGTACTCCGTGCTCACGCCTGCCCGCAGACCGTCCTGATAGACCTGTGTGGCGCGCGGCAGAACCGTGTCGTTGAGAAGAGCAAGCTCGCCCTCCTTATCGGCCACAATACCCGAGGAGATATTCGACAGATGCAGCAGAGCCTGCACGTCGGTATCGCAGGAAGAAAAGCTTCCCGCTGCCGCGTCGGCAATCAGCTGCTGTGAATATTCATAGCGCAGCGCCGACATCACTGTGGTCCCCTCATCGAGCATTTTTCCCTGATATTCAATCAGTGAGGACTGTACATTAGAGAGGCTGTCATTGACGGCGGACTGCAGCTCGGTATCGGGCGCTCTTCCCTCCGAGCCCTCCTCCTCGCTGCCGGCGGTATCCTCAATCTTCGGCAGCTCCAGCGCGAACTCGTTGAGAGCCGTCTCAAGCGTGGAGAACACCTCTGCGCGGCGCGTGGCGTCCACCGCGTTCATAACCTCCTGCACCGCGTCAAGCTGATCGCTGGGCGCCCCGTTGGCAGCCAGCTCGTCATAGTACTGCTGCAGTGCGGCCAGGTTCGCGTCGCACTCATCCGTCGTTTCGTTCTGCACCTCGGTCTGCAGCACCGCCTCGATCTTCGCAATCTTATCCTTTCCGGCCGCGCTGTCCCCCTGCATTTCCTTGATCATCTCATATTGATTCTTGAGCGGGAGAAGTTCGTCGAACGTTTCAATATCATATGGATCCACGATGTCATACGGATTCACCGCCTGACCGGTACGCAAATCGTAGGTAATCCCGTCCGATTTAGTATGATGGGTAAAGAAAAGCTCGGCAATTTCCGACTCCAGCACCGGCGTACCTCCCGTGGTAATGTCCTCGAGAGAGGAGGCCGTTGTGATATTAAACCAGGTTCCGTCGGAAAGCTCGGATTTATAATAGATCTCCGTCTGTCCCGAATCGTCCGCGGAATCCGACGCGATTTCATACAGCTCATTCGTCAGCGCTGAGAGGTGAATCAGGTGGGTGCCGATGGCCAGCGTGGAATTCTCAATCTCGGAGGGCGTAATATGAACCGCCTCTTCCTCATTCCACACAGCCTGCACCAGGACCGTCAGCGTTCCTATCGCAATCAGAAGCACGAGAGCGAGAGAAAGAAGCATAGTCCCCTTGCGTTTCATGTTGTCCCCTCCTTTCCGGCGTTATTGCGCCGTCATCCAAATAGTCTGGGTATCCTCGTCAAATCGGGCTGTCCCGATCAGGTTTTGCTCTCGATCGTACACCTGAAGCTTTACCGTGCTCAGGCTGCTGATGAGAAGGGTCAGATAAGAGAAGCTTTCCTCTGCCGGAACCGGCTCCTCCGTATAAACGCTCGCTCCTTCCGCGCTTTCCAGCCGGTAATAGGCCGCGCCGACGGTCGCGTCAAAGCTGAGCGTGAGCGTGCTGGTGCTGACAGAGCCCAGCGAGACAGTGTCAACCTGATAGGTACCGCATTGCTGCTCCTGCGCCGTTGTCTCCTCCTGTGCGGATTCGATCGGCAGAACGTCCCTCATCACGGTGGTATCAATCTCACACTCCGTCACATACTCGTCGCCGTTGTAGAGCCGGACGGTCAGCGTGTAGCTTCCTTTATAGTCGAGGGCCAGGTGGCGCAGCTGCTGGTCGACCGCCGTCCTTTCTCCAATCTGCGTACCGCTGTACCAGATTTCATAGTCCGTGATCTCCGGTTCAAAATCCTCGGGAATCTCAAGACCGAATACAAACACCAAATCCGAGATATCGGTATAGATGTAGTAATGCGGGACAGCAGCATCGTCCGTGACATAACTGTCGCCGCCCGAACCGACGTCCGTGGAAACCGAAGTGCCGGAGAGATAGGGAGAAATGGCCCCGCAGGTGAGAGAATCCAGCTCATAGAGCAGCTCGTTATAGGTCGCGAGGGCATCGATGAGATCTATCTGGTTGGTTTGATACTCCTCCTGCTTGGTCTTTACCTCGCTGTACTCTGCCTGGCCGAGCTGATTGAGAGCGGAGAGACGCTCCAGATCCTCCTTGTTTTCCGCCACCGTGTCGGCCAAATCCAAATAGGCATTCCGGGCTGTAACAATGGCCTCATAGCTGGAGGTTATGTCGCTGCGAAGCGTTTTCTCCGCCGATTCCAGTTCCGATACGGCGCTCTGATATTCCTTGCATGCCGTCAACAGAGCGTATAAATCGTTTTCAATATAACGAGTACCGTCGATTTCTCCCTTAAACCATTCCTTCGTAAAGCGGAAGAAAAGGATCTTGATGCTGCCGTTCCACGGGGCGTCAAACGACTCGAGCATCTCATTGTATTTGAGCTGGAAAGCCGCGTAATCCACATCCTCCCCGTTGCGGACCTGGTTGAGGAAAGTCTCAATGGCGTTCAGCTTTGAGCCGTACTGACTCCGCATGAGGGATTCATACGAATCCATATTGACCTTCGCGGTGGAAACAGCCATCTCCGCTTCATAAATGGTCTGGCTGTTTTCCATGGCATGCTCAATGATGTCCTCCAGATCCTCGCGCGGAATCTGCGCGTCGGAGAGCGGATTGGCCAGCTTGTAACCGGAAGTGACATCAAGGTGAATCAGATCGCTGACCTCCTCGAGAGCCGTCTGCAGATTGCGTTTCTGCTGCGAGAGATCGCTTGTCAGCTTATCCACGGAGCTCTGCATGGTATCGACGTCGGCCTGCGTCGCCTCCCCTGTGGAGAGCCTGGCCTGGTTGCGCGCAAGCTCCTCCTCCGCTGCTTCCAGCCGGTCCTCTGTGAAGGCCGCCTTCTCCTGATTGACATAGGCAGTCAGATAGGCTTTGTTGATTTTCGCAAGCTCCTCATACTCCTGCGTATTCATCTGATGGCGGAGAATATCGATCTCCGTCTGCAGATTGAGGGGCTTGACATTCATGTCGTATTCCTCGCTCATATCGAGCTGCTCGGGGAACTTAAAGCTGAGCAGCGGAGTCCAGCGGAAGCTTGTGAGATTCTTGACTTTCGCCTTGATCTCCTTGACCGCCTCCGTGTATTGAATCTCCTTGAGCAAGATCTCATTGTATGTCTTGGTAATTTCCGTGTTGTTGGAGAGGGCCATATTCTGCGCCTGTTTGAGCTGAAGAGTCTTCGGAGCCGCGGCAATCGCAGGCGAGCCGGCAAACAGGGGCAAAACAAGGGCAAGACAGAGCAGCAGGCTGACGCCGCGTTTCAAGCTCCGTTTTTTCTTCATCTCACTCTCCTCCTTCCCCGGCGCTTTCCTGCGCCGTGCTCAGGGATATGGCGTACATGGAAAACGAGGACGTGCTGCTGTCGCAATAAAAGGTGTAGGTCAGGCCGTCCATCTCATAGACGTAAATATAGAACTCATAATTCGGATCATAGGAGCTTACCGTATAAACGTCGCGGAAGCTCGAGGTCATCTCCATGTCGATCTCCGCAAGGCGTCCCTGCCCCGCCGCGCTCATGTTGCGCACGGCCACAGCTTCCGTCAGGGTCGGCCAGGTATAACCGAAGTAAACCGGTTCGCCGAAATAGGCCGTCAGATCATTAATAGAGGAAATCTCTCCCTGCGTGGTGGGAAACACGCTGTCCTGAACGAGAATCTCCGTCAGCGTCCATTCCTCGGAGAGGGTGTCCGATCCATCGTCCGCCGTGTAAACAGCGTTAATCTCATCCATCGAAACGCAGTGCTCGCCGGACGTGCTGTAGACGCTGGTGCTGCCGCTGTACATGGACGCCACCTGCGACGTCGTTTTGCCGAGAAACTCACTGTAGAGCAGGCGGTCCGCAAGAAAATTGCCGGTGAAAATCGTGTTGCCGCCGCTGTTGTAGAGAACGCCCGCGCCGGACTTCTGTCCCTTGAGGAACTCTCCCTCATATTCGAGCACGCCGCTCTGCCGGTACAGCTTTCCCTGCCCCTGATACAGATTGTCAACAAACGCGCCCTGGTATTGCAGAACACCGTCCTGGTAGTAAAGGCTTCCCTGACCGTTATAGCGGCTGTCCGAAAATTCGCCGGTATACAAAAGGCTGCCGTCCGGGCGGTAAAGGCTGCCGCTGCCGACTGCGGCGGCGTCCTCTACGTTGCCGACATAAGCCACATGGCCGTCCGCCGCGAGGATCTGCACTTCTCCGCTGTAAAACTTAAGCGGAATGGAGTTGTAGCGGAAGGTCGGAACCGTCGCGCTCTCGCTGAAAAGCGTACCGCTCACCGGCGAAAAGACAAAGATATAAAAGAGGCTCAGCAATCCAATCACAACCACCAGAGCAAAAGCCAGACGCTTGCTGACAAGCCAGGAGAGGAACGGATAATAGTCCGTTTTATCCTTCGGGCGAATGTTGAGCAGACGGTTGAAGAACTGCCGCAGCGAGGTAATGCCCTTGTTTTCCCAGTAGGAACGGCTGGTCCACAAGCGGATTTTCGTCCACAGGGACATCACCTTTGACTGGATTGTGGAAAGCAGTGTGGTAAATATTCTGTTCATCGTTCACCGTCCTTTCCTTTCACTGCGGACCTTCATTCCTGAATCCCGAAAAGATTATAGCCCTCCGAACCGGGATCGTTCTGGTTGAAATAGTGCTCGCAGGCAAAAAGGTACCAGCGCGCGATGCCGTCGCCCGGATTGAGCTTGAGAATCGCAGAGAAAAGATTCCGGGCAAGGTAAAAATCATTTTCACAGAAAAGGCGGATGCCTTTCTGGAACTTATCGTCATAGGAGAGGCAGAGAGACTTCTCCATATCGGAGCAGCCCTCCAGAATCTGATGAAGCTTGTAAACGTACTTGCCGTCCTCCGAGGAAACAAAGCCGATGTACCGGGAAGCACAGGGCTTCGACATCGCCTTCAGGCAGGCGTCCGTAGCCGCCATACGTACTCCCGTGCCGCGGAAGAAGCGCGGAAGCGTGTGCAGGAAGGCAATCTCAGAGGAAGAAAGCAGCGAGAAGGTTCTCTGCTCCGTACCGACCAGTCCATACAGGAAAGAGGCGCTGTGCAGCAGGAGGAAGAAGTCCGGAGCCTGCCCGTTTTCCATCGAGCCGGTCTCCCCCATCAGGCCTACGCTGAAAGCCACGCCCTGGTCCGGCGATCCGCTGAAAAGAAATTCCAGACCGTCCGGATTAAAGCCGCTGGAAAGGAGCAGCCCTCCGTTTGCGGCCATCTGGCAATCAATGAGGGAATAGCTTTCGTTAAGGAATCCCATAAAACCGTTGTCATCAAGACTGACGCGGATATCCTCCCGATTCTGAATGGACAGAATTCCCACCGTCCCGCTGACATTCGACATGTCGCCGAGACTGGTTTCCATAATGGAGGCACGGCCGAGCAGCTGCTCGAGGCCGCGCGGAACAAAGCGGTAAAACGAACGCACTGTCGCAGCCGTCTCATAATCCTTAATCCGCAGAGCTACGGCGGTCTCCCGAAGCGACTGCCACATATCGCCGACCTCGTCGGAGGCCGTGCGCATCGGCGCCAGATTGAAATCGCCCTCCGAGATGGAACGCATCCGCTGGGTCAGGCTGCGCAGAGGACGAAGCATCCCAAACGAAAGCAGCGCCACAGCCGCGGAAGCAAGCAGAGCCGCCGCAAACGGAGGCCAAATACAGCCAAAAAGGTCGGGACTCTCCCCCTGTGCCAGCGTGACACAGGTGAGCAAAAGGCCGACGGGATCTCCATAACGGGTCAGCGTGCGGACGTCAACAGCAGACAGTCTGCCGGCATGACGGCAGATCAGCGTCCCGGCGGTTCCCTGGGCGGCGTCCTGCGCAAGGCCGGCCGCCTGTGCGCCGTAAACGGCGGCCACGGGAGAGTTTTCCGCCGCGTGCTCGGAAAGGCGCACCGCGTCTCCCTCCACCGTAAGAATTGCGGAACGGTATGTAAGAGTCTGCATTCCGCCGGCTGTCTTAACCGCCGTCATCTGCCGCAGCGCGTCATCCGTACTGCCGGTTCCCGCCAGAGCGGAAGTCAAATCCATCTCCTCCAGCGCGGAAGCCCTCGTCTGACCGGCGGCCGAGGCCTGTGCCGTCAGGAGCTCCTCCGCCTGCCTGTTCTGCCCGCCGCACTGCAGAGCGGAAACAATTCCCGCCGTAAACAGGAACAGACAAGTGCAGCAAGCAGTAATGCGGGCTGCCAGCCGGTGCGTGCGCCGGCAGAGAAACAGCGTCAGGAGGAAAAGCAGCGCACATACGGCATAAAGCACCATTCCCCACAAAAGCAGCTGCGTTTTGAACATCAGCCGGACCCGCAGAGAAACTTCGGGAACCACGCGGCTGGAGCTTACGCCTCCCGTGCGGACCAACACGGTCTTTCCGTTTTCAACGGAAAGGACCACGGTGTCGCCGCCGCTGCCGCCGCTTGCACCGCACAGAACAGCCTGACCGTTCACGGCAACACCCGACCCGCTCTGTACGGCCGAGGCGCCGGCACAGGCCATCCCGTTCTCCTGCCGGTAAGCCCATACGGAACCCTGAGAAGAAGAGAGAAGCGTAAAACCGCCCGTCTCCTGTACGGAGGCATCCTCCTGTCCTCCGGCCCGAATCGTCAGAATACGGCCGTCGCTGAGCAGGCAGAACAGCTTATCATCCGCAAACACGGCGGAAACAGCCGTCAAGCCTTCCTGCAGCTCGGTATCGAGCAGCTGAGCGGGTTCTCCTCCGGAAAGCTCCATCCGCCAGACGGAAAGATCGCTCCCGGCGCGGAAGGTCAGATCGATGCCGGCCTCCGAGACGCTGATCGCGTCAGGGGGATCGGGCAGCTCCCGCGTACTCTCAAGCAGCAGGCTTTCTTCTCCTCCCCGCAGGCGGATCAGCTGCCAGGAATCTGACGAGTCGTTCGCGGTGCGGACATAATACAGATCGTTTTCATACGCGGAAAGCAGGACAACGCGGTACCCTGCGTCCTGCAGATAGGCGTTCTGTATCTTACCCTCGTCGTCAACTCCGTAAATCCAGGAAGCTCCGCCTTTCGTTTCGGCAAGATAGGCCGTCTGATCCTCCGTAACGGCCACCGTTTTCTCCGCATTGGCCAGCTCCGGAAGATCTGCAGGATGAGCAACCAGAAGCACCGCAAGGAGAACGCCCAGAAGCAGGACGGCTCCAACGGCTTTTTTCATGCACAGATCCTCCCCTCAGGCGCCGGTCAGATTCTCCGTCCCGATCACCTCGAATGTGTTTTGAAACAGACGCAGCAGCGGGAACCCGCCGAATATCAGCTGTGAAATCAGAATAATCAGCGCGATCACTGCAACCGCAATGCTTAACCGGAGCAAAATCCGGAAAAAGGTATCCTTGTTTCGCTCCCAGAATCCCTGCGAACGCTCCTTGAGAGACGCTTTCTTCTCCGGCAGGGCGCTGATGCGGATATCGCGATACAACTCCGGAAGACTTGCATACGCGCCGCGATCGGATTTTTTCCGCAGAAGCTCAAAGCTCTTCAGCTGCCGGCGCGACTGCTTCCTGAGCAGCGACAGAAGAATCTGCACACAGCGATCGGCGCATTGCGCCTCCCCTGCCGACTCGTCCAACCGGCTCAAATCAAAGCAGCAGGTAAAGTAAACCCCGTCGTCCTGCAGCAGATGCAGATTCTCCTTCTCGAGCGCCAAAAACAGCAGCGGATACGGAAGCGGGCTGGACAGGCATTCCATCACCAGATTGATGCACACCCGCTCGCGCGCCTGCGGGGTGACGAGCTGGCCGGGCGCGAAGCGATCCAGGCGGCGCTCCGGCCGGTACTCAAACAGCAGGCATAAGAGCTCGTTTTCCGTAAACATTTTCACATACGGCTTCTTCCCGCCCGTTTCGCGCTGAGAATTCTGCAGCACAAGCAGGAGCCGCTTCGCCGTCTCCCTGTCCCGGATGGCCAGCAGGATGTAACAGGAGCGGACGGGTGAACGGAGATCCTGACAAACCAGCACGTCGTTCACAGGTCCCCGGAACACCTCCCGGATCGGTGATAAAATCATTTCATCCGCATGATAGATCAACCTGCCTCACCCCCTTTCCAGAGAAGAGTCCCCATCAGGACTCTTCGCCCTCCCTGTTTTCCTTTTTCTTGACAATCGCATAGGCATAGGTACAGATCAGAGGCGCGTCGGCGCAGCTGATGCGGATTTCATACACGCCCTCTCTGGCCGGCGCGGTGTATACGCCGTCGGGCGTAATCTCGCCGGAATCCTTATCGGTCAGCTCATAGGTCAGACCGCAGGGCTCCATGTTGCGGAAACGCACGCTGAAGTAGCAGCTTTCGCGGGTTCCGAGCAGCACCGTAGGCTGCACGGCGCTGATGCTCTTGTCCGAAATCCGCTGCAGGAGCGAACGGTCGTCCTCCGACGGCATTTTCACAGCAACCCAGCGCAGCAAAAGCATCACATAGGAGGTTTCCTTCTGCAATCTGGCCGCCACCACGAAGCTGCCCCGATCGTTCATCACCTTCACGGCTGTCTGAGCCGGCGCAACCGGCGGATTCTCCTGCTCGAACAGGGAAACATCGCCATAGATGGTATTCTTGGCGGTCGAGGACAGACGCGAGTCCTCCGCCAGATACTCGAAGCCAACCTGCACATAGACATTGCCGGGGCCGAGGCCGTGCATAATCTCGCTCGAGTAGAACGTCTCGCCGCGGCGGGCTCTGTCGCCGAGCGGAATTTCGCACGTGCCGGTCGCATAAAGCGGCTCCTGGAAAGAAAGGCCGCCGGCGGCTCTCTCACGCCCCGGCTGCGGAGCGGAAACAGCAGCCGCCGCTCTGTCGGGGGAAGCAAACCAGCTTTCATAGCTGCGGCGCGTTTCCTCGCTGGAGGTGGTATACAGATATTTCTTTACGCCGCATTCTTCAACGCGGTCGATGATGTAAGCGCTCTTCGTCAGCTGCAGGCTGATGTCCGCAAGACGTATGTATTCCGGCGGAGCGGAGAAATTCCGGGTCTCGAGGCTCACGCGGCCAACCTCCCGGGAGAGAATTTCCTCCACCGGATCGGACGAAACGGTCATCTTGAGAAGGAAGGAATCGTGAACCGCCTTTTCCTCGCCGTCAACGGTAATCCGCACAGCGTCGGTCTTTGCCAGAAGCACAGCCTCGTCGAGGGGCTGCTGGGCCGTCAGCCAGCTCGGACAGTCGAAACACTCGTTCTGCTGCAGATCGAGGTCTACGGCGCGGATTCTCGTCTCATGTCCGCCGCCCGGCATCAGGAAGGCCGGCGCCTGGAGCACACAGTCCAGGGAGAGTTTCTTCTGCGCCTGCGAAAGCTTGCGAACCCGTACGAGCACCTTCACGGCGCTGCCCGCGCTTGCTATCACCGGAGCCGTAACGGTCACGGCAAAATCGGCGTCTTCGTAAAGCGTGGATTCCTGCAGGAATTCCGACTCCTCTCCGCCGTCCGTTTCCGTGTCCTGCGCATCCATCAGAAAAAGCTCCCAGCCCTCGCGCAGCCGGTTCAGCTCATACTCCTCGTCGTGTTCCATGCGGTTGACGGTACAAACGGGATGAACCGCTTCCTCGCGATAACGCAGGCACAGAGCCGCGCGCTCACTGCCGAGCGAATCAAATCCCTCGATGGCAGAAAGCTTGCGCACCACCGAGTTTTCCACCACGATCTCGCGTCCAAGCCCGTCAATTGCAGCGCCGGACTCAACCATGATGGAGAGATCGTCGAGGCTGTAGACGCTCAGGCCGCAGATGATTCCTGCTCCGAACATCAAATGATTGAGAAAGCGCCGTTTATTATTGAAATAGGTCTGCTCGGCCTGAAAATCAGCCGAAGTCAAAAGCTTGCCGACATAATAGCGGTTTCGTTCAAACGGCAGCAGCTGACGATTTTCCATGAAACACACCTCACAGCAGATATTTTTATCCTGTCATCCTGCAAACGAGCGCCGCCCCAGACGGAAATCTCCATGCGGAACACATTCTTTGCTTTTCCTATCATACCATAAAAAGTGCAAATTTTTTCTAAAGATTTTTTAAAATGCGTTTTTTATTCGAAAAACTGTCCATCCCCCGGTTTTCTTTGAAAGACAGGTATGGTATACTGGGAAAGCAAAATATCGCATTTCTGTCCCCGCACATGAGACAACCGGCGGTTTCCGTGGCATCCCGCCAAACCCTTTGGCTCACTCCGGCGCTTTGGGGAATCCGCCTGTCCCATTCCTTGAAAAAACGAACGGGAAGGCCGGAACAGACAGAAGGAAGGAGAACAAAAGACAGCATGGCACTTTTTAAATCGAAGCAAAAAAAGCAGAATCAGACCGGAACACGTTCCCCCGTTTCCGCCGGGCCGCAGCAGAAAACAGCACGAACCTCGCTGCAGGAGCCTCCCGTTACCCGGGAAAAGAGGAAAGCCGGTTCCGCCGGACGCGGCGCTCCAACCTCCTCTTCTCCCGGCGGCCGCTTTTCCAAGCCGGTCAAAGAGAAGGTTTACGGAATGACAAAGGAAGAGTCGCGCCAAAACGCCTCCGACCGGCGGATGGACGCCTTTCACAGAAATCTGCGTGAAAACTGCGCGATGGATACCGAAGCCTCCTCCTCCCCCGCGTTTCAGGACATGATGAAAGCCATTACCTCCTACTCCTCCCTTCCCCTGCACGACACCTCCGCTTCGGCGCAGTCGCGCTCCCTCCAGAAAGCGCGCTCCGCTGTCTCCTCCTATCTGGAAAAGAATACCGGCGACGAAAAAGAGCTTCGGATTGCCCGCCGATACCAGCTGTATTTCGACACCTTCTGCGACGGCAATTTGGAGAAGACCCAGTCCATATATGTTAAAAACATCGACGCCACCGGTCAAAACGCCCCCGCGATCAACACCTCCGCCTCCGGGCTCGCCTCCTATCAAAGCCGGAAAAACGACCCTATTTTCCCACATGAGCCCTCCATTCACGACATTCGCCAGGGAGTCGTGGGCGACTGCTATCTGCTCAGCGGCCTGGCCTCTCTTGCCATGACCGAACCGGAACAAATCAAGCAGTCCATCCGCGATAATCAGGACGGCACGGCGACGGTCCGCCTTTTCAAAAGAGACATCGACAATCCATCGGAGCTGCCCGACGAGCTGAGCAGAATCTATGTCGAGCAGGATCTGTCAAAGCTGGACGACACTGCGCTGATGTATAAGCTCCTGCAGGGAGGAGAGAACCGTTCTCTGCTCAATCTGGCCGCCGTGGAAACCCGGAAAAGAAAGGAAGCCTGTCAGGAGGAGAAGGACCGCCTGCTGTCCCTTCTCCCTGCGGAAGAAGCCGTGGAGGCTGTCCCCGGGGAGAAGGAAGCCCACTCGGACTCCTCCCAAAGAGATGTGCAGGAAAAATACAGCGCGCTTCCCCAGGACACGCTTCATGCGCTCGATATGTCCCACCATCTGCCCGGCTCCGTCCTTGTCAATCTGATGCGCTCCCAGTATGCGGAAAACGACAGAGAGCAGTCCATGAAGCTCCAGCGCATGCAGGACGTCTACAGAATGGCAGCGGAATTGTGTGAAAACCGGGAGCTGAGCAGCAGGGTGGCCGAATCCATCCGCGCCGCGTGCCGTGAAGGAGCGGACAACACGCACGCCCTGTTCAGCGGCTTTCAGAAGCTCACCGAGCTGATGCGGGGGGGCGCAGCCTCCGAAAAGGTTTCCAAAATCGGGGCGCTGGCTGCCGATATCGCAGAACGCTCCGCCGACTACGCAGCGAACGTCCCCGTTTATGTGACCGTCGACAAATCCGTTCCCACCGTTCCCATCATGGGAGATCTGTACGCACAGGACAGTCTGTGGGTGCAGCTTTTCGAAAAAGCCTACGCAGCCTCCGGACTTCACGACAGCTCGGAGGTTAAAAAGCTCCAGAAAAAACAGACGGATGAACTGGAAAAGCTGAAGAAATCCTTGGAAAGCAAGCCGGAAAACCAAAAAAACGAGGCCATCAAAAAGCTTGAACAAAAGCAGCAGCGCGACCTGGAACGATTCCGACACAGCTACCGTGCCATCGAAGGCGGCCACAGCTCCGCTTTTATCCAGACGCTGACCGGAACGGAAAAGGAAATCGAGGTGCAGGAGAATTTTTCTCCCTTTGAACTGAAGCAAAAGTGCGCATACACGTCATTCTGCAGCACGTGCACTTCTGAAGCTCAAAATGAATTGGGCTCCCCCCCCGTTTTTCTCTCCTCTCTCGCCGTACTGGCAATCGAGAAAATGGAAAAAAATTTTGGAATCGAAAAACCTCAAAAAAAGAAAACGCCGGAAACACAGGAGCAGCCGCAGGCGCAAACGCAGGAACAGAAAAAGGACGCCGACGCGGAAGAGTCAAAATACCTATTTCCGCGTCCCGTTTATCTGGAGGATTTCGCGGACACCCTTCGCGATCCTGAAATCTGGAAGGACGCGTCCATACAGGAAGGGCTGCAGCCGTTCCTGATGGTTTCCAACATGATACTGGAGTCTCAGCAGAAGCCCGCTATCACCGAGGAGCAGCTGCGTGAACAGCTCCTGAACATATTCGATCGACATCTGGACAAAGCGTTCAACGGGCATCTGGAGCATAGGCCCATGAGCGGAAAATACACGGAGCACGCTGTTGAAGCCTATCAAACGCTCGAGACGGCGCTGAAGCAGAACATTCCCGTCGGCATCGGCAGCAAAACATTTCTTCCGGAAGGCGTCGGCCCCCGGGGCCTGAACGGGGAAGCCATGCAGGGCGGTCTGGTAGAGGGACACGCCTACAGCGTCACGGGAGTGATGGAGAAGGACGGACATCGTTTCGTTCAGCTGCGCAATCCATGGGGCAGCACGGTGATCGACTATATGCGCACCGTCAAGCCGGACGGCACGGTTCAGGTGAACGCACAGCAATCCTCCTCAGACAAGACAGGAGGCATGTTCTATATGGAACTCAACGAATTTCTCTCCAAAGTCAACGCTATCTATTATAACGGCAAAGTCAGGCGCAGCGCGCCGGCAAGCAATGCAGGGGAAGGAGCCGACGCATGAGTTTTACCATTACACAGATCCCGTCCGGGGAACGAGACGCCTGGTCGTCTCTCGTTTTTTCCGATTATCAGGAGGAACTTTTCCAGAAACAAACCGAGCTGCTGGCCGCAGCAGAAGACGAAGTCCCGCAGTCCGCTTTGCTGGCCCGCGTCTCGGAAGGACGGTACGAAATTCTCTCGCTCTATACGGAGGAGGACTGCCGCATGCGCGGCGCTGCCTCCGCGCTGCTCGACGCAGCCTCTCAGCGCGCGCGTGATTGCGGCTGCGAAGCGGTGACAGTGGGATATGCCGCGTCTCCGGAGGAGGAAGAAGCCCTGCACGCCTTCTTCCTGCGCCGGGGCTTCTCTCTTCCGCAGGAGGAAACCACGGTTTTCACACTGCCTGTCCGCTCACTTGCCGATACGCGCCTGGCCTCTCTTCCGGAGCCTTCCGGTGCGGATGCTCATATTTTCCCCATGCGCACCATGCCCTCGGCCGCCGCAGCGGATTACCGCGCCAGACTGGGCCGGGGGATCCCGCAGGCGCTCGATCCCTCCCAGGCTCCCGGAACCGTTTTGCCGGAGCTTTGCCTGGCCTGGGTGGAAAAGGAACGCGTCATTTCGTTTGTCGTCTTTTCCGATCTGGGAGATACGCTGCATCTGCACGCAGTTTATGTGGACACTCCCTCGCACGGAGGCGCGACAATCGCCCTGCTCCATCGGGTCAACTTTCTGCGGGAGCAATCCTTTTCCCATTTTTCTTCGCTGAGCGTCACCATTGCCACGCGTCCGGCGGAACATCTGATGCGCAAGCTGCTGGAAGGCGCAGAGCTGTCCAGACGGACTTCCTTCACGGCTTTCCGTCCCGTCTCTCCCGGAGATCTCCCCCTTCCCGACGGCTTCGGAGAGGTTTACGCGCGCAGCAACGCCCTGATGGAAGCGCTCGCGGCCTCCGGCCTGACCGTTTCCCAGCACTGGATTCCCGGCTCCCTGCCCTTTCTTGAGCTGGAGGGACTTCCGGAGACGGTCCAGTTTTCCTATTTCCTACAGCCATCGGAGGAAAGCGCTTCCGACGCGGATCCTGTCTTTCTCCTCACGGCAAGCGCCTTTTTCTCCTCAAAAGACATTGCTCCGCAGCGCCTTGCCGAAGCAGCGGCCGCCATGGCTGCCGATCCAGGTCCCGCTGTCCTCTACACCGAACAGAAAGCGCTCTGCGCTTCGCTCTCTGAAGGGGCCGCCTTCCACGCAGAAACGTCGGTGGACTCCTTTGTGAACCCGTTCCTTTCCCAACTGGAGCGCTGCCGCGCTCTCCTTACTCCGTTATCCTGACGCATCAAAAGGGACTGCTGCAGCAAAACAGCCGCCCTCCAAAAACAACGTACAAAAACCGACCCCAACAGGAATCTGAAATGCTCCTGCTGAGGTCGGTTTTCTCTCACCGCATTCTATTTTTTACGCAGGCTGCCATGACACGCTCATTTTGCAGCAGCCTTTTTCCGTATGGCTCCCGCGTCATTCCCCGCCGGCCGCCTCCGCCTGTTCCTGAGGAAGCAGGAACACAATGGACATCCCCTTGCCGGGACTGCTGCGTGCGCTGACCGTTCCGTGATGAGCCAGCGCCGTCACATACACCAGGTAAAGCCCCATACCGTTTCCCTGCAGGCTGTTGGATCCGCGATAGTTCAGCTCAAAGACATGCTCCGCCTCTTCACGATCCATTCCCGCCCCATCATCCTTAAAGGCAAGAAAAACCCGTTTATCCTCCATCAGGGATACCGTTATGGTAATTTTCCCGGCGGCATTCATATATTTCAGGCTGTTTTCCAGGATATTGTAAAAAGCCCGCGTCAGCCTTGTCCGGTCTCCCTCGAACGGAAGTCTGTGTACGTCGGCAATCAGCTCAATGCCAACCCCAAGCTTCTGCGCGGCATCATGCATGTCACCGGTAATCTGGCGGAGCAGCTCAAGCAAATCGAAACGCTCCCACACCGAAATGCTGAAATCGGCCTGCACCCGGGCCTCCACCAGAAGCTGCCCAAGGACGGTGTTCAAATATTCCGAGCGCTCCCGGATTTTGTTCAGATATTCCCGCTTGACGTTCTCGTCCTGAATCAGGCCGCTGCCAAGCAAATCGGCATATCCCTGGATAACCGAGATGGGAATGCGCAGGCTGTGGGAAACCTTGCTGTAAAAAGCGGCCAGCTTCTCCTTTGTCTGTGCCCGCCGTCTTTCTGCCTCCTCCCGGGCGCGCGCCTCAGCCTGCCCGTTGCGGCTTTCCGCCTCCGAAAGACGTCTCTGCAGCTCGCGAAACTCCTCTTCCCGGCGTGCCTGCATGCGCATCTGCAATACGCAGTCCGCCGCGACCAGTGCGATCGCCGCCGCGGCAAACAGGAGCCTGCCTGCAACCGGCAGCCCGGGAAGAAGGGCTGCCAAAACAGCCAGGAAAAGCCCGCCGATTGTCAAAAAAGGAACTTTTTTTCTTTGCATCGACTCAATCTCACCACTTTTCTTCTCTTGTCCGCCATCATCTTTTTCTTTTTCATTATATTCCATTTTCCTCCATTCGCAACCATAAAATATGTTTCCCGATGCAAAATCTTTTCTTTTCCTCCTTTTCCCCAATTGTTTGACATCAAAAAAGGCGCGTGATAAAATGTTTTTGAATCCAAGGCATTTACCACAGCTGCTTTTATATACATCCTCTCTAAAATTCACACAAAAAGCATGCTGACCATACGGCGTTTTCACAATTAAAGGAGGATATAGTGGCTGTGAATCATATTCTATTGGTGGAAGACGATTGTGATTTGGCAAACATAACAAAGTTTTATCTCACCCATGCAGGATACACGGTCGACGTAGCTTCAAGCTGCGCGCAGGCCACCGAGCTTCTGAATCGTGTCAGCTATCAGGTCGTCCTGCTCGATTCCGTTCTGCCGGACGGAAGAGGAAACTCCCTGTGCCCATTGATTCGGGAAAAAGACCGCCTGTGCCCCATTCTTTTTCTGAGCTGCCTCGACGACAGCGAGAGCATCGTTTCCGCACTGGAGCTGGGCGGGGACGATTATATGGTAAAGCCCGTCAAGCATCTGGAGCTGCTTGCACGAATTCAGGCCAATCTGCGCAAGCGGCAGGTTTACGAGGAACAGCTCAAGCGGCAGGAAAAACCGCACTGCTTTGGATGCGGAAACCTGTCGGTCGACACCGACATCCGCGAGGTCCGCAGAGACGGCGAGATTGTTCCGCTGTCCTCGATCGAATACGATCTGCTGATCTACATGATCCATCACCCCAACACGCTGCTGTTGTACGATGAGCTCTATGAAAACGTTTGGAATTCAAACAGCTGCGGAGATACCCGCACGGTCATGGTCCACATTTCCAATCTGAGGAAAAAGATTGACGCTGACCGCACCGGCATGATCCGCACGGTACGCGGAGCCGGATACGTATTTCACTATGCGCCGAATTCGGAAGGAGAATCAAAATGAACCTTTCCGCCGTCTTTTCCCCCGAAACACGCGGACTGCCGTTTGAAAGCTACGGCGAGTACACCGATTACCTCTTTTCCTGCGTCGACTGGCAGCTCTCCTCCTACATCCGGAATCTGATGGATCTGTTTGCGCGGGAGGACGGAAGCTTCCGCAACATTCTGTATCCTGATATCGATACGGCATACAGTCTGTGCGAGAAGCACCTGGCTGATTTCTCCGTCCGCACCGAACAGAAATCTTCCCCCAAGGCGTTTCCGGAGGAGAACTCCCAGGATTTTTCCTCCCTGGAAGAAGACGCCGAACTCATGGAGCTTTTTTCCGACTTCGCGCAGGCAGGAGCAGAAACCGCACCGGAGCAGGCAGAAACGCTCTCTCTGGAGGAGATGCTGTCCTATGTGCGCAGCCGGGCCTGCGCCACCGACCCAGCCGCAACACCGCTGCCTCTGCATGCGCTGTGCGAAAAGCTCGGGATGGATGACTTCACACTCTTCTGCTTTGCGTGTGCCATTCTGTCCTCGACGCAGACCAATTACGCGTCTATCTTCCAAATCATCAACCAGAACGGCTCCTCCCCGACTCCGACGGTCGAGTCCGCTGCCCGCGTCTATTACGGTTCCGGGTTTTCCATGACGACGGCCTACGGTGAGATGTCACTCGCGCTGGAAACCCTGCAGCCCATCATCGATCTGCATATCGACAGCTCCATGCCGTTTTCCACGCCGATTTCTCCCGACAAGCGGCTGATCGATTTTCTCTTCGGCATGCACCCGGAGCGGATCGATGAGACGTACGATCGTTTCTTCACAACGCTCACCGGCGGCGGCGAACTCGATCCCTTCATCGCCAACCGTGAGGTACTTGATGCGCTCAACATTTCCTACGACGACGGCACACGCCTGTTCTCCCTCTTCGGCGACGAAGGCGCGGGACGCAAATTTACCATCCGCCACTTCTGCGCCGGCCATGGGCTGTCCTGCGTCTCGGTCAACGGCAGCAAGCTTTTCGTCTACGATTTCAATTTTGTGGAAAAAGCATTGTGGGCGCTTTGCCGCGAGTGCATTCTGCTCGGCGCATGCTGCTGCCTCGATAACCTCGAATATCACGAGGAGGAAAAGGATAAATTCTTCGGCTACATGGATCTGGCGTTTGAGAAGCTCGGCAAGCACGACATCACCGCCTTTACCGTCAGCCGCGACAAACTGCCGCTGCGCGAGATGACGCAAATCGAGTTTACTCAGCTTGAGATCCCCACGCCGAGCAACCAGGAACGCGAGGACGTCTGGCGCCATTATGCCAAGGACTACGTGCTGTGCAACGACGTGGATCTGCAGGAGATGGCCACCAAGTTCCTGTTCACTCCCGGCAAAATCAAAAACGCCCTGCGCCAGGCGAAGTCCCTCTCCGCGATGGCAAAGTACCTCAACATTGTGCGCTCGTGCCTCTTCCAGGCGTGCTATAACCAGATGAGCCATGAGCTGACAAAAAAAGCCACGAAGATCAAAGCCACCTACACCTGGGACGACATCGTCATGTCAAAGGATCAGCGCGAGGCGCTTGAACACGCCTGTGATCAGATGCGCTACCGCAAGCAGGTGTATGAACAATGGGATTACAACCGCAAATATCCGTACGGCCGCGGTCTGTCCGTTCTTCTGTTCGGCGCGCCCGGCACCGGTAAATCCATGTGCGCGCAGGTGCTTGCGAATGCGCTGAACCTTGAACTGTACCGCGTCGATCTGTCAAAGGTCATCGACAAATACGTCGGCGAGACGGAGAAGAGTATCTCCATGATCTTCCGCGAAGCGAAAAAATGCAACGTCGTTCTCTTCTTCGATGAATGCGACACGCTCTTTGCCAAGCGCAGCGACGACGGCGGCAGCAACCAGGCCAGCAACAACAACAAAACCGCCCTGCTTCTGCAGGAGGTCGAGGCGTATGACGGCGTTTCCGTCCTCGCGACAAACTACAAGCACAACATCGACCCGGCGTTCTTCCGCCGTATGAAATTCATCGTGGAGTTCCAGTTCCCCGATCCGGAGACGCGCTACATCCTCTGGAAAACGACAATCCCGAAGGGCACCCCGCTGGCCGACGACGTTGATCTGCGCTTTCTGGCCGATCGGTTTGAATTTGTCGGCGGCAATATCAAGAACTGCATTCTCAATGCAGCCTTCCTTGCCGCATCCGACGGGGATGGCAAGCAGGTGCATATGCGCCACTATCTGCAGGCCATCCGCTATGAGTTCGTGAAAACCGGTAAGGTCTTTACCCGTTCTGATTTTGAGCCCTACGCCGACGAGGTCCTGTAACGCTTTTAATAAACGAGAAGAGGCTGCTGCAAAACAGCCGCTCCAAACAATCATACAAAAACCGGCCTCAAAAGGAAGCGGAGATCGCTCCTTTCGAGGCCGGTTTTTCTTGCCGGCTTCCTTACTGGCTTCAATTCTTTTGTGCGGATGTGCGGAATGCTGTTGAAATTTTATTTCGCAGCCAATTTTTCCATCTACAGCCAGAGCCGCGATGCATTATGTCGCATAGCTGTTAAAGTCCGCTGGCAGCAGCTCATAATCAACTGACGTTTGCGGCTGACCGAGCTGATCGTTCCAGGCATCCACGTTGATTCTCAGCTTGCGGAATCCCAGGGATTCATAAACATGCTGTGCCCTTTTGTTTCTCAGGTTGGTATCGAGAATAATTTTGGAGCAGCCGTTTTGGAACAGCCATCCAATCAGCATACTCAAAATCTTTCTGCCGACCCCACGATTCTGACAATCGGTTTCGCAGATCTTGATGCCGATTTCCGCAACGCCATCTCCCACGCTGCGATAGCTGCACTCGCCGATCAAGCGGCCTTCTTCCTCAATCACCATGCAGCCGCCGCCAAGCCCTTTCTTGACTTCTTCTTCGGTGATTCCCAAACCATTCGGGAAACCCGCGTGCGCCATCACGGCGCCGTCATTCCACCAGGCAGCCAGCTGCTTTGCATCAGCAGCTTCGGCTTGCCGGATGGTCAGGTTTTCATATTGGATTGTCATTCCTTTTCTCCCACAAACAATAAATGGTTCGTCATACCAAGCAATTCCGGTTTTTCGCAAATATAAAAGTGATAACGGAGGTACTGCTCGTAGTCCTCGTCACTCATATCGTTGATCCTTGCCTCCATAAGCTCGCTTGCTCCGTCGGACGCCACTTCGTGAAGCACTCTCACTCCGCTGTTCGCCAGAAGCCTTCTCGCAGCATCAACCGTATGGAATACAAACGGAAAATCGTGGAGTCTAAAGGTTTCCTTGTCATAATCACCGCTTGAAAAATAATGAACATCGTATTCCAGTTCGGTGAGGAAGATAAAGTCGTTGGAGATGAAGGCGAAGAAGATCTTGCCGCCGTCTTTGCAGACACGCTTGGCTTCACGGATGCACTTCTGCTGATCCGCATCCTGCTTCAAATGATACAGCGGGCCGAACAGAAGCACGATATCAAAGGACTTGTCCGCATAGCGGGAGAGATCCAGAGCGTTGCCCTGCACAAGGTCGATCCTGTCCTCCGGAGTAAGCTTTTTTCTGAAAGCGGCAATGTTGGCGTCGGCAAGTTCGAGTGCGGATACTTCATATCCCTTGCGGGCAAAGTAAAGGCTGTATTCTCCGGCCCCCGCACCGATGTCGAGGATCCTGTCGCCCTCCTTCAGATACCGTTCGATGTAGCGAACGGTGGTCAGAAATTCGACTAGCGCTGATTTTGAATGATTGAGCATGGTGTCCTCTTGGAAAAGATAATTCGTCCTGTTGACGCGTTCGCTTTCATTCCCAATTTTGGCAAGCTCCTCAAAATTCATCGAACATTCCCCTCACCTTGTTTTCGTTTCCCCGTATGAAACACAGCGGACCGGTCAAAGACGGAGGGAGCCGTGTTGATCCCGCCGAAGCGTTTCTCAAGGCCCTCGTCAAAGACGCTTTTTGACGTGTTGAGCGGTGCATAATGCGGCAGTTCCATCTCTACTTCCACCTCATCCGGACTTTCCGGCGGAAGGCGGCGGGCACGGTCCTGCTGCTTTTTCTTGACGTCCATCATGCGGTCGAGATTACGCTTCATAAGCTGTCTCCCCCTTTCCGTCTCTATTATAACGGGAGGCGGAATGAAATGCAACGGCCCGGAGAAGCTGCTGCGGCGCACCGCCGTTATGTCCGGAACAGTACGAAGGTCATTGTGATTCTCGGCCTGTCCTTTCTCTTCCTTGCCATTGAAAATGCGCTCGACGGCGTGGTGCCGGTGTCGGGACTGCTCGCCGTGGTCAGCATGGCTTGCGTTCTCAAGCGCAGGAGCGTCGCCTTCGTTTCCAAGCGGCTCTCGGAGAAATTCGGAAAACTGTGGATTGCGGCGGAGCTTCTGCTCTTCGTCCTCGTCGGAGCGGCGGTTGACATCCGTTATACGGTCGAAGCCGGCGCGGCCGCTCTGCTGATGATCCTGATTTCCCTGCTCCTGCGCTCCCTCGGCGTCGCGCTGTGCACCCTGCGCACGCCTCTCACCGGAAAGGAGCGCCTCTTCTGCGCAATCGCCTACCTGCCCAAAGCCACGGTACAGGCCGCGATCGGCTCTGTGCCGCTCGCTCTCGGACTGCCGTGCGGCCAGATCGTCCTTTCCGTCGCCGTGCTTGCCATCCTCGTCACGGCGCCGCTCGGAGCGTTCGGCATTGATCTGACCTACCGGCGGTTGTTACAGAAAGAAAGCCGTGGGGACACTCAGCGCGCCGGATGACGGCGGCGGAGCTCCTCGGCCCCCGCGGCGCGGCCGGTAGCCTCAAGACGCTTGAGATAGGCCGGGAGAACCTTGTCGGATGCATGATAGGGACCGCCCTCGTGGATCACCGTCCAAAGCGGATCGATTTGGCTGTCGGAACGGAGCATCTGCTCGTCGTGCCAGTCGAGAATGAGCTTTGCGCCCTGTGCGCAGATTGCGGGATACTGCGCGCTGACGTCGTATTGCTCATGCGGATCCTCGGAAAGATGGAACAGCATCTCCCGAGGGAAAAGACGGAAGCCGTCGTGATAGGTACGGATATACAGCCAGTCGCCGAAACGGGCGGAACGCTGGCAGACATGGGCCATCTGCGAGAGGACCAGGCTTTCCCGGCCGCGGGGGCTTCCGGAGCGAACGGTTTCCGCATAGCTTTCGCCGTCCCAGTTGTCCGATTTATCTACGCCGAGCAGCTCCGCGAGCGTCGGGAGAAGATCGAGGCTGTAATGCAGGCCGTCGTCTGAGACGCCCTTTACGCCGCCCGGCCATTTGAGCAGGAAGGGAATATGGCAGGTAGCCTCGTCCGCCGTCCCATGCTCGCTGTAAATGCCGAGCTCGCCCATGTTCTCGCCGTGGTCGGAAGTGACGAGAATCGCCGTATCATCGTACAGGTTGTGTGCGCGCAGCCAGTCCAGCAGCTGTCCGACCAGCGAATCCATATAGCGGATGCCGCAGTCGTAGCCGTCAAAGACGCGGCGAAGCTCTTCGTACCGCTCCACCTTGCCCGGCGCGCGCGGATAGCGGGGATTCTCCGCATCGTCGTACATGTTAAGCTCCTGCAGCCCGTGCGGCCCCGTCTTGCCGAGGTGCTCTTCAAAGACCTCCTGCGTGATCCAGGGCGCAAACGGCTCCTTCTCAAAGGGATTTCCGAAGGAAGTCGGCGCACGGTACGGCGTATGCGGATCCCAGAAATGGACGTGAAGGAACCAGTTGTCCTCCTCCCCGCGCCGGTTCAGCCAATCAAGCGCGACAGGCAGCACCTCTTCGCCCGATTCCAGCCCGCAGCCGCCGACGTTGTAGCACTCGTGGAAGCCCGCGTTGAACCACCAGGAGGAGTGGCGCTCCGCGAAGGTGCTCACCGAGACGGTATGCAGCCCGGCGCGGCGGAAGATGTTGTGAAAATTCCGGTCGTCCACCGCGTCGCGGAAATCACGCTCCCTTCCCGTCAGACGGCGATCCGCCGCCGTCCCGCCGTGGCCGACCGCTCCGTTCCGGATGCCGAACATCCCGCTGATCAGAGCGGCCCGGGAGGGCAGGCAGGGAGCATCGGAGCAGTAATACCGGTCAAAGCGCACGCCGTCGCGGCAGACGGCGTCCAGATTCGGCGTAGTCGCGCGATTGTAGCCATAGCAGCTCATATGGTCGGGCCGCAGGGTGTCAATATCGAGCATTAAGATTCTCATGGTAAAGCCTCCCTTTCTGTGCTATCATAATAGTGTTCACGGAAAATCCCCGTTTCTTTTGGGGGAAATGCGAACGTTTCTCTTTCTATGATACACCGAAGCCGGAAAAACGCATAGAAAGCTTTTTCTCTGTCTTTAGCACAATATTAACCACCCTTGTCTGACAAGGAAAGTGCATGGGAGGGACAGCACAGATGAGCATCAGGGAGGGCGGCCGTCCGCTGGGCCGGTACGAGGACGTCGGCATGCCGGACGGTACGCTGCCTGTCAGGGTCATGATGCGCCGGACCGGACGCGAAAGCATCGGCTGTGATTTTCACTGGCATGAGGAGCTTGAATTCTATTATGTGGCGCAGGGCGGCGTTCTGCTTCTCTGCGGCGGCAGGCGGCAATGGGTCCGCGCCGGGGAAGCCGGGTTTGTCAACTGGTGTCAGCTTCACCGCGGCGTGGAATTTCTGGAAAACACCTGCCATTACATCATCCAGATCAGCCCCCGCCTGTTTGCCGAGGAAACCATCCTGCCTCCCGGAGCCAAAGCACCGTGCAGCTATCTGTCCTTCCTCATCGCACAGGGGAACCGCGCTCCCCTTCCCTTCTCCGACGCTCCGGCGCTGACCGGCGCTTTGCGGGAGCTGATCCGTCTGTGGGAGACGGACGGACCGGCGGCGCGTCTGGAGAGAAAGGCCGCTGTCTGGAATCTGCTTGCCGCTCTGGCAAACGGCCTGCTTGCCGAAGCCGGAGAGGGCGGCGCGCCGGACGCCGCCGCGGATCTGCTCTCGCTCGCGCACGTCCGAAGCCTGCTGCTTTTTCTCTCCTCCTCCTACCAGGAGCCGGAACTTGTTGCACTTCCCGCTCTGAGCCGGCGTTTCGGCCTTTCCGTTCCCTACCTGTGCCGGATTTTCCGGCAGCATACCGGGATGACCATTGTCTCTTACCTGCAGGAGCTGCGCTGCGCGCAGGCCGCCGCTCTGATTCAGGAGGGGACCTCCCTGCGCCGGGCCGCGGAGCTCTCCGGTTTTCAGGACTACAATTACTTTTCGCGCATCTTTAAAAAGCACACGGGACGCTCTCCCCTGTCGCTGACAAAGGAAGGACGGTCATAGCCAAAACGGGACGCAGGAAGAATGGCGCGGGCCTCTTCCGTTTGACAGCTTTGAAAAACGGAAGAGGCCCGAAAGCACAACAATTTGTCCGTATGGCTGTCTCTGTTTCTTCTTCCAGCGGCCGGACACAGGCACCCCTCTTACCGGGGCAGAAAAAGGGAAATCAGGACGGTGAGGATGCCGGAGATGGAAAGCGAGATACCGCTCATTGCACCCTGTATTTCGCCGAGCTCAATCGCCTTCGAGGTACCGACGGCATGGCTGGCCGCACCGAGGCCAACGCCCGCCGCCACCGGGTTTTTGACATGGAAGACGCGAATCAGAAGCGGCGCCGCTACCGCGCCGAGGATTCCCGTAATGACGACCATCGCCACGGTGATCGGAACGATCCCGCCCGCCTGCTCGGAAATCTCCATCGCGATCGGCGTTGTGACCGACTTCGGCAGCAGGGAAGCCGTCAGCGACTCGTCCAGGCCAAAAAGGCGGCACAGCAGATAAACGCTGCCCATCGAGGTAACGCAGCCCGCCAGACAGCCGAGCACCACCGGCAGAAAATTCTTTTTAAGCAATTCGAGCTGCCGGTAAATCGACAGGGCAAGCGCCGCCGTCGCGGGTCCGAGGAACATCGAGACAATATCGCCGCCTTCGTCAAAATTCTCGAGAGGAATATGAAAGACCTCGAGGACGGCGATCGTCAGACCGATGGCGATGAGAAGAGGATTCAAAATCGGCGAGCGAAGCTTCTTGTTCAGAGCGACGCCTGCGGCAAAGGTAACGATGCACAGGGAAACGCCGAACATCGGCGAGCTGGTGATGCTCTGGAAAATCTCACTCACGGCCGCTTCCCCCTTTCTTCTCCTGCAGCCACAGCACGAGACGCACCGTGCCGGACGAGGCCGCGAACGTGAGCACCGTCGTCACCACGCATATGACGGCGAGCGGCCCGAGATTCTGAAGCAGGAGCGGGAACTGCTCGAGTATCCCGACGCCCGCCGGAATGAAAAAGAAGGCCATGTTGCTCAGGAGAAAGTCCGATTTCTTCTCAATGTGCTCCGGACGAATCACCCGCAGCAGCAGGCAGAGAAAGAGCAGGAGCATCGCGAGGATGCTGCCCGGGATCGGAATCGGAAGCAGAGCGGAGAGAAAATCTCCGGCCAGACAGAGCAGAAAGAAGACGCCGATTTGCAGAATGATGTGCATGGTTTTCCACCTCGATACAATTTGTCCGCTGCGATGCGGACGCTTTTTTTATCATAGCAAGCTCCGTCCTGACGGTCAATCTGAAAAGGGACGAAATCTTTTCCCCTTTTCCTTCTCATTTTGTGAGGAGAGAGCCGTTTCTCCCACCGCACGAAACCGCTCCCGTTCTTCAGAGACAATCATCCAATCGCGGATGCCGCGCGGAGCTTTCTTGACAAATGATTGCGGCAGGAATATAATACGTAATAAGTTACTTATTTACAAGGAGGCAACGCCATGCCCGGCCGAATGCCCTTTGGGCTTAAAATTGCCATCATCAACCGCGCGTTTCGTAAAAAGATGGATGAACGGGCCGCCGAGATGGGGCTCACATCCGTACAGCTGCGCGTGCTTGGTTCCGTCAGCCGTCTGGAGGCAGCCGGGGCCGGAGAAATCCATCAGAACGATCTCGAGCATATCGAGCATGTCACGCATCCTGCCATGACGAAGCTTCTCCGGAGGCTGGAGGCCAAGGGATTCATCGCATGCGCCCCGAGCGAAGCCGATCGCCGGTACAAACGGATTGTCTGCACGGAACGGTCGCGCGGAATCCACGAAACCATTTTGGATCAGGACGCGGAAGTTCTGCGAGAGCTGTGCTCCAACCTGACAGAGGAGCAGCGCACAGCGTTGGTACAGATGACGGATCTGCTCCTGCAGAACATCGATTCCGAATAACCAATCGGGGAAAACTCCCGGGCAGCGCGCCGAAATTGTCTGAGGCCGCTGCCCTTCCTTTCCGGTAAATAGGCAACTAGTTTCTTATTAAAAGAGAGAGGTAACATGGAAAAAGCAGCATCTGAGAGCAAAAGTCCCTTTGCCACCGAGCCGGTGGGACGGCTCATTACCAAGTTCGCCATTCCCTGCGTCATTTCGCTGCTCGTCAACTCGCTTTACAACATCGTGGACCAGATTTTCATTGGCTGGGGCGTCGGCAACGCTGTAACAATGGTGGTCATTGTGAGCATCGTCCTGGCCGCCGTCTTTCTGATTTTCATCAATCCCATTCTGAATCTGTTCGGCGCGACGGACGTTCTGCGCCCCTATGCGCTTGATTACAGCTATATCATCGGCGCGGGCCTTCCCTTCATGATGATCCCCGCCGCTCTCAATTCCATTATCTGCGCGGACAGCAGCCCCAAATACGCCATGTTCTCCATGATACTCGGCGCGGTCATCAATACCATCTTTGATCCCATCTTTATTTTTATTTTCCAAATGGGCGTTCAGGGCGCCGCTATCGCGACAGTGATGGGACAGGTCGGTTCCTTCATCGTGTCCGTGATCTACATGCCCCGCCTGAAGTCCATCCGCCTGCAGGCCGCCGCGTTCCGTCCGAAGGCGAAAACCTGCCGGAATATCCCGGAACGGGCATCCCATTAAGACACAAGACAAAACCATACCGGAAGGGAGCGCGAAAGCATGAAAAACAGAATCATCACCATCAGCCGTGAATTTGGCAGCGGCGGCCGCACCATCGGAAAAAACACCGCGAAGGAACTCGGCATTCCCTGCTATGACAATGAGCTGATTCAGAAGCTCGCGGAGGAAAGCGGCTTCCATGAAAGCTATATCCAGGACACCGGGGAATACGCTCCCGGCGGGACCATTTCCTCCGCCTTTTCACGGCGCGGCTACGGCCGGAACAACGCCGATTATCTGTGGGAGCTTCAATACAAGATCATTGTGGATCTTGCGGAAAAGGGACCGTGCGTGATCGTCGGCCGGTGCGCTGATTATATCCTCCGGGATAAAGCCGATCTGCTGCGCGCCTTCATCCACGCCGACCTCGAATTCCGCGCCAAACGTATTGTGGAGGAATACGGGGAACGCAACGACTCTCCGGAGCAGCGTCTCCGCGACAAGGACAAACGCCGCGCCGCATATCACCGCTTCTACACAGATATGAAATGGGGACACGCGCAGAACTACGACATTACCCTGAACAGCGGTACGCTGGGAATCGATCGGTGCGTCGCCATCCTGACCAGTCTGTATTAAAGCTCCGTTTCTTTTGAAAAATAACACACGGCCCTCCGCGGCCGGATCGCCCGTTTTCCGGACGTCCGGCCGCGGGGGGCCGTTTCGTATTTCCTCTTCCTGCTGCAGCCCGATGAGCGCCGCCGCAAAGCGGAGAGCAAACCGGAACCCGGCGCGTCGGATGGCTTTTATCTTGTCAGAACGCCGTTGTCCGTCTGAACCAAAATCAGGATCTGCTCCTCATAACCTGTCTCGACATTGATATAAACGAGCACCTGTTCCCCGTTCTGACCTTCGCAGTGAAACTCATACGTGAGCACCTCGTTGAGGCCCGCCGTCGGAATCAGGGCCAGACGGCCCTCGTCCGGGGTAAGATACGGGCTGACGTTCTCCCGCGCCTCGTCCGCCGTCAGGGAAGCGGCGGCTAAATCCCTCTCAGTGTGGTTCATGAGGAACCCCGAGGCATCATACTCCACGATACCCCCGTTGTCGAGAGCGACGGAAACCTTGATCAAATCGGGATAGCAGATCACGCCGTTCTGTTCATATGCGTAGTTGATGGTGCATACGCCGTCGCTGACGACGTAATAGCTTTCCTTCATGCTGTCAATTCCACGGCTTTCCAGGAACGCGGCGCCCGCCGCGAGAGCGTCCTCCTGTGAGAGTGTTTCCGCCCCGATTTCACGTGAATCGATCAGCGAGACGACATATCCGCCAAGGCGGGAAACGGTAATCCGCTGTGTCTCTCCGGAAAAATTGTACGTGGCAAGGTTTCCTTCCGTATCGCCGTCATGCCGGAGCTCGTCCTGTTTGATTCCGAGAAAATCGGCGGCATTTTTCTGCGCATTGCCCTGCGGAATCTCCGCCTCCCCCTCGAGGAACGCCGGCTGGCGCTGGGCGATGTGATCGGAGAAGGGGCCGTCATAGATCAGCGTGGGATAGTCGGTAAACTCATCGGAGGTATCCTTGAAATTGTCCGTCGAGCCGCTGCTGAAATCCGGGTCTGCCGTTTTCAGGCTCTCCTGCAGGCGGACGGCATATTCGCTGAGCTGCTGCAGCGACGCATATTCCTCCTCCGTGATGGTTCCGCCCGCAGAGATGCGCGCGGAGAGGCTCATGGCAAAATCCCCTGCCTGCGTGATGAAACGGCTCGCCTCAAAAAGGGAGTCGTCCGACACGGGCAGCACGGCCAGAGCGCCTTTGGCAAGACTGGCTTCCCGCATGACGCGGGCGGCAAGACCGTTCTGCTGTGTGGGCGTATTGGCGTAAAGGCTCTTTTCAAGCGTTACCCGCATGGAGGAAACGCAGTCGTTCAGATCGCCCATCGCTCTGTCGTACGTGTACTGCAGATCACGGCGCAGGCGCGCCGCCTCAAGATAACCGCTGACCGTCGTCCCTGCCAGCACAAGAAAGGCTGCTGCAATAAATGTCATCATTCTGATCCGATTCCTTCTCTTTCCTACCA
>ERZ1673738.1512-NODE-1512-length-34521-cov-19.088493_pt1 | contig 34521 bp, 18 predicted proteins | sample MGYA00580198_ERZ1673738 | MGnify/ENA primary metagenome ERZ1673738 (study PRJEB41218, sample SAMN15661784) | gut metagenome | host: Homo sapiens | place: Canada: London | collected 2015-08-20/2019-03-30 | study: EMG produced TPA metagenomics assembly of...
AATTACTGGAAACGTTATCCCCAGAACAGGAAGAAGTGATTACGGAATACTGTAACGCAATTTTCAGTAGTGGAGCAGATACAGAAGAGTTTTTCTACCGACTGGGATTAAAAGATGGACTGAATCTGAAAAGTACAGTAAAATTAGTATTGGAATCTTTATCATAAAATATAGGAGAATAGATAAATCATGAATAATAGACAAGTACGTAACTTTTATGAAGGAAAAAATAACATACCGTGTCCTTTAACAGATCAATTAGTCAGTGCAGGTTTTAAACAGAAATCAGGTGGATATATTAAATATGCAAAAGAATGTAACATAGAAAATCCGACACAATACTGGCATTTGATAGAGTCATGGTCTAAACGGTCGCCAGAAGATGCTACTTTTACGAAAAGAATACAATGTGGAGAATTAATTTTTTGGATGGCAGAGGTTTCACAAGCAGTTGAGCATGATGAGTTGGTTAAGTTAAAAAATTTGATAATTAATGAATATCTTGATAAAAGAACTGAGGCAAATAGAAAGATACAAGAAGTTTGCTTTGAAAGAATAGTTAGTTTGGTGGAAAAAAATAGTTAAAAAAGCGTGTTATAATAATGATATATTTACAAACAAAAATATCAAAAAAGAGATTATTTGAGAGGAGACAGTAAAATGAAAGCACATAAATATTGGTCACTTGGAGCATTACTCACAATGTTTGGTACTTTTTATACCGGATATAAAGGTTCAAAATCAGAACATAAGTATTTTGCGGTTAGTTCTTTGATTTGTATGGTTATGGCTATTTATTCAGGACATAAAATGCTTTCTGTGAAAAAGAAAACCAAGAAAGAATTGCCGAATGCAGAAAATGAAGAATAAGCAATCAACTTTAGTAACACGCAAAAAATGCGTGTTGTTAAATAAATGATATTATTAACAGAATCAATGATTCCAAGAAATGAATAATGAACCAACCTTGTGCCCAGTGGGCACGAAGTTGGCACAGTCACTACGGTGTCAGGAGAACTCCTGGCATCTTTTTTTATGTCTTTTTACACTTCAAAAAAATAATTTCAAAAAATTTCTAAAATCATGTCCGATTTTGTCTCTCCCAATACAGAGTATATGGAAGGCAAAATGAAAATCCTCTGATTTCCAAAAATCACAAACGTAAAAGAGGTTCAGACAGTTCTTCCGATTGCACCTTGACAATTGAAGGAGCTGATACATCTTGAGGAACATGCTTACCGGAGATAATCCGGCTCGTGCAGGCGAAGACTCCTACGGGAAGAGCGAAGCAATAATGATACCACCGAAAGGTACAGGACCTCTGCTGAAACAGAGACTGTGACTGTATTTTTATAGCCGGGTTATCTGGAATGATAACGATCAGATGTATATGTACAGACAAAGCCCAAATGCGAATACTTAGATTTTCTTATTTATATTACAGGAGAAATCCTGTAGCAAGTGGGGAATGGTTCGACTCCATTCCTCATTTTTTGTGCAGAAAATGCACAGATTATTATCCTGTTTGAAATACCAGGGAAAGGTGTTGCAGGAAGAAAGGGAGGACAAGAAGCATGAATACGATTGTTTTAATAGGTAGACTTGCCAGAGATCCAGAAACTAAGCTGGCATCTACGCAAAAGGGACAAACCAAAGTATCCAGGTTTCCACTGGTAGTAAAAAGAAATCGCACCAGCAAAGCATTTGTAGTGATGATCACAGCTTATGGAAATAATGCAGAATTTGCGGAGAAATATCTTGAAAAAGGAATTAAGATTGCTCTCTCCGGAGAGTTAGTAATCTCTCAGATCAAAGATGAACAGACTGGAACTGCATCCTATTATACCGAAGTCATTATGGATGATGTGGAGTTTGCAGAAGCCAAAACAAAAAAAGAAGAATCTGACGGATTTCAACCAGCAGAGAAGAGAAAGATTCCATTTGATATACCAGAAGAACTTGAACAAGAAATGCCATTTCGATAGGAGGACAAGATTTATGAGAAAATACTTTTTAGAATTATTTGCAATAGGATTGGTTGATTCAGAAGGAAGAATCAATTCAGAACATATGACAAGTGATGCGCTTATGACTTCCATGAAAACAATGGAAGAGCTGACAAAAATGAAAATGGATCGTTTAGTTTTGGAAACAACAATGGAGATGATCTTATGTATGTTTGAGTCATGTGACACAGAGGAATTTACAGAAATATTAGGCAAGCTCCTTGGTGGCAAACAGACTTCTAAAGTGACAGCTCATTTGGAAGCACTGGAGGAATTACTGACAGAAGAGGAATATAGAGGTTTCCTTGAAGAATATCTTGGTTATTTAACCGTGAATGTAGCAGAGTTTATTAGGAGCACAATCATTGAAAATGGTTTGATGTTACTTGCCGGTACAGGAGGAGAAGAGGATGGAGAAGACGGATTATAAAATCACAGAGTTTCACAATTCGGAGTTTGGTTCCATCCGTATGATCGAAGATGGAGGCAGACTTTTATTTTCTGGAATTGATGTAGCATTTGCTTTGGGATATGCAAAACCAAGAAATGCAATAAATGTTCATTGCAAGGGGGCCCTGAAACGGGGCGTCCTTACATCAGGTGGTGTACAGCCAATGATTTTTATTCCAGAGGGAGATGTATATCGGCTGATTACAAAAAGTCGTTTAAAGTCAGCACAGAATTTTGAGAAGTGGGTATTTGATGAGGTACTTCCGGCAATTAGGAAAACAGGCGGATATTTAGAGACTGATCTTTTAGACAGGGTAAAAGATAACCCGGAACTTCTTTTGGAATTTGCCGAGAGACTTTTGGCAGAAAACAATCGAAATCGAGAATTGCAAAATCGTGTAAAGGATATGCAGCCAAAAGCAGATTATTATGATCATTTCATGATTACAGGAGAATGCACCAATATTCGAACGACAGCAAAAGAGATTGAATTTCCAGAAAGAAAATTTGTGAAACTTCTTTTAAATAGAGGATTTCTATATAGAAGTCCATCCGGCACGCTGCTTCCCTATGCGGTGGAGAAGAACAATGAGCTTTTTATTGTAAAAGACTATTTTAACAATGGACATCTTGGTTCACAGACATTGGTTACACCAAAGGGAAAAGAATTTTTTAAAGCGTTATGTGCGGAGGAAGAGTAAAGAATGAGGGAGGTGGTTGCCATGATTACAGATCTGGACAGCAGTTAAATCGCTGAAAGGAGGGAAAATCATGCAGGAAGAGGTAACTCAGAAAACGGTCACGTTCTGCATTCGGACTACCAAAGTAACAGCAGATCTATTGAAAAAGGTTCTTGCTGCTTATCTGCGTCATCAGAAGCAGAAATCGGTAGAGAAGAAAGCGAAGAAGAATCAGCCGAAACAGGGAAAGGTCACGGTAAAAGAGCTGGCAAAACAAAATGCCGGGATGGTCAATATCGAGATCACAAATAAGAATATCAAGTCCTTTGAACGTTATGCCAGAAAATACGGGATCAATTATGCTTTGAAAAAAGATAAGAGTAAAGATCCACCGATGTATCTGGTGTTTTTTAAAGGACGTGATCAGGATGCCCTCAATGCTGCTTTCCGTGAGTTTTCCCAGAAACAGATTCAAAAAGCGAATAAGCCTTCTATTCACAAGCGTCTTGCAACTTACAGAGCAATGATGCCAAAGAAATCGAAGGACAAAGTAAAGAACCGGCATCAGGAGCAGAGTCGATGAAAAAGAAAAGCGGCAAAACTCTGATGCAGAAGTGGAAGAATAAAATCGGGGGTAAGCTGTCCGCCCTGGATAAAAAGAAACTGGTTCTTACAAATATTCCTTATGCTCTGGCTGCTTTTTATGCAGACCGGGCATTTTTTCTTTACCGGAACAGTCCGGGAGAAGATATGGGGAACAAACTATTATATGCAATGGAACACGCAGACAGAATTCTTACTGGATTGCAGCCAAGTTTTAACTGGTGTGATATGCTGACAGGAATTGTAGCAGCTGTCATTCTGAAATTACTGGTATGGCAGAAACAGTCAGATGCAAAGAAACTTCGGAAAGGAATCGAGTATGGTTCAGCCAGATGGGGAAACGCTGAGGATATTAAACCTTATATGTCGGAAGATCCCTGGATGAATATTCCATTAACAGCAACAGAAGCATTGACTATGGAAAGTAGACCTAAACAGCCAAAGTATGCAAGAAATAAAAATATAGTGGTCATTGGCGGCAGTGGTTCCGGAAAAACTCGATTTTTCGTTAAGCCGTCAGTCATGCAGATGAACTGTTCCATGGTCATTACAGATCCGAAAGGCACTCTGATCGAGGAGTGCGGGAAGATGTTAGCAAAGGGACCACCTAAGAAAGATAAGAATGGAAATATTATGAAAGATAAATCAGGAAAAGTGGTACACGAACCATATGTGATTAAGGTTCTGAATACTATCAACTTTTCCAAATCGCTTCATTACAATCCATTTGCTTATATACGGTCTGAAAAAGATATCCTGAAGCTGGTTACAACAATCATTGTTAATACCAAAGGCGAAGGGGAAAAAGCTTCCGAAGATTTTTGGGTGAAAGCAGAGAAGCTGTTGTACACGGCATTGATTGCTTTTATTTGGTATGAAGGATATGAAGAGGAAAAGAATCTGAATACCCTTCTGGATCTTTTGAATGAAAGCGAAACCCGTGAAGAGGATGAAACTTACCAGAATCCAGTGGATATGATGTTCCAGGAACTGGAAGAAAGAGATCCGCAGCACTTTGCGGTCAGACAGTATAAAAAATACAAAATGGCGGCTGGAAAAACAGCCAAAAGTATTCTTATTTCCTGTGGTGCGAGGCTGGCACCATTTGATATAGCAGAACTCCGTGAGATTATGTCTTATGATGAAATGGAACTGGATAAGATCGGGGACAGGAAGACAGCCTTGTTTTTGATTATGTCCGATACAGATACAACCTTTAACTTTGTGATTGCCATGTTACAGTCACAGCTTTTCAATCTGCTTTGCGACAAGGCAGATGATGAGTATGGTGGAAGACTGCCGGTTCATGTGCGTGTCATCGCCGATGAGTTTGCCAACATCGGGCAGATTCCACAGTTTGACAAGCTAATCGCAACCATCCGAAGCAGGGAAATCTCTGCTTCTATTATTTTGCAGTCACAGAGCCAGTTAAAGGCAATGTACAAGGATAGTGCAGATACCATTCTGGGCAACTGTGATACTACACTTTTCCTTGGTGGCAAAGAGAAAACTACCTTAAAGGAAATGAGCGAGCTTCTGGGTAAGGAAACCATTGATCTGTATAACACTTCGGAAACGAGGAGCAATCAGAAGTCTTTTGGATTGAATTACCAGAAAACAGGCAAACAGCTGATGACAGAAGATGAGATTGCAGTTATGGATGGAGGAAAATGTATCCTGCAGATTCGTGGTGCCAGACCATTTTTCTCAGACAAATATGATATCACGAAACACAAAAATTATCGGTTTCTTGCAGATGAAAATGAGAAAAACCGATACAAAGTAGAAAAAGAGTTAAATCCGCAGTACACACCGAAACCCGAAGAAGAGGTGGAGGTAATTCAGGTGGAGCTGTCGGAGTAACCATGGGAATGAACGAAAAATAATGAGGAAAGGAATAACTGACATTAGGTGCGCCGGCTTTTTAGTCGGTGTTTTTTCATTCCCGTAAACACCTGAAAGAAGTCAGTTTTGGTGAATGTATATGGCATTTTTTAGCAGTGCAATTACAACTTTAAAAACTCTTGTAGTCGCAATCGGCGCAGGTCTTGGCGTGTGGGGTGTCGTAAACCTTCTGGAAGGATATGGAAACGACAATCCCGGCGCTAAGAGCCAGGGCATCAAACAGCTGATGGCTGGTGCCGGAATCATGCTGCTGGGAACTACCCTGATTCCACAGCTGGCAACATTGTTCTCTTAAGAGGAGTGGTAGATGAATACCATCATTGAGAGAATTACGGAAGCGATAATGGATATCCTGATCGGGCTTATCAAGTCATGTTTGGATAACATGTTCACGTCTGTCAATGAGCAGGTGGGAACCATAGCCGGGCAGGTGGGACAGACACCGCAGGGATGGAATGCCGGAATCTTCAATCTGATCCAGAACATTTCCCAGACGGTGATCGTCCCCATTGCGGGGCTGATCATCACATTTGTCCTTTGCTATGAGCTGATTACGATGGTAACACAAAAAAACAACTTTCATGAATTTGAGACTTATAACATTTTCCTATGGATCTTTAAAGCGTATGTAGCCATTTATCTGGTGACAAATACGTTCAATATCACGATGGCGGTATTTGATGTTGGTCAGCATGTGGTCAACAATGCCGCCGGAGTGATTTCCGGGAACACAGCAGTGGATGCATCGGAAGCAATCACAAGGATTGTGGATGCACTGGAAGATATGGAACTGGGGGATTTGTTCTTGTTATCCATGGAAACGCTGTTGATCAGTATTACCATGCGTATTCTGTCAATCATTATAACCGTTATTTTGTACGGAAGAATGATAGAGATTTACCTTTACACTTCCATAGCACCAATTCCGTTTGCCACCATGACCAATAAGGAATGGGGCAATATCGGAAACAACTATTTAAAAGGCTTGTTCGCACTGGCATTTCAGGGATTCTTCATGATGGTCTGTGTGGGAATTTATGCAGTTTTAGTAAATGCAATGACCATATCCAGTGACCTTCATGCAGCAATGTTTTCAGTAGCGGCTTATACCGTGATTCTTGCATTTTCATTATTCAAGACCGGAAGCCTTAGCAAATCAATATTCAATGCCCATTAACGGGCAGGAAAGGAGCGCATACCATGGCGTATGTACCAGTACCAAAAGACCTTACCAAGGTCAAAACAAAAGTAGCGTTAAATCTGACAAAGCGGCAGCTGATTTTCTTTTCACTTGCCGCAGTTGTGGGGATTCCGTTTTATCTGTTCATGAGAAAACCAATCGGTTCCAGTATTGCTGCCATTCTGATGGTAACGATCATGCTTCCATTTTTCTTCATGGCAATGTATGAAAAAGACGGGCTTCCCTTTGAAAAAGTGGTGGCAAATATCATTCGACAGAAGTTTATCTGTCCGGCAGTAAGACCATATAAGACAGAAAATTTTTATCAGGAGATTTCCACCCTTGTAAAAAAGGAGGGTGTGCCGGATGGCAAAAAAGACAAAGCAGGAAGCTCAGCAGGAGCGTCTGTCTCTGGCGGAAAAAAGAAACCGTCAGGAAAGAAGAAACAAAAAAAGCAGAAAAGAAAGAGAACAGGAAAAGCGTAAGAAGAAACAGGAACGGGATCGCAGGAAACAGAAAAGCATTCCTACAACTGCACAGCAGAGCATTCCGTATATTCGGATGCTGCAGAATGGTATCTGCCAGGTGACAAAGACCTTTTTCTCCAAGACGATTCAGTTTTATGACATCAATTATCAGCTGGCTTTAAATGAGGATAAGACCACGATATTTGAGAATTACTGTGATTTCTTAAATTACTTTGATTCTTCCATCAGTGTGCAGCTGTCCTTTATCAATCAGCAGGTGGATGTGGCAGAATTTGAGAAAAGCATTGACATTCCGGATCAGAACGATGACTTCAATGCCATTCGTGAAGAATACCGTACCATGTTGAAGAATCAGCTTTCCAAGGGAAATAATGGTCTGGTAAAGACAAAGTATATCACTTTTGGAATCGAGGCAGAAAGCCTGAAAGTGGCAAGACCAAGGCTTGAAAGAATTGAAACTGATATCTTAAATAACTTTAAGGTTCTGGGAGCACAGGCACATTCCCTGAATGGTCTGGAAAGGCTGGAGATTATGTATCATGTGTTCAACCAGGATCGGATTGAACCATTTAAGTTCCAGTATAAGATGCTTCCGGAAACAGGATTAAAGACCAAAGATTTTATTGCACCGACTTCCTTTAACTTTTCCAAGAATCAGACATTTTTGATGGGAAGAACGATGGGAAGTGTGAGTTACCTGCAGATTCTAGCACCGGAGCTGACAGACCGGATGCTTGCAGATTTTCTGGATGTGGATGACAGCATCAATGTCAACATTCATATCCAGTCCATTGATCAGAGTTCAGCAATCAAGATGATCAAGAGTAAGATTTCTGATCTTGATAAGATGAAGATCGAAGAGCAGAAGCGTGCGGTACGTTCCGGTTATGATATGGACGTGCTTCCATCGGACCTTGTGACTTATGGCGAAGAGGCAAAGAATCTGCTGGAAGATCTGCAGTCCAGAAATGAGAGAATGTTCCTTGTGACAGTTCTGGTTATGAATACCGCAAAGAAACGTCAGAAGCTGGATAATAATATTTTCCAGGTACAGGGAATCGCACAGAAATATAACTGTTCCTTAAAACAGTTGGATTATCAGCAGGAAGCAGCACTCATGTCCTGTATTCCGCTTGGAGTTAATCGAATTGAAATTCAGAGAGGGCTTACCACATCTTCAACAGCGATCTTCGTGCCATTTACGACACAGGAACTGTTTCAGGAAGGGGAAGCTCTTTATTATGGATTGAATGCATTATCCAACAACATGATCATGGTTGATCGGAAACGTCTGAAGAACCCGAATGGACTGATTCTTGGTACACCAGGTTCCGGTAAGTCCTTCTCAGCAAAGAGGGAAATTACAAACTGCTTTTTGATTACGGAGGACGATATCATTGTCTGTGATCCAGAAGCCGAATATTCGGCACTTGTGCAGGCGCTGCATGGGCAGGTGGTAAGAGTTTCGCCGGTATCTGATCAGTATATCAATCCAATGGATCTGAACCTGAATTATTCTGAGGAAGATAATCCGCTGTCATTGAAAGCAGATTTTATCCTGTCTTTGTGTGAGCTGATTGTTGGAGGAAAGAATGGATTGGAACCGGTAGAAAAGACCATCATCGACAGGTGTGTGCGGCTGGTGTATCAGGAATATCTTGCCGATCCAGTACCTGAGAAGATGCCAATCCTGGAGGATTTATATAATCTTCTGAGAAAACAGGAAGAGCCGGAAGCACAGCGACTGGCCACATCATTGGAGATTTATGTTACAGGTTCTTTGAATGTGTTTAATCATCAGACAAACGTGGATATCAATAACCGCATTGTATGCTTTGACATCAAGGAACTTGGTAAGCAGCTGAAAAAAATCGGGATGCTTGTAATCCAGGATCAGGTCTGGAACAGGGTAACGATGAACCGTTCTGCCCATAAGTCCACCAGATATTATGTGGATGAGTTCCATCTTCTTTTGAAGGAAGAGCAGACCGCAGCTTATAGTGTGGAGATATGGAAGAGATTCCGTAAATGGGGTGGTATTCCAACTGGCATCACCCAGAATATTAAGGATTTGCTGTCTTCCAGGGAAATTGAAAACATTTTTGAAAACTCAGACTTCATTTATATGCTCAATCAGGCTTCTGGAGACAGGCAGATTCTGGCAAAACAGCTGAATATCTCACCAACCCAGCTGTCCTATGTAACCAACAGTAATGAGGGGGAAGGACTTTTGTTCTATGGAAATGTCATTATCCCATTTGTAGACAGATTCCCGAAGAATTCCCTCTATAAAATCATGACAACCCGCTTAGAGGAGACTTCCGAAGCAGATTAAATCAAAGGAGAAAACAATGTTACGAGCAATTTCATATGTATTAACTTTTAGTAGCGGTGCTGTTTTCGGCATCGCTTTTCTCTGCTTATTACAGGCAGGGAAAGGGTATCCGAAGAAGGAGGAGTAAGTAGTGGCAGAACAGAGAATGAAAGTCAGGGACAAGAAAGTCCAAAAGATGACCAAGGATGGTCTGGTGGAAGAAAACCTGACAGATAAATCTTCTGTTCGTGTCAGTAACCGTGCCAGTGATGTGCAGATGGGAAGAAAACAGGGGGAAAAAGAAGAAAACCTTGTGGATAAGTCTCCCCGCCAGTCTGAACGGAGTGGGAAAAATATTCGTCCCTCTGTGCAAAAATCCAGAGATGCACCGGAACTGATACGGACAGAGAAGCAAAGTGAGGATTTTGGACAGAGTAGTAAACAGCAAAATCGGAAAAGAATCCGTGCTGAAGTCGGAAAAGAATCTAGACTTGCAGAAAAATCCAAAGTCGGACAGTTAGGGAGACTGAAAGATAAACGTGCTGATCTATCAGAAAACAGGGGAGACAGCCGGAGAAATCAAACCGGTGGCAGCAAAAAACCAAAACAAAAACAACGTTTGAAGTTTGCTTATGAGGAAACTGGTGCTTCTGTGAAAAATGACAAAGATATGGAGAAATTGAACCAGATGGATACGGATGGAGTCAATTTCCGCCATCAGAAACAGAAAGAAAAAGCCAAAAAGTTTTCTTATGAAGAAGCAAGAAAGAAAAAGGAAGCAAAGCAGCATTCCAAGAAAGCACAGGTCTATCAGGCAAATGAAGGAGAATCTCCTGGAAAGAAAAAATCCCGTTTGAAGTTTGGTGAAGGGGAATCTGTGAAAACAGAAAAAGCTTCTGTTGTCAAGAAAGCAGGAAGTGCAACTTCCGTAGCATTGCACCGTGAGATCAGCAAAAATGAAGACGATAATGCGGCGGTAGAAGGTGTCCATAAGTTAGAAGAAAGCGGCGAAGGTGTTTACCGGCTGGAACAGAGAAGTGCCAGACGCAGGAAACAGAGGGCATCCAGAAAAAGAAGCAGACTTGAAAGACAGGAAGAGAAACAGACACAGGCGGCAACCCGTCAGGAGCAGAAGAAACTGAAAAAACAGATTCAGAAGCAACAGATCAAACGGGATTATGCCAAAGCGAAGCGAAGTGAACAGACAGTAGGAACAGCTACAAAAGGTACGATTGATTATATCAAGAAGATTGGCGGCAAAGTCACCAACTTCTTTAAAGAAAACCGGAAGGTGTATATCAGTGTAGCAGTTCTGATCGGATTGATGTTTCTGATCATAACGAATGTCACGTCATGCTCTGCAGTGTTTTTACAAAATGTGATCACTTATACCGGAGCCAGTTATCTGTCATCGGATCAGGCAATCCGGAAAGCGGAACTGTATTACACACAGCTGGAAGCTAATCTGCAGGAGCGGATCAACAACATGGAATCTGAAGAACCGGGACATGAGGAATACCGATATAACATCGGACCTATTGAGCATGATCCGTTTATCCTGATCAGTTATTTGTCAGCAAAGTATGAAGAATTTACCTTTGAACAGGTAAAGCCAGAACTGGATGCTCTTTTTGCATTGCAGTATCGGTTAGAAACAGAAGCAGTCAATGAGACTGTGACAGAGACAGCAACTGTAAGAGTTGGAGAATCTTTGGGACAGGTTGTGACCAGTGGGTATTGTAACTGCCCAATTTGTTGTGGTATTTGGAGCGGAGGACCGACTGCCAGTGGAGCATATCCAACTGCCAATCATACTTTAGCGGTAGATGCTTCCAATCCGTTTGTTCCAATGGGAACAAAGGTGGTAATGAATGGTGTCGAATATACGGTAGAAGATACCGGAGCTTTCGCAAGATACGGTGTACAGTTTGATGTCTATTATGACAGTCATGCGGCAGCATCTGCACATGGACATCAAACATGGGAATGTTATCTGGCAGATGATAATGGAAGCAATGAAGTGGAAGTGACCAGGACAAGAGATGTAGATGTGCTGAATGTCACCTTAAATAGTGGAAACCTGATGTCAGTCTGTCAGGACAGGCTGGGATTTTTCCAGAAAGAACTGTTCAGTGCCTACAACGATACAAAAGGCAACTTGCAGATGTTTGCAACACCGGTTGATTTTAACTGGTATTCCAGTGTGACCAGCTATTATGGATACAGGATTCATCCAATATCAGGAGCAAATCAGCTTCATAATGGTATGGATATCGGAGCACCGGAAGGGACAAAAGTAATGGCAGGGCTGACCGGAACGGTTACAACTTCTGCTTATAACGACAGCTATGGCAATTATGTTGTAATCAAGGACAGTAAAGGCTATGAACTGCGGTATGCACATTTAAGCAGCCGGAGTGTATCTGCAGGAGCAACCGTCACGAAAGGTGATGAGATAGGTCTTGTAGGAAATACCGGAAATTCTACAGGAAGCCATCTTCACATTGAACTTCTGAAAAATGGAGAGCGGTTAAACCCGATCTTTTATCTGGAAACAGGAGAAGGGGCAGGATTTGGCGGCAATGAATATACCAGTGAAGCAGCACAGCGTTTGTTAAATGAAGCAGCGAGATATCTTGGAACACCATATGTGTGGGGTGGATATTCGCCAAGTGGATTTGACTGTTCTGGATTCGTAAGTTACTGCCTGACACATTCGGGTGTAAGGAATACAGGAAGATTAACAGCACAAGGATTATATGACATTTGCACGCCGGTATCTCAGTCAGAAGCACAGCCAGGAGATCTGATCTTCTTTACAGGTACTTATGATGCAGGAGTCCCGGTAACGCATATTGGAATTTATGTGGGCAATGGTCAGATGATCCATTGTGGGCATCCGGTTCAGTATACGTCTATCAACTCTCCATACTGGCAGAGTCATTTCTATGGATTCGGACGATGGTAAGAAAAAAGGGCGGCTGCATCAGCCGTCCGGAAAGGAGAAGTGATGAAAAGTCTTGAAAAAGCAACGGCGGATTATGCGAAAGCCAAGGTAAAAATGGAAGCATCCAAAGCCAGATATGAAGCAGATTTAAAGCGGTTCAAGGCTGCGGAGATTGCAAAAACAGAAGCGGAAAATCTGGAAATTGTAAAAATTATCCGTGCGATGGATATGAGCATTCCAGAGCTGGAAGCTTTTAAAAAGAGAATGAAAAATGAACTGCCCGGCAGGGTAGAAATACAGAAGGAGGAAACAAGGTCTGATGATGAATTTAGAGAAGATGAAACAGAAGAAATCTAAAAATAGCGTGAAAAAAGGATTGCTTGCGGCAACAACGATTCTTTGCCTGACATCGCCTATGTTGCAGACACAGAGTGTGTTAGCAGCAGAGAATACAGCACCCGCAATTACGATTGAAAAGCCAGATGGCTGGAGACAGGGAGAAACGATAGTTGCAATTACTGTGGATGCCAGTCATATGCCAGAAGGATTTTCTATCACAAAAATTGAAGCGAAAGCTGGGAAAGACGGAAGCTGGCAGGATGTGACAGGGAATGGAAGTATTTCCATTACTGGTAATCAGACGGTCTATGTGCGTGTGACAGATGGTGATGGAAAGGTGTATGAGCAGAATCGTTCTATTAAGTGTTATGACACAGAAAAGCCTACGCTTTCTGCATCTCTGACAGATGGTGTACTGACGATTCAGGGAAATGATACCGTTTCCGGTATTGCTTCTGTGACAGTTAATGGCACCACTTATACAAATCTGAATGATGGGAAACTCAGGGTACAGCTCACGCAGAAGGATTTTAAAACAAAACAGATTGAGATTACAGTGACGGATGGAGCTGGTAACACTTCTGAAAAGTATGTGTTGCAGAATCCTTATTATGAATGGGCAAAGAAGCAGGCAGAGAAACAGAAAACTTCAAGTGACAGCAATGGTGCGATGGCAACCACGACCAGTGCAGATGCAACTGGGACTGAGAAAACAACGACTTCACCACTTCCGCAGGATGCACAGGCTTCTGAGCCAACAGATGCAAAAGGAACTGTGGATGGTCGGACAGTGACAGGTATTGAGGAACAGCTTAATAAAGAAGGCGAGACAGCAGATTCTGTTACTAAAACAGCTACGGAAGGCACAAAAGAGTTTTATACCATTTCAACTAAGAGTGGTAAGATTTTCTACCTGATCATCGACAATTCAAAATCTCAGGATAATGTGTATTTCCTTACAGAAGTCAGCGAGAAAGATCTGATGAACTTCACACTTTCTGATTCCGTGACACTTCCGGAAGTAGATACTGTTTATGCAGAACCAGAGAAACAGGCTGAAGAAGAAAAGCCGGAAACGACAGAGGCAGATGAGAAAGATAAGGTAGAGGATGAAATTCAGATGCCAGAAGACAAAAGTTCAGCAGGGACTTATCTGCTGATCGGATTGGTTGCTGTTGGAGCTGCGGCAGGTGGTTATTACTTGAAAGTCTACAAACCGAAACATGAATATGATGATGAAGATGAGATGGAAGAGGATGAAAATGAATCCGAAGATTCAGAGTCAGAAAAACGGGAAGTAGACGATGCAGATGAGCAGGAAGAAAGTACAGAACCGGAAATCCTGAGAGATGAAGAGTTTGATGATAATGTGCTGGAAGATGAAGAAGAGGAGCAGGAGTAAATGAAATTAGTGATTGCAGAAAAACCATCGGTTGCGATGGCACTGGCTTCCGTGCTTGGAGCTAGAACAAGAAAAGATGGTTACGTGGAGGGAAACGGTTATATCGTTTCCTGGTGCGTAGGACATCTGGTTGGATTATGTGATGCATCGGAATACGATGAAAAATATAAAAAATGGAGATATGATGATCTGCCGATTGTGCCAGAATGCTGGAAACATAAGGTATTGGAAGGTACGAAAAAGCAGTTTGGAATCTTAAAGAAACTGATGAGAGATTCCAAAGTAGATGAAGTGATTTGTGCCACTGATGCAGGACGTGAAGGTGAGCTAATCTTCCGTCTGGTGTATGAGCAGGCAGGATGCCAAAAGCCGATGAAGCGGCTCTGGATATCTTCCATGGAAGAACAGGCAATTAAAGAAGGATTTGCGTCATTAAAAGACGGTTCGTGTTATGACAGTCTCTATCAGTCAGCACTTTGCAGGGCAAAGGCAGACTGGCTGGTGGGAATCAATGCGAGCCGTCTTTTTTCCGTTCTGTATAACCAGAATCTGAAAGTTGGAAGAGTACAGACACCAACACTTGCTATGATCGTGGATCGAAATCAGAAGATCAAGGAATTTACCAAAGAAAAATATTATATGGCTCATATCAAGTTTGATGACATGGATGCGGTCACAGAGCATTTTCAGAAAAAAGAGGATGCAGATAAAGTGGCTGCGGACTGCCTAGAGCGGATGTGCGAAGTAGAGAAGGATGATGTGAAAGAGAAAACGGTCCGCCCTCCGAAGCTCTATGATCTGACCACTCTGCAGAGGGAAGCTAACAGAATGTTTGGTTATACCGCACAGCAGACATTGGATGCCGTGCAGGAGATGTATGAGCAGAAGCTTGTCACTTATCCGAGAACTGACAGCCAGTATTTGACAGATGAGATGGGAGAAAGCACTGAAACACTGATTCAGATGCTACTTGGGAAAATGCCTTATGCCGAAGGTCTGGAATATCAGTCAGACGTGAGTAAGGTATTAAATTCAAAGAAAGTATCTGATCACCATGCGATTATCCCAACCATGGAAGTAGCCAAAGCAGATATTGGTGAACTGAAAGAACGAAACCGCAAGATTTTGTATCTGATCAGTGCCAGGGTTCTGACAGCAACTGCAGATCCTTATATTTATGAAAGCCATAAATGCCAGATCACCTGTAATTATCATACGTTTTATCTCACAGCAAAGAAAACAAAGCAGGAAGGATTCAAGGCAATCGAAAATAAAATGAAACAGTTCTTTGGCGTAAAGAGTGAGAAAGAAGAGCCGGAGCTGGATATCTGGGCAGGCAAGCATTACGGTCCTTGTGATTCTTTTGTATCGGAGCATTTTACACAGCCACCGAAACAGTACACAGAAGATACCCTGCTTTCTGCGATGGAACGTGCAGGGAATGAAGAACTGACCGAAGATACAGAAAAGAAAGGACTTGGCACACCGGCAACAAGGGCAGCAATCATTGAAAAACTGATTCAGTCTGGCTTTGTGAAAAGGGAAAAGAAAAATCTGGTGCCGACAGATGATGGCAATGTACTGATTACGGTTCTGCCGGATGAGATTAAATCTCCGAAGATGACAGCTGAATGGGAGATGGCATTAAACCACATCGCTCAGAATACAGAGACAGCAGAGGAATTCCTAAATGGGATTACAGAGCTGATGCAGGAACTGGTTTCCAGATATCAGGGCATTTCAGAAGAAAAGAAAGAGCAGTTTCAGGGAAAAGCAAAAGGAGAAGTCATTGGCAAATGTCCCCGCTGTGGAGCAGATGTCAGGGAAGGGAAAGTAAACTTTTACTGTTCTGACCGGAACTGTGCTTTTACCTTATGGAAGAATGATAAATTCCTTGCAAGTCAGGGAAAAAAGATGGATAAGACGACAGCAAAGAAGTTTTTGTCCAAAGGAAAAATCCATTATAAGGATCTGGTATCAAGAAAAACAGGGAGACAGTATGAAGCAACTGTGGAAATGGTTGATCCCGGTGAGGGAAATGTGCAGTTCAATCTGATTTTCTCGCAACGATAAGTAGTGTATTGCAGGCAGTCTAAGGACTGTCTGTTTTAATACAAATATTATGAAAGAGAGGACCTTAGCATGAAGAAAAAAGGTAATTTTAGAAAAGTAGTATCTGGCTTGCTGGCAGGAATGACAATGCTTAGTACAGTGTTATCTCCGATGACTGCATATGCAGCGGAGATTCAGCCAGAGGAAAAACCTCCACTTTATGAGGAAGTGAAAGATCTTTTGGATGAAGATGAGGTGGTGACTGCCAAAGATTATGAAATCGAAACAGGCAGTGTATTTGATGTGAAATCAGACTACACAGGACTGGAAATCAAGGATGATAACAAGGTCAAAGTCACATTTGAGGAAGCAAAGAACGAAAAGAATGAGGATTTTACGACAGATCATGCAGACACTTACAAAGCGGTCTATTATGTGGAACCGGTAAATCAGGAGCATCCGAAGTATCAGATCAGCCGAAAGCTGATTGTGCGTGAGAAAGAAACAGAAGTGCAGACAGAAACTGCAGGGAGTGAAGCATTAACCGAATCCGAAACAGCTGGCAGTGAACAGCAGACAGAAGAAGCGGAGGATTCAGAATCGGACTCGGAGATTACCGATATTGATGCTGATGAATTTGATGATTTGGTAGAGCAGGCACAGAATCAGGACACCTATGATGAAGAGTCAGGGTTAGAGCTTCACGATGTTTTGGAACAGGCAGGAGACGAAGGTGTGGATCTTGATTCTATGGAAGAGGGAGAGATTGCAACATTTGAAGCAGTTTCGGCTTATTCAGCAAGAAGTACACAGCAGGTAACGATTGAAAAAGGACCTCTGTATAGATATGCAGATTACAATCTTGGAACCTATCTGACAGAGCCGTACTATATTAGCTACGGAAGCGTCAGAGCAACTGCGTATTGTGTACAGCCAGCAAAACCTGGACCAGGATCTGGAAATTATACAATCACAAAGATTGGAGACAATCAGGCATTAGCAAAAGTGTGTTATTACGGTACAGATGCCGCAGGGAGCGAAAGCTTTTTTGCGAATAAACACACGGATTTCTCAGAAGGAAAAAGATTCATCATTATTCACATGGCTGCATCGTATGCCAATGGAAGCAGTGATGCATTCTATGGAACAAATGCTACAGGCGAGGCTTTGGCAAAAGAACTCTATAATTATTGTGTGAATAAGCCGGAAATACCAGATGTAGCGATGTCATTTTCAAAGCCGAATGTAAAAGCTTATGTAGATGGAAATGTTCAGAGAACGGAGAACATTCAGTTCAATGCATCTTCCCAGCAGAAAATCACAATGGACTTACCAAAGGGTGTAAAGCTCCATAATGTATCTACTGGAAATGTAAGTGCGGCAGGTGCAAGCGTAACAATTGGGGGAGGAACCACGTTTTATCTTTCAGCACCTCTGACACAGACAAAAGATGTAAGTGCTACTTTTTCTGCAAAAATGAAGGGTAGTATTACAAAAGATTATTCAGCATATAAACTGACTACGAATGCAAGTGTTCAGGATCTGGCATTTGTGTTTGGAGAAGGTGTCGCTGATGAAAAATATGTAAGCTTAAAGGTGTCCTGGATTGAACAGGCTACGATCGAAATCGTAAAGAAAGACGATATAGCTGATGTCAATCTTGCAGGTGCAGTATTCGGTGTATACAGCGATGAGGCTTGTACAAAGCTGATCACTCAGATGCCGGCAACAGATAAGAATGGAAAATCTTCTGTTACGATCATCAAGACACAGGATACTGTTTATCTGAAAGAGATCACAGCACCACAGGGATATGTAGTAAATGCAACGGCAACAAATGTAAAACTGGTAGCAAGTAAGACCTCAGCTGTAACCGTGGAAAATAAAGAACAGCTTGCAGAGCTTACCATTTACAAAGAAGGACAGGTGCTTTCCGGAGCAGATGTCAGTGAGAGTGGAATCGTATTCCAGTATGAGAACCGCAGACAGAAAAATGCTGTTTATAACGTGTATGCCGGAGCAGATATCGTAACTGCTTATGGCACAAAAGTGTACAGTAAAGGTGACCTTGTAAAAGAAAACCTGACAACAGGTGAGAATGGTTCTGTTACACTGAAGAACCTGCATCTTGGAACCTATGTGGTGAAAGAATCAAAAGCACCGGACAATTTCTATAACGGCAGCGAAGAAAAGCCAGTGACTCTGACCTATGCCGGACAGAATAAAGAAGTTGTATTTGCAGATGTGACTTTTGACAATGAGAGGCAGAAAGCAGATGTTTCCGTAGCAAAACAGGATAAAGATACCAAGAAACCACTGAAAGGCGGTATTTTTGCTTTGTATGCATCCGATGATATCAGAAATGCAGACGGAACCGTTGTTGTGAAAAAAGGAACATTGATTGAGAAAGCAACTACTGGCGCAGATGGAACTGCAAAATTCACAGCAGATCTTCCGATTGGATATTCCTATTCTGTAAAAGAAGATCAGGCACCGGAAGGTTATGTAAGAAATACAGAAGATGTGTATACGTTCCAGTTTTCTTACACCAATGATAAAGAAGCAACCGTATCTTTTGCCCATACCTTCAGCAATGACCGTGTGACAGCAAAGATCAATCTTTATAAAGTGGATAAAGAGACAGGAAAAGCAGTACCGCAGGGAGATGCCACACTGAAAGGTGCAGTTTATGGTCTGTATGCCCGTGAAGATATCGTGCACCCGGATGGAGCAACGGGAACTATTTATAAAGCAGGAGAGCAGGTAGCTTCTCTTACAGCCGATGACAAAGGACAGGCTTCTGTAAATGGCTTGTATCTTGGTAAATATTACGTCAAAGAGATTATACCGCCGACCGGATACCTGGCAGATACAGAAGAGCATGATCTTACGTGCAGTTATGAAGGAGATATGACAGCAGAAGTAAAAAGAGAGTGCACTTCCAGTGAGCAGGTCATCAAGCAGCCATTCCAGATTATCAAAGCAGCCAACAATGGAAAGACCGATGCAGATCTGTTATCCGGAGCCGGATTTACAGTTTATCTGAAATCTTCCCTCACAAAAAAAGCAGACGGAAGTTATGATTTTGATTCTGCCAAACCAGTAGTGAGTGGAGAAAATGGAGCAACTGAGATTTTCACAGATGAAAAAGGGTATGCCTGCAGTATTCCATTACCATTTGGAAGCTATATCGTGCGTGAGACAACAACACCGCACAACTACAAGCCAGTCGATGATTTTGAAGTGAATATTACAGAGCATCATCCAAATGAGCCACAGATCTGGCGAGTGCTTCTGGATGAAGAATTTAAGGCAAAACTGAAAATCGTGAAAAAAGACGATGAAACAAAGAAATCCGTCCTGATTGCAGGAACAGAATTTAAAGTGTACGACTTGGACAACAAGAAGTATGTGGAACAGGTAACAACTTACCCAGTGACAACAACCCATAAGTCTTATTTTACGGACAGTCAGGGATATCTGATCATGCCAAAGAATCTGAAGATCGGACATTACCGGATTGAGGAAGTCAATGCACCGGAAGGGTACACAATCAACAAGAACTATGTAGAGATTGCGGTGGATGCAAACACAGCATACCAGATGGATTCAGAGAGCGGAGATGCCATTATTACGGTAGATTACGAGAACCATCCGGTAAAAGGAAAGCTGACGATCTATAAAAAAGGTGAGATGCTGACCGGATTTAAAAAGGATTTTGTTTATGAAGAAAGATACCTGAAAGGTGCAGAATTTAATGTCTATGCAGCTGAAAATATCTATACACCGGATTACCAGAAAGATGAAGACGGAAACAGACAGCTGATCCATGCAAAAGATGCACTGGTAACAACGGTAACGACCGGAGAAGATGGAAAAGCAGTTGCTGACAACCTGCCGCTTGGTTCTTACTATGTGGTAGAAAAGGCAGCACCGGAAGGATTCGTTTTGAACCATGACAGATCAGATGTCGCATTTGTCTATGCAGATCAGGATACACCTGTGATCGAACAGGAAGTGACTGTTGGCGATGACCGACAGAAGGTTGCAATCCAGGTAGAAAAACAGGATGCAGAAAATGGTGCAACCGTAGCAGGAGCTGTCTTTGGTATCTATAACAAAGAAGATATTGAGGTAGATGGAAAAGTAATCGTGAAAGCAGACACACTGTTGCAGGAAATGACTTCTGATAAAGATGGTCTTGCGGCATGTACGCTGGATCTGCCACTTGGACAGTATTATGTGAAAGAGTTAAAAGCACCGGCGGGATTTGTATCCTCTGATGAAGTTATGAATCTGAATGCTTCTTACCAGGGACAGGATGTGAAGACAGTAAAACTGAAAACTGTGAAAAAGAACCAGCCAACAATAGTTGAAATCACAAAATCTGATGTAACAACAGGTGTGGAACTGGATGGGGCAAAACTCACCGTTCTTGATAAAGAAGGAAATGTTGTGGATCAGTGGACTTCTGTAAAAGATCAGCCACATGTGATCAAACGACTGACAGTTGGTGAGGAATACACCCTTCGTGAGGAAATGGCACCTTATGGTTATCTGAAAGCAACGGATGTGAAGTTCACGCTGGAAGATACCGCAGAGATTCAGAAAGTAGAGATGAAAGATGAAGTACCGACAGGACTTCTGATCATCAACAAAAATGGAGAGTTTTTGGATAAAGTGACACTTCTGGACAATGTAAAAGGTACTGTGGAGCATCTCTTTGCATATGTAACTGGAAGTCTTACAGATGTAACTTTCGATGTATATGCTGCGGAAGATATCAAAGCGGCAGATGGTATTAGCGAAGATTATTTCAAAGCAGATGAAAAAGTGGGAACCATTGCAACAGATTCCAATGGTATTGCACAGATGGGAGATCTCCCGGCTGGAAAATACTATGTGAAGGAAGTAAAAACAGCCCATGGTTATGTGCTGGACGGAGAACCGAGATATGTTGACCTTTCCTACCGTGGTCAGGACACACCAGTCATCACTTATGATGAGAAATGGCAGAATGCCCGCCAGAAAGTAAAGGTTACGGTTCTGAAGAAAGAAAAAGATACAGAACGTGTCCTTGCAGGTGGTGTCTTCGGTCTTTATACCAGTGAAGATATCAAAAATGCAAAGGGTGAGGTACTCCTTGAGAAGGACAGTCTGATTGAGCAGCGGGTAACGGATGAAAAGGGACAGATTACTTTTACGGCAGATCTTCCGGTAGACGGAAAATACTATGTGAAAGAGATCTTTGCACCGGACGGATTTGTTACAACAGATGAAGTACAGGAGTTTACCTTTGAATATGCCGGAGAAGACCAGACAGAAGTAAGCTACGACTTTACTTTTGAGAATCAGCCAACCACAGTGGAGCTGACCAAAACAGACCTGACAATAGGTAAAGAACTTCCAGGTGCACACCTGAAAGTGATGGATTCTGATGGCAATACAGTAGATGAATGGACTTCTACGGAAGAATCCCATGTGATCAAAGAACTGGTTGTTGGCAAGGAATACACCATGACAGAGACAAAACCGGCAGATGGATATGTCACTGCAGAAAGTATTACCTTTACAGTAGAGAATACAGTAGAGGTTCAGAAGCATGAGATGAAAGATGATGTGACAAAAGTAGAGATCAGTAAGACTGATATCACAGGAGAAACTGAGATTCCAGGTGCGAAACTGACGATTCTCGATAAGGATGATCAGGTAGTAGAGAGCTGGACTTCCACAGAGGAAGCACACTATATCGAAAAACTGCCAATCGGTAAATATACTTTACGTGAAGAGCAGGCACCGAAAGGATATCTTCTGACAGCCGATGTGACATTTGAGGTGAAAGATACCGGAGAAATCCAGAAAGTGGCTATGAAAGATGATTCTGCCAAGGGAAAAGTGATTCTCAATAAGACAGATAAATCATCAGGAGAACCGCTGAAAGGGGTAGAATTTGAACTTCGTGACAGTAAGGGAAAAGTTCTGGAAACCTTAAAGACAGATGCTGCCGGTCATGCAGAAAGTAAGCTGTATGAGATTGCCACATTTAAGAACGGCAAATATGATACCGCTATCAAGTATTATCTGGTAGAAACAAAGACACTGGACGGATACACACTGGATCAGACCAAGCATGAAGTGACATTTGCTTATGCTAATGACAGTACACCAGTCGTGGAAGTCACATTCAATCTGACAAACGAGAAACCGGAAGTTCCAGAAACACCGAACACACCGGATTCACCACAGTCCCATGAAGAGACAAAAGTATCAAATGCACCGAAAACAGGTGACAGCACGAATATCTGGCTGCCAATCCTGCTTATTGTAATCTCCACAGGAGGCATGGCAGGACTTTATATCAGAAAAAAGAAAAATAGAAAATAGTAATGTAAGTAATTTGCAGTAAAGGGGGCCCTGAATCAGGGCTCCCTTTTCAATACAACTAATAAAAGAAAGGAACAGAAAACTATGATGAAAACAATGGAAAAAAGACAGGAAGCAAAAAAGAACCAGGAGAAAACTTTAAAAAGAATGATGGCTTATCAGAAAAAAGCTGAGCAGATGATCAGCAGAAAAAGAATGAACCATCACATGATCAGAAAGGGGTAATAACGTATGATGAACAGAAAAGAATTTTATGAATATGTAAAAGATAATGTAAAGGCATATCTGCCAAAGTCTTATGAGGAAGGCAAGATTAAACTTCAGGAAGTTGAAAAGAATAACGGATTGAAGCTGACAGGTATCACAATTCCAAATGGAGATCAGAGAATCGTACCGACAATCTATCTGGATTCCCTTTATCAGGAATATATCAATGGAAAAGATGTAGATTCTTGTGTTGGTGATGTAGCTGATATGCGTATTGAGGCACAGGGAAAAGCAGAGTTTTTGGATATGGGAGTTCCAGATATTCTTGATTATGAAAAGATGAAAGACAAATTACAGGTGAGAATTTGTGACAAGGAATGGAATACAGATCGTCTGGAAGACAAAGCATTCACAGAACATGGAGATTTTGCAGCTTATTATGCAATAAATCTGGAGGAAAATAGAGAAGGGATTAGCAGTATTCCGGTAACAATCTCTCTGATGAATGAATGGGGAGTATCTGTTGAACAGATTCAGGCAGATGCGATGATGGCAGATAGGAACAGAGGAGTGCAACTGGTGGATATGACACAGATTATCGAATCCATGATTTTTGGAGGAACACCAAAAAATCTTTTAAATGAAAAACTGGATATGGAAACCATGGAGAATCCAATGTTCTGCCTTACCAATGAATCTAGGATGAATGGAGCTTCTTTGTTACTGCAGGAAGATATTCGAAAACAAGTTGGGGAATGCCTGGGAGGCAATTACTTTGTTATTCCATCTTCTGTTCATGAAGTACTGATTCTCCCTGACAATGGTACTTTTCAGGTTCCAGAATTAAATGCAATGGTACAGGAAGTCAATGAGACACAGGTGGAAAGACAGGAGCAGCTTTCCGATAAAGTTCAGTTTTGTGATGGAAAGACGGCAGTTATGGAAAATGCGGAACGCAGGGAAGCACGTATTGAAAAAGCAAAAGAAGCAGAAAAAGCTGAGACAAAAGCGGTTTCAAAGGGGGGAATCCATGGAAGATTGGAGAAAGCCAAGGCAGAGATCAAAGCGAAAGAGGTAAATAAAGCCCCAAAGGATAAAGCTAAGAATCTTGCCGAAGTGTTATAAGCGTAACAGTAGTCAATAATTACGAGGGGACTGTGCCAAGCAGTCCCCGATTTTATGTAAAGGAGTAGCAGATGGCAAATAAATTATATGCAATGGAACAGCTGACGGAGGAAGTGGCAAAAGATATTGCAGTAAATCCGCAGGAGTGGATGCGATTCTTAGACACTGCATCCAGGTTGTACAAGTATACTTTTCCGGAACAGCTTTTAATTTATGCACAGCGGCCGGAAGCAACCGCCGTAGCATCTATGGAAATCTGGAATCAGAAAATGTTCCGATGGATTAAAAAAGGTTCCAAAGGAATCGCATTGATTGATAATACATCAGGACCAAAGGTAAAACTGAGATATGTGTTTGATGTGCAGGATACTTATAAAGTAAGAAATCTGGGAAAAGATCCACAGTTATGGAAGCTTTCAATGGAAGGTGAACAGTTGGTTGCAGATTATCTGCAGGAGCAGTTGTCTCTGGAAGAAACAGAAGGTGGACTTGCGGAAATTTTGCATCAGGTTGCAGAAGAAAGTGTACAGCAATGGCTTCCGGATGCAGAGGAAGAATTGAGGTTAAGTGTTGCAGGAACTTTTCTGGAAGACTTGGATGAACAAAATCAACATGTCGAATTTCGAGAACTTATGACGAATAGTGTCTGGTATCTTTTGATGAATCGTTGTGGATTAGACGTTCAAGAATATCTGGATGCTGAGGATTTTCGATATATTACAGATTTCAATCAATTGAAAGTACTTGGACATTTAGGAAGTGCAGTCAATGAAATAGGAAAACCGATTCTTATGCAGATTGGACGATATGTTCTGAATGATCTGGAAATGGACTTGAAAACGGTTGCAAAAGAAAAAGAAGTAGTTTATAATGAATTTAACACGTTAATTCACAAAAGTAATGAAAAGAATATTAGAAATAAAGATGAAAATAAGGAGGAAATAGTCAATGAGAGAGATCACTTACAGTCAGAGTGGAGCGTATCAGATTCCGGATATCAGTCTGGAGGAGACGAGAGGAACCATCGGGAAATACGGAATGATGAGGAAAGAGTATCTGAGAAACCACAAAGTAGCCAGGTTCAACATTCTGACACTGCAGAACCGTCTGGACAGTCATCTGATGGAGATCGACAGTCAGGCAAGACAGAGAGTAGACAACCTGATGAACGAACTTCTGGAGAAAGATCCGGCACCGGACAAGATGGCAGACACAATGGCGTGGACCAGACACATGAACCAGATCAAAGCACAGGCAGAGGAACTGGTAATTCAGGAGATTATTTACAGTTAAGTCTGTTCCCAACAGAAGAGGAACAGTTAGGAGAAATAAGGAAAGCGGCAGCTGCATTAGAACAGCCAGCCGCTTTTCTTATTTCTGATGAAGTGGTAGACGATATTCTCCGAACAGGAAGCGGACAGAAAAATACGCTGTTTCACATTACTGCAAGATTGATCGAAGGTTTGGATAATGAAGAGATGCAAAGCTTCCTGAAAGATGAATATGGCACTGGAGGAAAAGGATTTACCATAGATGGGCAGAAAATCAGTATCTGGTACGACAACGATGGTATCCGTATCCGACGAGGTGACTCAGCAAGAAGAAACTTTGACCGTATCGTTACGTGGGAAGAAGTTGCTGACAGGATCCGAGATATGTATGAGGAGGGAAATTACGTTGATAATCTAATCTCCAATAATGCTATCGAGCAGGAACAGAAAGAAATGACAGATCTTCTGGCGCTTCATTTCCGTGATACAAATAGAAATACAGAAGAATACCGGTCTTATACTGATTGGCAGGATACCATTCGGAATGCCTGGCCAGATCCAGAAGGACAAAAAGAAATCTATCAGCAGTTTGAATGGTTACAAGCGGATATGAATGAAAATCCGAGTAATTATCATCGTTGGGAAATTCAGCACAATCCAGTATATTTTCAGCGTTATAGAGATCTCCAGAGGGAGCGTTCCTGGGTGAATCAGCAATTCAAGGTAGAGCGACCGGCACTGTCCTTTATCACACAGGATGAAATTGATGCAGTGTTAAGAAGAGGCGGCATTACAGCTGGAGGACGTAACCGAATCTATGAGTATTTCATGGAACATCATGATATGAAAGATGCAGCTGAGTTCCTGAAAAATGAATATGGAACAGGTGGTTCTTCACCCGGAATACCAGGAGCAGGTGCTTCTGACGCATCCCACGATGCAAAAGGATTAAAACTTGCGAAAGGGAAGATTGGCAACCCAGAGGTAGAAGTTTTATTAAAGTGGAACAAGGTCGCAGAACGTGTTCGCCAGTTAATCCGCACAGATGATTATTTGTCACCGGAAGAAATGGAAAAGTATGAAGAACGACAGGAAGCACGAAGACTGGCAGATTTGGAAGAAGCACAGCAGATGTTAGGAGAACAGCTGGAGCAGGATACTTTGACTGCTGAAGATATAACTGATTTGCGATTAGTTGATTCAGAATATATGTCCGGTACTAGAACAAAAATCCATGATTTTGATTGCAAAGTTAAAGGAGAAGCGAACCGGCTTCAATACACACTAGAATATCATGATGATGGAGAAGGTTTCACGATTCATACGGAAAAAGATGATATTTGGAATCGAATGTCAACGCAAGAATTGGAACGTTTGGATGTAAAACTTGGACAAGAAGTACTTTATTATCATTATCACAACAAAACAGTAAATGCGGATACCTTAGATAAATTACGGGAAATCAGGGAAGAAATCATGGAGGAAGAGTCCTCGTATTTTACGGCTATTTCTGAACGTGTGTGGACAGATCATGATAAAAAAGAAAAAGAATTATCGGGAGAAGTTGAGGTATCGAAAGAAAAAGAACCATTGAAAGAGATTAATGGAATAGCAGAACCGATTCAAGCATCGAACTTCCACATCACAGATGATGAACTTGGACAGGGAACACCGAAGGAGAAATTCCGAGCAAATATTATGGCAATCCAGTTGTTAAAGAAATGTGAGGATGAGAACCGCAATGCAACACCAGAGGAACAGGAAATCTTATCCAGGTACGTCGGCTGGGGAGGTCTTGCTGATGCATTTGATGAGACAAAAGCTGCATGGGAGACAGAATATCTGGAATTAAAGACGGTTCTTACACCAGAGGAATATGCGGCAGCCAGAGCTTCCACGTTAAATGCTCATTATACACAGCCGATTGTGATTGACAGTATGTATCAGGTGTTGGAGAATCTGGGATTTACAAAAGGAAATATCCTGGAGCCGTCTATGGGAGTCGGGAACTTCTTTGGAATGATTCCGGAGAATCTAAATCAGTCCAAACTCTATGGTGTGGAACTGGACAGTATCAGCGGCAGAATTGCAAAGCTACTTTATCCGGATGCCAATATTCAGATTAAAGGTTTTGAGAAGACTGATTATCCCAATGATTTCTTTGACGTGGCGATCGGAAATGTGCCATTCGGTGCATATAAGGTCAATGACCGTCAGTATGATCGCTACAATTTTATGGTCCATGATTACTTTCTCGCCAAGACGATAGATCAGTTACGTCCAGGCGGCGTGGCTGCGCTGATCACAACAAAGGGAACCATGGATAAGGCGTCACCGGAAGTCCGGAAATATCTGGCAGAGCGAGCAGATCTGCTAGGAGCAATCCGGATGCCTAACACAGCTTTTAAAGCAAATGCAGGAACAGAAGTCAGTGCGGATATTTTGTTTTTCCAGAAGCGTGAGAGTTTCACAAAAGAGATGCCAGACTGGGTAGATTTGGAGAGTGATGCAAATGGAATTACTATTAACAAGTATTTTGTTCAGCATCCAGAAATGATTCTTGGTGAGATGAAAGAAGTGTCCGGTCCGTATGGTATGGAAACAACCTGCGCTCCAATGGAAGGAGCTGATTTGGAATTACAGTTACAAGAAGCTGTAAAACACATCAAGGGTAGCATGGCACCGGCAGTAGATGTGGAGTCAGAACTGGATGAGATGCCAGAGAGTATTCCGGCAGATCCGAATGTTAGAAATTACAGCTATACAGTTGTAGATGATCAGGTGTATTACCGTGTTAATTCTTTGATGAATCAGGTGAAAATGCCTGCCGCCACTGCAGAACGTGTAAAAGGCATGGTTGCAATCCGTGATACCGTTCGTGAGTTGATCGCCATGCAGATGGAGGAATCTGTCACAGACGAAGAAATCCAGAAACAGCAGAAGAAACTGAATCAGGTATATGATACTTACACAACAAAGTATGGAGTCGTTGGAAGTAATGCTAACAAACGTGCATTTTCTGATGACTCTTCTTATTGTCTGCTGTGTTCACTGGAAGACTTGAATGAAGATGGAACATTGAAGCGGAAAGCGGACATGTTCACCAAACGAACCATCAAAAAGGCGGTCGCTGTGACAAGCGTGGAGACAGCCACAGAAGCACTTGCATTGTCTCTTAATGAAAGGGCAAAGGTAGACCTTCCTTATATGGCACAGCTGACTGGAAAGACCGAAGAGAAGATCACAGAAGAATTGGTCGGGGTTATCTTCAAAAATCCACTGACAGACCAGTGGGAAAGCGGAGATGAATATCTGTCCGGGAATGTCAGAGATAAATTAAATACTGCGAGAACCCTTGCAGAGAATCGTCTGGAATTTATACCGAACGTCCGTGCATTAGAGGCAGTTCAGCCGAGAGATCTGGAAGCATCAGAGATTGAAGTGCGTATCGGAGCAACATGGATTGAGCCATCGGATTATCAGGATTTTATGCAGGAAACATTGCATACACCATGGTATCTGCTTCAGAAAGAAATACAGGTAAAGTATTCCGAAGTAAACGGAGAATGGAGAGTTACAGGAAAGAATGCGGATAGTCCGAGAAATGCATTAGCATATGCAACTTTTGGCACTGCAAGGGCAAATGCCTACCGAATTCTGGAAGATACCTTAAATCTAAAAGATATTAGAATTTATGATAAAGTCGTAAATGATAATGGGGATGAAGTGCGAGTTTTGAATAAAAAAGAGACTATGTTGGCATCACAAAAGCAGGATGCCATGAAAGCAGCATTTAAAGACTGGATTTTTAAAGATCAGCAGAGGCGTGAACGACTGGTAAAGGTGTACAATGAACGATTTAACAGTATCCGTCCCCGTGAATACGATGGTAGTCATTTGACCTTCCCAGGAATGAACCCAGAAATAGAACTTCGTCCGCATCAGAAAAATGCTGTTGCACACCAGCTTTACGGAGAGAATGTGCTTCTTGCTCATGTGGTAGGAGCTGGGAAGACCTACGAAATGGTAGCGGCGGCAATGGAGAGCAAACGTTTGGGATTATCTCAGAAAAATCTTTTTGTAGTTCCGAACCATTTGACAGAGCAGTGGGGTGCTGAGTTCCTGCAGTTATATCCGGGAGCAAATATTTTGGTGGCAACCAAGAAAGATTTTGAACCGGCAAACCGGAAAAAGTTCTGTGCCCGGATCGCTATGGGAAATTATGATGCCATTATCATTGGACATTCCCAGTTTGAGCGTATTCCAATATCTGATGAGCGGCAGGAAGCCATGCTTCAAAGGCAGATTGATGATCTGGAAATGGCAATTCAGAGCGCAAGGTATGAGCAGGATGGTGGACGTTATACCGTCAAACAAATTGAAAAGACCAGAAAGACACTGCAGACAAGGTTGGAGAAATTAAATCAGAAAGAGAAAAAAGATCAGGTAGTTACGTTTGAAGAACTGGGAGTGGATCACTTGTATGTAGATGAAGCACACAGCTATAAAAATGCATTTCTCTATACAAAAATGAGAAATGTAGCCGGGATTGCACAGAATGAAGCACAGAAGTCGGCGGATATGTTCAATAAGTGTCAATATCTGGATGAGATTACCGGTGGAAAAGGCATTACCTTTGCTACAGGTACACCGATCAGCAATAGCATGACAGAATTATATGTTATGCAACGGTATCTGCAGAACAGCAAATTACAAAATATGGGACTTGGATTGTTTGATTCATGGGCCTCTACTTTTGGAGAGGTTGTAACGAGCATTGAGCTTGCACCGGAGGGAACAGGCTACCGTGCAAAGTCAAGATTTGCAAGATTCTATAATATTCCGGAACTGATGAATATGTTTAAGGAGATTGCAGATATCAAAACTTCCGATCAATTAAAGCTTCCAGTGCCGGAAGCGGAATATGAAACAGTGGTGCTGAAACCAACGGAACAGCAGAAAGAAATCGTAGAAAGTCTGGGAGAACGTGCAGAAGTTGTCAGAAACGGAGGGGTAGATGCCTCTGTCGATAATATGCTAAAAATCACCAATGACGGAAGGAAGTTAGCATTGGATCAGCGTTTGGTGAATGAATTATTGCCAGATAATCCAGAAAGTAAAATATCAGTTTGTGCAGAGAAAAGCTATGAAATATGGAAAGACACAGCAGCACAGAAATCCGCACAGTTGATTTTCTGTGATTTGAGCACACCAAAAGGTGATGGCAGTTTCAATGTTTATGATGACTTGAAGCAAAAACTGATGGAGAAAGGTGTACCGGAAAAAGAGATTGCTTTTATTCATGATGCAAATACAGAAGCAAAGAAGACGGAGCTGTTTGGAAAAGTGAAATCCGGGCAGGTTCGTTTTTTAATTGGTTCGACAGCAAAAATGGGTGCAGGAACCAATGTACAGGATCGTCTAATTGCCCTGCATCATCTGGATATTGGCTGGAAACCATCTGACTTGGAACAGAGGGAAGGACGTATCATCCGTCAGGGAAACCATAATAAAAAGGTTCATATCTTCCGGTATGTAACAGAATCCACATTCGACAGTTATATGTGGCAGTTGATTGAGAATAAGCAGAAATTCATTTCTCAGATTATGACCAGCAAAGAACCTGTGCGAAGTTGTGAAGATGTGGATGAAGCGGCACTTTCTTATGCGGAGGTCAAAGCCCTTGCAACCGGAAATCCGGCAGTAAAAGAGAAGATGGCATTGGATGTGGATGTGGCGAAATTAAAGCTTTTAAAAGCGAACCACATGAATAACCAATACCGCCTGGAAGATGATATTGCAAGGAATTTTCCACAACAGATTGCAAAACTGACGGAAATCATAGACAGCTACAAGGCAGACATCGCTCATTATTCTGAGCATAAAATCACAGATCCAGAGCAGTTTACTATGAAAATCGGAGGAAAGGTATTTACAGAGAAGAAGGAAGCAGGAGCCGCTCTTCTGGCAGTATGTAAAGATATTAAAGCAGTAGATGCTGCGATGGATATCGGAAACTATCAGGGATTCAATATGAGGATTCAGTTTGATAGCTGGAGTAAAGAATTTATTCTGTCTGTCAAGCATGAGGCTGTCTCGAAAGTTCATCTTGGAGCAGATGCACTTGGAAATATTACTCGTATCAACAATCTCTTGGACAGTTATCCAGAGAAGCTTTCCGAAGCACAACAAAGACTGGAAACAGTGTATGAACAGTTGGCAAATGCGAAAGAAGAAGTAGGGAAACCATTTCCAAAAGATGCAGAATTAAATCAGATGTTGGAGAGATTGGCAGAATTAAATGCATTGCTGAATATGGATGAGCGAGAAGAAAATGCGAAAGAAGCAGAGGTGGTCGAAGCATCAGAAGTGAACAAAGACAGAACTGTACGTGGTTCGATTCATGAAAAATTACAGATATACAAAGAAAAGAATCAACGAGAAAGCGAGAATGGCAAGATCAGTAGAAATCATGATTTTGGCTTGGAGTAAGAAATTAAAGAAGTAATGGCATAATTGGTGGGACTATAAGTTCCGCCATTTTTTATGCCATAAATTAGAAATACGAGGAGGAATGGATATGGCAATGAACAGAACATTAGGAATGGAAGCACAGAAAATGCAGGGCTATGTTCAGGAGCAGATTGAACGGAGAGAACGAAGAGGCATTGTATTTTCAGACGAAATAAAGGAAGCCATTTTCGACTATGCTCTTTTAATTGGAAATGAAGATTCTGTGAGAAAACTGGTACGTGATCTGGCAGATGCAATCAGTGAATCGCAGGAAGAGAAAGTAGAAGATTTATTATACGATGCCAGACAGGAGATACAAGAACTTCCAGATCCAACAGTTGGAAAGTTGGAATTACTTGATTATGGGTATACAGCAAATAATATGGTTCCGCTTAGAAAAGAAGCTGCTCTGGAATATCACCGCACCGGATCAAAGATATATTGTCTTGGGAGCGATGGAAGTCAGGGAGAATATGCAAGCAGAGAAATGATTGAAGCACATGATGGCTTGTATGGTATGGAGAACCAGGAGTGGATGCGAAGAACGGTTTATGATAGAGATTTTGATTCAGAAGATATGGGAATGTTGCAGGAAGCAATGGCTGTGATTGATAGAGAGGAAGCATTGAAATTATACGATGCAGGAGCAGATATTTATCTGATCACTAGTTTTTCAACACCACAATTTGTGACAGAAAGAATGGAGATTGAGCGTGGACCAGAGCATTATCAGTTACCAATGACCGAACGTGAACATTTCCGAGATCTGGAATGGCAGATGAAGAAATATCCGCAGTTACAGTCACTAAAAGAAGCAGAGTTGCTGATTGGAACAAAGCCGGTATTTGGAATCTATCAGATTAGAGATGATTCTGCAGGGACAGCCTATGCATTTAGAAACATGAATTTTATTGAAAGTCATGACCTGCAGGTGCGAAAAGAAGATTATAAGCTGGTTTATGTGGGAGAGTTACAGGGGAATGTTTCATTAGAGGATATCTTTGAACGGTTTAACATTCATCGCCCGGAGGACTTTCGGGGACATTCATTGTCAGTGAGCGATATTGTAGTTTTGAACAACGGGGAAAAGGTGACGGCTCATTTTGTGGACAGCATTAGTTTTCAGGAATTGGATAACTTCCTTGATTTAGAAGAACATTCAATGGAAGAATTGGCATATCAGGTAGGCGAGCGATATTTTGCGATTCAGGTCACAGAGGAAGGGTATGACTATTCTTTCTATGATGAAGAATTCCGATTGATGGATGGTGGCGTCTATGAAAACGATGAAATTTCTATTGAAGAAGCAACAGATGAGATTCTGGAAGAGGAAGGTTGGACCGAAGAAAGAGTTCCAGGAGATTATGAACAGCTGATGGAAAAGGTTGAAGAAATGGATGAAATTGTGTTGGCAGAGATCCAGAATAGCCAGGGAGAATATAAGCCGTTGGCAAAGGTGGAGGAACTGGAAGAGGCAAATTATAACATGATTGATAACGTTCTCAACAATATGCCACCAAAGAAAGAACCGTATCTGGAATACTTTGCCGCAGAATGTGATGAGTTCCATGATATGGGAGCTTATGAAAAAAGTACCGATGTTAATCAGATTGCTGCGGTCTATGAAAAATATAGGGAGAATCCTGAAAACGCCTATCGAGTATGCAGTATGGGGATTATCTATCGTGATCCGGAAGACAGTTACTACGATGATGCTGAATTTGCAATCGTAAAAGGAAATACAGTACTTGGAAATCTGATGGACGATGTTCGATTTTATGGAGAACTTGCACTGGTACGGGAAGGGATTAAGAAAATCCATGAAGCATTGCCGGACTATAAGTATGTACCGATGAGGGATGTTCGAGAAGCAATGTATCCGGAGAAGATGGCCACAGAACAGTTGGCAGAGGCACTGGATGAGATTGCAGAAGCTTTTGATCCGTATGAGTATCGAGATAATGTGGAGCCGGGAGAGAATACGGTACAGGAAGTAATGCTGGATTTGCGAAGCGGGAATATTCATTCCTATATTTCATATCTGAAGGATATTGTAGACGAAGAATGTGACCAGTCTGTGCGTGCAGGTGTATTGATTGAAAGACTGAAAGCCTATGAGCCAGAACTTCCAAAGAATATGGAACCGATGGTGTATGTAAACTTCTGTGAAGAGAGTGATCTCATGAAAACAAGATGTCAGAAGTTGTCCGAACTGGATGCAAAAACAGCAGAAATGGATAAAGAATGGTATACAAAACGTGATCCAAAGACAGAGGAACCTGCAAAAATCGCAAAGATATATGTGACTGTATATTATGCGGAAAAAGGTGAACAGATGCTGCATCATTTCAAGAAGTCAATGGATATTGGAAATGGACATGGCGGTATTGTGAGTCAGTTGAAGTATGATAATGAAATGAAGCTTACAGATGAGTATTGGATTAATTACCAGAAAGGAAAAGGAAGCGAAGAGTTTCAGAAATATATGGAAGATCTGACGGATATGCAGAATCATGTGCTTCCATATCTGCAGAGCTTTTGCAACCTGGAAGAAAAAGGTGTGAAGGAGAGACGAGAACAGCAGATAGCGGAAAGAAATAAAGGAAGAGCAGATGAGCGAGTAACAAGTACCGAAGCGAATGCAGTGGTTAAGGA
>ERZ1673738.1514-NODE-1514-length-34490-cov-13.165558_pt1 | contig 34490 bp, 26 predicted proteins | sample MGYA00580198_ERZ1673738 | MGnify/ENA primary metagenome ERZ1673738 (study PRJEB41218, sample SAMN15661784) | gut metagenome | host: Homo sapiens | place: Canada: London | collected 2015-08-20/2019-03-30 | study: EMG produced TPA metagenomics assembly of...
AAAGACAGGTATGGCGCTTCATCATTCAGACCGCCATCTCGATCCTCACGGCCATCGCCACGGCCCTCGGTGTGACGAGCTGCATGGCGGCTGCGTAGCCACGGCAAAACGACGGCAAACATGCGGCAGCAGCTCACGGTCAGGCGCAGTAAGAATCGACTTTTTTATACCACCCGACTAATAATATAGCTTGATCTTTGCGGTATATGCAAAAAAAGTCATATATTTGCAGCGATAAATCTATTGGTAACAAATAAGCGATTTGAAAATGAGAAAAACCGCAATGAAAATTGTTCTCGCCCTGTTGGTAGGCGCGGTGACCTTGAGTTCATGTATCGGCTCTTTCGGACTGACCAACAAACTGTTGGACTGGAACAAGGGCTTGAGTAACAAGTTTGTCAACGAGCTGGTCTTCATCTTGATCAGTCCCGCCTATGCCGTCTGCGGCTTGGCCGACCTCCTGGTGCTCAACACGGTGGAGTTTTGGACTGACAGCAAGGTCATTGCCCATGTGGGAGAGACGAAGGAAGTGATGGGTCAGGACGGCAGGATGTATGCCGTGAAGACGCTCAAGAACGGTTATGAGATAACGGACCCCAACGGCGAGAAGTCCTACTTGGTATATAACAAGAAGGAGAAGAGCTGGAACTACAAGGACAATGGCGCCCTGAAGGAGCTCTTCCGCTTCAACGACGACGGCACGATCCGCGCCACGCTGCCCGACGGCAAGAAGATGGACGTCACGCAGGACCAGGCCGGTCTCTACCAGCTTCGCGCAGCCGTACACGAGAGCGTCTATTTCGCAGCAAGATAGAACAGGGTGCTCTGACAAGAGACCGCATATTGGGCTGAAACAAGGCCGTACAGATCGCTCTCGCGCGAGAGAGCAAGAAAAGAAAGTGAACGCAAGACGCCCCCGGCTGGAGAACGACTTCCGGCTGGGGGCGTTGGTGTGTTGCGACGCGGATGGCGGGGCCGGCGCGGTGGTCGGCCCGGGACCAGTCCTATTTGTAGAGGTAGCGCTTGATGCTCTTCTTTGGTGTCTTCTCAAACTCCTCCTCCAGGATCTCAAATTCGGCCACCTTGCTGTAGGCGGGCACCACCTGGTTGAGCTGCTGGCGGTTTTGCTCCATCACGCCCTTGAGGTCTTCGTTGTTGAGGCCCAGGAGTTTCGCCTCGTCGTAGTCGGGATGGACGAGGCCCACGAGCTTGTCGCCGCGCTGCACGACGATGCTCTCGCCGACGAGGGGCAGCGAGTTGAGCTTGTCCTCGATCTCCTCGGGATAGATGTTCTGGCCGTTGGATCCGAGGAGCATGTTCTTGGATCGGCCGTTGATATAGACATTGCCGTCGGCGTCCATCGTGCCGAGGTCGCCCGTGTGGAACCATCCCTCGGCGTCGATCGCCGCCTGGGTGGCCTCGGGATTCTTGTAGTAGCCCAGCAGGACGTTGGGACCCTTGGTGAGGATCTCGCCCGGCACGTTGGCAGGGTCGCTGCTGTCGATGCGCACCTCCTGGTGGTAGGCGGCCTGCCCGCACGATCCCTGAGCGAAGGTCTGCCAGTCGCGGTAGCAGATGATGGGGCCACACTCCGTGGCGCCGTAGCCCACGGTGTAGGGGAAGCCAATCTTGCGCAGGAAGGCCTCCACCTCGCCGTTGAGCGCAGCACCGCCGATGATGACCTCGTAGAGGTTGCCGCCGAAGGCCTTGCTGACCTGGGCGAGGATGGCGGCGCGCACCTTCTTGCTGATGACGGGCATGGCCATGAGCAGTCGCATCTTGTTGGTCTGCAACTTGGGGAACACCTTCTTGCGGATGATCTTCTCAATGACCAGCGGCACGGCGATCATGATGCGCGGCTTGACGTCGGCCAGCGCCTGGGCGATGACGGCGGGAGAGGGCACGCGGTTGAGATAGTAGATGTGCATGCCCTTGAGAAACTCGAAGATAAACTCAAACGCCATGCCGTACATGTGGGCCATGGGCAGGATGCTGATGACGTTGTCGCCGCGCTTGAGCGTCTTGCCCAGCACGTGGAAGGCGAAGTCGGCGTTGCTCCACAGCGACCGGTAGGGCAGCATCACGCCCTTGGAGCGCCCGGTGGTGCCGCTGGTGTAGTTGATGAGGGCCAGCTCGTCGGGGCTCTGCTCGCGGTAGTAGTGGACGTGCTGCTGGCGGAAGTATTTCGGATACTTCTTGCCAAACATCTCGTTGAGGTGTTCGCGGGCGTAGGTGAGCTGTTCGGTGCGGCTGACCACGAGCGAATAGTCGGGGATGTAGATGATGCCCTCCAGTCCAGGCATCTTCGTGGCGTCGATCTGCGTGGCCGCCACGTCGCCGATGAAGAGGAGCTTGGCGTCGCTGTGGTTGACGATGTTGTGGACCTGGTCGGGCGTGAACTCGTGGAGGATGGGCACGGCCACCGCGCCATAGGTGAGGATGGCGAGGAAGGCGGCAGCCCAGGCCGCGGAGTTGCGTCCGCAGAGGGCTATCTTGTCGCCCCGCTGCACGCCCGAGGCCTCAAACATGATGTGCAGTTTCTCTATCTTGCGCGCCACATCGTGATACTGCAGCGTCTTGCCTTTGTAGTCGGTAAGCGAGTCGAGATCCCAGTTGTCGATGATACTCTTCTCGATGAGGGCGTTAAAACTAGGAATTTGTTCCATCTGTCGCTACTTGTTATCGTTATGCAAAGCTATTCGTTATTGTAGGTGAGCGGGCGTGGGGCCATGGCTTGGCCCGTGCCGTCAGGCGTTCTGGTAGAGGTAGCGCTTGATGCTCTTCTTGGGCGTCTTCTCAAACTCTTGCTCGTGGATCTGTATGGCCGAGACCTTGCAGAAAGCGGGCAGGAGACTGTTGAGCTGCTTGCGGTTTTCCTCCATCACGTCGCCGAGGTCGCCGATGGAGAAGCCAAGCTGCTTGGCAGCGTCCATGTCGGGATGGACGAGGCCCACGAGCTTGTTGTCGCGCTGGATGATGACGCTCTCGCTGACCATCATCATCGAGTTGAGCTTGTTTTCGATCTCCTCGGGATAGATGTTCTGTCCGTTGGCGCTGAGAAGCATGTTCTTGATGCGTCCGCGGATGAAGACGTGGGCCTCAGCGTCGATGGTGGCGAGGTCGCCGGTGTGAAACCATCCGTCCTTGTCGAGCACGGCGTGGCTGGCCTCGGGATTCTTGTAGTAGCCCAGCATGACGTTCGTGCCGCGCGTGAGGATCTCGCCCGGCACGTTGGCTGGGTCGGGACTGGCGATGCGTATCTCCATGTTGTCCACCACCCGTCCGCAGGTGCCGCGCACGAAGTCGCGGTAGTCGCTGTAGGTGATGAGCGGGGCTGTCTCGGTCGTGCCGTAGCCCACGGCTAGGGGAAATCCGATATGGCGGAGGAAGTCCTCCACCTCGCGGTTGAGCCCCGCGCCGCCAAACATCATCTCGAAGAGCTGGCCGCCGAAGATATCCTTCACCTGCTGGAGGATGCGCGCCTTGATCTTCTTGTTGACCACCGGCATGTTGAGCAGCAGGTGGACGTAGCGCTGCTGGATGAGCGGGAACACCATCTTGCGGATGATCTTCTCGATGACCATCGGCACGACGATGACGATGGCGGGATGGATGTCGGCACAGGCGCTCTGGATGAGCGACGGGCTGGGCAGGCGCGTGAGGAAGAAAAGGTGGTTGCCTAAGCAGAAGTTGAGGAAAAACTCCACCATCATGCCGTACATGTGGGCCATGGGGAGCGTGCAGAGCACATTGGACCCCGGGGCCATATTGGCGCCCAGGCTGCGCATCGTAAAGTCGAGATTGCTCCACAGCGCACGATAGGGTAGCATCACGCCCTTGGAGAAGCCGGTCGTGCCGCTGGTGTAGTTGATGAGGGCCAGCTCCTCGGGGCTGTCCTGGTGGTAGCTGACGTGGCTGCGCTCGAAGGCCTTCGGATATTCTTCGCCGAAGAGCTTATTAAGATGTTCGCGCGCGAAGGTGAGCGTCTCTGAGCGCGACATCGTCAGCGAGAAGTCGGGGATATAGATGATGCCCTCCAGCGCCGGCATCTCTCCGGCGTCGATCGTCGGCGAGACAACGTCGCCCACGAAGAGCAGTCGCGACTCGGAATGGTTGACGATGTTATAGACCATGTCCGGCGTAAACTCATGCTGGATGGGGACGGCCACGGCACCATAGGTGATGGTGGCCAGGAAGGCGGCGGCCCAGGCCGAGGAGTTGCGCCCACAGAGCGCCACTTTATCGCCAGGCTGGAGACCACTGTGGCGGAAGAGGATGTGGAGCTTGGCTATCTTGCGCGCGACGTCGTGATACTGCAACGTCGCGCCTTTGTAGTCGGTGAGCGCATCCCGATCCCAGTTGTCTTTGATGCTATTTTCTATATATGAGTTGAAACTCTGTGTCGGCTTCATTGCACAATCTAAAAAATTTTGTGCAAAGGTATAGTTTTTTATGCACAGTACCAAAACTATTGTGCAATATTTATTGTTCAACTATGCAATTGGGTGCAATCAGGGGGAGTAGTTGGCGGAAAATCCCGAAAACTTGTTTTGTTTTTCGGGTTTTCCGCCTGCTCTTGTCTTTACCTTGTAATAAGTCTTGCCAAGCCCCTTTCCTAAATAATAAGCCTAGCCAAGACCGTTTCTTTCAAAAAAGCCTTTTTTCGAAAAACTGGCCAAGCCTATTCGGCCGGTCTCACGTAGTCGACGAAGGCGAAGGCGTGGGGATGGGCCTCGTCGGCCTCGTGGCGCTCCTCCGCCTCCTTGACCCATCCGTCGTAGGGCGGGAAGAAAGCGTCGGCCCGCGGCGGTGTGGCCGCTATCTCGGTCATGCAGAGGCGATGGGCCAGCGGCAGCGTCTGCTCATAGACGGTCTGTCCGCCGATGACGAAGACTTGCTCCTCGGGGGCGCAGTGGCGCAGGGCCTCCTCCAGTGAGGGGTAGGTGTCGCAGCCGTCTAAGTGGGCCACCGTGCGGCTGACCACGATGTTGCGGCGGTTGGGCAGCGCGCCCTTCGGCAGCGACTCAAAGGTGCGGCGCCCCATGAGGACGGTGTGGCCCGTGGTGAGCGACTTGAAGCGGCGCAGGTCTTCGCGGATGTGGTAAATCAGTTGGTTGTCGAGGCCGATGGCGCGGTTTTCGGCCACGGCAGCAATCAGAGTGATATGCATAGCTTGAAGAATGTTTTGGATGAATCAGACGGAGACCTCCGCGGCGATGTGGGGCCAGGGGTCGTAGTTCTCCAGTTCGAAGTCCTCGTAGCGGAAATCGAAGATGCTCTTGACGTCGGGGTTGATGCGCATCGTGGGCAGAGGCCGCGGGGTGCGCGAGAGCTGCAGTCGGGCTTGCTCCAGGTGGTTGAGGTAGAGGTGGGTGTCGCCCGTGGTGTGGACGAACTCGCCAGGCTGGAGCCCCGTGACCTGGGCCATCATCTGCAGCAGCAGGGCGTAGGAGGCGATGTTGAACGGCACGCCGAGGAAGGTGTCGGCAGACCGCTGGTAGAGCTGGAGCGAGAGGCGTCCGTCGGCGACATAAAACTGGAAGAGGCAGTGGCACGGCGGCAGCGCCATGTCCTCAACCTCAGCCGGATTCCACGCCGTGACGAGCATTCGGCGGGAGTTGGGATTGCGCTTGATCATCTCCTCCACCTGCGCTATCTGGTCTATCGTGCCCCCACGGTAGTCGGGCCACGACCGCCACTGGTGGCCATAGACCGGACCGAGGTCGCCGTTCTCGTCGGCCCACTCGTTCCAGATGCGCACGCCGTGGGCCTGGAGCCAGCGCACGTTGGTGTCGCCACGCAGAAACCACAGCAGCTCGTAGATGATGGACTTCAGGTGGAGTTTTTTGGTCGTGAGTAGAGGGAAGCCGTCCTGGAGGTCGTAGCGCATTTGGTGGCCGAAGACGCTCAGCGTGCCCGTGCCCGTGCGGTCGCCCTTCTGGTGGCCCTCGGTGAGGATTCTGTTTAATAAGGATAAGTAGGGTTGCATATAGCTTGTTTGTTTCTTCTTCTTATGGATGGACGATGGGGGTGAGGCCGACGACGGGCCGCTCTTCGGGCCGGTGGGTGCTGCGGATGCGCCACTCCTGGGGGTAGAGGTTGTTGGCCCTGGTCCCGAGGTTCTTGGCAAAGCCGAGGGCGAACCCCTCGTGGCAGATCGTGACGAGGCCCTTCGGGGCCGCCGCAGGTAGCGCGATGGACTCGCGGCGCAGGTAGGCTATGGCCTCGTCGTAGCCCACGTCCACGCGGGGATAGGGATTGGCCTCGTCGAGGATCGTCAGCGCCTGGGAAACGTCGGGCAGGGTCTTCTTGCCCTTCACCTGGGGCGGCTTGATGCCGTCGCTCAGGACGCGCAGCAAGGGCGTCGTGCGTCCTTTGCCCCGGTCGCGTGTGGGCAGGTCGGCCGCGGTCTCGGGCTTGCGCAGCAGCGCCACGGCCAGTCCCTCGCCACGGGTCGTGCCGGGGATGAAGCGGCAGATCGGATGGGGTCCCGTCAGCGGGCCTGCCACCCGCCACGCCTCCTCCACGGGGATGGCGACCGGCTCGGCCCCCAGTTCCTCTACGGCAAAGGCGATGTTGTCCTCGTTCTCGTGGGCGTTGAAGGTGCAGGTGGAGTAGATCAGCAGTCCGCCGGGCAGCAGGCAGGGCCAAATGTCGGCAAGGATGGACCGCTGCAGCGCGGCACACTTCTCCACGTTGGCCGGGCTCCACTCGCCGATGCTCTCGGGGTCCTTGCGAAACATGCCCTCGCCGGAGCAAGGCATGTCGGCGAGGATGAGGCCGAAGCGGAGGCCGGCGCGCTGGTAGTCGATGGCGTAGTTGTTGGTCACGACGACTTCGGGGTGGCCAAACTTCACGACGTTCTCGGCCAGGATCTGCGCCCGCTTCGGATGGGGCTCGTTGCTGTAGAGACGGCTCCCCTCGGGCAGGGCGGCACGCAGACACGTCGTCTTGCCGCCCGGGGCCGCACAGAGGTCGAGGGCCGTGACGGGCGCGTGGACAAACTGGCGGACGACGTGGTCGATGAACATCGACGAGGCCTCCTGCACATAGTAGGCTCCAGCGTGGAGCAGGGGGTCGAAGGTGAAGGCTGGGCGGCTGTCGAGATAGTAGCCGCCACGACACCAGGCCACGCGGTCTGCCCCGGTCTCGGGCGTGGCCTCGGCCTTGAAGGGATTGACCCGTATGGACACGGGAGCGGGCTCGTCGAGCGCGCCAAGGAAGCGGGCAAACCGCTCCTCGCCCATCAGGGCGCGCGTGTAGGTGGTAAACTCCTCGGGAAGTGTCATGCGTCGTTATTCTATGAGTATGAGGTCGTCGTCGTCACCCGTCTCGTCGCGCTTCGGCGTCGGCATGGTCTTGAGGTTGCCCTTTTCGTCAAACATGCCGTAGGTGGTGCGCAGGACGATAAACTCGGTGCGGCGGTTGATCTGGTTGCAGATCTCCTGCTTGTCCTTGTCGAGTTTCTTGATAAACTCCTCGGTGAGCACGTCGCCCTCCTTGAGCCACGGGTAGCGCTCCAGCATCTTCTTGCGGACGGTCTTTGGCTTCTCCTTGCCATAGCCCACGGGAGTGAGGCGGTCGCGGGCGATGCCATGCTCGGTCAGATACGCCACTACCGACTCGGCGCGGCGCTGCGAGAGGCGCTTGTTGTACTCGGCGCGACCCTTGTAGTCGGTGTGAGCGGAGAGCTCGATGGTGACGTTGGGATTCTCGTTGAGCAACTTCACGAGGTCATCGAGCGCCGTCTTCGACTCGGGGCGCAGCGTGGCCTTGTCGAAGTCGTAGAAGATGTTGTCTATGAGTACCGGCACGCGGATGGAGGGCAGCGGAAACTGCAGGGTGTGTTCCTCCGACTGATCGACGGAATCGACGTGGAGCTCCACGCGGTGGTTGAGATAGCCCTTGCAGGTGGCGAGCATGATGTAGTTGACGCCCGGATCGACGACCTGCTCAAAGGAGCCGTCGCCCTTGACGGAGAGTTTCAGGTTGGTGCCGTCGTCGCCGACCATGAACACCTCGGCGGCGGGCAGCTCGTAGCCGTCCATCTCATAGACCCATCCCTTGACGGTCTGGACCACCTCGGGCAACTCGAAACTATAGATATGGTCCCATCCGCGGCCGTCGCCACGGTTGGAGGAGAAGAAGCCCCTGTTGTGCGGGCCCTCGAAGGTCATGCCGAAGTCGTCGCCCTGGGAGTTGAGCGGATAGCCGGGATGCTCCAGGTGGTAGCGGCGGTCCTTGCCCACCTTGGCGATGAAGATGTCGAGGCCTCCCAGTCCGGGGTGGCCGTTGGAGGAGAAATAGAGGTCGCCGTTGGGGCGGAAGGTGGGAAACATCTCGTCGCCAGGGGTGTTGATGGGCTCGCCGAGATTCTGCACGCCGCCGAGGCCGCCTCCCGTGATGCGCACGCGCCAGATGTCGAGGCCGCCCTTGCCTCCGGGCATGTCGCTGACGAAGTAGAGCCAGTTGCCGTCGGGCGAGATGGCGGGATGGGCAAAGCTGGAGAGCGTGTCGCGGCTGATCTCCAGTTTCGTTGGCTTGCCCCAGGCTGCGTCGGAGCGCTTGCTGACGGCGATCTGGGCGTAGCGGGGATAGGAGGGGTCGGTGGGACACTGCGTGAGATACATCTCGCGTCCATCGACGCTGAAGGCGGGTGTGGCCTCGTCGAAGTCGGAGTTGAGGCCCGAGTCGATGGTGCGGGGGCGTTGCCACCGTCCCTTCTCGTCCTTCTCGCTGACGAAGATGTCGGCGTTCTTCGTGCCGGTGATGCCGCTCAGCTCGTCGCCCTGCGCCTCGTTGCGCGTGGAAGAGAAAAAGAGCTGGTCAAACTCGTCGCCGAAGAGCATCGGCGAGTAGTCGGCACGGCGGAAGTTGAAGATCTCCATCCGCTTCACCGTATATTTGGATCCGAGCTCCTTGATGCGCGGGGCGTCCTGGGCGGCCTTGAGGCCCTGCGTGGCCAGCGGGTGGTCGGGCATGGAGTCGAGGGCGGCGCGAAACTCCGTCTCGGCCTCGGCGTAGCGTCCCGACTTCATGAGGTTGCGAGCCAGCATCAGGTGGGTCTCGCCGTCATCCTGATGGTAGCGGATGACGTTGCGCAGGGCGGCGACGGCACGCTCGGAGGAGTTGATGCGGTCGTAGCAATGTGCCATCTTGGCCGACAACTGTCCGCGCTTGTCGCGATCCTTGGGCGGGGTGCGCTGGTATGCGGTCTTAAACTGGGCCGCCGCGTCATAGTACTCGCCCAACTGCAGAAATTTCTCGCCCTTGCGGATGTTTTTGTCCACACCGCAGGAGACGAGGCAGAGCGCGGCGAGCACCCATGCTGTAAGTGTCTTCTTCATCATGCTAATATAACGAAAACGGAGGCCGTTTATTGCCTCCGTGGTGGGTATCTCCATGACCGTGGCTATGTCGTCAGATCATATTCTTGATGGAGTAGTAGGTGCTCTTGAGCCACGAGTTGCCCTCGGCGATGAGGGTCGTCACCTCGGCCATCGTCCACAGGCCCACACAGACGGCCACGACGAAGAGCAGGCTGAAGGCGAAGAAGATCCATAGGTCGCCGTCCTCGTAGTCCTCCTGAAACTTGCGAATCTTCGCGCCGCTCCACAAGCAGAAGACGCTCAGGTGGCACCAGATCCACAGGAGCATACCGGCAAAGCCCTCGGCACGCTTCTTGAACTGGTGGACGCTGGCCTCCGGCAATTGTTCCTCGCCAGCAGGGGCGGGGGTGGGCGCGTCGGCAGGCTGGGGCGCGGGTGGTGTGACAAGGCGCGACGAGACCATGGGCAGGTGGCTATGGACCGTCACGGGGGAACTATCGGCTACGGGGATGACCGACCGCGCGCGGGTGCGAAACACCTTGGGCGGGTCGAACTGGCAAACCATGACCGACTGGCAGTATGGGCAGCGGTATTTCATGCGGCCATAGTTCTGCGTCTCGGCGATGAAGGTCTGGCCGCAATGGTTACATTTGACGGAGAATCTCATATCGCCGCAAAGGTACGAAAAATCTTAAATACCCGAAAAATTATAAGCGCAAAAATGCTGCTCGGCGACAGATTGTGGGCTGATAGGCACCTTGCGGGCCGTGGTGGACCAAGAAATATGCGAGGGGATGTGTGGAAAAAGAGTTTCCACGACATCCCCTCGCATATTTTTTTTACTATCCCTTAGTCCTTAGTCGATCCACTTCACGTAGCAGAAGTCCTGACGGTGGGGAAGCAGGTCGTTCTTCGGATACATTCTCACGGCACACTTGTAGGAGCCGGCCTCGTCGGCCTCGAATGTCACCTTGAACGTGAAGAGGTTGCCCTCCTGCTTCACCATCTCGAAGGGATGCACCTTGTGGATCTGCAGGTCGTCCTCGCTATGGCTGCTGAGCACCACCAGTTCGAGTCCGATGGCGTCGTTGAGTCCCTGCTCGTCGATGGTGTAGGAGAGAGTGACGGGTTTGCCCGTGGCAACGTCCTGGAGAGCCGTCTCGTCCTTATCAACCACATGGATGGCGTCCCAGCGAGCGGCGACGTTCTCCTTCCAGAGGGCGATCTCCTTGGCCTTGGCGTAGTTGTCGGCCACCAGCTCCTTGAAGCGGTCCGCCTCCTTGTTGTAGAACTTCTCGTAGTAGTCGTCCAGCTGCCGCTTCATCGTGTAGTGGGGGGCGATGGTGGCAATGGAGTTTTTCACGACCTTCACCCAGCCAGCGGAGTAGGCCTTGCGGCCGCGGTTGAAGTAGAGCGGGATGATGTCGTTCTCGAGCAGCGAGTAGATGGTGGCTGCGTCGAGCTGGTCCTGGTAGGCCTGGTTCTGATAGGTGCGCTCCTGCGGCAGGGCCCAGCCGGCACCCTCGCGGTAGCCTTCCACCCACCAGCCGTCGAGCACGGAGAGGTTGACCACACCGTTCATCTCGGCCTTCTCGCCCGAGGTGCCACTGGCCTCCAGCGGGCGCGTCGGCGTGTTCATCCAGATATCCACACCGCTGACGAGGCGGCGGGCCAGGCGCATGTCATAGTCCTCCAGGAAGATGATCTTGCCCAGGAACTGCGGCATACGGGAGATCTCGAAGATGCGCTTGATGAGGCCCTGGCCGGCACCGTCGGCGGGATGGGCCTTGCCCGAGAAGAAGAAGAGCACGGGACGGTCGGGATCGTTGACGATCTTCTCCAGACGGTCGAGGTCGGTGAAGAGCAGGTGGGCGCGCTTGTAGGTGGCGAAGCGGCGGCAGAAGCCGATCATCAGGGCGTTGGGCGTGATGCGCTGGATGATGGACATCACCTTGGCGGGGTCGCCCTGGTTGCGGAGCCACTGCTGTGTGAACTTGTCGCGGATATACTTCACGAGCTTCTTCTTCAGCGCCATGCGCGTCTCCCAGATCTCCTCGTCGGGCACGTCGTAGATGGCGTGCCAGATGCGCTCGTTGCTCTGGTCGTAGAGGAAGTTGTCGTCGAAGTAGGAGTCGTAGAGCTTGCGCCACTCCGTGGCCGTCCAGGTGGGGAAGTGGACGCCGTTGGTGACGTAGCCGACATGGTTCTCCTCGGGGTAGTAGCCCTTCCAGATCGGGGCAAACATCTTCTGGCTCACCCAGCCGTGGAGCTTCGACACGCCGTTGACTTCCTGGCAGGTGTTGCAGGCGAAGACGCTCATGCAGAACTTCTCGTTGTGGTCGTCGGCGTTGATGCGGCCCATGCCGATAAACTCATCCCAGCTGATGCCCAGCTTCTCGGGATAGCCACCCATGTACTTGCCGAAGAGGTCTGCCTCGAAGTAGTCGTGGCCGGCCGGCACGGGGGTGTGGACGGTATAGAGCGACGAGGCGCGCACCAGCTCCATGGCCTCGTTGAAGGAGAGGCCGTCCTGGATGTAGTCGCACAGGCGCTGGAGGTTGCACAGGGCGGCGTGGCCCTCGTTGCAGTGGTAGATGTCCTTCTTGATGCCGAGTTTCTTGAGCATGAGGGTGCCGCCGATGCCGAGCAGGATCTCCTGCTTCAGGCGGTTCTCGTTGTCGCCGCCGTAGAGGTTGTGGGTGATGGGGCGGTCATACTCGGAGTTCATCTCGTTGTCCGTGTCCAGCAGGTAGAGTTTGATGCGTCCCACGTTCACGTGCCAGACAAGGGCGTGGACCTGGTAGTTCTGGTAGGGGATATCGATCACCAGCTGGTTGCCGTTGGCGTCGAGCTCGCGCTCGATGGGCAGCGCGTTGAAGTACTGTGCGTCATATTTGGCTATCTGCTGACCGTCCATCGACAGCGACTGCGTGAAGTAGCCGAAGCGATAGAGCAGGCCGACACCACAGAGATCGACGTTGGAGTCGGAAGCCTCCTTGAGGTAGTCGCCGGCCAGCATGCCCAGGCCGCCGCTGTAGATCTTCAGCACCTGGTTGAGGCCAAACTCCATGCAGAAGTAGGCCACGGACGGGCGAGACTTGTTGACTTCCTCGTCCATGTACTCGCGAAACTGCTTATAGACGTTGTGGACCTTGCGCATCAGCTCCTTGTCCTTGACGATCGCTTCCTTGCGGTCGTAGTTGAGGCGCTCCAGGAGCAGAACGGGGTTGTGGCCCACCTCCTCGTAGAGTTTCTCGTCGAGGCTCTTGAAGAGGTTGCGGGCCTCATAGTTCCATGCCCACCAAAGGTTGTGTGCCAGTTCGTTGAGGCAGTCCAGCTCCTTCGGCAGTGACGACTTGACGTTCACTTCCTTCCACTGGGGCAAATTGGAATAATCCGATTTGATCTTCATAGCGTGTAGTGTTATCTATTGTTGTAATGTTGTTTCTATATATATAATGGATAGAGCGGAGTGTCGGGGCGCATCCTTGGCCCTTCTATTCCGCCCGCTTTTCGGCCTTGCGCAGCGCGAGGTCGTAGGCCTCCTCGTAGTAGGGGATAAACTCGCTCCACAGGGCCTTCTTTGAGAGTTTGTCGGCCTTGCTCCGGCAGGCGCGCACCTCCTTGGGCGTCATGGCGGCGAAGCGTGCCACGGTGGCCTTGATGTGGTCGGCTACCTCCGAGAAGTTGTAGTCGGTGCGGTGGACCACTTCCACGCCGTCCTCGATACTGGCACTGGCGCCCTTGACGCTGTTGGCCCACAGGCCAAAGCCGGCCAGGTCGGTCGTGATGCAGGGCACGTGGAAGGCCACGGCCTCCAGCGGGGTGTAGCCCCACGGCTCGTAGTAGGAGGGAAAGACGCAGAGGTCGTTGCCCAGTACGGTGTCGTAGTAGCTGAGATCGACGATGCCGTCGTCGCCCGTGAGGTAGCAGGGCATGAAGATGAGTTTCACGTTGTCCTCCTGGCGGTTGGCCATGTCGAGGTGGCGCATCATGCCGACCACCTGGTCGTGGTCCATGTCGCCCAGCCAGTGGGTGAGCATGGGACTCTCCAGCGGCGTGTCATAGCTCTTGCGCTGCTGCAGACGCTCCTGAAGGTCGGCCCGCGGCCCACTCACCCAGCCTGGCACGGCGATGAAGGCGACGATGGGACGCTGGAGGTCGGTGTCGTGTCTGAGGCGGTTCATCGCCTCGATGAAGACGTCGAGGCCCTTGTTGCGAAACTCGTAGCGTCCTGAGGTGGAGACGATCAGTGCCTCGTCGCCGATCTGTGTGCCCAGCAGGGCGTTGGCTATGGCCAGCAGCCGCTTGCGGGCCGTCTTGCGCTTGCGCGTGAACTGCGGTCCGACGGCCACGAAACTGTTGTCGAAACCATTGGGGAGCACTACATCGACGGGCTTGTCGAGCAGCTCGGCACACTCGCGGGCCGTGATCTCGCTCACGGTCGTGAAGCAGTCCACGTGGTGGGCTGCCTGCTTCTCGATCGAGTGTTTGCTCTCCATGTTGAGCTCCTGTGCCATCTGGTCGCCGTTGTAGGCCCACAGATAGTCGTAGAGCGGCTTGTTGTTGCCCGCAATGCTGCGTCCGATACAGGTGGCGTGGGTCGTGAAGATCGTGGCTACCTGGGGCACGAGCTTCTGGATCACCAGGGCGGCGGAGGCCGTCTGCCACTCGTTGGCGTGGAGCACGACACGCTGGTCGTCCAGGCGGTAGTGGCGGTAGAAACTCTCCACTACCTTGGCGGCGGCCCAGCCGAAGAGGACGGAGTCGTCGTAGTCGCCAAAGGCGTGGAGGCTGTCCACGCCAAACTGCTGCCAGAGGCGGCCGTAGAAGGCGTCTTTCTCGTCGAAAAGCGGGCGCCAATCGACCAGGATGGCTACGGGACGGCTCGGGATCGTCCAGCGTCCTACGCGCACGTGCAGACCCTCGCAGCGGGCCACGTCCTCCCATTCGGGGAAGAGGCTTTCCTCCTCGAAGTAGGGGCACGGGCGGTCCTGCCAGCAGTCTGGCCCGATGAAAATCAACTGGTCGTGGATCCGGTCTTGGAGCGTCCTCGCCCGGGTGGAAAGCACGGTGTAGATGCCGCCCACCTTATTGCAGACCTCCCAACTGGTCTCAAAGATATAGTTGGGGAATAATCTCTCTTGTTCCATGAAAACAATCTAAAAATGAAGCCTCGCCAAGCCCTTTCTCCATCGTCCCGACAAGGGGGCGAGGCTATGGATGGACCGCGAAGTTGCTGCAAAGGTACGATAAACTCGCCAATGAGCCAACTATTTGCGCATCTTTTTTGCCTTTGTCATGGCTTTGTTGCACAGTTTTTGCACACGCTATGCAAAGTAAGGCTTTCGGCCCAGGTCGCCGTCTTGCCCTGGCGGGATCGGGAGCAAATCAAAACGAATCACCTAAAACGGACAACCCAAACAACTCCTACAAGGACGAAGCGCCAGGAGAATCCCTTGTGGGTGAAACTCGCTTTTAGACGCAGTTCGTTTTTGTACGCGTTGTTTGGGTCGTATACGTTGTTGAGTCGTAAAACGTTGTTGAACCGTATGCGTTATTTGGCCGTATGCTTTGTTGGTACCGTATGATCGCAGGTCCACGGTCGCTCTTCTGTCATCGGCAAGCCACCCTGGCGGTGTCCGGCGTTTTGGCGCTCCCCCTAAGCCTTTATCTTCTTATGCCTTGATCTTTGGATAGCGGCGGAAGAAGCCATCCAGACGCAGGCGGACGACGCCGAAGAGCGCTTCGGAGAAGATACCTCCGCTCATCTTGCTCGTGCCCTCGCGGCGGTTGGTGAAGACGACGGACACCTCCTTGAGTTTGAAGCCAATCTTGTAGGCAGTGTACTTCATCTCGATCTGGAAGGCGTAGCCCTTGAATCTCACCTCGTCGAGGGGAATGGTCTCCAGCACGCGCCGAGTGTAGCAGACGAATCCTGCCGTGGTGTCGTGGATGTTGACACCCGTCACCAGACGGACGTAGCATGAGGCGAAATAGCTCATCAGCACGCGTCCCATCGGCCAGTTGACGACGTTCACACCGCTGACGTAGCGGCTGCCCACGCTGAGGTCGTAGCCCTCGTCATGGCAGGCGGCATAGAGGCGTGGCAGGTCGTTTGGATCGTGGCTGAAGTCGGCGTCCATCTCGAAGATGTAGCCGTAGTCGCGTTCCAAAGCCCACTTGAATCCGGCGATATAGGCCGTGCCAAGTCCCAGTTTTCCGCTGCGCTCCACGATGAAGAGGCGGCCTTTGAACTCGTCCTCCATCAGGTGGTGGACAATGGCGGCCGTACCGTCGGGACTGCCATCGTCGATGACCAGGATGTGAAAGTATTTCTCCAGGCCGAAGATGGCTCGTATGATCTTCTCTATGTTCTCCTTCTCGTTGTACGTCGGGATGATGATGATGCTGTCGCTCTTCTCCATAATAGGTTGGATTGATATTGTTTGCAAAGATAATGCTTTTTACTTGAAAGGGCGCAAGGATGAGGATAAAAAAGTTTAACCCCCGCGGGTTTCTCCTTGTTCTTGCTGGTCGGAGTCCCACAAATCCCTTACTGATCGGGGTTCTCCACAAAACCCTGGTATTCCTTGACCAGTCCCGACATCACGCGCTTATACGCTTCGTCCATCGTGGTCTTGACATTCTCCGGTCCCTGCGTGGTGGGGTAGATGGGCTCGTGGATGGTAAGGCTCAGCCGGTGCCACGTCAGCCAGCGCCAGTCGCGCATGCGGGGCATCACGTCGAAGGCGCCATTGATCGTCAGCGGGCAGACCGGCAACTGGAGTTCGTCAGCCAGCATGAACGCACCTCTTCTGAACACGCCCATGTGGCCAGTGAAGGTTCGTGCTCCCTCGGGAAACACCACCAGCGACATGCCCTGCTGGAGCACCTCGCGTGCCTGGTCGTAGGTCTGGCGGATCTTGCTTGGGCCGCGCTTATCGACGTAGATGTGGTGGGCTGCCTCGCAAGCCTTGCCCACGAAGGGTATCTTGCGCAGTCCCTGCTTCATCATCCACTTGAAGTTGCGGCCCAGGAAGCCGTAGATGATGAAGATGTCAAACGATCCCTGGTGGTTGCTGACAAAAACGTAGCTCTGGTCCTTGCGCAGATGTTCCCGTCCTTCCACTTTGATGGGGAGCAGGCTGACCCAGATGATGAACCTTGCCCACCATTTGCCGGGGTAGTAGCCCCAGTAGTGTCCGTCGCCCAGCGTGCATCCGATCGTCGTCACCAGCGCACAGGCAATGGAACAGAAGATGAGGAAGGGCAGGACCACGAAGAGTTGATAAATCCTGTAAATGAGTTTCATGTTGTGTGTGTGTTTTAAAAAATATTGAGTTATTATCGATTCGGATGTTCTTGTCAGTTGTCCTTGGCGACCGGGTCTGCCGGACGGTGCTTCGTCCTGAGCGTGATGACGGTGATCTCGTTGGGCATGTTCAGCCGGAACGGCACCAGCCCTCCCAGTCCGGTGTTGACGTAGAGGTAGCGTCCCTGATGCTCGTAGAGTCCCTTGTCGGGACGGCCTCGCCATTGGGTCGGCCGGTGTCCGAAGAACTGCATTTGTCCGCCGTGGGTGTGTCCGCTCAGCGTCAGTTGGGCCGTGGTATTGGGCAGTATATCTCGTCGCCAGGCCGAGGGGTCGTGTTGCAGCATCACCACAAATGCCCCTGGCCGCACGCCCTCAAGGGACTTCCTCGTGTCGGCAAGGTTGGGGAAGGGTGGTTCGCCGTCATTCTCCGTGCCTGCCACGACGAGGGAGTCGCCACCACGTCTGATGACGAGATGGTCATTGCGCAGCAACCGCCATCCCAGGGCGTTTTGTTCTGTCTCTACGAGCAGGCGCAACAGGCGGTCCTGAGCCTCGTGAGTGTCTTTGGCGTAGCTCGCATAGTCGTGGTTGCCGAGTACGGAGACCATGCCCTGGGTCGTACTGCGCAGCAGGTCGGTGTGGGGAAAGATCTCCTGGGGACGGATGTTCTGCACGTCACCCGTGAAGACCATCAGGTCGGCGTGCTGCCAGGCGATGGAGTCCATCTCCGCTTGGAGAATCTTCTGTCGCCAGCCGTAGAAGGTGCCGAGGTGGAGGTCGGAGATATGGAGGATCTTGTAGCCGTCGAAGGCTGCGGGGAGGTCGTCAAACTGCAGCGTGAGGTGGTTTACCTTCACCTGTCTCACGCCGACGGTCAGACCATAGATATAGGCCAGAACGCCGCCACAGCCCAGCAGGATGCCGATGTAGTGGCCCAGGTTGATGCGCGGCCAGCCCGTCAGCCGCATCAGACACGACCCGAGGAAGGAGCACATGGCAAAGATGGCCTTCGGACCGACGAAGAAGCCCAGCAGGAGCAAATAGGTGTTGAGCCAGGCAAGGTCGGAGGGAGCAAAACTCGGGAGCGACGCGAGGGTGATGGTATAGGTCGAGAGTGCGATGCAAGGCACCCACCACAATAGTCGCAGCCACCACGGCAGACTATATCGGCGGCGGAAATAGTGGACGTCGATATAGAGGTCGGAGAGGACGATGACCAACAGGAGAGGGATGACGATTCTTGCTATCACGGGCTCTGAGTGCTTCTATCTTGAATGGTCAGATGTTATCTTGATCTGTCAAACGCTATTTTGTACGGTCAAACTCCAGTTCCTCGCCGCGGTAGCCCTCGTCGAAGGTGCCGCGGTCATAGACGAGGTGGCCGTTGCAGAGGGTCTGCTCCACGCGCCAGCGGAAGGTCTTTCCCTCCAGGGGGCTCCATCCACACGGACTTTGTATTTCTGCCTTCGTCAGCGTCCACGGACTGTCAGGGCGCACGATGGCGATGTCGGCATGGTAGCCTGGGCGCAGAAAACCGCGCTCCCTGACGTGGAAGTATTGGGCCGGATGGTGGGCCATGAGCGCCACCAGTTGCTCGATTGTAATCCGTCCCGCATCGACCAGTCCCAGCATGGCAACGAGGCTAAACTGCACCATGGGCATTCCCGAAGCGGCCCGTGCGCAGCCTCCCTCTTTTTGCGAGGGTAGGTGAGGGGCGTGGTCTGTGGCGATGGTGAGGATGCGTCCGTCGGTCAGTCCTTCGATCAAGGTCTCTTGGTCGTGGGCAGTCTTGACGGCAGGGTTGCATTTGATGCGGGTGCCCAGTCGCTGGTAGTCCTTGTCCGTGAAGAGCAAGTGTGCCATCACGGCCTCGGCGGTGATGTTGGCGTCGCCATGGGCGGCGATCATCTCCAGTTCGCGGGCGGTGGAGATATGGGCCACGTGGAGTCTTGCTCCTGCCTCGGTGGCCAACTGGAGGGCCAGGGCGGTGGACCGAACACAGGCCTCCTCGCTTCTGATCTCGGGATGGTGCTCCACGGTAGGATCCTCGCCATAGCGCTCCTTGGCCAATCGCATATTCTCGCTGATGAGTGTGGCGTCCTCGCAGTGGCTCACGACGGGAATGTCGAGCTTGGCAGCCAACTGGAATACCTCTTTCAGTGCCTCGCCACGGTCCACGAGCATGTTGCCCGTCGATGATCCCATGAAGAGTTTGATGGCGGGCGTATGTTGCCAGTCGGCCTGACGGAGCGTCTCGGCGTTGTTGTTGGTTGCGCCGAGGTAGAAGGCGTAGTTGACGGCGCTGTCTTTCCTTCCCCGCTGCCGTTTGTCCTCCCAGGCCGCTTCCGTCGTGGTGGTGGGCACGGTGTTGGGCATTTCCATATAGGAGGTCACGCCGCCGTAGGCTGCTGCACGGCTCTCGCTGCGTATCGTCGCCTTGTCCGTCATGCCCGGCTCGCGGAAGTGGACGTGCTCGTCGATGACCCCTGGCAGTACATAGCATCCTGCCGCGTCGATGACGTGGTCGTAGTGGTCCTCCGCCAGAGGGGCTTCCGTTCCGATGGAGGCGATGCGTCCGTCGTCGCCTATGGTGATGATGCCTTGTTTCGACACGCCCTCATTGACGAGGGTGCCGTTTTTGATCAGCGTGCTCATGATTCTCTGTGTCTATATATATAATAGGTATAGGGGAATGGAAGTCTAATAAGATATGGAGTCGCTCGCCATCTGGTTGGGCGTGATCGGAGCCACGTTGGCGTCGCCTTCGCTCATGGGCACGGCTGGCACGTCCTCCATCGTGCCGTTGTTGCGCTGCAAGGTCTCCTGGAAGTGCTGGTAGAACTGCTTCACGTCGGGGTCGTTCTTGAAGTTGTCGGGTGCCTTGGCCATGATAAACTCTATCCACGAGGGCAGACCGTCGAGGGCGGTGGCGAAGAGGTAGTCGTTGAGCCAGACGGGGTAGGCGTCGGGCGTGGTGTCATACTGGATGCGGGTGAAGAATCCCCACGGACCCAGGATGTTGTCGAAGTTGTCCGTCACGAATTTCGTGAAGAGTTTGTCGCCCTGCTCAAAGACTTTGATGGCTTTTTTGGCCAGCCGGATGTTGACCGCCGCCTCGTCCTGTCCGTTCATGATGGCCGCGCTCTGCTCGTGGTCGATGTCGGCATACTGGTTGCGGATCTGCACGAAGCGGTTCCAAAACTTGTTGAGTTTGTCGTTGAGCGGTGTGCCGCTGACCTTCTGCTGTGTGTTGTCGAGCTTGATGCTGATGTTGCCCTGCTCGATGACGACGGGCTGCGAGAGGTCCTTGTCGTCCATGAAGATGCGGGCGACGTGGGCGCTATCTACTTTGCCGCTGAAGGAGAACTGACCGTGTACGACGTCGCAGGAGTCGAGGTTGGTCAGGTTGCCGTCCTTCGTCACCTTCAGATAGAGCTTCTGGCCGTCAAGGTCCGACACGTTGGAGGAACCCTGTATGTCGTAGGTGCCGGCACAGGAGGTGAGCGACAGGAGTGCGGTAATAGTATAGACGATCTTGTTCATAATATGTTTGACCATTTGGCCGAGGCGGTCTCGGCGACAGATCCTTTTAGATTTCGTTATTGATGGTTCTCTTGCTCTTCTTTACGCAGCTCGTGGCCGATGCGGTGGGTGGTGTACATCTCCAGCAGGGCGCCTATCAGCAGCGCCACCACCCAGTTGTTGTGGAAGATATTGACATAGTTGGCATAGCCCGAGATGGACTGGGCAAACCAGGGCTTGAGGAGGTGGTAGCAGTCCTCGACCATGAATACGCCGGCGCAGACGAAGCAGGCCAGGGCGAAAAACTGGATGCGGCGCAGACGGCGCAGCGTGATGCTGGTGCCCTCATAGCGCTGGCGCGCTTGCATGGCGGCGAAGAGCAGACTTCCCGCCAGCACCAGGAAGCAGACAAGGCCCTGGAGGATGAAGAACACATAGCAGCCGGCACCCGCCACCATCAGCACGCCGCCGGCGAGGAAGAGGAAGGTCTCTGCCTTACTTAATTGTTTCATAGAAAGCTGGGTTGTTGTCCGAATTATCATCGTCGCTCAGCACGAAGACGTCCTCGTCGTCAGTCTTCATGAAATAGCGCTCGCAACCCACGCGGGCCATGGCCGAGGAATCGGCCCGGAGCTCGTGCAGCCGCTGGTTGTTGGTCTGATAGACCTTCTCATACTTGGCGATCTCGTCCTGTAGGTCAGAGATCCTGTAGTCGTACTCGAAGCGCTTCATGAAGCAGTCGTCTCCCAAGAAGCCGACATAGAGCACGCCCATCACCACCACGATGTGGTATTTGAAGCGGCTGAGGATTCTGACGATATGTCCGGTAATCTTAATCACGTTCGATTTTTGTTTCTGCAAAAGTAAGTATTTAAAAGCATACAAAGGGCAAACGCTCTTGCATTTTTTATCTATTTAACCATAAAATGTGGATGGACGCGAGGATTGTTACCAACTTTTTGCTACCTTTGCAATGTGATAAAGCCTGCGGGCGCCTTGGGGCGCTTGGTTGCGGCGGGGATGGGGGCTGCCCGTCTTGCGTCGCCGACATCAGGCCAAAACCTAACTCAGCCAATGAACGAATATATAGTTTCTGCGCGCAAATACCGTCCGATGAAGTTTTCCGACGTCGTCGGCCAGGACGCGCTGACCACCACTCTCCGCAATACGGTCAAGTCGGGCAAACTGGCCCACGCCTACCTCTTCTGCGGTCCGCGTGGTGTGGGAAAGACCACTTGTGCGCGCATCTTCGCCAAGGCCATCAACTGCGAGCACCCCACCGACAACGGCGAGGCCTGTGGCGCCTGCGAGAGTTGCAAGGCTTTTGAGGAGGGCCGCTCCTTCAACATCTTCGAGCTCGATGCCGCGTCCAACAATGGTGTCGATCAGATCAAGCAGCTCATGGAGCAGACCCGCATCCCTCCGCAGGTGGGCCGCTACAAGGTCTTTATCATCGACGAGGTCCACATGCTCTCGCAGCAGGCCTTCAATGCCTTCCTCAAGACGTTGGAGGAACCGCCCGCCCATGTCATCTTCATCCTCGCCACGACCGAGAAGCACAAGATCCTGCCCACCATCCTCTCGCGCTGCCAGATCTACGACTTCGAGCGAATGTCCGTGGCCCATATCATCCAGCAACTGAAGATGGTGGCCGACCGCGAAAAAATCTCCTATGAGGAGGAGGCCCTGGGCGTGATAGCGGAAAAGGCCGACGGCGGTATGCGCGACGCGCTCTCCATCTTCGACCAGGTGGCGAGTTTCTCGCAGGGCAATGTCACCTTCGAGAAGACCATCGAAGACCTCAACGTCCTCGATGCCGACAACTACTTCAAGACCGTCTTCCTGGCCCTGGATAACAAGGTGGCCGACATCATGCTGCTCCTCAACGGGGTGCTGGCGAAGGGCTTCGATGGGGGCAACTTCATCGTCGGACTGGCCAGCCACATCCGCAACGTGCTCATGGCCAAGGATCCGCAGACCTTGCCGCTCCTGGAGGTCAGCGACCGCCAGCGCGAGCAGTATCAGGAGCAGGCGCAGAAGTGTCCGGCCCGCTTCCTCTACCAAGCGCTGCGCATTGCCAACCGTTGCGACGTGCAGTATCGCCAGTCGTCCAACAAACGGCTGCTCGTGGAACTGACGCTCATCGAGATCGCGCAGATCACCCAGCCCGAGGACGATACGGCGGGTGCGGGGCGTAGCCCTAAGCAGTTGAAAACCCTGTTTCAGAAACTACTCCGACAGGTGCAGCCAGAAAGGGGCGCGCAGGTGGCCCCGGTTGCACAGAGAAAACGGCAACACGCCCAGCAGACCGTGCAGCCGACTACGGATCAGTCGCAGTCTGCTGACCAAAAGGCTGACCAAAGGACGGAAGCCAAGCCAACTCAGCAGTCTTCCGAGACAGTTAGGACGGCTCCTCACGCAGGGGCGCTGAAGTCGGCCAAGCTCAATCTCGGGCGCAGCATGGGAATGTCCTTTGGCGATATCCTGACCCACAAGGATAAACCCACGGCGGAGCAGACGGTGGAGGTGGAGAATGCCGAGGAGCGCAACGCCTTCACGGAGGAGGATCTCCTCGTCCAGTGGCGCGCGATGTGCACCCGTATGCCAGAGAACATGCGGGCTATGTCCACGCGAATGAGAAACCTCAGTCCTGTCATCACCGACTATCCCAACGTGGAGATCGTGGCGGAGAATCAGATCCTCTACGACCAGATGCTGACCATCAAGAGCCGCATCCGTGCCACGCTGGCCAAATGCCTGAAGAACGGCAGTCTGCAGGTCTCCATCCGTCTGGCCAAGCAGGATGAGATCAAGCCGCTGCTCTCGCCCAAGGAGACGCTTGACCAACTGGTCAAGGAGAATACTGCTGTGGGGCGGTTGGTGCAATCCCTCAGCCTCGATCTGGCCTGACGTGCTATTGCTCCCACCTTTGTCCCTGGAGGCAAAGATACGGCGTTTTTTCGCCGGATTATTTTGCGGTTTAGAAAAAATGCCGTATCTTTGCACCCGATTTTTATCAATTGGCTCCGTAGCTTAGCTGAATAGAGCGTCAGATTCCGGTTCTGAAGGTCAAGGGTTTGAATCCCTTCGGAGTCACTTCTCACAGAAAGGGTAGTGTTGTCTTCTGACTTGATGCGAAGTAGTCTTGTTGCGTCAAGTTTTTATGTCCTCCTCGTCTTTTTCCGATAATTCTCAACGACCGATTTTAGGTCAAAACTGTACGACCAACTTGTGTCGAATCCGTATGATTAACCTGTGGGTAAAATCGCATTCCTCGTGGAGAAAATTTTGCAACCTCGGGAGGAAACAAAAGTTTTATCTGACAGCATTCGTTTCGTATGTCAAGCAGAAGGCATGCGAAACCGCATGTACGGTGGAGTGGGGGGCGCAAAATGCGAAGTAGGAGATAAATACCTATGATTAGTATTTACCTCCTACTCTACTTTTGGAAGCTATGAATGGCAAACTTTATTCGCCCATATCGCACGCTTTGCCGTTGATGTCGAAATCGAATCCAGTGTCTTGGTGGCATCTCTCCATCTGCTTACACACACTCATACCTGCACATTCGGGGTGCTTGAGAAGCCACTCTTTCAGAAAAGCCTCTTCTTTCTCTAAATCCCTGTCAAAGTTTGCTTCCCTGTCGTTCTCTATTCTGTTGAGATATTCTTGCATCTCTTCTGGATTACCGTAGGCTCTTGTCGGGATCATTATTCCGCCAAAATTTACGCTGTCGTCTTGTTTCTTGATAAGGCCATCGGGATTTAGTGTGACGTGAAATATTGCTTGGACAAATTCCTGGTCAAGCATGGTCATGCCAAACATCTCTGAAGACGTGATTGTAATATTCAGATCCCCCCCGTCTGTTTTCTCTATTGCGCCGTCACACAAATGGAACACCACAGAAGGTTGCTTGAAAAAGAGAATCTTATTTCTAACATAATTATCCTCACGACAGGTCATTAGGATATATTTGTCCTTATAGCACTCCACCTTCATAATTTCTTCTGTGTTGGCGTCATATATGCTCTTGAAAGTGACGCTGTCTACAACACGGACGTTAGCAGCTTTCGTCTCGGTATTCATGCTGTAAATAGTAAAAGGTTCGGTGCCTTGAGCATAAGCAAGGCAAAAGTCCTTTTGTTTGGCTTCTGCAATTTTGATAATCTGCACTTTTTCTCCTAGAGTATCCACACCAATAGTCTGTTGTTTCACATCGGCAAACACGATATAGTGCTCTTTGCCAGTAGGGTCGTCAGACTTGTTTAGAATGATTTTTCCTTCTTTCTTGTACTGCTCAACTTTCTCGTTCACTAATTCTTGATTACTCTTACTGAATGAGCTAAGTGCCAATATTTCTGTCTTATTCTGATTCCAAGCAAACACACTAAGTGCGATTATTGCTATCAATAACAAAAGCGTTGATGCTAATACAATAGGTCTTCTTGATTTTTTTTGCTTTGTTATAACTACTGTTTCTTCCTTACAATCCAGGCCATTTAATATATTTACAAAACTACTAACGCTTTGAGGTCGCTCGGAGCGTTTTAGCTTCATAGCAGCAGTTATCGCATTGCGAATATTTGGAGATATAGTATTCGGGATGTTAGGGGAGCCATTCTGTGAGATGCTAACAGCGTGTGGCGGTTTTTCACCAACAACCATCGTATATAAGGTTGCTCCTAGGGCATAAATATCAGACTGTGGCGAAAAGTTCTGCACGCCTCCATCAGAATATTGCTCAAGTGGAGAATAACCATGACTTACGCCAACAGGGGTTGATGTAGTGCCTTCATCTGTCAATAGATCATATTGTTTCGCAACACCAAAGTCAATGAGAACGACAGAATTATCAACTTGGCGAACCATAATATTGCTAGGTTTAATGTCAAGATGGTTGATATGCTTGCTATGTATGTAGTTAAGCGCTTCTGCTACTTCTTTGATATATTGTATTGCTACATCCTCTTGCAACTTACCTTGTTGTTTCAAAATGTCGCTAATCGAGCATCCATCAATATATTCCATTGCATAATACGCAGTGCCATTTTCTTCAAAAGTGTCATGTATGCGAATTATATTTCGATGATTAAGAGAAGATATTGTCTGAGCCTCTTTAATGAATTTGTTTTTGAAATTATCAACAAAATTACTATCAGAGGAGATGTAATATACTTGATTTGTGTCTTCTTCTCTACAGCACATATCTTTCATGAAAAATTCTTTGATGGCAACCTTTCTGTTTAGGTTGATTTGAGTTGCAAGATAGGTGATTCCAAACCCGCCTTGTCCCAAGACTTTTTCTATTTTGTATTTACCTCCTTGAAGAAGAGTTCCTTTTTTAAGTAGCATAATACTATACTTTAATTCCGCAGCACTATAGATTGTTATGTGCTTTAAGCGACTGGTCAATAATAAGTTGCCCAGGATCATTTCATCTCAGAGAATTCACCTGTCTTAGTGCTGCAAAACAAACAAGAGAATTCGTCAATAGATACGGCAAAGTTACAAATAAAATCAGAGAAACTCTCTTTTAGTGGAGTGTTTTTTTTGTTCATCCGGAAAATCGAGTGATAGGTTTTGTTCATAGTTGTTTCCCTTGCAGCAACCCTTGGTCAGCATGGGCCTCGAAGAGGCGATGTCCCCGCGAAGCTGTTCCATTACATGGCACTCTTTCTCGCCATGGCATAACTTGAGCAAGCTCAGTTCTGCTCATGGCTTACCGAAAGAGTTGTTACTTGTTGTAAAAGTTGTTCAAGTTGTCTTCTATGTGTCCACGTCGAATCACTCCATTTTCCGGAAGAACCTTAATTTCTTCTACCTTGCAGCGGAGAAACATCCGACCTACAAATTCTGCATTTTTATTTTTTGAACTTCTCAAATGCAGTTTTTCTATCGTTGAGGCCATCTGTCGAGATAAAAACACTATCTTTGTGGTGCAAAATGTGATACCAATATCAAAAATAGCACCATAACATGAGGTTTGAACCTAAGAAATACTTGAATGAACTCGTCGCAGGACGTGGAAACGGACTTGTGAAGATTATAATGGGTGTCAGGCGATGTGGAAAGTCTTTTCTTCTTTTGGGTCTGATTTCGATTGGCGGAATATTGAGCTCATGCCAAGTGAAGATAGACTGGAGAGAAAAGCCTTTGACAAGTGATTTGCAGTTCACACAGTTGGCGAGAAGCTGGGACGAGGGCATCCCATTGGGCAATGCGACTGTTGGAGCTTTGTTGTGGCAAAGGGATTCGGCTCTACGTTTTTCCCTGGACCGTACCGACCTTTGGGACCTTCGCCCTATGGATAGTATCTCCGGACTCAACAACCGTTTCTCGTGGGTATATAGTCAAGTGCAAAAGGGCGACTATCTACCGGTTCAGAAGAAATACGACTGGCCTTATGACCAGCTGCCTGCTCCTTCGAAAATACCAGGAGCTGCCCTTGAGTTTCCTTTGGAAAAATTGGGTGAACCTAACGACATACGTCTGTATCTGAACAATGCGTTGTGCGAGGCCCGTTGGGATAATGGCACCACACTGAAGACTTTTGTCCATGCCACTGAGCCTGTGGGCTGGTTTGTTTTTGAAAACCTCCCCGACACAATATGCCCCAGTTTGATAGCACCGAAATACAACAAGCCTGTAGCTGCAGGTGATAACGATCCGGTGACAGGCTTAGATTTGCGTCGTCTGGGCTATGAACAAGGAACGCTACGGACTGAGAAGCAGGAAATAACCTATCATCAGCCGGGGTGGGGTGGATTCTATTACGACGTGAATGTACGTTGGAAACAAAAAGGCAAAAAGTTGTATGGCGTTTGGAGTGTCTCTTCTTCATTGTCGTCCGACAAGGCTTCGGAAGCAACCCTCCAAGCCTTGGAGCGTGGAATGGCCTCGGACTACAGCGCCCACATGGACTATTGGCACAACTATTGGCAAGCCTCTTCCATTTCCATTCCCGATACGGTCTTGCAGAAGCAATACGACAACGAAATGTACAAGTTTGGTTCTGCTTCCCGTGAGAACTCTTCTCCAATCTCTCTCCAGGCAGTATGGACTGCCGACAATGGGAAACTTCCACCATGGAAGGGTGATTATCATCACGACTTGAATACGCAGTTGAGTTATTGGCCATCCTATATGGGAAACCATTTGCAGGAAGATATGGGCTATCTGAATACGCTTTGGAACCAACGTGAGGTCTATAGGAAATACACGAAGCAATACTTTGAATGTGAAGGTATTAACGTTCCGGGCGTTTGCACATTGACTGGCGAGCCGATGGGCGGCTGGATTCAGTATGCCATGTCTCCAACGGTGAGTGCTTGGCTGTCGCAGCATTTCTATCTGCATTGGAAATATTCGGCCGATAATGTATTTCTGAAAGAACGGGCTTATCCGTTTATGAAGGATGTGGCGACTTTCCTCGAACAGCTTTCCAGTGTTGACAACCAGGGGGTTCGTCGTTTGCCAATGAGTTCAAGTCCTGAAATATTCGACAATAGTATCAAGGCTTGGTTCAAGGACATGACCAACTACGACCTTTCCTTGATGAAGTTTGCCTTCAAGGCCGCTTCCGAAATGGCCACGGCTTTGAATTTGAATGACGAGGCGGTGCATTGGGAAAAAGTAGGAAAACAGTTGCCAGCCTTTGATTTGGACAAAGAGGGTTCACTCACTTTCGCCAAAGGTTTCCCCTATAACGAGTCGCATCGCCACTTCTCCCACGCCATGGCAATTCATCCGTTAGGGTTGCTTGACTACAGTCAGGGAGAGGAGTCCCAAAAGATTATCAATGCAACGCTCAAACGCATGCAGGAAGTGGGCCCGGACTGGTGGTGTGGTTATTCCTACAGTTGGTTTGGCAACATGAAAGCCCGTGCATTTGATGGCGAGGGTGCCGCTCAGGCCCTGAAGACCTTTGCTGAATGCTTCTGCTTGTCCAACACCTTCCATGCCAATGGCGACCAGACGAATAGTGGTAAGTCAAAGTTTACCTATCGCCCCTTCACGCTCGAAGGAAACTTCGCCTTCGCTTCCGGAATACAAGAGATGCTGATGCAGAGCCATACTGGTATCATTCGAATTTTCCCTGCTGTTCCAGCTTCATGGCAAGATATCTCTTTCCAGGATCTGCGTGCCATGGGCGCCTTCCTTGTGTCTGCCGAGCAAAAAGGTGGCAAGGTGCAGCAAATCAGCATTTATCCAGAGCAGGGCGGAACTTGCCGTATTGCTTTGCCTGCGTCTATGCAAAATGAAGAACCTACGGTGACAGGCAATGAGGGCGATGTAACCCGTGAGGGCGAAGTGCTGGTGATTCCGACTCAGAAAGGTGAAAGGATTATAATCAGTTGGCCATAACATAAAGTGTTTTCACTATATTAGAGGTAGTTATAGCGATGCTGCAATGCTTGTGGCATAAGAATTTCTCCGTGATGATAGAGCGGACCTACTCTCAGCAAGCTGCCTGTGGCTTACCTTGTGACATCGCACCAATCACAGAATATTTCTTCAATATGTTTTCGCGCTTCCTATGCTTGGATTTTATTACCTCCATGACTCATAGACTTTTGGACCAAAACGATGAATGAAGTCAGATATGAGTTCGATGCGAAGACTATTACAAGGCTTAAAAGCACTTTCCCCAATGCTAGTCACTCTTTCTGGAATATTGATACTTGTGATGAAAATACAATTGAAGAAAGCGCCTTTTCCAACAACCTTTACTCCTTCTCTAATTGAATATTTACCTTTTAATCCAATTGGAGCTTTAAGCAATCTCTTCCAATCCTTACTATATTTTACGCCAAACTCATCCTCTACAGCATTTTTAAGGTCCTCTTCGGTAACCTCTGTACTCCATACTTTCATTTCTTTCGGCTTCTGCAAACCAAACAATCGGAAGGAACACATAGACAAGTCTTTTTGGGCGCTGGCTAATAGGAACATCGACAGAAGGGTTCTTGCCTCCACGTCTGCCAATAAACTTTGCAGGGCAGTGAAGATCTTACTCTTGCTCAAATCGAGATAATCGGTGGCAGAGAAAAGAAGACGGTCGGATGCTCCGTAGCTCTGAAGCAGGGACGAATCAAGAGAGATGGCTTTGAGCGAGAGGGCAATGGAGGCCAAGGAAAAATCGTCGATGGTTTCGTCGAAGTCGTCCATGGTGCGAAGGGGATGCGAGAAGTCCTTGGTGCCGATAGTCGGCGACTTCTGACCTTTCATCGCTGGCACAAACATGCCGTCGTAATCAACGAGGGTGAGCGTCCCATCCGGACGCACCATGATATTGTCAGGCTTGATGTCGCCATGGGCAAATGACTGCGATCGAAGCCAAGCAGCCATCTTGCAGAAACGGTAACAGAGCATCGACATTTCATAGCTGTCAGTATAGTTTTCGGCAATGTACGTCTCCATTGTTTCGCCCTCAATCCAATCCATCAGCAGCACGGGGAACTCGTCGTCTTCACAATTGCTGTCAACAAACAGTTCCTTCTCCAGGTATTTCACGGAAGTAATATAAGATGAATCGACAAATTCCAACTCCTCTGCTATCTGGCGGTATGCCTCCGCGCGTCCTTCTTGTTCTTCGGTGAAGCACTTCAGGGCGTAGCACTTTCCTGTCTGCTCGTCCTTCATCTTGAACACGACGGCAAACGCACCGCTACTACGATACGGCTCGCCATGTTTGTCCAGCATGGGCACTAAATGGTTCAGCTTATCAAGATTGTCGTGAGCATCTTGAATGGCAGTGAGATATTCTGATATAAGCGGGTATTGCATAGGCTAATATTGTTCCTCGTTTCTGCAACACTATATGTTTGTTGTTTATAAGCGCCTAAGCAATTGTTTGCTGCTCGGGTGCTTTTGCCTTGCCAGATTTTTCACTAACCTTCGTGTCGCGACAACAGGCATAGCAGAACTCTGAACGGCATGGCAAAAATACAAATAAAAATCGAGAAACACACGCATTTAGAGGATTTTTCTGATAATCCTGCTGAAAACGTAGCAAAAAGTCTGTTCATCTTATCAAGCATATCGTTATTTGGAGATATGATGTCAAGAATGTACTTGATGATGCACATATCAAAGTACACTTTCAATGGATCTGTCGGCAAGGTAATCCAAGAACGTGACATTCTAATTGGCATGGTAGCACGAATAGAGAATACCCTATTCCATACACGTGCATGATGACAACATGAGTTTCTTGTTACAGTGATAATGGTAAGCCAAGATTCAAAAGGTGCAACTTGCAAGCCAAATGACTGTGCAATACGCTTCTTTATCTTCTTATTCTTGATGTTAGAATAAACATTGGTGATTACCCCAAATGGCAATATCTCGGTCGGCATCCATGAAGGTGGGTACTGATTGGTATATGTCTCTTTGAAATGGTTGATGAAATCATCTTTTGTATGGTTCAGTTCATCTTCTATAAGACGTATAGAGCGATTGAACTTGGACGGATTTGAGAAATTGTTGGCATCAGTCATCCAAAAAGAGTTACCTGTCATTTCAGTTCCAAAGTTGACGATAGCGCAACGCACAGCGATCTCTATCTTTTCAATTTCATTGAATAATAGTAGGCGTAGCTTCTTGTCAAATCCAGTCAACCCCGAGATATTGTATATTAACTTTGCAAAGTTAGTACAAATGACTGAAACCACAAAACAAAATGGCAGGATTTTGCATGTGGACAGTCTCTGTTTGACCTTATATTGTTTCTGAACAACATGTTATTTTGAAAATAGTTTCTGTAGTATCGGTAGTTGTTTCTCTGAACTTACTGAACTTGTTCACGAACTATCTGAATCCGTCTATAGTCTCATGTCTCATTTTTGTATCAGATCTATCTCTTGGCAAAGTTGGGGCTGTCGAGCTTTACGTCCATTATTGCCTCGTAGAGCAGTTGCTGTTCTTCCTTTGTGAATTTCTCGGGCAGCAGTTGGCTGATGGGTCGGAAATGAAGTCTCTCGCGCAGCGCCGAAAGAGCAAGATGCAGCATGCAGTCGTGGTCGAACGCCAGCTGCGGTATCTCGTCGATGCTGAACCACTGAGCCTTTGCAGCATCGTCGCCACCCTTTACTTCCTGAATATTGCACAGGGCGTAGTAGGCTATTGTGATTACTCGTTCGCGAGGATCGCGGTCAGGATCAGTGAAGGCATGAAACTGCTCCATGTATCCAGCCACCATTCCCGTTTCTTCCATCAGTTCACGCCTTGCACCTTGCTCGGCGCTTTCGTCCATATTCAGGAAGCCACCAGGAAACGCCCATAGTCCTTTATATGGTTCGTTTCCTCGTTCAATCAGCAGAACCTTAAGCTTTGCGCCGTCAAATCCGAAGATGACACAGTCGGTTGTCACAGCGGGGTGCGGATACTTATATGAATACATTTTTTCTTCCATATCTTATCTAGTGTAAGTTTCACTTCTCAAAGATATATATTATTTTTCACCACGCCAAATATTCTAACGATAGAAATTATCTATTGATGTATAGCTGATATCTTTTATGTATCTATAATAAAAGCATTATCTTTGTAGTCGAAATCAAAACGAATATTAAAATAACAAGGAGATAATAATATGGAAACAAGAAAAGAAATAGCAGCTGAGAAGAAGCGTTGTGGTTCGCATAATTGCACACAGGCTGTGCCCTGCACCTATCACGACTTCGCCGGCATGGAAGAAGAAACCATTAAGAATGCTGGCAATGCCTTTGCTGCAGGTATGGGTAATATGGAGGGAACTTGCGGAGCCATCGTAGGCGCAGGCATCATACTCGGTCTTGCCACTCAAGACAAGGCGAAGTCTGTCAAGGGCATGAGACAGATTATGGATAAATTCAAGCAGCGCAACGGTGCAACACAATGCAAATTGCTCAAAGGTGTGGGTACGGGAAAGGTGCTTCGCGAATGCCCTCTTTGCGTGGCTGACGCTTCTGAATTTCTGGAAGAGATTCTGGAAAAGGAAGGTAAATATGCCATCACAGATGATGAATGAAGGCGTCCGTAAATATGGGATAAGACTGTAAAGACAATGCGTGGCTAAAAAAATTACCTATTTTTTAGGCTTTGAATTTGGAAATTTTTCTTATGATTACTATTTTTGCACTCGGAATAAGAAACCGTATTTATGCGACACGATGTTGTGTTCATGCGGTTTTGAATATAGTTTTATAAAGTTAAAAGTATTATTGTATTATGATTATTGAAAAAGTTCATGCAAGAGAAATCTTGGATTCTCGTGGCAATCCTACAGTAGAGGTTGAGGTGTCATTAAAGTCTGGCGTTGTAGGCCGTGCATCAGTTCCGTCTGGAGCCTCAACAGGTGAGAACGAGGCTTTGGAGCTTCGTGATGGCGACAAGAGCCGCTATTGTGGCAAGGGGGTATTAAAGGCCGTAGAGAATGTGAATAACGTAATTGCACCGGCTTTGGTTGGATTCTCAGCCTTAGAGCAGCGTGCTATCGACCATAAGATGTTGGAGCTGGATGGCACCAAGACAAAATCAAGCTTGGGTGCGAATGCCATTCTTGGCGTATCGCTTGCAGTGGCTCATGCTGCTGCCGAGTATCTCCGCATCCCGTTGTATCGCTACATCGGTGGCTGCAACACTTACACACTTCCCGTTCCTATGATGAACATCATCAATGGTGGTGCTCACTCTGATGCGCCGATTGCTTTCCAGGAGTTCATGATTCGTCCGGTGGGGGCTCCTACAGAGAAGGAGGCCATCCGTATGGGTGCCGAAGTGTTCCATGCCTTGGCAAAGCTCCTGAAGAGCCGCGGACTTTCCACAGCTGTCGGCGACGAGGGTGGTTTCGCCCCTGCACTCAACGGCATAGAGGATGCGCTTGAGAGCATCTGTCAGGCAATCAAGGATGCCGGTTATGAGCCGGGAAAGGATGTGAAGATTGCAATGGACTGCGCTGCCAGCGAGTTTGCTGTTCAGGAGAATGGTGAGTGGTATTACGATTATCGCCAGCTGAAGGATGGCAAGAAGAAGGATCCTAACGGCAAGAAACTCACAGCTGAAGAGCAAATAAAGTTCTTGGAAGAACTGATCACCAAATATCCTATCGATTCCATCGAGGACGGTCTTGACGAGAACGATTGGGACAACTGGGTGAAGCTTACAGCTGCCATCGGTGACCGTTGCCAGCTGGTTGGCGACGACCTCTTTGTTACGAACGTGAAGTTCCTGGAGAAGGGCATCAAGATGGGAGCGGCTAACTCTATCCTTATCAAGGTGAACCAGATTGGTTCGCTCACCGAGACGTTGGATGCTATAGAGATGGCTCATCGTCATGGTTACACAACCGTTACTTCACATCGTTCCGGTGAAACCGAGGATACCACAATCGCTGACATCGCTGTGGCAACCAACTCTGGTCAGATCAAGACAGGTTCTATGAGCCGTACCGACCGTATGGCAAAGTACAATCAGCTTATCCGCATCGAAGAGCAGTTGGGCGATAATGCATCCTACGGCTATCAGAAACTGAGATAAGAAACGAGGAAACAGTCTTTTTTTTGAATAAATCACAATCGGATCAGATGGGCATTGACAGGTCGTGACGGCTTGTCAATGCCTTTGTTTTTTTATTTGCTCTTCGCTTAAGTCATTATTTGTCTTAACCGTCTGTATAACGGCAAGGTCAGCATGACGCAGACGACGGCTCCGGCAAACGCCAGCTGCATACCCCTATACATCAGGGAAGACTGTATCAAAGAGCGGATGCTCAACACCATTGTAGACTGCATGAAGGAATTTATGCAATCACAGATGATGAATGAAGGCATCCAAAAGTTATCCAATGATATTTTAGAGGGGTATGGTTGAAACGACTTCCCTTAAAGGATGTGATTGCCAATCATCCCCTTTTTTCTATAAGAATCAATAGAAATGTAGCCTATCATACTGTTTTATCACATTTTTATACTTCTTAAACGCAGTTTTTTCATTGGTTATGCTGTATTTCGAGATAAAAACGCTATCTTTACGGTGTAAAATATGATACCAATATCAAAAATAGTACTCTAATATGATATTTGAACGTAAGAAATACTTGGATGAACTTATCGCAGGACGTGGAAACGGTCTTGTGAAGATTATAACAGGTGTCAGACGATGTGGGAAGTCATTCCTGCTATTTGAATCTGGCATAACTGGTTGTTGGAACATGGGGCGACTGATAGTCACATCATCGAAATACAACTTGATGATTTCCGAAACAGACGGTTGAGGAAGCCTGATGCCTTGCTCGACTATATAGATTCAAAGGTTGTGGATGATGGCAAACCTTATTATAT
>ERZ1673738.1520-NODE-1520-length-34408-cov-21.753908_pt1 | contig 34408 bp, 24 predicted proteins | sample MGYA00580198_ERZ1673738 | MGnify/ENA primary metagenome ERZ1673738 (study PRJEB41218, sample SAMN15661784) | gut metagenome | host: Homo sapiens | place: Canada: London | collected 2015-08-20/2019-03-30 | study: EMG produced TPA metagenomics assembly of...
GAGGGCCGTAAGGGCCGTCCGGGTCTTGGCCGACGAGGCGTCGTAGTTCGCAACGACATAGAATGAACACTCGGTGCCGGCTGCGGATTTGGGCAGCGAGAAGGTTGCAGATTTGGAAGCGAGCTCCGACGAGGTGAAATCCCGGCGGATGATAAGCGCCCCGTTGTTGTCGAAGGCGAAGACCGAGAGCGACGAGAGCGAGGATTCCCACGCCTCGGCCTTGGCCGAAGCGTCGAAGAATGCGCGGGTGTCGGCCTCGTCCGCTCCGGTGAGCGTGATGGCGATCCGTGCGCCGTCGGAGGTCTCAGGCATCGCGGGGTTGATTGTGTCATTGTCTTTGTCGCACGAGGCGAACAGGGCGGCGACCAGAGCGGTCGCTGCAAAAAGAATCTTTTTCATAAGGTAATAAGAAATTAAGTGAATGAACTATTTACGCTTGTTGCGTTTTGAATATCGGGGTTGTTCGGAGTATGGGGCAGGCGGCTTTTCCTTGCGCGCCGGGCTGTGGTAACCCGGCACGCCGTTCTCATCGATCCAGCTGCGGATACCGGTGCGAAGTTCTTCCTTGAGCTGCCGGAATTCCGGGCGTTCCGAAAAGTCGTCTTTCAGATCGTAGGCCCGAAAGATCGGAGCGCAGATACGCACCAGTCGCAGGGCGATCTCCTGCCGTTGGTTTTCCGGAATAGCCGGAAAGTCCGTGGTGAGAATCAGGTGAACGGTGTCGTATTTCGAGAAAAGCAGGCCCCGGAACAGCACTTTGTCGGCGGCACGGACGGCCGAAGCGGCAGGCACTCCCAGCTCGACGCTTTGTGCGTAGCTTTCGAAGGCCAGACGGCTGCGCCGTTCGATCATCGCATGGTGGAACTGACGCGGAGGATGGCGTATTTCGAGGAAATGCCGCAGGCGCTCCCGGAACCATTTTTCATCGGGGCTTTCCATCGCGCGTGCGGATTAGCGTTTGCGGCCGCGGCTCTGGCCTTGGCCCTGATCCGCCTCCTGACTTTGTTCCGCAGCTTTGGACTCCTTGGGTTCCTGCTGCTGTTTTTCCTGCTGCTCCTGACGGCGCTGCTGCGAGAAATCGTAGACCACGCCGTTCGAGCGGGGATCGATACGCAGGATACAGGTCAGCGCCTTGCCGTTCTTGCCCAGAATGGGATGTTCCTTCTCTTTCGAGCAGTCCAGACCTTCGGGGCTCAGCAGGGCCGTGCGCTGACGGTCGTCGAGTTGTTTGTCGAGCTGCGGAGAGATATAGGGGCGGCTGAACTGGTAGTCGGTCATCTTGTATTCGTTCGAGAGGACATCGAAGCCCACTTTGCCCGAATAGGTGATGTCGCTGCCGCGCATGGCGCAACCTTCGACGAAGACACGGCCGCCCAGAGCCAGTTCGTTCTGCTGCGTATCATCCAGACGCACGCCGTTGAAATAACGCAGGTCGGGGACATCACGCTTCGGGATGGTGACAAGGCGGTTCGTCGCGGGATTCAGCGTGGCGAAGCACCACTCCTTCTCTCCCGTATGCGGGTTGGGAAGCTCATACAGCCGGTCGGGGGTTTTCCCGGCCATCATCTGCTCCCTTTCGCTCGTGGAAAACATCATCCGGTATTCCTCGCGCTCAAACTCCGGACGCGGAAGGGCGCTCGTCAGACCGACCTGCACATCGCCGTTCATGTCTTTGTAGGGATGCAGGGCGAATTGACCTGCGACGGGAATATTGCCGATCTTGAGGTTCACGTCATGCAGTTCCGTACACGGAAGGCCGTGCTTCATCGCCTCCAGTTCTTTGGGAGTAACGATGATACCCATTTCTTTCAGCTCCTGCAATTTCAAATCCGGAGTGTCAAACTTGACCTTTTCGAGCTGGTACGAGGTGACGCGATGATCGTAGAGAGCTTTGAGGCCCTCGGGGTCTTTGGGATTGTCGGCAAGGCGCAGCAGCGACTGTGTGACTTCGCTGGCCTTGTCAGCGGCGACTTTCAGAAAATGAAACGGCTTGGCATTCTCCTGCGACATGAAGCCCTTGATGAAGGCCGCGACTGCGGAGCTGTTGCGAAGTTCGTAGAACGCCGGCTTGTTGGCCGTAAGCGGCTGCGTCGTCGTGACCTTATACTGGTTGCCGCTCTGCTTGAGGTCGGAAACGGCCTCTACGGCGCCGTTCTGCTCGTTGTAGAGCAGGAGCGTTTCCTTGTACTTCGGATCGGCCTGCTCGGGAGTCTGGTTCGGGTGTTGATTCTGATTTTCTTCGGACATAAAGCAAATGTTTTAAGTGAAACAAAAGGTTCATGCCGCGAATATAGAAGCATGTTTTCCGAAACGATGCCCATGTCCGCTCCAGTCCGCTCCAGTCCGCACCGAGGTAAAAATTGCGGGTTGTCCCGTCCTGAAAAAGGTTTACAGAAGCAGTAAATAGTACGACTGAAAAACCGAGGTCGGAATCGACACGTCGGTATTTTCTGCAATGATGTCAGAGCCAAATTGTAAAGATGATTCCGAGATGGAATGCCAAACATATTCCTGAAATGAAGAAAGGTGCACACCGCAACGGCGTACACCTTTCAGGGCCTTTAAGCTTGAAATGAGGCGTCTCTACTGCTGGAAGGTCAGCGACTCCTTACGGAACTCCTTCATCAACTTCTCAACCTCCAGCGAGGCTTTGCGGGCCCGCGTGCCGGCTGCCTTGTTGCCCTTCTCGACCTGAAGCGCTGCCTCAGCGGAGAATGCGTCGTAAGCCTGCTGGATTTTTTCAATTAACTCTTTCATTGTATATTTCCTTTAATCATTATAAATTTGAGTAATTAAGACATCAGAGTATGGAATAAGTCCGAATTTTCATTGGTCTTCGAGACCGGAAGTCATGTTCCGCCCCCATACTCTTTACATCAGAATCCGGATAGTTCGTAAGGTGTCCGAACCCGCATTCGCAATGAAGGACCAAGATGTAACAGATGTCATTAGACGTAAACAACAAACGGCCATGAAGTACATTGGGATCGATGTTAGTAAAGCTACATTTGTGGTGGCCTACTCCTCCGACAAAGGCGGAGAAATCCGGACTTTTAACAACACGACCACCGGGATCAAGCAGTTTATCGGGGCTCTTCCGAAAGATGGCAGTATCCACTGTGTCATGGAGGCGACCGGGAACTACAGTGCCTTGCTGCTGTACATGCTTAATGTCGCAGGGATTACTGTCAGCATGGAGAATCCGCTGAAGATAAAGAACTTCGCCAGAGCCATGCTCTCCACGGTCAAGACTGACAAGATCGACGCTCGGCTCATAGCTCTCTATGGGGAGAAGATGAATCCGCAACCTTTCAAGATACAGGGAGAGGCTATCCTGCGGCTCCGGCAGAAGAGAACGGTCATACGGCAACTTACCAAGCAGATTACGGCCATGTCGAACCTTCGAGGCTCCCTCGCATGCCTGCCTGTTCCGGACAAAGGAGCGACTCATACCGTAGACGAAACGATCGAGTTCCTTGAAAAGAGGCGTGACAGGCTTCAATCGGAACTCACGGATCTTGTCGAAGTCGAGTTCAGCCGACAACTCGCACTGCTGACGACCATCAAAGGCATAGGCATAACGCTCGCCACGGCACTCATCATCACTACCGGAGGCTTCACTTACTTCCAGAATGCCAAACAGGTGTCCCGGTATCTCGGTATCTGTCCTACTTACGAACAATCCGGAACTTCGGTAAACATCAGAGGACACATCAACCGAAACGGAGATGCATATACCAGAGGACTTCTCTATGTGGCTGCATGGACTGCCAGCAGGTTCAATACTAAATGTGGGGAAACATACACGCGGCTCCGGCAGAACGGGAAGCCTGGAAAACTCGCCATGATCGCTGTCGCAAACAAGCTCGTCAGACAGGCTTTTGCCGTTGTCACCCATGATAAAGAGTATGTCGACGGATTCGTCTCCAACAGACCTTAGCATGAACAATCTTCCGATATGTTTACTCTTTTTCCCCATTTTTTAATATAGTTCGTAATTCAAGTATTAAAAAATTTGGACGGCAAAACTTTTTTAGGGGAAAATAACTATTTTTTCTTGGGTAAAAGTTTCGCGAGATCCGGATCGGCCTCGATGCGAGCGATCTCCCGGCGGACGATCTCTGCAACGTCCGCCTTGACCCGGTAATAGTTCTCCCGGACAATCTCCTCCATGTGATCCTTGCCGTCCTCGCCGACAAAAGAAGATATTTCGGGAATGGGGACATAGGCTGCTGTTTCCGCCTTGACCTTGTCGTTGTCGATGACGATCTCGGCATGGAAGATTTTCTGCTCGATACGCTCGTCGAAATTGTCGGCCACCGAACCGACGAACATGCCTTGCGTGAGGTTGGAGATTTTCGAGGCAGGGATCAGCGTTTCCAGTTGCGTATTGGTCGAAGTCGTAACGTTCTCGTTGGACACCGAATGCGACTCGCGCAGCTGGACGATCTTGCCGAAGCGCTCCGACAGCGTGCGAGCCGTATCGCCCACGACCTGCCCCGAAAAGATATTACCCACGGTATTGATGATGACCTTCGACTCCTTCTCCCCGTAGTCGCGCTCCAACTGCGAAAAATCCTGGATGCCCAAGCAGACAGAAACCTTGTTCGAGCGAGCCGTGGCTATGAGGTTATCCAGCCCCCGGATGTAGATCGTAGGCAGCTCGTCGATGATGAGCGACGATTTCAATTTACCCTTTTTATTGATAAGCCGGATCAGGCGACTGTTATACAGTCCCAGCGCCGCACCGTAGATGCTCTGGCGGTCGGGGTTGTTGCCCATGCAGAGGATTTTCGGCTCCTCGGGATTATTGATGTCCAGCGTAAAATCATTGCCCGTAAGCACCCAGTAGAGCTGCGGAGAGATCATGCGCGAAAGGGGAATTTTCACCGATGCCACCTGTCCCTGCAACTGGTCCTGCGCATTGCTTTTCCATGCGTCCACAAACGGCGAAAGATAGTTTTCCAGTTCCGGATAGGACGAAAGGATCGGGAAAATCTTATCGAGGGGCTGACACAAAAACTCGATGGCATGCGGGAAAGTACAATAACGCCCGTTGTCATAGATTTTCAGGTACCAGATAATCGCGGCCAGCAAGATGACGGCCGAATCGGTGAAGAAGTCGCCCTGCTTGTCCACCCACGTCTTATTGAGGTTCAGAAGCGTGACGTAGGCGCTTTCGTAGGCATCCGAGATGTCGTCCATGAAGCGGGCGTCAATGGGATTGCAGCGGTTCGAGCGGCGGGGATCGTCGAAATTGATGATGCAGAACTTCGGTTTGACAGCGTATCGGTCCAGATGCCGGAGCAGATGGTTGTAGGCGATGCGGGTAAGGTCGTCGAACTTATAGTCGTAGACGAGCATCGAGAAGCCCTTCTCGATATGCTGTTTGATATAGTTGTTCAATACCGCATAGCTCTTACCAGAACCGGGTGTTCCGAGAATCAGGGTCGCACGAAACGGATTGATGACGTTGATCCAGCCTCGACGCCATTGGGATTTATAGCGGTAACGGGTAGGCAGATTGACCGAATACTCATTGCAGAGATATCGTTCCTCCTGAAAAAAACTTTCGTTATCGTCGTTGAACGGATCATTGGCAAGAGGTTGTTTCAGAAGACGACGAAGCCAGACTCCGGCAGCCAGCAGGCAGAGGTACCCGGCGGCAAGGGTCAGGATATAACTGCCGACCCGCAAGCCGTTGGCAACTGGCAGGATGAGCAGGAAGTCATTGAGGAAGAACAGCGGGAAGCCGATGCATGCGGCCCAGGCGATATGCTGCTGCGAAACTTTGCCGTTGCGGACGCTCTTTGTGCCGTAGCAGCCCAGGGCGAGAAACAGAAAGGCGCAGAGCTTGGTAATCACGGACCGAGAGAACAGACCTGTCGCCTGCTGGATGTTCAGCAGGATGCGATCGGCAATGGCGTGGGTCAGAACGCAGTCGGCCCACCATTCATAGCAGAACCAGTAGGCGTTCAGAACGAGGAAAAAGACACCGAGACCGCGGGTGAACTGCACGATGCTTTCGAGCGCCCGTAAATCATCTTCTTGTTGCATGGCAGAGGGATTTTAGGGGTAAAAATACAACTATCCGCTGCGGCTCCGGCTTCGATGTCCGCTTCAGTCCGTCTCTGTCCGCTCCGCATAAAAAACGAGGCTATCTAACAAGTTCCCGAAAATGAAAATCGCCCCCGTCAGAACAAGCTCTGACAGGGGTGAAATCGTAAAATTCAGACTTGTTAGACAGTCCCGTAATGACAATGGGAATAGACTGCCTATCGCTGGCTGTATGCGATCAGATTGTTGCGCAGGATGTCGAGAAAATGCGTCAGCCGCAATTTGCGGTTGATGAGTGTATTGCGACACTGTTCCGGATTATTGATCCGGACATTGAAAGTTCTGGAAAGCACATCGACAAGTGTCGTCAGATCGATCCGTGTGCCGTCGATGCGGCGTATGGCTCCGGAGAGTTGCAGAGCCGTAGCCAGTTCCATGATATCCGTAGGCGTGAATTGCTCGGAGAGGAACAGCGGCGATTTGGGGAATTCGACCGATACCGGGTCGGTAATGGACGGATAACGAAGCCGGGTAAAGACTAAACGGATTTCGAAATTCGTCAGCAGAAGCGCTGATTTGAGCAACAATGCTTGCGGAAACTCCTTCTCGACAATCCGTTTTTGCAATCGCATCAGGCGGGATTGTAGGCGGGCAAGTTCGTGCAGCAGGTCGAGAGGCGATTTACGGGATTGAGAAATAAGGCTATGAAGCATGTCGATGAATTCTTCGTAAGCCGTATGAAAGGCTGTGAACTCCGCATCCGACAATCGACGGTTAAGCTGTGTGTCAAGCATGTCGATAAATTGATTTTTGTCCGAGTTTTCCATAATCTGGTTCATAAAGAATTTAGATGGTTTGCTTCGTAAAAATGGGAATTTTTGCGATGCCGAATTGCACGTCCGGATATCCGGACGGATATAAAAAATCGAAAAAAATCATTCATCTTCCTTATTCAAGGAATAAAGCAGTGCCTCGGTAAATTTCGTGCGATCCTTCTTGCGTTCCAGAACACGGCGTTTAACATCGGTCGGATCACCGAGTTTGACATGTAATGTATCCTCGAAGACCCGGACGACCAAATTGAACGGAGCGTCCCTGCCATCTGCTAAAATAACTGGCTTTGGAATCATCCGATCAAATCCGCATAATATTTCTGACAGGTTGATCGCATGATATTGTCCCGACCAAAACAAAGGAGAAGAAATCGGGAGCGCATTTGAAATAAAGTGCTCTGGATAACGAAACTTATAGTCGATAATTTGCTGTTCCAAGGCAAGAAATCGTTCTGCCTGATAAATAAAGCCCGTGATATATCGGGGCAAACGCTTTTCTACAAATTGTCCTCGAATCAATTCCAAGCGGGCATGTGTATAACTCAACATGCGTAAGGTCGATTGGAGATCATCCTGGTTACAACGTTCAATAACGATTCGAATAAATTCATCGAAAAGAATGCACAAATCATCGAAAGGAAGTACAGTCGTGGAAACAGTTGTCATTAATGACAGAAAAAAACGAGTTTGCAACAAAGCTTGCATCAAAAAATTTTACAAATGAATTTCTAAATAAATAGGGCTATCTAACAAATCGTAGATAGCCCCCATCTAATATATGACTCTGCAATGAACGAACCTTTTAGTATAAGATGATTAAAGTGTAATCTCTACTCGCTGAACAGTTGCAGTCTGCGACCTCAGTTGTCCGTCTACAAGAACTACGAAACCCTGTCCGTGACCGTAGCGAGAACCCGTGCGATCGTATAATACGGTAAGCGAATGCCCCTGATACGCGACACCATCCAGACAGAACCACTCCCATGTCCCGTCGGGAAGGAGCGGATTGATAACGACGCGGTCAGAGGCTTGGGGTCGAATGCCGATCAACCCCGCAATGAGCAGATCGCAATAGGTGGAGTGATTATAATCCTTGCCTCGCTCCCTGCCGCCTTTGGATGCGGACCATGTGCCGTTTTCCCAATTTTCGAGCCGTGTCCGTGAAATCCAATCGCCCGTATACGGATTTTGGTTCTCATCGATCCAAGGTACGATGCATCCGTCTTCGCGCACTCTGCGATGCGAACGGGTGTATTGGAGAAACAGTTCGAAATAATCCGTTTTCGAAATCTCGTTCTGCCGGTAATCGTTCAGCACATTCGCCAAAGCCGTCAGCGTGATGGAGGTGGCATAGGGCCATACCGGCCCATTCCATTGGCATTCATGTCCTTCGTACGATATCGCGAACCGGGGGTGTCTCTGTTCCGCCGTTGTCAGTCCGTAAGGCGCACGAAACCCCTCGGTGCTCCGGACGAATCGCCAGGCAGACTCGTATCCGCAGCCCTCCTCAGGCAGATGAAAATACCACGGCGTATATCCCTGCAATTCGCGGACGTCGGCTAAGCTACCATCCCTTTCGGAGCGGGTTTTGAAAAACGAGGCGGAGGCGTCCCAGAGCGATTTCTGCACCGACTGCCGAATCTGCGCAGCCTTCGTTCGAAATTCCCGGGCAAGAGCCGCATCTCCGTTCAGGTCTGCTATTCCTGCAATAGCTTCGGCCTCGCCATACATATAGCTGTTGATCGAAGGGCGTTCGCCGCTGCCGCCGATTTGCATCTCCATACCGTCGCGGTCGTCGACATTGCAGAACAGCCCATCGGGGTTCAACCCCACACGGTACCCGTTTCTTACCCACCCTTTTTCCCAGGCCCGGTAATTTTCTGCCAGCGCGGGCAGCAGCCTCAACACCGCCTCCTGCCTGCTTACCTTGTAGTATTCCAGCAAAGCGTCGGCAGCCCAGAAACTATATAGTCGGGGATTGCCGTCCGTGAACCAGAAATGCGCATAGTCATTCACGAATCTGCGGTCCCGCAGCCAGCGCCCTTCGTAGATATGATGCGCGGCAGCGCAGGAAATCGTATTGTATTTCCCCGCCCACGGGACATCGGGCAGGAACTCCGTGAAAACGAATCCGGAGGGAGTCTGCCGAATATGCTTGCGGAAAGTCCACCAGCGGAAATAATAGGTCGTCAGCACGTCGCGATCGGGACAGTCGAAAAACGGAATATTTTTCCGTAAAAAGTCCCAGGCCGAATCGTTCGGTATGTATTGGGGCTGAGTTTCTTCGTCCTCCCGATTGAAACGATCGACGTAGACCTCGAAATCCGCAGGACGAAGCACTGCGAACCGAGGCTCGTCGGCATTTACAACGGGACAGGACAACAGCCCTGCGAGGATAAGGACCAAATTCTTCATCATGATGCAAACGTCGTTAAAGAATGAACAAACCTATTTCCATAGAATCGACGTATTTACCGATCATTCCAGTCGATGGCCTGCAACAGCCAGAAACGATTCTCCTCACGCATGGATTGTCGGTCGAGAATACCGATCAATCTACGATAGTCCTCGTCGAACCGGATCACAGACTCTTCGAGCCGTTCGGGATGATAAGTCAGCTCCTCGATCATGGAACCCATCGGAGCCAATTCACCGGAATAGGTAATCAATGCCTCCTTGCGGAATTTCAGATCGATCATCCGGTCGGCAAGACGCCGGATCTTCGCTTTCAGCCCTCCGGTCAGATCTGCCGCCACTTCAGGAGCGATTTCGTCGTAGATTACCTCTACGACCTGATCCGTATCGCAAGTTGCTTCCGGAATCTTCACTACGAGGGCCAGCTCCCCGCCCTCGTATTCATATTCGGCCGGCCGGCCGTTCACGGTAACGCTCCGGGGCCATGCCGATGCCAGCACCTTGAGTTCGAAACGCCGTTCTGCAAGCATGCCGTCATAATGTCCCTTGCGCGCTCCGATACGAACGGACAGCACGTCGCCCCGACGTTCGTAGCGTAGCGGCGTTACGGCATAATCCGCTTCATAACGTACATCATCGCCGTTGTCCTCGTAAAGGTCGAACGCACCCGACTCCCCTCCGGGGAATACGGCAATACGGATCGCCTCATATTGCGATTTGAGGTTCTCGGGCTCGTCCGCGAGCATCGGCACGATCGCTCCGGCCCGAACATAAACCGGATACTCTTCGAGAGTGAACCGGCGCGTCATGCGGCATCCGCCTTCCAGCAGCGTTCCCGTGGCCCATTCGTACCACCGTCCTTCGGGCAGCCAGACATCCACCGACGATAATTCGCGGACCATAGGCGTGACGACGGGCGATACGAGCAGATCGTCGCCGAACATGTACTGATTCGGACAGTCATAGGCTTCGGCCGCTTCGGGAGAGTCGTAATACATCGGCCGGCAAAGCGGCAGGGCTTCGTCATGCGCTTTGCGGGCCATGGTATAGATGTAGGGAGCCATCGCATAGCGGTCGGCGATAGCTCGATGCAAAAGATTCGCGTACCGCGCATCGAAGCACCACGGTTCCTTGTTCAAATGCTCGTTCTTGGTCGAATGCACACGCATGATGGGGCTGAAAGCACCGAACTGCATCCAGCGGACATAAAGCTCCGGATCGATCCGATCGCCGCGGAAGCCGCCGATATCCTGGCTCCAATATCCGTAGAGTACGTTCGAGGCCGTAGCGTTGAAATAGGGCTGATAGGCCAGCGAACGCCAGGAAATCAAAGCGTCGCCGGCGAATCCGATTTGGTAGCGGTGATTGCCCAAACCGCCCCAGCGATGATAGAGCAGCGGACGTTCGGCCGCGCGATGTTCCATCTGCGAAAAAAAGATGTAGTTGAGCCACCAGGTGTTGCTGAGCGATGCAAGCCGCTTGTCGTACTGCTCCTGCTGCCAATCGAGCCACCAGAAATCGACGCCGGCTTCCCGATAGGGGTCCAAAATGCGGCGGAACAGCGAACGGATGAACGGTTTGTCGGAGGTGATCCACTCGATCGGCTTTCGGGTGGTCGGATCGATATTCAGATCGCGCGCCATGGCCTCATAAGCGGCTTCGAACGGTTTCACGCCGTCTGCGGGGTGGAGATTCAGCGTCACCTTGAGCCCTTTGCCACCGAGGTAGCCGAGGAATTTGCGATAATCCGGGAAAAGCTCCTCATTCCATGTCCATCCGGTCCAGCCGCCCTGCCCGGGACGAGTGTGATGCCAATCCGTATCGATGACCAGCACATCCAGCGGAATGCGGCAGCGTTCGAAATTAGCCAGCATCGCCCGCATTTCATGATCGGAATATGCCCACCAGCGGCTCCACCAAAACCCGAAGGCATAACGCGGCGGCAGCGGAATCTTGCCGGCGAAGAGCGTGAAATCCTTCAATGCCTGTTTGTAGTCGTGTCCATAGGCCATGAAATACCAATCCTGGCCTCCGTTCTCGGGTCGTTCTTCGACCCACTCCCATTCCGGATCGCCGTCGAACAGGTAGTTTTTCGAGTCGTCGAGCAGCGTCCAGCCGTCGGTGGCGAGCAATCCGTCTTCGAGTTGCAGCCGGGACCCGTACGGAGCTACGTATCCGAATGCGAGTTCGTCGCCGTCGAAGCCATCGAGGGTGCGGGCCGTACCTTTCAGATTTCCCGTTTGCTTCTGACCGGGACGCCACACGAAGGGGACGTCCGCACCGGCGGCACTGCGGATCTGCAAATTCGCAGCCGAGAACGGACCGCTGCCGCGCTTGTAGCGCAGCGTCATACGCGACGTCGATAGCTCGATCCATCCGCCCGTACGCACCCGGCAATCGACGGGCGCATACTCCCGTTCGACGGCGAGCAGCGATTTGGCGTCGACGAATTTCCCGTCGGGGGCGTATTCCATCCGGATAACGCCGTCGGCGATCACCGTAAAACGGACCCGGGCATCCTCGTAAGCCACATTGGACGGCTGCTGTGCGAACGCCGCGTGCATGACGACGCATAAAACAGACGCAAGTAAAAATTTTTTCATGTTTCTTCAAATGCAATTTGAACAATCGGGAGAATATGACTATATTCTCCCGATTGAAATTATACCGAACAACTATTCCCGATCAATCGATCGCTAAATCATACCGAAACGGGAAATAGCCGTCGCAAGATATCCTGTTACTCTTCGTATTTCACGCAACGAATACATTTGCCGTCCGACATGGGATAGGGGTAACGCGGATGCGCAACCCATCCCACAAAGAATCCTTCGGCAACATAATCGGGTTGAGCGTGATCGCAGCTGAGTCCGGAGCTGAACACTGCGATTTCGCTCCATACACTGCCGCCACCGCGGTGATCGCGAGATCCTGACACTACGTAGAAATCAGTCTTATCCGTATTCTCCTTACCGGCATAGAGATAGTTGAATCCTAAGTCATGGATTTCGCTCAGAGACGTATCGCTCAGGATTTCATCAGCATTTCCCGATTGCCAATGGTGGGACGTAACATTCCACCATGTATCTGCCGCAGCGACACGATAACCTTTCGGACACGGATCATAACAGCTTTTCCCGGTTACGAACGTATAATTGTCGGTAGGATTGCCCCATAGATTCGTATTCTGCATACCCGTCCAGGCCAGGTACAAATCAGGATCATTTTCAGGCCATTGCTTATCGGGAATCGTGATAAAATGGTCGGGATTCTTAATCGTATAATCGATCGAAACGAGATCCAACGCTCCGGTTGCCCCCTCGACAATCTCCGCACGCATCTTTTCCGGCCAATCCGTTCCTTCCGTACTACGGAATTTTAACTGTCCGTAGATAAAGCTCGACGGACGGCCAAGCGGATCTTTGCGGCCCCATTGATAGTAGCATCCGATGCTGGCAAGACGCTCGTCAGTCGAAGACTCCTTATTGGCGATTTTCGTAGCACCGAGATACATCGGCATCAGCCGATAGGTGCGAACAGACGGTGCAGGAATCGATCCGTCACCACCGGTATGATCGACCGTATACTCCAATAAACCGTCTGTCGGATCCACCTCGGGAACCCAGATATGGTACGACCAAAGGATGTCTCCCGAGCAGTCGGCATCAGCATAGATGGCGACCGATGCGTTACCGAAACCGGTAATGTTCGAAACGGTCAGTGTCTTGTAATCATCCGAAACAGCAGCGTCGAGCGACAAGCCCGTCTCCGTCCACAGCACTTTGCAGCCTTTGGCTTTCGGAGCAGGATAACGCTCGGAAGTTATTTTGCAATCGGTGCGCACGACATAGGGCTGTACATCTAGTGTTCCGCTCGTCTGGCCGGGCTTCACGAGCAGGCAGTTGCCATCGGCTCCGTAATAGTATGACCATGCATTCTCCGGCATGGGGACTACTTCTTCGAAATCACCCGCCTTGGCCGTAATTTCGAATGACTTGTATTTCGCGCGATTGATCGTTATGTTCTTGCCGGACGTCCAGGTATAGGCTCCGTTCTGATCGTTTTCGAGAACAATCTCCAACCCGTTCTCGAAAGTCACGGGAGCCACTACGAACGTAAAAGTCACCCCGTCGGCGGCAAAGGCCGAAGCATCGGTTTTCGTCAGCACAATCGATTGCTTGGCAGCTGCCGCCGTCCATGCGGGGGCCTCCGAAGCGGCATCCGCAGCACCGGTTCCGGCGATCGCTTCGTTCTGCTTGCCGCGCAGGGTGATCTTCGTGATGCTGCTCTGCGTGTTGATCTTCACACGCACCAGACCGCAGAGGTTGTAGAACATGATCTGGTTGTCGGCGGATACGCTGCCGATCGAAGGATTCGTGTTCTGAGCGAATGAAACCGAAGTCCCCGAAATCTCGGAGAAATGCTGTTCGTCGGGGATAACGATGCCGGAAACGGTGCTTCCGTTCAGCGAAAGGCCTTTCGTATAGGGATAGACCGCATACTTCGCTACATCGGACGAAGCGTCGGTTTCAGTCACCAAACCGGTGAACGAGGCCTTACCGCCGTCGACGCTCTCTGCCGCGAAATCGTAGTTCGCCGAGGCGGTCAGCACGGAAATATGATCGTCCTCGTGCCATACGACCTTGCCCGTGTCCTCCATGGACGTGCGGGTCGTCATGCCAGCAGACAGGCGCAGTTCCACAGTCGAAGTTTCCTGCGGTCCAGCCGGATCGGAAGATGCGTTCATGTCATCTTTCGAGCAGGATGCAAATGCCAACAAAGTTGACAATGCTGCATAAAAAAATAGTTGTTTCATAATTAAGAATTAAAAAAGTTGATTCATTTTCATTTTTAAGTTCTTCCCGACACTGGTTATTTTCATCGGGAAAAACCATAGTGGTGACTTCCAGTAATCAATCATCCCATATAAATCCTTCGTGGTCGCTTCCCCACGGATCGTCGTCATCCGATGTAAACCACTCGTGTTCGCCGCTACCGCTTGCGGCGAATCCGGCCTCCGCACGAAACTCTACGATCTCCATCCTCGGGGGGGGGTAATCGCTCCGTGTCTTTCTTTCGATACTTCGATTCATAGTTAGTTAAATTAATAGGTGGATAATATTTATTGGTTCTGCAACCAATCCGTCAAGGCGCTTTGCCATGCAGATTTGTACGGGAATCGATCGAGAATACCCCATCCGTGCTGTCCGGAGGGATAGATATGCAGCGAGGCGGCGACGCCATGCTCTTTGAGCGCACGGTAGAACGACACCGCATTGAGCGCAGGGACGCAGTCGTCGTCATCGGCCAGGAACAGAATCGTCGGAGGCGTCGTTTCGGTCACTCGATTCTCCAGCGAATAACGCGCATTCAGCTCCTCCGTACGCTCTCGTCCGAGCAGATTGTCGAATGAGCCCTCGTGCGCTAATTCCTTCGCCGCCGTAATGACCGGATAGAACAGTACCATGAAGTCGGGCCGCACCCGACCGACGGTCGCAGCCATAGCAGCCAAATGTCCGCCCGCCGAGAACCCGATGATGCCGACTCGCTGTACGGACAGTTCCCCTGCTCCTGGGATTTCGCCTTTCATCACGCGCAGAGCCTGTTCGACATCTTCCAACGGCACCTCGGGATGATGATTGGGCATGCGGTATTTTATCACGGCGGCCGTAATACCCTGTTCTGCGATCCAGCGGGCGAAAGCGTCGCCTTCGTGCTCCATGCTGACGAATTCGTAACCGCCGCCCGGACAGATAACTGCCGCCTGTCCGGTAGCCTTGTCCGGAGCGGCAGGATATATATAGAGGACCGCCTCGGTCACATTGCCGATAAAACGCAGCCCGAATTCGGTTTCGTCTCCCCGAAGTCCATTGTCATGAGGAGCCGAGGCATTGTTCCAGATCGGAACGATCCGAGGTGCGGAAACCTCCGAATTGCACGGGGCCGCAGCATGCGACCAAATGGCCGACAACATTCCAGCGATCAAAACGAAAAACCGTATTTTCATTTGAAACAAGGTCTTTAAACTTTATTTATCTTTTTCGATTTTGCGGGCGCCGTCCGATATTACGACGTCGTACACTTTGGGCTCGTGGCCGTAGCGCGCCGCGAACCGTTCGCGGGCCGTGCGAACGAAGTCGTCGTAGAGCTCCGTGCGGACCAGATTGATCGTGCAACCGCCGAAGACATAGCGGGCCCAGCTCTCTGCGGGGAGATCCTCCTCGCAGAGACCGAACTCCGCTGCGGAGTTCAGATCGACGTCGGCCACCCGCACGTGCTCCGTCCCGTTGGAGCGGATCATCGTCGTGATGCCGCAATCCACTGCTCCGGGGAAGACGAATCCGCCGTTGTAGTCGGTGTGCTCGCCGATCAGGTTGATCTGGCCGGCCGAAGCATAAAACGTTCCCTCGCCGCCGAACCGGTCGGCAAAGACTCTCTGAATTTCAGCAGTGTTCATATGATCCCCGTTTATACGATTATTTCAAAGGTTCGATCCGGAAGCGGAAGGTGCGGTCGGCATAGGGGATCCGATAAGCAGGCTGCGGCAGAGCCCCCCATGAATCGATGCACCCCAGACCGTACTGCGCCTTGTCGATGCAGAGCCATACGGCGTCGTCGGGTTCGATCTCCTGCGAATGTCCCTGCTGCTTGGTCAGCCCTTCGTCCAGCGCCTCCTGCGCATAGTGCAGGGCCGAGGCCGAGAAGGGCTCCGAGGCCGTGACCTCCACGCCGCGGCCTGCGATGTCGTGCTGCCGCCAGCGGCGCACGTCGCTCTTGGTTCCGGTCTCCTGCGGACGGATGTAGGGGTAGAACTGCTCGTCCACGGTCTGCCGGTAACGGCCCACGAGGGCGCCGTCCTTGCGGTCGGCGTAGTTCTCCCACGGCCCGCGGCCGTAGTAGTCGATGCGGTCGTAGGCGGCGGGCATGCGCATCCGCATGCCGAAGCGCAGCAGGTCGGGTTCGCCCTTGTCCGCAGCGGCGTGCAGCGTCTGACGGATCAGGATCTCCCCGGCGTTGTCGATGCGGTATTCGATCTCCAGCCGTCCGGTCACACGTCGGAGGTCGTAGCGGGCCGTGACGACGGCCACGCCGTCCGACAGCGTGTGGTCGAGCGACACAAGCGTCAGCCCCGGATCGGCCCACACGCGGTTCTTCTCGTTGAGCTTCGCCCCGAAGTCGTTGTCCGTCGGCGCGCGCCAGAAGTTCGGCTCCACGACGGCCCCTGCGTCGAGCAGGCGCATGCCGTCCGCTTCGTAGCGGGTGATGAGACCGTCGGCGCGGCGGAAGTCGATGCGTGCGGCGGGACTTTCGACGATCAGGTAGTTGCGGTCGTCGTCGCGGACCATGAGCGTGCCGATCGAATTGTGGCGGTCGGCCATGCGTTCGGCGACGGCGAGCGGTTCGGGTGCGGCCGCCCGCAGCGTGAACTGCTGGTAGGCCATGCGGTGATCGGGCGCGAGCAGCGGTTCGGCGTCGCAGAGGCGGTATTCCACGTTGAGCAGCAGTTCTCCGTCGGCGGGCAGCGTTTCGGGGTCGAGCGGCAGCACGACGGCGGCGGTTTGCTGCGGGGCGACGCGCAGGTCGGTGACGATGCCGCTGCGCACGGGGTCCCCGTCGCGGAGCACCGTCCAACGCAGGTAGCAGTTGTCGAGCGGCCGGAAGAAGTTTTCATTGAAAACCGTCAGCGTGCGCCGGTCTTCGCCGAGTGTCGTCCAGACGGGCTGCTGCCAGTAGCGGGCCTCGTGCATGTGGGGATTCGGAACGCGGTCGGGCGAGATCAGCCCGTTGTCGCAGAAATTCCAGTCCGAGGCGTCGTAGGGATTCCAGTCGCCGCCGTAGCCGTAGATCATGGCGCCGTTTTTACCCGTTTTGCGCAGCGACTGGTCCACGAAGTCCCAGATGAATCCGCCCTGATAGTGCGGATATTGGCGGATCAGCGCCCAGTATTCGCCGAATCCGCCCAGCGAATTGCCCATCGCATGCGCATATTCGCACTGGATCAGCGGTTTGGCGGGATTCTCGGCGAGGTATTTCTCACACCGCTCGTAGCCCCAGTACATCGGGCAGATAATGTCCGTGTTGCGGCCGCCGTTGTTGTAGACCGCACGTTCGTAATGGACCGGCCGCGAGGGGTCGTAAGCCTTGATCCAGTCGTAGCAGGCGTCGAAATTCGCGCCGTCGCCCGCCTCATTGCCCAAAGACCACACGATGACGGAGGGATGGTTGATATTGCGTTTGACATTGCGCTCGTTGCGCTCCAGATGTGCCTTGGCGTAAGCCGGATCTTTGGCCAGCGTCTTTTCGTCGAAACCCATGCCGTGCGATTCGATGTTCGCTTCGGCCACGAGGTAGATGCCGTAGCGGTCGCAGAGCGCGTACCAGCGGGCGTCGTCCGGGTAGTGGCACGTGCGCACGGCGTTGAAATTGTTCTCCTTGAGGATGCGGATGTCCTCGATCATCCGCTCTTCCGAGACGACATACCCGCCGTCGGGGTCCATTTCGTGACGGTTGGCGCCTTTGATAAGCACGGGCTGTCCGTTCACCAGCAGCTGTCCGCCCTCGATCTTCACCTCGCGGAAGCCCGTGTGCAGGGGGATGATTTCGATCGTTTTTCCGGCCGAATCTTTCAGGGTCACCGTGACGCCGTAGAGCGCGGGAATCTCCGCCGACCACGGCTGCACCCGCCCGGCGTCGAGCACGAGACGGGCTATCGTACCGAAGAGTTTCGCCGTTTCAGAAGCTACGGCCTTGCCGTCGGGGTCCGTGAGGGTCACCTCCGCCGTGCAGCCTTTGGCCGCTGCGGGGAGAGCCAGCTCCACGGAGAGCCGGCCGCGGGTGTAGTTCTCCGAGAGGGTCGCGTCGAGCCGCACGTCGGCGATATGGCGTTTGTCGCGGGCATAGAGGAAGCAGTCGCGGCCCACGCCCGAGAGGCGGAAGAAGTCCTGATCTTCGAGATAGGTGCCGTCGCACCAGCGGAAGACCTGGAAGGCGAAGAGATTCTTGCCGGGCTTCACGAAGCGCGTGATGTCGAACTCGCATTCGAGCTTCGAATCCTCGCTGTAACCGACGAACCGTCCGTTGACCCACAGGTAGATGTTCGAGGTGACGGACCCGAACCGGGCGATGACCTGCTTGTCCGACCACGAGGCCGGGATCTCGATTTCGCGGCGGTACGAGCCGACATGGTTTTCTTTTATCGGCACGTAAGGCGGATTGTTTTCGAATTGTTCGCGCCATGCGTAGCCGACGTTGAGATATTGCGGATCGCCGTAGCCGTTCAGCTCCCACAGTCCCGGAACGGGCATCTCGCCCCACGCCCCGTCGTTGAAGCCGGGACGGAAGAAGTCCGTGGGACGCTGGTCGGCGTTGCGGACCCACGAGAATTTCCACGTCCCGTCGAGGTCGAGGAAGCGTTCCGAGACGCGCGGGTCGCCCTTCCGGGCGGCTTCTGCGGATTCGTAGGCGAAATACGAAGCCCGCATCGGCAGGCGGTTGATTTCGTTCACCGCGGGATCGAGCCATTCCGTAAAGGTCTGGGCAAAAACTGCAACTGTAAGTATCGTCAGCAAAAAGGTTAAAAAGAGTCTTTTCATTCGAATATTCTATTTCGTGATTTTCAATGCGAACCCACCTCCGGGTGCGAGGTGTATCTTCAGGGGTTCGGCGGTGTCGATACGGATCGTTTCGCGTTTGTAGTCCGAGGCTTTTCGGTCGGCGTTCGCGCCGTCGCGGAAGATCGTCGCCTCGACCGTGCCGCCGATGCCCAGCGGTGCGAGATCGACCTCCACGTCGCGCGGCGTCCAGTCCGTGATAGCGCCGACGTACCACGTATCTCCGCTGCGGCGCGCCGTGACGATGTATTCGCCCATGCGTCCGCCGAGAATGCGCGTCTCGTCCCACACGGTCGGAATCGCGGCGATGAACTCCGTGCATTCCGCCTCGCGCAGGTAGTTCGTCGGCGAGTCGCACAGCATGTTCAGCGGCGAGTCCAGCACCGCATAAAGCGCCAATTGGTGACAACGGGTCCCTTGGCTCATCGGCTCCGAATTAACAGGACGATAGTTGTCGCGCGAGGCATTGCGCATGGCTCCCTGCGTGTAATCCATCGGTCCGGCGACCTGACGGATGAAGGGGATTGTCGCGTCGTACTTCATCTGGTCGATCGTGGCCGCGCTCCACTTCATCTGCTCCAGTCCGTGCACACCTTCGAAGTTCAGCACGTTGGGCCATGTGCGGTTCAACCCCGCGGGCTTGTGCGTGCCGTGCAGGTCGAGCACCAGCCCGTATCGGGCGGCCGTTTCGGCAGCACGGTAATTGAAGGCGGTCATCAACTGGTCGTCGCGGTCCATGAAGTCTACCTTGAAGCCCTTGACACCCATCTCCGCATAGTGTTTGCAGACCCGCTCCATATCACGGTCGAAAGCCCAGTACCCGGCCCAGAGGATGATGCCTACGTTTTTCGATGCGGCATAGTCGATGATTCGCCGTAAATCGATGTCCGTATTGATCTCAAAAAGATCCTCGCCATGGCGTGCGGCCCAGCCGTCGTCCATAATCACGTATTCGATCCCCTGCGAGGCGGCGAAGTCGATGTAATACTCATAGGTCTCGGTATTGATTCCGGCACGGAAGTCCACGCCCGAGATGTTCCAGGCGTTCCACCAATCCCAAGCCACCTTGCCGGGCCGAATCCACGACGTGTCGTCGATCTTCGAGGGCTCGGCGAGCAGCCAGCTCAAATCGCTCGCGGCGAGACCGGCATCCGTACCCACCACGGCGATGCGCCACGGAAGCGTGCGCGGGCCCTCGATCCGGGCGATGTAATCAGCCCGCTCCTTGACGAGGACCTCGATATTATTATAGCCGCCGGGCTCGCACCGCAGCGGATACGGAGCGAAACGCCCCTCCAGAGAAGTGCCGCCGTCGCCGTTGTAGAGGTACATGCCCGGGTAATCGTCGAGATTCGTCTCGGTGAAGCAGATGTTCATCCCGTCGTTCGCATGCACCACGGCAGGCAGGAAGATCAAACGGCCGGAGTCGAGCTTCGAGAGCGTCGTTTCGGTATATACATTCTCGAAAGAGTTGTGCCATTGGGCATCGATCGAACCCGCATTGTCGCGCACGTACGGAACTGTTACCGCGCAATCGGTCGGAAAGCGGTAGTCGGCCTGCTCCGAGGCGATCTCGAACGGATCCTTCGCAGTAGTGGCGAAGCGGTACGCGACACCGTCGTCGTAAACGCGAAACTCCACAGACCAGTTGTCCCGCATCTTCAGCGTGAGACCGTTATAATGGTCGCGAACCGTCGAGGAGCGGTAAAAAGGCGAGGAAAGCACGGCGTCGGAACTCGTGCGAACGGCTTTCGCTATGCGGGCAGAAGAACCCCACACGCGGCCGTCGGAGAGTTTCAAACCGATCGCGGATGGCTGCATTAGCGTCTGTCCGTCATACTCGATGTCGTAAGTCAGCGCATCGCCCAACGCGACGGTCGTTGTCAAACGCCCGTCCGGTGAGGTGAGCCGATAGGCTGGCCGGGCACCCTGCGCCGCGGCGCCCGTAAAAATAAGGATCAGGATCAGTAGTTTTTTCATATCGATTCTATTTTAACTTATACAATTCATCTCTGGAAATAATTTCATTTCGTCAATAGCATCATCGGACATCGGCTGCCGATATCAGCGGATAGGGGTCTTCTCCAACCCAGCCGAGTCCCGCATCGCAATTCTTCGCTACGATCTTATCGGCGAATTTCACCCGTACAGTCACTGGTCGCGACGTATTGACATGCACCCGTGCGATGCATTTTTCAGCAGGCCGGACATGGAGCACTCCGTCCCCGGCAAGGCGTGCCGAACAATTTCGGCACGAAACATCGCCTTCGGCATCCAGAATCACAAATCCCGTCGTCAGCACGCTCTCCTCCATCGCCTTGAATATCTCGTGCACCGTATGGTCGCTGCCTCCGCCGTATCGGCCGAAAACTCCGAGCCCTTCCTCGTTTTCGGGCCGCATCCACGGCGTAATCGGATCGAGATACTGCTCGCCGACGACAACATCTTTCGTCTTCCACGTATAAGGCTCGTCGCCCGGCACGCACAATGCGCCATCGACATAGGGATCGGGGATGAACCCCCAGCGCAGATCGCCGTCGAGCGACATCAATTGCGCTGCCGCCCCCAGCGTATCGAACAGATCGTCGAGATAATGACGGTCGCCCGTCAGCAGATAGAGATAATAGACCGCATAAATCTTCCATGCCGTCCATCCGTGCGGCGAGTTCATCACCTGATTCGGCACGAAATAAATGTCCAGCGCTTCCCAATAGCGCAGCGTCGCACCGCGCATCCGGCAGTCGGGAATCAACCGCTGTTCGAGACAGCGATGCTTTTCCATCATGTAACGCGCAGCTTCGGCATATCGCCGCCGCAGCTCGGGATCGGTCGTCCGCAATCCGGCCAGTCCCATTTGCAAGGCGCTGCACGTAATCATACCGTCCTCGAAAGTCATCTCGCCCTCGGTCTCGATATCGTCCAGTCGCAACAACAGATCTTCGCAGGCGCGGAATGCCGAACGGTAATGCCGCCGCGCCGCATCGTTCCACCCAGCCTTTCGTTCGGCATCGGCGAGTTCGAACATCGATTTGGCCGGATAGATCACCGCTGTGTAGTGAATGCCGTTCGCCCGATAGGAGCCATCGGCGATCTGTACCGTATCGGAAGAGATGTAGTCTCCTACCCGAGAACCGATGCGCAGGTATTTTTCGCATCCGGTGGCTTCCCACAAATCGACGAGTTGTCCGGCGACGGTCGAGAAGTTCTGCAACCGCCAAGGCAGCACCTCTTCGCTACGCGGCACGCCGCGCAAGGTATCGATCATCTGCGGCAATGTACGAAGGAACCGGCTCTCCAAAGCAGCATCCTTTTCGGGATCCGGAAAGTGACGCTTGGCGAGAAATGCCGGATAGTAGCCGTAGAAAGTCTCGCACGAAGGTCCGAACATGGGAGGATAGGCCGCCACATGATCGCGAACCTGCGAAAGATACCAGGACCACGGACGGTGCACGTAAAGCATCGCCTCGGCCCGTTTACCCGAAGCCTCTGCACTTATCCGATAGACTCCCGGACGGTGCAGGGCGGGGGTTGTCGCCATATATCCGTCCGTCGTATCGCGGGGCTCGATATGCAGCGTGCGGCCCTCCGGCGTTGTCAGGACGAATCGTTCGACGGGTGCCGCCGAACGGACAAATATATGAGCTTTCCCGTTTTCAGGCAGCGTATACCGATCGGACTCGATCTGCGGAATTTGAGCCCAACGAGCAACGGTGGATTGCACCTGTTCCAACGTCCCGACGAAACCTATGTGAAGCGTCCAGCTGCGGCTCTCGCCCGGAGCGAGCGCCCCGAGGTGCTGCGGATGACGGACCGGAAGCGGCAGCGCATGCAGCAAATCGAGACTCGCCGTAAAAATCCGGTGGCCCCACAGCCATTCCTTGCGTCCCTCGAACTCATAGTTCAAGGCATAGGAAGCGACCGGATCCTCAGTCGCTATAGCCACGATACCGCCTACTGGCGACATGAAATATCCCCAGGCGAAATCCCGCTCGCAGCGCAGCAACGTCGGAAAATACTTCGCATCCCACTCCGGATAGCGGCTCATCTCCGAGTCAATACCCAATACCAGACGGACACGCTGCGGAGAGAAGGTCTCCGTTCCACGATTTTCGATGCGGCAACGGACTCGCAGACGATCGTCGTCGATGCCGTATTCCAATTCATAACGGATATCGCCGCAGGCTCCTGCGAATTTCGGTTCCTTTCCCTCGCGTTGCAACCGTATGCCTTCGAACCCGAAGCCCGTCAGCGTATCGGCACGGAACGGGCATTCGATATTCTGTCTCTCGAACCGCACAATACGACCCGATACCGCATCTATGCCGACATGCAGTTTCGGCGAAGAAAGCCAAAGCGTATCCGGATTCGCCGCCGAAACAGGCAGAAAAAAGATCGTCGACACGAGAGCCGGCAAAAATCTCATATTCATCCGAGTAGTTCTTTATAGTTTAATCAGAAGTTTATAATCTATTCAGGTGGCTATCCGATAGGAGCGAAACCCTCATGGTTTCCATCGGCACTCTGATTACCCGATGCTTCGGATTCAAAGCCCTCGTGGGTGCCCTCTCCAGCGGTTGGGTTGTTATCATTCGATCCGTCGGATTCGAAACCTTCGTGGTCTGAGTCGGAGCCATAATCCGTATCGCCAGCAGGAGGCTCGTCGCCGCCGAGAAGCGTACAGGTCATCCGTTCCTCACCTTTGGTGATGTTGAGTACGATATGATATTTCTTACCTAATTGTTCGGGCGTCACTTTCCATTTAAAATCATTTGTCACATCGCTCTCGATCTGCACGACCTTCGTTTCCGTGACAGGCGCATCCTTATAGGGGGGATGGTACATATCGTACCATTGTCTTTCGGAACCGGGTTCGTGGACACCGAACTTGAAGTCGTAGGTCTTGTCTCGCGCCGAAGCATCGTCGAATGTGCCGTCGATCCAAAACTCGAACGGATTGTCTTCGTTCCGTGTCATTTCAAGAAAATTCCAACCCGTAAAATCCCCCACAAACCAGATGCGCTCATAAGGCGGTAATGCATTCGGATCAAGATAGTAAGTCTCTACGGAAAACATAGTCGGCAAGGAGCGGCATCCACGATAGCTGTTCGTCGTAGCGACGACGCGCGCTTCCAGATCGCCTGCATCTCCGTTATCGATCAGTCCGTTTCGGATGAGCATGCGGTTCAATTCCCGCACCGTAAACATGCGCATGCCTGCCAATTCGCTGTCCCCCAGGATGTAATAATACGGCGATCGGAAATCGGTTCTGGCCTTGGCCAGTTCGAGCGTGAACGTCACATCGGGATTCTGCTCGAACTCCGAGCCATCCGTCCAATGCCACTGTACCGCCAACGCATCGCAATCCTCATAAATTTCTTGAAGTTTCACACGTAGAGGCGTAATTGTCACTTTCAATGTCGGATCGGTATATCCGCCCGAGGTCTCGTTGTCCTTACAGGAGGTACTTGTCAAAGCACTTATCGCCGCGACGACGAAGACGATCGTATTTTTGATGATGGTATGTATGGTTTTCATTTTGCGTCTGCACTTATTTCATGAAAATTCAGCGTCTCGGGGATTTCATTCTGTCTTTCTCCCGCTCCGTTCTGAAAAACAAGGTTCCGATATCCGATATCTCCTGTTATATAGCTGCCGAAATGCACTCCGTATCCCTGCCAGCCGTCGATCAGCACATTCTCGAATACGACGCCGTCGAACTTGGTCGAGTATTTCTCCTCTCGTTGCAGATTGAATGCGTCCCAGCGGGAATCCTTGACATCGACATTCGAAAACTTGACACGACAGACATCATCGCGGCTCATGGATTCAATATGCACAGCCGCAACTGCGTTTCCGGCAATATCGCCATATATACCGCCTTCGCCGCCGCGGGCGCCGCACCGCTCGAAAGTCGTATTGCAAAGTTGGGAATCCTTGGTACCGAAGATACGAATACCCACTTCGAACATGTCCTTCACCAAAAGGTTATGCACATAATAACCGCCGCCGCCTTGTTCGCCGAGGAAAGCGATGCCTCCGGCCCGCCAGCCGCATTCGATGGTTATATGACGGCACTCCATCTTGTCGGCCCAATTCTCCAAAGCAAGGTTATCATCGCCGTTATTGCGAAAATCGCAACGTTCGACAAGACCGTTTTCCCCGCCGAACACATGCAAACCGTCGGCATAATAGTTACGGAACCGGCATTTGGAAATGCGCATATTTTTCCCCACCGTAATCCACGGACCCGTTTCGAAATGCTCGGCCCAGACATCTTCCATCACGAAATCGTCGCCTACTCTTCCATCGATCACCTTACCCGGGGGATTACCGTTCAGACCGCCGCCGCCATGATAGTCCAGATAACGGCGTTCCAAAGCCGTGTCCATGTAGAGGTGCTTGATAGCGCTGTTCCCGGCATCGCCCGTTTTCGGGAAAAAGCCACGGCGATTGATGGTCTCGGGGTCGTTCGGATCAGCCCGGAAATAAAGCTCCGTATACCACGACCCGGCACCGATCAATTTCGTGTTGCTCGACAGCAAGATTCCCCAGTCGAACTCATACCGACCGGCCGGGATGAAAATGGAATGGCCCTGATGCAACTCGATGAAAACATTTAACGGGCCGTCGGTCTGCGGATGGTAGCAGACGGTCGAACCATCCATCAGATCGAGGTAATTCAACGGAGCGGGTACGGGTTCCAGCTCCACGAAGTCGATCGTATACGGGCCGGCACCGGCATCTTCCTTGACCAGACGGAAAGTCGCCCCGGCAGGAATCTTCTCTTCGAGCAGCACGCGCTTGTCGTCGTATTGCATCCGGGCATATTTGTCCGGTGCCGGCGTGTTGTCGAAATACCACAGGTAAGGGCCGGCTCCCGGCTTTTTATACTGCCAGGCATGATAGGAGTCCAATTCGATGTCGCGAATCTTCTCTCCGTCGACATACAGCGCCAAAATTCCTTTCGTGCCTCCGCCTTCGGGAGCATCGGGAATACTGAAACGAATCACCATGCCTTCCGCTGCCTTTTGGCAGGTCCACTCCACCCAGTCGCCGGGGGCTGCGAGTGACAGAGCAGTCTGATTCGTAGCTTCGCTCTGTACATCGGGAATGCGGTCGGACGGAGCCAAAAACGATCCGTTGCTGGAACAAAAGCCCGGTTCGGCTTCATAACGAATGTAGGGCGCATCGTACCAGCCTCGTTCAGTATCCGGATCATAACTCGGCTCCGTATCCGGTTCAGGACCGGGATCAGGGATAGCTGTTTCATCTTTCGCACAAGCGATGAAAAGAGCAGACAGCACGACTGCTGCGATCCAACCCAAATATTTATATTTCATGATAATTTGTCGTTTTAATCGTTATAACCGGGATTCTGAAGCACTTTTCCGCGGCCTTCGGTGATGACATCCTGCGGGATGGGCATCAGCACCATATAATCTTTCACCGTTGTCGACTTATTGTATTTCTTCGCATACTCGACGAACTTTCCGAAGCGGATCAGGTCGGCGCGCCGATGTCCTTCGGCCCAAAATTCATGACCCCGTTCAAGCAGCAGCAAATCGAGGAACTCCTCGGGGGAAGTATAATCAGTCGGCTTGATATCTTTGATTCCGGCACGCCTGCGTATGCGGTTCAACAATTCGAGAGATTCGGAACTTACCTCGTTATTCTGACGAACCAGAATCTCACTCAATGACAGCAATACATCGGCATAGCGGTAAACCACCCAATCCACGCTGCTGCCATCACCAGTATCATTAGGATCCTCACCGATTTTGATCGGCAAAGCGCCCTTGTCCAGAGGAGAACCGGGATGCTCCTTGTTATAAAGCACGCCGTCCGTACCCGTAAACTCGCCGACGAGCACTTCCAGCCGTTCGTCCTTGCGGCGCCCCGTTTCGTCGATCGCCGGGTCGAACGTATCGTAAAACTCCCAGGGAACCCGATAACCGTCCCATTTGGTGATGGAAGCGTTCTTTGTAGGATATACGGCTGGCAGGACCTGCGACAGCCACATCTGCGTAGCGGCCGGCGTATTGCGGTTACAGGTCACCGCCTTGATGATTTCGCAATTGCCTTCGTTTTCAAGCGTGAAAATATCCTTGTAATGCTCCATCAGATCGTATCCGTATTTGGGGTCCATCAGTTCGCGGGCTTCCGCTTCGGCTTCCACCCAACGTCTCTCATGCATGTATAATTTCAGCAATACCATATGGCACAGCCCCTGCGTAAAACGGCCGTAATCGGGATCCGAACCGGTATAATTGAGTGCCAGGGCCCCGGAGTCGAGCGCCCAGCGGATATTTTCCTCGATATAAGCGACCGTTTCATCATGGCTTTTGCGCGGGACGATGATATTTTCCAGCGGTTTTTTCAGCGTTTCGAGGTCGGGAATCTGCAATCCGCCATAAAGGTCGAACAGCAGATAAGCCAGCCACCCCTGTCCGCAATGCAGTTCGGCATACATTCGGGTGCGGGTTTCCTCCGGCATCGGTACGTGAGCGATTTTCTCGTAAGTGAGCGTCGCAACGCCGAGTTGCGCGATCTTTTCCCGATAGAAGCGTGTGCAGGCATTCGCATTGGGCGTGAAATTGACCGCATTGAGCGGCAGGAACCGATCGTCGCCCCAATTGCAATACAGGACATCGGTGCACATATCGCTGATCACGTGCCAGCCGTTTTCACCTGCACTGAACCCCGATCCCCAATAAGCATTGAACGCACCGTAAGCGGCGGCGGCAACCAGCGTTTCCGCATCCCGTTCATTGGCCGGGAAATCATCGTCGGTAAACAACCAGGACTGCTTCGACTCAAGATCGGTACACGAAACCGCGAAGATGATCAGAAATAAATAGAGATGGATTTTTGTTTTCATGATTCTCTGTTTTTCTTTATTAGAAAGTAATGTCGAGACCGAAATTGACACTGCGGATGTTCGGGTATGCATACCGCGTATTATCCGTTTCGGGATCGAGGCCATCATAAGGGGTCAGCACGAAAGGATTCTGAATCTCGGCGTAAAGCCGGATATTGGAGATCCATCCGCGTGTCCATGATTTCGGGAAGGTATAACCCAACGTAATATTGCGGCATCGGATAAACCAAATCTTTCGATAGAAATAATCACTGCCAAGACTTCCGAAACTTGCTGAACTCATCATCATGGTAGGATACTTGGCATCGAGATTGTCGTGCGACCAGGTGTCTTTCAGGGTAACCGGTTTGTTGTGTCCGGTCGAAAGGCCACCGGAAGTGTTCCATGTCCATTTATAGCTGCCGCTGTGCCACAAGCCGAACTGTCCGTAGAAATAAATATTCAGATCCAGATTTTTCCAGCGGAACGTATTGTTGAAGCCCATCAAGTAGTCCGGATCGGCACTTCCCAGCAAGACTCCGTCTGCATCGTCGATTTTTCCGTCCGGTTTCCCCGAATGCCGCGGACGTCCGTGTTCGTCGACCAAAATAGCGCCGGTGCTATCATAAAGATAAGAATCTCTATCGATAAGTTTCACCTCTCCGGGAATCGCCCCCGGCATATGCGAAATATCGTCTCCCGGTTGAATCAGCCCATTCGACAAATAGGTGTAAATCGGACGTACCGGAGCATAGTACTCTTCATAAATGTTCGGTTGCCAATTGTCGGCCCGCTCCAACCAGCGATCCCGGTAAAATGAGAAAGTAAGGTCGGATTTCCACGTAAAATTCTTATGCTCAATAACGGTGGCATTTACGGTCAATTCAACACCCTGACTCTTCGTTTTGCCGATATTGTCGGCAATGGTTTTGATTTCATTATAAACCTGAAGCGACCGGGTATTCAGCAGGTCAGAGATTACACGACGGAAATATTCAGCCGTAATATTCAGTCGATTGTTGAAGAACCCAAGATCCAGACCAAAATTCCATTCAGCAGTGGTCTCCCATTTCAGATTCGGATTTCCGATTTGATACAATGTGACGGCCGGATGACGTTTATTGCCGATTACGACACCGGATCCGCTTCGATAGTACGTAACCGCTCCGTCCATAGTCGATGAGTTGCCAGTATGACCGTAACCTATGCGCAGTTTGCCATTGGAGAGTACGCCTTTCGCTCCTTCCATGAATTTTTCTTCGGAGAAACGCCATGCAGCGGCTGCAGAGGGGAAATAACCCCATCGATGATTGGCGGCAAAAGCGGACGACCCGTCTACACGCAACGTAGCAGTCAGCAGATAACGGTCGTCGTAATTGTAATTCAACCGTCCGAAGAACGAAGCCATTTCGCTTTTTCTACGATACGAATGAACCGCAGGGCGCACGGCGGCACCCAGGTCGAGATTGTCGTAACCGAAGATGTCTGTCATGAAATCACTGTTCATACCGTTCAGACGCTCATGGTTGAATTGCTGAAACGAATAACCGATCATAGCGTTTAATGTATGTCTGCTATTCCAAGTCTTCACATAATTGGCTGTCAAATCCAACAGGTAGTCCGATTCGTCGATTTTAGCCAACGAGGCCTCTCCCGGAGAGGAAGGGCCCAGCGAAGCCGGTACATAACGACCGCTCTCCTGGTTTTTGCGATCGATGCCGACTTGTGCTTTGAGCGTTAAATCGGCAATGGGATTGATCTCCAAAAACGCAGTCGTCAACAAACGGTCTTTTGTTTGGTCTTTTATGATATCGAGCAAGGCGACCGGGTTGTGTTCATACGATGCAGAAGGATTGACTCCCCATTCCCCGTTCGCCTCTTTCACCGGAATCAGCGGGTTGAATGATGCCGCCGATTCGAGCGATGCGTCGTCGCCATGCGAGACATTGCGTGAAAGCGTCAAGTTGACGCCGACTTTCGCCCACTTGGCAATTTTTTGTTCCAAGTTCACTCGTCCCGTATAACGGGAAATATCGTTATTACGCACCAGACCGTTCTGACGGAAATAATTGAACGATACGAAATATTTCGTCCAGTCCGTACCGCCGGTCATTGAGATATTGTGCTGTGTCTGGAAACCCGTGCGCGAGATTGCATCGAACCAGTCCGTATCGCAATACGGGAAAAGGATCGCCGCATCGGTGTATCGAGGCGTATATTTCACTGTGACATCGGACAACTCTTTTCCTCCGTAGACACCGATGCCGTTATCCATCAGATACTTTTCATAATAATAGCGGTTGGTCTGACGCATGAAATCAGAAGCGCTGAGCATTTCGTATTTTTTTGCATAGAACTGCACCGATGCGGATCCTGAATAGGAGACCTTGGGGGCTCCTGTCGCACCTCGTTTGGTGGTTATGAGAATGACGCCATTCGCCGCCCGAGAACCATAGATGGCTGTCGACGAAGCATCTTTCAACACATCGATGGATTCGATATCGTTCGGATTCAAGGTTCCGAGAATATTGTCGGATATCTGTCCCTCGTTCATCGACTCCGATTCGTAGTCGTTTTGAGGATTTACGGGAAATCCGTCGATAATGATCAAAGGATCGTTACTCGCCGAAACCGAGGCCGCACCGCGAATGCGCATCGTCGTCGCGGCACCGGGTTGTGCGCTGGTCAGATTGACCTGCAAACCGGCCGCCTTGCCGGCCAAAGCATGCGAGATGGAAGATACGGTGTTGACCGGCTCGTCGGTCATTTTAATCGATGATACGGCTCCTGTCAGATCCTTTTTCTTCATCGTGCCGTAACCGATGACCACGACCTCTTCCATCCCGACTGACGAATCGTGCAGCGTAACATCGACCTCGGTACGGTTTCCGATCGGCTGTTCCATCGGTTCATAGCCTATGAAACTGACTGAAAGCACCGGATTATCGGCTGACTGCGGAACGGAAAGCGCATAGGAGCCATCCACACCGGTACTTGCACCGACGGTAGTTCCCTTGATAACGACCGTAGCTCCGATCACGGGCTGTCCGGAGCCGTCGACCACCTTACCTTTCAGAACTCTTTGTCCGCTTTTTTGGCCTTCGGATTTCGAAGGTTTCGAGGCCGTGCCGGGGGTCTTGGGCATAAGCACGATATTGCCTCCGTCGATTCGGTATACGACTTTGGTGCCTTTGAACATTTCGTCCAAAGTTTTGCCGAGCGGTTGTTTTACGACTTTTACTGAGATTTTAGTCGTCAAATCGCAATCCTTATCATAGACGAAGAGGTATTTCGTCTGCTTCTCGATCTCTTCCATTCCTTGCTTGAGCGGAGCATCCTTCAGATCAAGAGATATCAAGGAGTTTTGCGCGCGACACAATTGAGGAGCGGATAGAAAGACGAACGTGAATAATGCGAAAGTAAGCGAGCGTGTAATTTGCTGAATACTTTTTTTATACATAACTTTGTGGGTTAAGAATCGAAAATGTGTATTACATGATTGGATGATGTAACTTTTTTTGATTCTGACCGTAGGGCTGCATTCCTACGGTCTTTTTTGAATCATAAGATACGATCAGATAGTATTGTTTATCATAGGCTTCAGTTTAGGTTAGTATCTTAGCATTAAAGGATGATTATCGTATGTAAACTCGATTCGTTTCATAATCGATTTCGAATGTACGATCCGTGTCGGCCAATAATATTTTCAGAGCATGTTCCAACCCCTCGACAATCCGAATCTTACCCTGATATTTGATGACAGGCACCTCTTTGCATTGCAATTCCATCTTGACGTTGTACGCCCGTTCTATTTTTGCTGCGAGATGGGTGAATGAGGATGAGTTCAGAGCGATAATGCCGTCGGGCCACAGATAGTCGTCCGGGCGTTCGATGGATCGCGTGACGAGATGTCCGTTCTGCAAATCGGCGTACTGGCCTGCGATAAGCGCCGCCGTTTCATTTTGTCCGGTAGTGATGCGAACCTTTCCGCGCAGCAGGGCCGTCGAGAAGAGATCGTTCGCCTCATCCGCCAACACATCGAACTTCGTACCGAGCACCTCGACCGTTCCGGCATAGGTATGGACGATAAACGGCTGTCCCGGGCATTGTGCCACGTCGAACATGACCTCGCCCGTAATTTTCACGCAACGGCTCTGTCCGGAAAAGGCCACGGGATATTCCATCTTCGAATTGCCATTGAGCCAAACCTGCGTCCCGTCCTGCAAAACGGTATGTATTCGTTGGCCTTCGGGGGCGCATACCGTCAGCATCCGACTGCTGAAGTCTTTGATACGCCAAGCGCTGAACCAATAACCGCCCCCGACAATCAAGGCGATCATTGCTGCGGCAGAGACTGCGAAGCGACATACATTCCTCAATGTAAAAACCGACCGACGACGCGGAGCCGGAGCTGGGGCATGCAATACCATTGCATTGAATATTTCGTCCAAACGATCCATTTCATGCTGGTTCGCTTGATCCTCATCCAACCAATTCAGCACCGCCAACTCTTCTTGGGGAGTGGTTTCACACTGCATGAATCTAAAAAGTATCTCTCTGTCCATATATTTATTTTCTATCCATATATTTTTAACGAATAACCGGAACGACTTTACGCTAAATACGTAAAAAAAAGCGCCGGAAAGGACGCTTATGAGAAAAATAAATCGAATGCAAAATCTTAATTTGCATCCAACAGCAATAATATTAGGCTGACCGGGAGGTAGTCTTTCAATGCAACTTTTAACCGAGACAGGGCGCGTTGCATTTCAGTCGTAACCCTACGTACAGGAATACCGAGTTCATCGGCAATTTCGGCATAAGTTTTATTATAAAATCGATGCGCTTCAAAAACTTTTCGTGTAAGTTCAGGGAGATTCTCCAATTCACGTTGCACGATTTCAATCACTTCGGCGGAGAACAAACGCCCCGGATTACAAGCATTCAACGAACGGATATTGGCGGCATTCAATCGATTTTGAAGAGAATGCATATCCATTTGTTTCTGCAAATGGAGCCGCTGGGCATACAGCCAATCCAAACAACGGTTCTTGATGATCGTAGTAATATATCCCGGAATATTTACGTCAACAGGCAATTTGTCCCGATTCTCCCAAAATGCAGCAAATCCGTCCATCACCAAATCTTGTGCAACCTCAGGATCCCGGACATAACGACGAGCAATAATTACGAACCGAGCGTAATATTGCGTGTAAATTTCTTCGAAATGATCGTGACCGATTTGCATGCGGAAAAACAATACTCCTTGTATAAAATACGTAAAAAACTAAGTAAAGTTAATAAAAAAATTCCCCCCCCCCTCAAAAAATTGCGTAAGAAATTTCATCAAGATAAATCGTTGTCAATATAACATCCAATTTGTCAATACAATGATTTTCGGTCTTTTTTCCTTTTTTTTATTTGCTGCTGTAATTCTTCATAAGCCCATGTATCTGCTAAATCTAATACCGTATCGACGATTCCCGAGACAGGATTTACCGTATGGCTTCGCGGCTCGTATTTTTGTTCTGGGTATTGCTGTTCTGCAACCTGTTTGTCGTTTTTCAGTACCGGATACAATTCATTGAAAGTATTTGCAGAGAACTCCTTTCCCAACACTGATCCGTTGGCAACGATACCCGTATTGTGGTCTATAAACGTTACGCCGTAGATTCGTCCGATGGAATTAATTCGAAAGATCGCGTCAATATGGTCCGCTCCGAGCAGTTGCCGGAACTCGTCTCGCGTATTATGCGGACTCATGGCGTCCCTTGCTGTTTGCCGCAGCTGGTCGAGTGTGCCTTCTTTGTTCAGTTTTATTTTCGAGTTTTCATAATACCTTTGAAGGGCTTTATAACCTACGTCTTTCCCTATTTTGCTCGACTTGAACGGAGTGCCGATTCCATATCCGTCGTCGGTCAGGGCACCGTAGATAATCCCCGCATAATTTCTGCCGTCGATAGTTCCCGTACGTTCTTCGACCGAAATATTGAAGCGTTCCAGCAGCGTGCGAAACTCTCCGTAGGACGAGCATTTGTAATTTTGCAGGCATGATCTCACAACGGACGAGATCTGCTGTTTGACATTTCCCTCGGGATAATTCACCTTCCGCAGGCCCTCCCTGTCCGTCAGTTCCTGTCCCTTGACGCTCGGATGCAGGCCGTATTTCCGCTCCAAGTCTCGCAGAATCTCCATCGAGCGCCGGGCCTCGAAATCGTGCGGGAGTTTGCGGCCCTGCTCATCGACCCGCAGCGACACGATATGGAGATGCTCTCTGGAAATGTCCTTGTGCTTGAAAACAATATAAGGCTGTTCGCCGTAACCCATGCGTTCCATGTACTCACAGGCGATTTTCCGGAGCTGTTCGTCTGTCAGCCTGTCCTCCGGTGAAGGGTTCAGCGAGGCATGGAAAACCGTGTTCGTAGTCCTGCGGTTGGCTTCGAGATACGGTATGAAGCTCTCCATGCAGGCGTCAATATCAAGGCGTCCGCATTTATCGTATGGCTCCAGCATCTTCTGCCAGAAGAGCACCTCGGCTTCATCCTTATCCACTTTCTCCTTGTTATAGCGCAAAGCACCGCCGGGCGAGGAGCCCGATCTTATATTCGCAACCACTCCTTAGCCTGTTTTGCGAG
>ERZ1673738.1525-NODE-1525-length-34321-cov-13.185636_pt1 | contig 34321 bp, 23 predicted proteins | sample MGYA00580198_ERZ1673738 | MGnify/ENA primary metagenome ERZ1673738 (study PRJEB41218, sample SAMN15661784) | gut metagenome | host: Homo sapiens | place: Canada: London | collected 2015-08-20/2019-03-30 | study: EMG produced TPA metagenomics assembly of...
GCGTATGTTTAATACGCCACGCGCCCTCGGCGGCTTTCCTATACTCGCCTGAACCCCCTTTTGACGCGCCCAAACCGATTTTGCGAATAATTTTGGTTTGGGGGAGGGCATGCCGCTGATGCTCCGTTAGTAAAGCCGCCGAGACCGCTCGCGTATGTTTAATACGCCACGCGCCCTCGGCGGCTTTCCTATACTCGCCTGAACCAAGCCTTAACCCGAAAGCAAGGGGAGATTGGGAGGGGATTGGCCATTTCCGCTTGCGGAAATGCCAAAGGGGGCGACAGTTAAGCCCCCTTTCTAAGCGACGCGCCCTTGGGGATGGCATGCCGCTGATGCTCCGTTTTGAAAGATTCCGCCACTGGTCACGTACGCCAGTACGCTCCCACCGGTGGACTCTTTCAAATACTCGCCTGAGCGTAGCCTTAATCTGAAAACAAGGGGAAATTGGGAGGGGATTGGCTATTTTCGCTTACGGAAACGGATAAACGGTATTGCCGGCAAACGGGATAGGTGCATTGGCTTTGCCAATCGCCGTAAGGGCGTTAGCCCTTGTATGGAAGCGGCACTGCCGCCGACAGTTAAGCCCCCTTTCAAAGCGCCGCGCCCTATTTTGTAATATTTATAGTTTGTGGTTCGCGTTTACTGCTGATGCTCCGTTAGTAAAGCCGCCAAGACCGCTCGCGTATGTCGAATACGCCACGCGCCCTTGGCGGCTTTCCTATACTCGCCTGAACCAAGCCTTAATCCGAAGGCAAGGGGAAATTGGGAGGGGATTGGCTATTTTCGCTTACGGAAACGGATAAACGGTATTGCCGGCAAACGGGATAGGTGCATTGGCTTTGCCAATCGCCGTAGGGGCGAAGCCCTTGTATGGAAGCGGCACTGCCGCCGACGGTTAAGCCCCCTTTTTAAGCGGCGTGCCCATTCAGATTTTAGGAATGCTTTTGGCACGGGGTTGTGTTGCTTTGGAATAAGCTGTACTCTCATACTGAAAGTACGCATCAGCCGTGTATTTCCCTTTGTATTTATAAAGGAATAGCCTTATCGCGCAGTGATAGGGAAGGGTACGGCCACATGTATGGAAGCGGTACTGCCGCCCTCCTTTTATGGTTTGCATGCCCTGTTTTTGGGGTGCGCCTTGCGCTGCATGTCCCGATGTTGTTGCAGTTTCTAATGGGGATATTTCCGCCCTTGGGAGTAGTAGTAGGACAGGGCGAAGTATTTTCGGGCAAGCTCTTTTATGGAGTCCGGACAGTCGGAGGAATTGAAGGGTTTTATGCCGCCGGCGGTTTGCGCGCAGACAGGATTCATTGGCGGGAGGCGGCGCGGGCTTTCGAGCAGGTTTTGTCCCCACGCATTGTATTTAAAGCCTTTCGGGGCGAGCATTTCCACCATCGTGGCTATTATGTCGAGGTGTTGGGCGCCGTCCGCCTTTCTGCCGCCGAGACCCGCCTCTTCAACCGGCCCGCCGGCGAATATTATCGGCACCGCCGCGGCTTCCGCATAGGTCATATTCTCCCCTTCGGGCAGGGCGCGCGCGGCGTGGTCGCCTGTGACTATTACGAGGGAGTCCGGGTATTTTTCCAGAATTGCGCGCGCAAATCTGCCGATTTCCCTGTCCGCATACCACATATGGTATAGGCGCACGTCGTTTTCCGTATCAAGTTTTGCGGGGCAGCCCTCCGCTTTCAAGTCTACGTCGAACGGCGGGTGGTTGGATACAGTCAAAATCATGTTGAAAGATTTTTCGGGTATGTCGCGGCCGATTATGCAGTCGAACATGTCCTTGTCCCTGATTCCCCATTCCACGGTTCCATAGAGGTCGCCCATTGACTCCCCGCCGACTATGCGGTCGAACCCGTTGAATTTGGCGAATTCGCCGAGCTGCATCCACGTGCTCTGCCCCGCATAGAAGAAGGTTGAAGAGTATCCGAGCCGTTTCAAGACAGCTGCCGCCGCGCAGTCGGCGTTGGCGCGGTATACTCCGCGCACGTCGAGGCCGGTATACGGAATCCCGCTTATGAGGGACGAGACCGACGCCATTGTCCCGCCGCCGGACGAGAGCGCCGCCGGACAGAAGAGCGACTTCCCGTACAGCGAGCGCGTATGCGGCATTATGCCGTATTTTTGGAATCTGTCGTAGGTAGGCCACGCCGAATGGCCCTCGCCGACTATTAGAAACACCCTTTTGGGGGCGGTTTTGAGCGGGCTGCCTTTCGCCGTCCGCGCAAGCGCCTCTTCAAAGGCGCCAGCGCCGTAGAGTTCGCGGAGAAATACCGGCATGTCGGATTCCTTGGCGCGGAAGTTCGCGAGCCCTCCGGAAGTGGCGGATTGCGCGAATTTTTTTATTTCGCTCTTTATGCAGTAGGCGGACGACGGTATCAGGTTGTTCAGGAATTCGGAGGATTCCACCGCGGTGTCGCGCAGTTGCAGGGGGCGTCCGGAAATCCGGCCCCCTCTCATCGCGAAGAACATCGCCGGAATGCAGACGGCTGCGGCGATTATTCTGTACCGTAATTTTACGGAGCGGCATGGCAGGGCGTCGATTTTCGAGAACGCCGTTCTGAATGCGGCATACAGCGCGGCTAAAACCGCCAGCGCCAGCAGGGAAATCCTGACAATCGGGTATGCGTCCCAGACGGCTGCGGCTATCGCGCGGAGGTCGTCGAAGAATATCCCGAAGATCCAGTAATTGAACTGGCTTTTGTATTCGTAAAAGAAACAGACGTTTACGGCGGCCGTAATTATGGAAGCGAACGCCGCAAAAACCGCATATGCGAACTTTGCTCGCCGGAACCTGCGCCCGCAGAAGAGCCCTGCAACCGTGAGGGCGAAGGTCGGCAGAGTGATGAACGCCGCCGTCATTGCGTCGAAGCGCAGCGACATCAGATACCATTCGGCCGACGGCACTTCGCAGTTTGGGTTGAACATCAGCAGCAGCGAGAGTCTGCCCGCGAAGTAAACACAGACGAGGAACGCGAAGAGCAGGGCGTCTTTTGCGAGGTTTTTCATCTTAAAAAAGCAGAACAGCCGCCCAGCAGACCGCTATGTTTGCGAGCGCGGCAAAAACCGCCGCGCTGCCCGCGTCTTTGGCGAATTTTGCGAGGCTGCTGAATTCGGGGGAGGATATGTCTACGCACTTTTCCACGGCGGAATTCAGCAGCTCCGCTATCAGCAGCACGAAGAGGGGCATGATCAGCGCGCACCTCTCGCCGCCGGAAACGTCGGGAATCCACGCGGCCGAAAAAAGAACCGCGCACAGCAGGCAGTCCTGCCGGAACGCCACCTCCGAGCGGAACGCGGCGGCAAACCCGTCCATCGAATATTTCGCGGCGAACAATATGCGCATCAAACCCTTCCTATCGTTCTTCATTCGGCAAATTATTCCGCGATTTGCCGCATAGTAAAGTCTTTTGTTGGCTCCTTTGCGGGAAGCCCGCGGCAAAATAATTGGGCGGTGCGGAAAAATTTTGTTGTGTTTCCTCCCGCCCGTGGAATAAAAGAAAGGTTCATTTTAACAAAATCAACGAATATGGTATCATATAAAGAACTCGGTTTGGTCAATACGCGCGAGCTTTTCAAAAAAGCTATCGACGGCAAATATGCTATCCCCGCGTTTAACTTCAATAATATGGAGCAGATGCAGGCGATTATCCAGGCTTGCGTCGAGCAGAAGTCGCCCGTGATTTTGCAGGTATCCAGCGGCGCGCGCAAGTACGCCAACCAGACGCTCCTGCGCTACATGGCCCAGGGCGCGTGCGAATACGCCAAGGAGCTCGGCTGCAATATTCCGATCGTCCTGCACCTCGACCACGGCGATACTTTCGAACTCTGCAAGTCGTGCGTCGACTACGGATTCTCCTCCGTCATGATCGACGGCTCCGCGCACTCCTATGACGACAACATCGCCCTCACCAAGAAGGTTGTCGAATACGCCCACGCCCACGACGTCACGGTCGAAGGCGAGCTCGGCGTTCTCGCCGGCATTGAGGACGAAGTCTCCCACGAAACCCATTCCTATACCCGCCCCGAGGAAGTCGAAGACTTCGTGAGCAAGACGGGCGTGGATTCCCTCGCCATTTCCATCGGCACCTCCCACGGCGCCTACAAATTCAAGCCCGAACAGTGCACGCGCGACGCCGACGGCAGGCTCGTCCCCCCGCCGCTGCGCTTCGACATCCTCGCGGAAATCGAAAAGCGCATTCCCGGCTTCCCGATCGTCCTGCACGGCTCGTCCTCCGTCCCGCAGCAGTATGTTGACATGATCAACAAGTACGGCGGCAACCTCGAAGCCGCGGTCGGAATTCCCGAAGAGCAGCTCCGCAAGGCCGCCGAATCGGCTGTTTGCAAAATCAATATCGACTCCGACGGCCGCCTTGCGATGACCGCAAAGATCCGCGAGGTGTTCGCCACCAAGCCCGCCGAATTCGACCCCCGCAAGTACCTCGGCCCCGCGCGCGACGAGCTCAAAAAGCTCTACATGCACAAGGTCGTGAACGTCCTCGGGTCGGCCGGCAAAGCTTAATTTTGCAAATATTTTGCGGGGCGCGTGCCTATTGCGCCCCGTTTTGAAAGAGTCTGCCGTTGGCCGCGTACGTTGGTGCGCTCCTGCCGGCAGACTCTTTTTAATCGGGACTCATTCATAAAGCGTCGCTCGTTTCGGCGGCGTCGCCGCTTCCGTTCTTTCGCTGCGCTCGGGAACTTTTTGTCCATTGCGATAGCGTTGTCCTTTCGGCATATATCATATGCCGCCGCAATTCATTGCCCCAGAAGTTCCGTTGCGCGGACTTTTGTATTCTCGCCTGAGCGTAGCCTAACCCCGAAAGCAAGGGGAAATTGGGAGGGGATTGGCTATTTCCGCTTGCGGAAACGTATAAACGGTATTGTCGGCAAAACGGGATAGGCGCATTGGCTTTGCCAATCGCCGTAAGGGCGAAACCCATATATGGCAGGCGTTGCAGCCGACAGTGAATTCCCTCTTTTCTAAACGGCATACTCCAAAGTAAAAAACGCCGCTACGGAATGAGCCGCATCCTTACGTACTGAAAGTATATTTCGGCTCCGCCTTTTCATTTATATTTATAAAGTGATAGCTTTGTAGCGCAGCGATAGGCGCAAGGGCGCGGCCTTTCAAAGGAGTCGAAGCTGCTGCCGACCCTTGTTGACAGGCGCGTCTTGCGTTTGTGCCGATATTGTGCCCCGCGTCCATTTTGTATCCGCATATTTTCGTATTTTTTATTTAACCGTTAAATTATACGGATTTAGGCTTGCTGCTGTGTGTGTGGGGAGGGTATACCTATCTCAGAAAAGGAGTTATATTGCTTATGAAAAAAATATTTTTATCTGCGGTTTTTTACGGTTTAGTGCCGCTTGCGCATCTGTCCGCGCAGACGTTTACTTTAAATAATTACTCCGATAAAAATATAAATTGGAGTTCTGCGGAAATTTGGAGCGTTTCAGGGGAGGGTTCGCAAACTTTCCCGCAGGACGGCGGAAATGTAGTTTTGAGTAATGAAAGCCAGAGCGTTAACCAAACTCTTGTTGTGGACGATTCTTACAAAATAGATTCGTTGAATGTATCCATGAATGGAGATGGGGCTCATTGGTCGTTTTCCGTCAATGCCGGAAAAACTTTGGAAATTGCGGAGGATTCGGTAGTGGACGCTTCTTTTAACTGGTATCAACTTATGATATGCGGAGCGGGAAGTTACGATTTTAAGAAAAATCTCACGTTAAATGGCGACATAGGCGGGGGGAAAGAGGGCTACCATCTCTTTCGGGAACAGTAGCAGCAGCCGGCAGTTGTCGTCCCTGAATGTCGGGGGCAATCTAAATATAACAAACGATTCGGCGGTCGATATGAATGTTTATTTTAATGTTGCCGAAGTGAATATTGCCGGCGCTTTGAATATCGCCCCCAAGTCGAAAGTCGTTCTCGCCCGCTCCACCAATTCCGCGAACGGGGCCGTATCCTCTTTTTCTCTCGGCGGAATAAACGGAAGCGGAGCGCTCAGACTGGGATTCGATTCGGCCAGCTATTATGGGCGCAAGTCCGTAGCAAATGTGACTATCTCCGGCGAAGGCGGCTCATGGAGCGGGACGTTTGACAAGATGACCACCAACGCCGACAGCCGCTTCAACTTGACTATGGACGGGGTCGGAACCCAGGACTTCAAAGTTTCCTCCGCCACGTTTGTCGACGGCGCGACGAACTCAAACATAATAGACACCCTTACCGTCAACAACGGCGTTTTCAATTACGGCGCGGGCAATTACGTTTCGGGCAGCCTGGTGCTCAACGGCGGAAAGTTTAGCGCGGCGTCTTTGATAGATTCCGGCATTTCCGAGGACGTGGGCGCCGCGCGCTTTGAAAGCGGCCTTTGGAACGGCGGCGCGATAGTGTTTGACATATGGACGGCAGGCGCAACTTTTGACAAAATCGAATTTTCGGGGTTATTTGACAAAGGCGACGGCGACATGTCTTTGGAGTTCCGGTTTGACGCCGAGGGCATGGCGGAGCTCGTCGAGATGGGACTTTCCGCTTTTGAAGATATGATAGTCTACGCCTCGGGGAGCTCCATAGAGGGAACCGTCTTGAACGGAGTTTCCAACGGATTCGCATGGGAGGCGGTGTTCGGCGAAACCGGCATGGACGTGACTTTTGCCGCCATTCCGGAACCTGCCGTTATTGCCGCCCTATTCGGGCTTTCCGCGCTTCTTTTCGCAGCCTTCCGCGGGGAAAGGAAGCGAGGCGGGCGGGCGTAATTTTTTTGTTCTGCGCCGGCTCCGCTTGATTCGCGTCTCTCCGGCCGATTCATATTCCGCCTAAAATGCGGAAAAATGCGCGTTCCTTTTGGACGCGCATTTTTTATGTTCCGTTTTTTTCGGAAATGGCGCGGGGCATGCTGCGGCAAAAGCGGGCGCGAAAATTGAGGACTTCCGCGCCCGCGGATTTTTTTTAACTTTTACCGCGTCTTGCCGGAAAATGAAGAATGAAAAATGAAAACAAGCCGGAGGCGCGTTTAGATGCCCACAGGCGCACCCCGAAGGGGCGAGAGCAGCGAGTCAATAATTAGGGGCGCGTTGCGCCCGCTACACCCGCGGGTGCAGCCGTTCATTTTATGTTTGAACATAAGGCCTCCGCACTGCGCAAGGGTTGTAAAATTACATTATTCATTTTTCATTCTTCATTATTCATTAAAAAAGGATTCACATACAAACAGACCATACAAACAAACACGCGCACATGGCGACGTCCCTCGGCTGCGGGGAGGCGGAACTTTCAAGGCCGCTATGAGAGCCATCATGCCCGGAAGTGCGCGCCGTTGATAGGTCCGCCTTTTCAATGCGCTATGCAGGGCGGTTTGCGCATAGCGCCGGCATTCTTGAAATCAGGAAACGGCATGCCGTTTTCGGGCAAGGATTTCAATGCGAGAAAATCTCCGGCCGTTTGGACCAAAAAAAGGCGCGCCCGACGGCGCGCCTTTCGGAAAGCGTTTTTGTTTTATCTCGACTTGGGCTCGTAGGGAATGCCCTGCTGCTCGCAGAGAGCGGCGCGGCGCGAGAGGCGCACGCGCCCCTTGTCGTCTATGCCGACGCATTTGACGAGAATTTCGTCCCCGAGCTTGCATACGTCTTCGGTCTTATTGACGCGGAAGTCCGCAAGTTCCGAGATGTGCACGAGCCCCTCTTTGCCGGGCAGGCATTCGACGAACGCGCCGAATTCCTTTATCGAGCGCACGATGCCCTTGTAGGTCTTGCCGACCTCGATTTCGCCCGTGACGAGCTCGACTTCCGAAACAGCCCTCTGCATGCTTTCTTCGCTCGTGGCGTAGATGCAGACCCTGCCCGGGTGGTCGTCGTCTATGTCTATCTGCGCGCCCGAGTATTCGGTTATGCGGCGGATATTTTTGCCTCCCGGGCCGATGAGCATGCCCGTCTTTTCGGGGTCGATCTGCACAATCTTTATGCGCGGGGCGCAGGGTTTGAGTTCCTTGCTGGGTTCGGCGATTGCCTCCGCCATTATGCCGAGAATCTTCATGCGCACGTCGTGGTTGCGGTAGATGGCCTCCTTTGCGATGTCGATCGGCAGCCCGTCGATTTTGAGGTCGAGCTGGAAGCCGGTGATGCCGTTTTTGGTTCCGCAGATTTTGAAGTCCATGTCGCCGAAGTGGTCTTCCGCGCCGATGATGTCGGTGAGGACGACGTGCTTGACGATTTTGCCGCTCTCGTCCTTGCGCGTGACGAGCCCGCAGCTTATTCCGGATACGGGCGTCTGAATCGGGACGCCGGCGTCCATGAGGCTGAGGCAGCCGCCGCAGACGGAGGCCATGGAGGTCGAGCCGTTGGACTCCATGATTTCGGAGACCACGCGGATTGCGTAGGGGAATTCGTCCTCGGAGGGGAGCACCGGCAGAAGCGAGCGTTCGGCGAGCGCACCGTGGCCGATTTCGCGGCGGCCGGGGCTGCCGAAGCGGCCGGTTTCGCCGACGGAGTAGGGCGGGAAGTTGTAGTGCAGTATGAAGGATTTTTCCTTGGTGCCGCCGGTCAGCCCGTCGAGCTCCTGGCAGTCGCGGCTGGTGCCGAGGGTGGTGAGCACGAGCGCCTGGGTCTCGCCGCGCGAGAACAGCGCGCTGCCGTGGACGCGCGGCAGAACTCCCGTCTTGGCGGTTATCGGGCGGAGATCCATGTAGGTTCTGCCGTCGCACCTCTTGCCGGCGTCGAGGATATTGTCGCGGTAGACTTTTTCCTGCAATTCTTCAAACGCCATCTTGATTTGCCCCATGTCGAATTCATCTTCGCCAATCTTGCCCTTGACGAATTCGGCGGTTTCTTCCATGAGCGCGTCGACGTCCGCCTGCCTCTTGAGCTTGCTGTCCTGGAAAACGGCGTCGAGAAGCCTGCCGCCGACGTATTCGGAGCACATCTGCATGATTTCGGGCTTGCAGAGCACCAGCGGAAATTCGCGCTTGGTCTTGCCGCAGAGCTTGGCGAGCTCGCGCTGGGCTGCGATGATTTTCTGTATCTGAACCTGCGCGAATTCGAGAGCCTCTATGAACCTGTCTTCGGGGCATTGCTCGGCGGAGCCTTCAATCATCATCATTTCGCGCTCGTTGCCTACGTAGATGAGGTCGAGGGTGGAGTCGAGCATCTGCTCGTGCGTGGGGTTGACGACAAATTCGCCGTCTATTTCGCCGATTCTGACGCCGCCGATCGGGCCGTTCCACGGTATGTCGGAAATGAGGAGCGCGGCGGAGGCGCCGTTGACCATGAGGATGTCGGGGTCGTTTACCATGTCTGCCGACAGCAGCAGACCGATGACCTGCACTTCGTTCATGAAGCCCTTGGGGAAGAGCGGGCGCAGGGGCCTGTCGCAGAGGCGCGAGGTTAGGATTTCCTTTTCGTTGGGGCGGCCTTCGCGCTTGAAGTACCCGCCGGGGAATTTGCCCGCCGCGGAGAAAGTTTCGCGGTAGTCTACCGTGAGCGGGAAGAAGTCCTGCCCGTCGCGCAGGGCGCCGGCGGCGGTCGCCGTGACGAGGAGGTTGGTTTCGCCCATGCTTATTGTCACCGAGCCGTTTGCCTGCTTGGCTATCGAGCCGGTGGAGATTTTTATTCCGAGGCCTTCGACCTCGACGCTGTATTTCTGATCCATTATTTTTTCCTTTTGTGCAGCCGGACGGTTGGGACGTTTCGGGCGTGCGATTGCTTTTTGCGGGCGCTTGTCCGCGCCCGAATATATTTTTGCGAATATACGTTTTTTAACAAATCACCGAAGGCGCGGCGTGTCCAGCCAAATTAAAGGGCGGGGGAAGATTTCCCGCGGGGCCGGCGGCGCGCGGCGCGGAGTCTCATAGGGGCGAAGCGCGGGAAATAGGCGCTTCGGGTGTGGCACGGGAAAGCGTCGGGCGGCTCAAAGAGCGCGCGTCCGCCATGCGAAGCCTCAGGAGTTTTCGCCAAATAGCGAGAGCAGGCGCGCGTGCGATATTTCGTATAGCGTCTTTCTGCCGTCGGGGGAAGTCATGTGCATGGGGCATTCGAGCAGCTCGGATAGCAGCGAAACGGCGGACTCCTCAGTGCATGAGAACCCGCCCATGCCGATGCGCGCCGCCGCGGCCGCCGCGAAAATCTCGTCCCCGAGCCGTTTATTGCTCCGCCCGATTCCGCCCTCCGCGGAGCTTTCTACGATGTCGCGCACGAACTTTTCGGTTTCCGAAAATTCGAGCCACGCGGGCGCCGCGGATATGCGGTAATACCCTTTCCCGAAGTCGTCGATTTCAAATCCGCACGACTCGAACAGCCCCCTATTGGCGCGGAAAAATTCGTCGTCCGCGGGGGAGAATCCGATTGTCGCGGGCAACAGAAGCTTTTGCGAGGCCGCCTTTCGCCCTTCGAGCGACTTCATTATGCGGTTGAAGCCGACCCTGCGCAAAGCCGCCAGAACCGACATCACGGCGAGCGACTTGGGAGTCTCGAAGAGCGCGAACCTGCGGGCCGCGCAGCCGATGTACCGCCAGCCCCACGCGGCGGAGAGCGGGGCGCGCGCGTTTCCCGTTCCGGCGCGGACGGAGGAGAGCGGCGCGGCGGGCGGCGGGGAGAATTTGGGGACTGGCGGAGGGGCGTCGAGCGCGGCTGAGGGCTCGCGCACGCCGAGCGCGGGAGCGGCGGGGCCGAACGGCTCCGCGGTTCTGTCCAATACCGTGCGCGGGCGGGGAGGGGCGGATTCAAAGCGCCCCCCGAATCCGTGCGGTTCCGGCGGTTTGTCGAAAGGTTCGGCGTTCCCCGACGCATTCCCGAAAGGTTCTTGCCGCCTCACGAAAGGCTCCGAAAATGAAAAAGCCCCCAGTCTCTCGGAAATTGCGCCTATTAAAAATTCCCTGACGGCGAATTCGTTTTTCAACCTGACTTCGCGCTTGGCGGGGTGCACGTTGACGTCAACCGACGCGGGGTCGAGCTCCAAAAACAGGAACGCGCCCGCAAACCTGCCCTTGGGGACGAACTGCGAGTACGCCTCCTTGACGGCAGAGTATACCGCCCTGCATTCCACGGGCCTACCGTTTATGAAAGAGCATATGTTACGCGACGTCGCGAACGATTCCCCGGGCGAGAGTATCGCGCCCGAAACTTTCATTCCGTCCCTCTCGGACGCTTTCAGCTCGACGAGGTTTTCCGCGGCGGCGCCGCCGAAGATTTTTGCGACCCGCGCCACGACGCCGAGACCGCCTTCGGAGCGGAAGAGCACTTTGGAATTTTCCACGAGGGTTATCGAAAGCTGCGGGAGGGCGAGCGCATAGAGCCTGCAAAGGCGCGCGATGTGCCCGGCCTCGACCCCGTCGCCTTTCAAAAACTTTCTGCGCGCGGGCACGCCGGCGAAGAGGTTTTCGACGAGTATTTCCGTGCCGCGCGCCATTCCGCATTCCTTTACGGAGAGGATTTTCCCCGAGCAGGCGTCTATCTGGGCGCCGAAAGCCTCCCCTTCGGGGCGCGTGCGCAGGCGGAATTTGCTGACGCTGGCTATCGAAGGGACGGCTTCGCCCCTGAACCCGTAGGTGGATATTTTAAATAGGTCGTCGGGGTTTGCGATTTTGCTCGTCGCGTGCTGTTCGAGGCTCATGAGGGCCTGTTGGCGCGTCATTCCGCAGCCGTTGTCGAGCACCTTTATGAAAGTTTTTCCGCCGTGTTTGAACTCCACGTCTATGCGCGTGGCGCCCGCGTCCACGGAGTTCTCCAAAAGCTCCTTCACCACCGACGCCGGCCGCTCGACGACCTCTCCCGCCGCGATTTTGTTCGCGACATCGTCGGGCAGTATTCTTATTTCGGGAGGTTTCATTCGGATATTGCGGCTTCTCAAAAAAAGATAATTTCAAAAACCGCGCGACATCAAGGCAAAATGTTTTCGCAAACGCTCCGTTTATAGTCACTATACGGTTGACGCGCCCGCGTTTTGGATATTCCATATTCGGCATGAAGGCATTTGAAATTGCAGCCGTTTTCGCGGCGGCGGCAGCGTCCGCCGCCTGCCTGTGGGCTTCCGGCGGAACTTCCCCGAACCGCATGGGCAACCAGATTGCAGTCACATTCGACAGGCCCTCCGGCGTGTCTCTCGAAGAGGGAGTCAGGTTTTTCCCCGACTGCCCCGACCCGGACGTGAAACTCGACGTCTACTACCCCAACGAAAAGTTCAAAGGCGGAAAGGGGCCGTACCCGTGCGTGCTCGCAATCCACGGCGGCGGGTGGAGCATGGGCGACGAAAAGAAGTACGCGATGATGGCGGCTTTTCTGGCGTCGAGGGGGTATGTCGTTGCGTGCACGACTTACAGGCTGCGCCCCGAGTATTCCATGGAAGACTGCGCGTACGACGTAAAAAAAGCCCTGTGGTGGCTGAAAAAGAACGCGGCGCGCTTTGGCGGCGCCCCTTCGAGGGTCGGGGTGACTGGCGGCAGCGCGGGCGGGCATCTGTCGGCGTTGCTCGCGGTGAGCTCCGGCGCAGGGCAGTGGGGCGAAATATTTTCCGGCGGGGCCGACGACTCCGTCCAGGCCGCGGTTCCGATGGCGCCCGTGACGAACCTCGACACTTTCGCCAAGTGGAGGCTATTCTCCGGAGGGAACGAGAGGGAGCGCGCCCGCGCGCTTTCGCCAATCGCATACGTCGGTCCCAAGAGCCCGCCAATGCTGATATTGCACTCCGCAAAAGACCCTGTGGTTCCGGTTTCCGAAAGCGAGAACATGAAGGCCGCCTACGAAAAAGCCGGCGCGCAATGCGACATAATCTTTTACGATTCCGCCGACCACGCGTTCTGGAACACGAAAATCTACGACCCGCTCCGCCTGCGCTCGTGGAGCGACGTTGCGGATTTCTTCGACAAGACTTTGAAAAAATGACCCGCGTAATTTTTCCGCTTTCGGCCAGCGCGCCGCGTTCCGCCCCCATGTCGGACGGGGCGCATGGGGCGGAGGATTCCCGCGGGGCGGACCTTGCGCACGGCAAAGATTTTGTCCGGAAAATGGAGGCGCTGGGGGGTTTCTTTTGCGCGGCGCTCGCCGCGCTTTCGGCGCCATTTGCGGACGCCTCCGGAGGGTGTTGCGCCGGAAGGGCGGGCAGCCAGATTGCAGTCACGTTCGACATTCCCGCGGGCGTTTCAATCGCGGAGGGAGTCCGCTACTTTCCCGATTGTCCAGACCCCGATGTGAAGCTCGACGTCTACTACCCCAACGAAAAGTTCAAAGGCGGGAAGGGGCCGTACCCGTGCGCGCTCGCAATCCACGGCGGCGGGTGGAGCATGGGGAGCGAAAAGAAGTTCGCGATGATGGCGGCTTTTCTGGCTTCAAGGGGATATGTGGTGGCGTGCATATCGTACCGCCTTTGGCCGGAGTACGGCTGGGACTGTGCGCTGTCGGACGGCAAGCGCGCGCTGGCGTGGCTGAAAAAAAACGCGGCGCGCTTTGGCGGCGACCCTTTGAGAACGGGGGTGGTGGGCGGCTCTTCGGGCGGCGTGATGGCGGTCCAGCTTGCCGCGACTTCCGGCTCTTTTTGGAGCTCCGGCATCTTCGGCGGGGCGGACGACTCCGTGCAGGCGTGCGTCGCGATGGCTGCGGGCTGCGACATGACAAACCTCCGCCGCTTCCGTAGAATGTTCGGCGGCGACCGCGCAAAGGCGGCGCGCTACTCGCCGTACTCGTATCTGACCCCCGCGATGCCGCCGGTTCTCCTATTGCACGCCGAGCGCGACCCCGCCGTCGTTTCCGGGGAGAGCCGCATGCTCAAATCCGCTCTCGACGCCCTCGGGACGGAGTGCGAGTCCGTGTTCTACGACTGCGCCGACCACGCGTTCTGGAACGTCAAGCCCGACGACCCCTTCCGCCTGCGCTCGTGGGAGGACGCGGCAAACTTTTTCGACAGAAAACTCAAGGGCAAATGAAGATATATTTTATAGGAATATGCGGGACGGCGACGGGCAATGTCGCCATACTCATGAAAAAGCTCGGGCACGAGGTGCTCGGTTCGGACAGGGGAATGTACGAGCCCATGAAGTCCGCCCTCGCCAGCACGGGAGTCGCCGCGCGCGAAGGCTGGGAGCCTGGCAGGATAGGGGATTTCTCGCCGGATCTCGTCGTCGTCGGCAACGCGGTAAGCCGCATGAACCCCGAGCTCGAATACGTGCTCGCGCGGCCGGAGCTCGCCTATACGAGCCTTCCAGCGCTCGTCGGGGAGCGGCTGATAGGCCCGCGCCCGAGCCTCGTGGTGAGCGGGACGCACGGAAAGACGACCACCACGGCGATAGCGGCTTTTCTGCTCAAAAGCGCGGGGGCGAACCCCGGGTGGCTCATAGGCGGCATTCCCGCGGATTTGCCCGAGGGCGGCTCGAACCTCGGCGGCCCGTCGTCGCCGTTTGTCATAGAGGGGGACGAGTACGACAGCGCGTTTTTCGACAAGCGCAGCAAGTTCATACACTACCGCCCGCGGGTGCTTGCGGTGAACAATCTGGAGTTCGACCACGCCGACATATTCCGCGACCTCTTCGACGTCAAAAGGGCTTTCACCCACGTGCGCAGGATAGTCTCGCCGCTCGGGGCGATAGTCGAAAACGGCGACGACGAAAATATAGCGTCTTTGGAGCCGGCCCCCTGGGTTCGGCGGCTGAAAGTCGGCTTTGGCGGCGGCTGCGACGTGCGCATAAGCGGCTTCGTTCAGAGCGGGGAGTCGTCGTCGTTCAGGCTCTCGGGGTTCGGCGTTGAAAAGTCAGTGGAGTGGCCCCTCGCGGGCGAGTTCAACGCGCGCAACGCGGCGATGGCGATAGTGGGCGCGTCTCTTGCGGGCGGATTCGCAAATCCGCTCGCCGTCCCCGCGGACTGCCTCTCGAATTTCCGCGGGGTGAGGCGCAGGCAGGAGATTTTGCTCGCCTCCGCGCAGGTCGTGGCGGTGGAGGATTTCGGGCACCATCCGACGGCGATAGCCCTGACTGTCGGGTCGCTCCGCAAAAAGTATCCGCAGTTCAAAATCTGGGCGTGCTTCGAGCCGCGCAGCAACACCGCCAAGCGCAACGTGATGCAGGATAGCTTCGCCCGCGCGCTTGCCTCGGCGGACAGGGCTTTCATAGGCTCGGCCGACGTCTCGAAAGTAGCCCCAGAACTCCGCGTGGACACTTCCGCGATGGCGGCTCTCGACCCGTCGAAAATCCGGGCGTTCGAATCAAACCCCGCGCTGCTGGAATCGCTCGAATCCGCCGTACGCGCCGAAACCGCAGCGGGAGGGAAAGTGCTGTGCGCCTTTTTCTCAAACGGCTCGTTCGACGGAATACACAGGCGTTTTGCGGAGGATTTCAAACGAATATGAAAATGGAGGAAAAAATGAAGAAAATATTGACGATTGCCGTTCTCGCCGCGGCGTCGGTATGCGCCGCGCGACAAACCCACCCGCCGGACTTGAAACTTGACAATCCGCCCAAACTTCAAGACGGAGGGTCGTTTTCAATGGTCGTGTTGGGAGATCCCCAAACGTATGTGAAAAATACTTTCTCGCAGCCGATATTCGAGCTCATGACCGCATGGACGGCGGCCCACAAAGACGCGCTGAAAATAAAAGCCGTCCTGTGCACGGGGGATTTGGTCGAGCGCAACGACACCCCGATGGCTTTTGCGCAATTCAGGGGCGACGCCAACGGAAACGCCCCGAGTTTTGCCCAGTGGGAGTTCGTGTCGCGGGCATTTTCGCGTCTCGACGGGGAAATCCCGTATGTGCTCTGCACCGGCAACCACGACTACGGCTATGAGAGTTCCGAAAACCGCCAGACGCGCTTCGGCGACTATTTCCCCGTCTCGAAAAATCCGCTTTGGAGGGACTGCCTCGTAGCGGCATTCCCGAACGCCGAGGGTAAAATGACCCTCGAAAATGCGGCGTTTGAATTTTTCGACCGGAATTGGGGTAAAATCCTCGTAGTGTCGCTTGAATTTGCGCCGCGCGACGAAGCTTTGGAATGGGCCGAAAGCCTGTTGAAGAGCGAGAAGTTTAAAGGGCATAAGGCGATACTCCTGACCCATTCCGTATTGCGCGTGAAAAAAGGTTTGGCGGAGATAATGGAGAAGGAGTCCTACAAGCTCCGGCCCCGCAACTGGGGAGCGGCCGTGATGGAGAAGCTCGTGCGCGGTTCGGACGGCATAAAGCTCGTCGTCTGCGGGCATTCGGGGGATCCGTCAAGAATGGCGGCGATGGTCGAATACAAAAACGCGAAGGGCGCGAAAATTCCGATAGTCATGTTTAATCCGCAGGCTGTCGGAGGCTGGCACGGAAACGGCGGAGACGGCTGGCTGCGCATAATGGAGTTTATGCCCGACGGCAAAACGGTGTCAATGCGCACTTATTCCCCCCTGTTTGCGGCTTCCGAAAAAACCCAGCATCTGTCGTGGAACCGCGATGCGGACAGCGAATTTGAAATAGTTCTCGAATGATTTTTACCGGCGCGCTTAAAAAAAGCTTGAACGCGCGCGGGTTGTGTGGGAGCATAAAAAAATGCGTCAGAGTGCGCCGCGCTCCTCCTTGCGGGAAACCGCTCGGGCCGTTGCGGCGCGTTCCGCGAAACTCCGCCCAAATGCGCGGAGTTCAGACGGCGGTCCGGCACGGCGCTGGGGCGCGGCTCCTCCGGAGAGGGGCCCAAAATTCGCGCTGCAACTAAAGACTGAAAATGTCCGAACACAAGACGATAAACAAACAGGAAATAATCAAGGAATTCGCCGTCGCGGAAGGCGACACGGGTTCCTGCGAAGTTCAGGTGGCCATACTTTCGGCGCGCATTGCGCACCTCACCAACCACCTCTCCACAAATAAAAAGGACTTCCACTCGCGCCGCGGGCTCATCGCAATGACGAGCCGCCGCAGAAAGCTCCTCGACTATCTCAAACGCACGTCGCTTGACCGCTACAACGCGCTCATACAGCGTTTGAAGCTCCGCCGATAACGGCGGACGCGGCGCGCGGAGAAAGGAACCTCCCGCGCGCTCCGGTTTTTTGCGAATCCGCCGGCGGCATCGAACCGCCGGCGTTTTTTTTGAAGGAATTTTGTGGCGGAAATATGCGCCTTCTGCGGCGTTTGTTTGGCGCAGGCCGGCCGCGCGCCCGCGGGACGGAATGCTTCTTTTGCTTGGGGAACCCGGGGCTGCGGCGAAACGCGGCGCTGCATGGGAAGCTTCGCCGCGAATGCGCCGCGGCAGCCCGGCGGGCGGTTCTGCCGCGGCGGAACCGTGCGGAATATCCGGTTTTCGGGTGGCTTTCATTTGCAGCCTGCCCGCCGGACGAATCCGCCTGCCGCCTTGCGCACGCCGCTTGCCCTGCGTTTCCCCAAAGGCACACATGCCGCGCCGCGGACGGAAAAAATGGCGGAATCCTTCCGTTGAAGCTTAATATTTTAACGGTTTAATAAAATAAACGCTTATTTCGCTTGTCGGGATTCGGCAATTCTTGTAGGTTATTTTTAAATATTTGCAATGTGTCTATGAAAACGTTCGTTTCCTCCGTATTTTTGTCGTCAATATTGGCCTCGTCCGCCTTTTCGCAAGCCGATGCCTCCAAAAACTATTATTGGATAGGGGCGTACGAAGGGCTCATATCCAGCGCGTCGAGTTGGAGCGAAGACGAGGCCGGATACGACAATCCGGTGTCCGAGGCGCCCGGCGAAAACGCCATACTGAACGTCAATAAGGACAACAAACAGACCGCGGGGCAGCTTTCCAATCCCGCCCGCATACAGGCGGGTACCGGCAAGCGGTTTTTATCGCTCGTGTCGACCGTGAACACCGAAATACACGTCCTCCAAACCATGAATTTTATCGGCGATTACGTCAGCAGGGTGGATTCGGACTATATTTACAACGGCACTACGAAACAGCTGCGCTTCGCGAACGACAATTCCTCGTCCGAGTTCAAGTTCCTGAACGTCGGCGGGGACATGACGCTTTCGACGCGAAAATACCACACGGCGCGCGTGAGCTTCGTGAAGGGAACAGCAATGCGCATGGACGTCGGAGGGGCGCTCAACTTCGAATATCTCGGCTCCGCCGCCGACGCCGGATTCCACACTTTCGACATGCGCGATTCCCAGTCGAGCACCGGTTCGAATTTCATCGCCAATCTCGGGGGAATGTCTTCGAGCGGGCGCGCGGTTCTCATGACTGCGTACAAGGGGGTGGTTGCGGATTTCGTCTTCCAAAACGATTCTTCCGGCGCGTTTAAGGGCGGGGATTTCGAGGGCGTGTTCGCGAACTACACTTCCGCGGAGTCTACGGTCAATTTCTCGATGAGCGGCACGGGAAGGCAGTCCGTGGCGGTATACAGTGCGGCCAACGCCGCGGCGCACGGCATAGGCGGCGTGTCGGGCAAGACCGACATGAATATCGGCTCCGTGGAGGTTTACGGCGGCGAGTTTTTTATGGACAGCGAGCTCGCCGTAAATTCCGTTCTTCTCGACGGGGGGAGCCTCGGGTTTTCCTCTCCCGAGAAGGTCGGAAGTTTCACCGCAAACGGCGGAACCATCGTCTACTCCGGAAAAATATCTGCCGATACGCTCTCGGTTGCCGCAGATTCCGTAAAAGTCGTGTTTTCCGACGAAGACCTTGCCGCCCACGACATAGTGGTATTCGATTTCGGGTACCTTTCGGACGACTTTGACGCGAACGAAGTTTTCTCCGCCTACGACGCCTCCGGAAACAGGCTCGGCGGGGAATTTTTCCTGAACGGCTCCGCGGGAGGCTCCGGAACCCTCGCCTATTCCGTCCCTGAACCCTCCGCGCTGGCTGCGATACTCGGACTTTTTGCGCTTTCCGCCGCATTCGCCGCGCGCAAGCAGCGCCGTTAACGCAATTCTCCGTTGCCCGCCCGAATATTTATGCGTATGAAAACTAAAAGCTCAATGACATTGTGCGCCGCCGCGTGTTTGGCGGCGCTTTCCGCCTGCGACGGCGGCGCTTCCGCCCCGTCGGATTCCGGATCTTCCGCGAACCGGACAGCGCAGCCGTTCGCGCCCGCCCCGTCGGATTCCGCAAAAAGCGGTTCGGATTTTAGGACGGAGGTTTTGTTTTCGGACGATTTTGAAGGCGGACTTTCGGAATTTTCGGGATATGTGGATAATGGGACTGCAAAAATCTCCGCCGTATCGGGGGCGGACGCGCTCTCCGGCAAGCAGTCGCTATGCCTCGATTCCATGGGCTCTTCGCAGGAGTGGATTCTGGCGGCGGAGCTCGGCAAAAACTTAAAGCTCGAACCCGGAAAGGCGTATACGGTCGAGTTCAAATACCGCCTTGCGGACGTCTCGAACCAGTCGTCGAACAACTATGTCTCGGCGGCGGGGAAGGGCGGAAAGTTCTACGCGCGCTCGATTTTCGCCGCCGCCCCCGGGCAGTCGGGGAGCGCGAGGTTCGCGTTCATTCTGCCGCCGGACGCCGAGGACGCCGCCCTCCGCTTTTCCTCGCACGGCGCGTGCAGGACGATAATCGACGATCTCAAAGTCAGCCGCGTGGACGGCATAGACGCGGATTCGTGGATTTTCAAGCCCGACGCGTTTATCGGAATGCGCAAGACGCCCGTCAACCCGAATATGCTCGACCTATCGAACCCGTCGTTTTCCCTCCCCAGGGAAAAATATTTTCCGATGATAGACGAGTTCGGCCAGTTCAAGCATGCGGATTGGAAGGGCAAGCCGCGGAACCTCGGAGATATAAAGGCGCAGATTGAGGAGGAAAAACGGTATAACGCCTCCCGCCCCGACATCGCCGGCCGCGACGAATTCGGCGGGCTCGCGGGCTCGGCGGGTTCCGCGCCGAAGACGGAGGGGTTCACCACGGCGAAAGTCGGCGGGAAATGGTATTTCCGCGACCCGGACGGTAACCTGTTCTGGTCGATCGGCGTCACGGGAGTCGGCGGATTTGAGTCTACGCCGATTACCGACAGGGAGTTTTATTTCGAGAAAATAGACCCCGCGTACGTCTCCAAGGGCCGCGGGTACAAGCCGGGGACGGACTATTACAACCGCGAGATAAAATCCTACGCGCTCGGCAGGCGGAATGTCGAGTTGAAGTACGGCCCAGACGGCGCGAAAAATTATTGGAAAGTCGCGGCGGAACGCTTCAAAAAGTGGGGCCTTAACACCTATGGGGCATGGTCGGCGTACTCCGTGGTGGCGTCCGATACCGTCCCGTTCACCGCGTACCTCGGCAGCGCGGGGGCGGCGCCTCTGAAAACCAAGCGCAAGCTCTACGCGCTGTGGGGCAATATTCCCGACTATTTTGCTCCGGCTTTCGAGACGGAGACCGCCAAGCGCGTTAAGAAATCCGCCAAGCTGCTCGCGTCGAGGTACTGCATAGGCGCGTTTGTGGACAACGAGATTTCTTGGCAGCGCAAGCCCGGCGTCACGGCGCTCGCGGTGCTCTCTTGCCCCGCCGGCCAGCCGGCGAAAATCGAAATGCAGAAAATGCTGCGCGAAAAGTACGGCTCGGTTGAAAACCTTAACAAAGCGTGGAAGAGCCCGTATTCGGATTGGGGCGACTTCCTCGCGCGCGACGACTTCGAGCCGAATCCGGCCGATGCCGACGCGGATTTGCGCGCATTTGAAAAGCTTTTTGCCGAGCGGTATTTCAAGGTCTGCCGCGCAGCCGTCAAGGCGGCGTGCCCGAAGGCCCTGTACATGGGCTGCCGGTTCGCCGCGGGCGAAAACGAAATAGTTTCCCGCGCCGCGTACGAAATCTGCGATGTCGTAAGCTGCAACATCTACCGTTCGAGCGTCGCGTTCTATGCGCCGCCGCCCGGCGCCAAGGACAAGCCGGCAATCATCGGGGAATTCCACATCGGCAGAATCGACAAGGGCTCTCCGTACGGCGGGCTGCTCGAAGTCCCCGACGCGCAAAAGGCGGCGGAGGCGTACAAGAAATACATGATTTCGGCGATAGAAAACCCGAATATCGCGGGCGCGCACTGGTTCCAGTGGCACGACATGTTCATCACCGGCCGCGCAGACGGCGCCAACGGGACCTGCGGTTTCGTGAGCGTGACCGACGAGCCCGACTACGCGCTCGCCGACGCGATTCGCGAAGTTTCCGCGCAACTCTACAAACTGCGCGCGCAAAAATAGGCGCGCGCCGGCGAAGCCGTATGCAGGTTCCGCGCTCAGTCGGAAAGGCGCGCGCTGATATTATCGCGGCGCGGGGACGGGCCGCGGGCTGAAAGGCTCCCGATTGGGTTTCGGCCCGTCAAGTTCCGCAATTTTGCCGGATTGCGCCGCCGTGATTTCGGTTTTTGCCCGCCTTAGCGGACCCCCCCCGCATTGGAAGGCCTTTCCCGCCCGCGCCGCGCATGCGGTGAAGCGGCCGTCCGCCGAAAGCCGCGGCTGCCGCCAAATTTTATCACGGCTTTCCCGCCGCCACTACCTCGCCATGGTGAGCAGCATTTTGAAATTTCCGCAGGCTTTTACTTCGTGCGGTATGCCGGCGGGCATTATGACCGACTCGCCTTTGGCGAGGGATACCGGTCTGCCGCCGATTTTTATCTCCGCGCTTCCGTCGAGAATCTGGACGAGGGCGTCGAAAGGCGCGCTGTGTTCGCTCAGTTTTTGCCCTTCGGCGAATGAGAAAAGCGTGACGTTTCCGCCGTCGTTCCCGATTATCTGTTTGCTTACGATTCCGCCGTCTTCGTAGTCTACAAGGGACGCCAAATCGAAGGCTTTGCCTTTTTCAAAAGAATTGTTCATTGCTTTTTGCCCGTTTTTATATCGGACACCGTTTTGCGGCGAAAGGTTGCGGGCAATTTTTCGGATTGGCCGGCGCGCGCATGCGCGCGCCGGAAGTTTGCCGGAAACCCGCGGAATATCGGAAATGGAAAACATCTCCCGAAAGGCGGGGCATTCCGTGAACGCCGAAGCGGCCTACTTTGACGACGGCACGTTCGGCGAGAGAAGCAGAAGCTTGGAACGCGGCAGGGCGGGCGGGACGCCCTTGGAGCGCAGCCGCTCTTCGATTTTTCTTTGCGATTCCTCGGCTTCCATCCTGAGCCGCTCGAGCTCCGCCTGCCTCTTTTTGAGCCTTTCGATTTCGGCTTCGCGCTGGGCGAGCAAATCCTGCATGCGCGCTATTTCTGCGCCGCCGTCCTCCGCTCCCCGCTTTTTCAGCTCGTCGAGCGCGGACTTCGCGTCTTCGACCGCTATTTTCAAAATGTCCCTCTGCTTTTGCAGCTCTTTCGACGCCTTTTCGGCGGCGATTCTCGCGTCTGCCTCGCGCTCGAGCTGCGAGTTCAGATTTTTCACGAGCTCCATTTGCGTGAGTTCGCTCTGCCTCTTGGATTTTTCGAGCATCTCGCGCGCCTGCTGCGCCCTGCGCATGTTTTCCTCCGCGCTCTTCCTCGCGATTTTGCTGAGCCTCTCGGCTTCCTTCGCCCTGCGTTCCGCCTTCTTTTCCATGTCGAACACGAGGGTCTGGGAGGCCATATTTTCGGCTTCGAGAACCTTCGACTGCGCGCGCTCCCGCCCGTATTTGAAGAAAAACACAACGGTCGTGAACGCGAGCAGGCATATCGCGAATATAAAAGTGTTTTGAAGCTCCTTCATTTTAAGCGCGTCGGTAAAAAACGCTACAATCCGGACGGGCATTTGCAAATTTAAAATTTTCCGCGCGGGAGATTTTCCGCCGCCGCCTTTTTATGCTTGAAAGGCGGTTCCCGCGCGTCTAACGATTTCCGGCAAAGATTCCGCCTATGCACAAATTCGACCACGAGGCAATGAACGCCAAACTCGACCTGCTGATATGCGGGTGCGACTACAATTACGCGCGCTCCGCGGCCGAGGAGTGTTTCGGGAAGGTTTCCATGCTCGAGAGTCTGCTTGGAATGTATTCCGAGGGGAGCGACATAGACATGATAAACTCGTCGCCCGTCGGCGGAATCGTGAAGCTCACGGGGGACGCCTGCGACTGCCTCATGCTGGCTTTCGGGGCGTCTGCGGCCACGGGGGGCGCGATAGACGTGTGCCTCGGCGACTATTTTTCCAGGAGGAAAGCCGCCAAAGGCGGCGGGAAAATCGAGCCCGTGCGCGGAAGGTTCGAGCTCGACCCGGAGGACTTCTATATAAAGAAGGTCGCCGAGGGCAAAATCGATCTCGGGTGCATAGGCAAGGGCTACGCCGTGGACGAGGCCGTAAAAATTTTGCGCGACACTTGGGAAATCGGCAGCGCGTTTCTGAATTTCGGGGGCAGCTCGATATACGCGTTCGGAATGCCGGACGGCGGCGGCCCGTGGAAAGTCAATCTGGCGGGGGGCGCTGTCTATGACGTTCCCGAAAGCGGGGCGGGCGTGGGGGCGTCGGGCACTTCGGTTCTCGGGGAGCACATAGTGGACGCTCGCACGGGGGAAGTCCCGCAAAACCAGCCGTTCAGGACATGGGCGTTTTCGGCTTCGGCGGCGGCGTCCGACGCGCTGTCGACGGCGTTCATGGTTCTCGGCGAGCCCGAAATCCGCAGAGTATGCTCCGAAAACGGCGTGTCCGCCGCCGTCCAGCGCTCGGAGGATTCGCCGGTTGAGTTCCTCTGACGCGCATTGCGCATTTGCGGTATTCCCATTAGGCGGGAAGGGACATTTAATATTGACCTTCGCGTCTGCGCGGGGATAATCGCGTCCATATGAACAAAGGAACGCTTCTTATTGGAATGGCGGCCGCCTCTCTATTTGCGGCTATGGCTTCCGCCGAGACTTTCAGGCTGAATTCCCCCGACGGGAAAATCGAGGCCCTCGTCTCGGACGGGAAAACGCTCACGCTCGACGTTTCGGCCGACGGCAAAAAGCTTCTCGAAAAGGTCGAATTTGCGATGGACACCGACAGGGGCGCGCTCGGGAAGGACGCCTCAGCCGTATCCTGCGACTATTCCAACCACAGGGGCGCAATAGATACCGTCTGGGGTATCGAAAAGTCCGTCAGGGACGACTACAACCAGATGGAGCTGAATTTCAAGAAGTTCAAGGTCATACTCCGCGCCTACGACGACGCCGTGGCGTACCGCTTCGTCTCAAAGCTCGGGGACGGAAAGATGACAGTCCGCGGCGAGACGCTCAATATCCCGCTCAAATCCTCCGACAAGCTTGTGGCGCACCTGGAAAAGGGCGTCCAGACCTCCTTTGAAAAGCCGTACACGCGCCTGACTTTCGGCGAAATGAAAAAGGAGAATCCGCACAGCGCGTCGTTGCCGCTTCTCATGGACAGGGGAAGCGCGAAAGTCGCGCTCGTGGAGTCCGACGTTTCGGGTTATCCGGCGCTCCGGGTTGCCGCCGGCGAAAACGGAATGGTGTCCAAAATTTCCAAATATCCCAAGGCGTTCAAGGTCAAGGTTCACAACCGCTACGCCTCCGAGTTTGAGGACTATATAGCCAACACTTCCGCCTCGCGCGAATTTCCGTGGAGGGCTTTTGCGGTCGCGCGCGACGACGCGGATCTGGCCGCCAACCAGACCGTGTTCAGGCTCGCAAAACCCTGCGCTTTGGAGGATACCTCCTGGATAAAGCCCGGCGTGTGCGTCTGGGAGTGGTGGAACAACTGGAATCTCGACGGGGTCGACTTCGAGTCGGGCGTCAACGAGCAGACCTACCGCTATCTGATAGACTACGCCGCCGAAAACTCCATTCCCTACGTCGTGTTCGACGCCGGCTGGCTCACCGGCAAGGACGCCGGCGAGATGATAGACACCGACGAAAAGCTCGCCGAGGGCAAGGCTTTCATAGACGTAAAGGGGCTTATCGAATATGCGAAATCAAAGGACGTAAAGGTCATTCTCTGGGTTCTCGCAAAGTCCATGGACAAATATCCCCAAAAGGCCTTCGATATTATGAAGGGCTGGGGGGCGGCGGGCCTAAAAATAGACTTCGCCGACCGCGACGACCAGACCGCAATGGAGTTCTACGAAAAGATGGCGCGCATGGCCGCCGAGCGCGAAATGATAATAGACATGCACGGGTGCGCCAAGCCCGTGGGCCAGTTCCGCACGTGGCCGAATCTCGTGAACTTTGAGGGCGTGCTCGGAGGGGAAGTCAACAAGTGGGCCAAGAGCATCACGCCCTCGCACAATGTGGACTTGGTGTTTACCAGAATGCTGATGGGGCCGATGGACTACACTCCCGGAGGTCTCAGAAACTCCGCCAAAAAGGACTTCAACGTGTGCTGGAACCTCCCGCAGACGCAGGGCACGCGCGCGCACCAGACGGCGATGTACATCGTGTACTTCGCGCCGCTGCAAATGCTTTGCGATTCCGCGAGCGAGTACCTGAAAAATCCCGAAATCCTCAAATTCATGTCCGAAACCCCGACGACTTGGGACGAGACCAAGGTCATCGAAGGCAAGCTGGGCAAATATATAATAGTTGCGCGCCGCTCCGGAGACGACTGGTATATCGGCGGCATGTGCGACTGGGACGGAAGGGAGGCCGACATCGACTTGTCGCAAATCCTCCAGCCCGACACCGCGTACAAGGCCGAGATAATAAGCGACGGCGCCAACGCGGGCAAAATCGGAACCGACTTCAAATATTCCGTCAAGGAGCTTTCCTCGTCCGACAGGCTCAAACTCAAGATGGCTCCCGGCGGGGGATTCGCGGTCAAGCTCAGCCCCAAGAGCTTCGACATCTTCGGGCTCGAGATTTTCTGACCGGAGAGGGTTTCGGAAAAACGCGGAGCGGCGCAGCCGCCCCGCGTTTTTTTGCGAAAAAGTTTGCCCCGCAGGTCTCGCCGCGCGATTTTATGGAATAATGTCTGCCGACGGGCACATAATAATAGACGGCTGGAACGCCGTGCGGTCTAACCCCGCCATGGAGAAAATATTTCTCGAGCGCGGGCTCAACGCCGCGCGCGAGGAACTTTGGAGGCTCGTCGGCCCGCTCCACGACTACGGAGGGGCGCGCGTGACCATAGTATACGACGGCAGGGGCGATGAAGTTTCCATTCTGCGCCGCAATGGAATAAACACCCTTTCGGAGGTATTTACCCCGTCCTGCATGACGGCGGATGAGCTCATAGAACAGCTCTGCGCGTCTTCGTCGAATCCCTCGGGCATAACGGTGGTTTCGCGGGACAATCTTTTGCGCCTGACGGCGACGACTTTCGGGGCGACCGCCCTGGCGCCGGACAAGCTCTTCGACGGCGCGCGCGGGTGTTCGAGGGCGATGGCGGAATCTCTTAGAATTTCCAACGCCGCAGCCGACCGCAAATGGAACTCCGAAAGCGCGTTTGCGTTGCTCGACACTTTTGATTTGGAAGTCCGCGAGGCCGCGCGCAGGGCGGAAATAATTTCAAAGCACATGAAAAAGCGGCGCAGGCGGCTGGCTTCGGCGGCGGAGGGGCGGGAATGGGGCTGTCCCGCGCCCGCGGCTCCCGCAAATAAAGCCAAAAAAGCCTTTTCGGCGCAGGTAAAATCTTTCGCCGCGCTCGAATCTAAAAAGATTTCCCCTGCTTCGCGCAGAGTCGCGGATAAAAAGCCGTTTTCTTTTGCCGAGGCGCTCAAAAAGCCGATGTCGCTTTCGGAGATAGCCGCCGCGAAAGTCCTCGGCCAGAAGCCCGCGCGCAAAAAAAAGCGCAACAAGTAGCGCGGGCGGCTTGAATCTGCTGGTTTGCGGATTTTTCCCCGATTTTGATTCCGCGCGCATGCGTTTCCAAAAAGCGGAAAATCGCGCCGGTTCTTTTGAAATTATATGAACCGCCGCCTTGCCGGATTCGGGGCGCGGACCGGCGCGCGGAAAGCTTCTTTTCCCGCGAGCGCCGTTTGGTTGGTTGGCGCCCGTAATTTTCGTTTTTCGCAAGGCGCGCCGGCACGTGCGGGAGGGGCGGAAACGGCGCAAATGGGGCGCAGCGTTGCCGGAAAATTTTGGGGACAGCGGAAGGAGGGGGCGGAAAAATAACAAAAATTTTTCTTTAAAATCTTAACATATTTAAGACTCTCGTTTACGAGATTTTGTATGAAAAACAAATATTTTCCCCCATATTTTTTATCTTTTGCGTTTCCGCCTTCGCGGCCCAAAGCGAAACCGAACTTTATTATTCGAACAACGGGGGAGGTTTCGTTTTATCCGACGCGGCCATATGGAGGGTCGGCTCCTTCGACGGCCCGCAATTTTCAGGTTCCCTGACGGAAACGGAAGATAACGTCAATTCCCTCAATTTTTCCGCGGCCGGAAGCGGGAACGAGTGGTATGTCTGCACTCTTAACGACTCCATTTCCGTTGCCGGCATAAACGCCGATATTTCATGCGCCGGCGGAGGAAACTCGTATGTTATAGACGTTTCAGCGGGCAAGACGCTCGATGTGTCCGGAGATTTTTCGGTCGTCGCGAATTATGATTCGGTTGACAGGGTTACGGATTTGAAAATCAGGGACGGTTCGTCGGTGAATATGGGGGGGGGGGGGGGGATCTTTCATACGAATATAATTATAGCGGCACGCTTTCATGGAATACGGCGATATTTAAGCTCGGCTCCGGCGGGTCTTTTTATCTTGCCGGAGACCTGAAAATTTCGGGAGGCAATTCCCAGCGGCTCATTTTGGATGTGAAAAATTTTACCGTCGGAGGAGTCGTCGGCGTGGGAAATTTTGACAGCACGGTTTCCGTCTTTTCGCTAGAAGGCAGGAATGTTTCTTCTGACGTCCTTTACCGTAAAATGGGAGGGCTTAACGGCGGGGGCAAGATGGTGGTAAACAGTTCCGGCAAGACGGTTCAAATGGAATTTACCAATTCATCCGCATGCCAATGGTCGGGAATGCTAGGAAAAGGCGCGGGGGATAACACTTCCGCCCTGTACATAACAATGGACGCCGCCGACGCGGAGAACGGCAAACAGACATTGCGTTTCACCGGCGCGGGAGATTTTACCGTAGGCGACGCGGCGTACCAAAAGATGGACATAGCGTCGGTTATTGTAAAAAACGGGGAATTGAGCTTGGGTATGCCGTCCGGAATGGGCGCGGGGTCTTTGTCGGTCGAGGGCGATGGCGCGGTATTTAGCGCGGCGGGCCTTAGCGGTGAAGTTGGCAGGGCGTATTTCGACTCCGTATGGTTTTCGCGCGGGACGATAAGGATAGACTTTTCGGAGGCCGACGGCTGCGACACGCTGGTCGTCGCGGAACAGTTTTATCTTCCAAACGGGACCGGTTCCGCGTTTTTTGAATTGAACGTTTCGTCGTACGATCTCGGGGCGTGGTTGGAGGCGTCCGACGCGCAATACATGGATTTTACCATATTGGAATTCGGGTCTGCAAACATTGCTTCAAAGAGCGTTGCCGAGATGCTGAAACTTTCGGAGGGAGTAAAAGCCGAAGTTGTCGAAGGCGATTTCGCGGACGGCAAGCTTAGTCTCCGGCTGAGCCTCGCGCAAGTGCCCGAACCGGCCGCCGCCGCAGCGCTTGCCGGAGCGCTTTCGCTCGTTTTTGCCGCGGGCTTTACGGGGCGGCGGCGGTGCAGATATTGAACTGGCGCGCGCAAGCAGGTTTCGCCCGCCCTTGCGCGCGGGGCATATTTGCCGTCGGTATGTTCCCTGTGCAATTTACCGTTAATGGAGGGGCGCCTTAAAAAAGCCCGCGTTTAATTAAACGCGGGCTTTTGATGTTGAGATGCTTAAAATCCTGTGCCTTTCGGGCACCCTTTAATCCGAGGTCTTGCCGTCGGGATTTTCTTCCTTGCCGGCGCCCTCCGGATTTGCTGCGGATTCGGAGGAGTCGGAGGGCGTCTTAGCGCCGTCGGATTCCGCAGGGGTTTCCGCCTCTCCTGCGGGGGTTTCCGCGGGCTGTCCGCCGCCGTTTTCGGAGGGTTCCGCGGGGGCGGAATCCTCCGCGGATTTTCCCGCCGTATCTTCTTCCGCGCTCTCGGGCTTTTCTTTGGGCGCGATTATCGGTTCGTCGCCCGCTTTTGCGGCTTCGGCTTCCGGGTCGGCTGCCTGCGCCTTGTCTTTCGGCTTGGGCAGGTAGGGGTTTGCTTGGAGCGTGCCGTCGGCGTATTCCACCACATATCCTTCCGACACCAGCCACGAGAGCTCGCTCCATACGGAGGAGAGGAGCGCCTTGGTTTCGTCTGGAAGTTCCGCGCTTTCCGCGGGCTTTTGGGATTCGAGCGTCTCTGCCCCCTCGGAGTGTTCCTGAGCGAGGGTTTTTGATTTGGCTTCCGACTTCGGAGCTTCGAGCCCGAGATATTTGTAGGGCAGGTCGGCGGCGCGGATAGCGGGGTTGGCGGTTATGAAGTCGAAAATCTTCTGCGGGACTTCCGAGAGGCTTTCGCCCTCGAATATAAACTTGCGCTTGATGGTGGATACGAACGCGAACCCCTTGCTGCCGCGCTTGTAGACCGTGAATCCCGAGCGGCGCAGCCTCCCGCGCAGGTTGTTCGCCGTCACTATCGGGAATTTCTTCTGCTTGCGGTACGCCTCTTCTATGTTCCGGCGGATTCTGCCGAACGGCAGTTTTGCGACATATTCGCCGCGCATTCTCACCTGCTCGTAAGTCCTGACGAGCTCCGCGCCGAACTTTTCGGAGATGTAGGCCCGCGCGGCCTCGCGCGTGTCGAAAGACTCCGGCGCGCCCTCCTGCGGCTCTTTGAGCTTGAACACCGTCTTTTTCTTCATCGTTTCAAGCCACGCGGCGATCTGGTCGGCGTCGCGCACGCTCTCTATCGACGCGGAGAACTTTTCAAACGGCATTTTCGGGAATTTGCGGCTGTGGTATTCGCGGACGGCCTCGCCGTATTTGTGCCAGTTTGGCGCGCCGAGCAGGTCGCCGGTTATAGAGCACCTGTTGACGACCTGGAATTCGCCCTTCGGCGGTTCGGCGTCGATTTCCTCGGAGACAAAAAGTTCGTCGAACTTCGCGTCGACCGCCGCGGTTTTCGCGGCCGCCTCGTCCTCGAAGGGCAGGTTGAGCGGCTGGGCGCAGTAGAGGGGCTTTGCGTTCCCCTCGGCGTCCGGCAGATTCTTTGCGAGCACCACGAACCTCTCGGGTTTTTCGAGGATTATTTCGGCGATGTCGAAGAGCTGGTAGGTGCGCTTCGAGGCCTTCATTATGTCTGAAAGCTTGTTGAACGGTGCGTCCTCGGGATAGAACAGGACTTCCATCGAAAACGCGAAAGGTTCCCGTTTGGCTTTTTTGTCGAAAGGTTTCGGGCGCCTCTTGAAAGGCTTGTCGGAATCCTGGCGCGGACTGCCGTCCCTGCGGTCCTTGAACGGGCGCTTCTTGAAGTCTCCGCCGTCGCGGGGTTTCCCGAAGCGGGGGCCGTCGTGCCTCGGGCCCTTGAAACTCCCGCTCCCGCGCGGCGAAAAGGTTTTCGGGGATATGCTGGAGCTCGGGGTCCAGGCCGTCGCGAACTGCAAGTTGGAAAGTTCGCTGAGGTCGATTTCTCCGGTTTTGTTTTCCCGTTTGTTTTCTTGTTCGGACATCTCTCGGTGATGTTTGCTTGGTTTATGGATTGTTAGCCGGCCCTTGCGCGGGCGCGCGCATTTTCCCTTTTATTTGCGCGATTCAAACATTTTTGGCGCGCAACGCAAAACAATTCTTTTGGAGGAATTATAATATATTTCCGCCGCCGCCGAAAATCAGGGTTAAGAAAAATCCGATTTCCGCGATAAAAAAAAGCGAAAAAAATACTTGTATTGTCGCGGGGTTTACTTTACTTTTTGACCACAATCAGAAAAAACCTTTCTTCTACTTAAAAAGGAAATACCATGAAAGTTTTAAACTATATCGCAGTTCTCGCAGTTATGTCCGTCGGCGGAATGCTCGGCGCCCAGACTCCCGCTCCCGCGGATTCCGCTCCCCAGGCGGCCAGCGCGGCCAACGGAATACGCGTACAGTCGTCCCTAAACGACAATGAAGTCACTGTCAAGGTTGACGCCGAGGCGAAAGGCCTGCTCGTATCTTCCGAGGATATGTTCAAGAAGATTTTGGCCGAAGTGCTGAAAACAATCGGCGCAGATACCCATCAGGGCAAAATATTTAATGCGCTCATGGTTTCCGTAAAGTCTTCTATGGGGTCCTCCAACGATCCCGCGGAAGGGCCCGTGACTCTAACCGTTTCGATCAAGCACGATTCCGAAAACATTTACAGGTCGAACTTGGATTTTGAAATGAACGGCGCGAAGGTCGTTTCCGACTCCAAATCCGTGGTAAATGCCGACCAGAGCATTACGACTACCGGCAATGTCACGGTGACTTCCCCCGATGGGGCTGCGAAAACCTCTCCCATAGTTATCGACACGAGCGCCGGCGGTTCCATCACCGGTTCAGTTGGCGACGCTTCCGTGGCTGACAAGACGGTGGATTCGGCGCGTTCCGAAGCCCTTGTCCAGACCCAATCGAAGTCCGACGCTCTCGAAACTTCCGGATCGTCCTCCAATGTGATTCCCGACAATACCATCATCATTTCGGGACAGGAATAGCCGACTGAGGGATTCTTTCAAAAAAACCGGAGCCTTGATTAGGGGGTTCCGGTTTTTTTGTCCGCGCGCTTTCAAAGTGCAGAAAATTGTTGAAACTCCGGGGTTCTCCGAATAGGTTTTGCAAATGAAAATTTTTAGCGGGAAACGTCTGATGGCAAAGCTTGCCGCGATACTGGCGCTGGGGATCTGCTCGTCTCTTTTTCCTGCGTTCAAATACGTTTCGTCCGTGTTGAGGGAGACCGACAGGTTCAAAGCCGAGCTCGGCGGGGCGCGTATTTTGCAGGGGCTTTCGGTTCTCTCGCACGCGGCGTTCGAAAGGGGCCTTTCCGGCGTGTATTCCGCCGCCGATACGAATTTTAAGGGAACTTTGGCTTCCGCCCGCGACAGCGTTTTTTCCGGAGCGGCGGAAATCGCGCGCACGTCTTCTTACATGCGTCAGGCGTCCTCCGAGAAGCACGCCAACATATCCGCGATTTACACGGCGGAGTCGCTTGACGCTTTTCCGGATTCACGAAGCAAAGCCTCCACGCTCCTCGAAATGTCCGACGGCGCGCTCGTCGCCGGCGGCCTTTATTCCGATCCGGCTACCGACCGTTATTTGCTGATGAAAATATGCGGTTCGTATTTCCCGAAAATTTACTCGGGGCTTTTCAGGCTTCAAGCGGAATCGGGCGTGGACGGCGACAAATCGCAGCTTTCGGCGATTCACGACGAGCTCCTTGACGACATAGACGACCTTTCCTCCGCGCTCCGCGCCCTTTCCGTAAATTTCGAGATAGGCGATATGATAAAGTCTTCCTCCGAGAAAATTTTCCGGAGCGGAAAAGAGCTTGCGGATTCGATGTTTTCATACGATGAGTTCAACCCCGACGAAATTTCAAAACGCATGGTTTCCTTTGAAACTCTCTGCGTCCAGATGTGGGTATACTGTTCGGGGCTTTTGGCGGATATGCTTGCGGGGGCGCTTGCGGGCGCGCGCGATTCCCTGGTTTACTTCTGCGCGGAGTACGCGCTGTTCCTGATTTTTCTTTCTTCCGCGGCCCTCGCCGTCGCTTTCGGAATCCGCAGGTCGGCGCGGCGCACGGCGACGCTCGCGCGCGCGTGCCTTTCCGGTTCTCCGGAAGAGGCGCGGGTTCGGTACTATTCGGCGGCGCCCTTTTTCGGGCGGGAATTCGGCGAAATAGACGCATTGATACTCGAAGCCGCGGCCGCGCGGAGCCGCCTGCTCGAACTCTCCAAAAAGCTTTCGGTGGCTTGCATATCCGGCCGCAACGAAATAGAGGCGGCTTCGGCGTCAAACTCTAAAATGTTGGACTTTGCGGATTCGTCGCTGGCGGAGCTCGAAAAGTCCCTGTCGGATTCCGAGCTTTACGGGGGAGCGTTGAAGGCCGCCGGCAGAATTTCCGGAGCAGTTTCGGAGCTCGCCGCAAGCCTGCCAAAAAAAGACGATATCGCCGGCGGATTTGCCAGAATCATTTCCGAACAGTCGGAGGCGGTGCGCGTGTCGGGAGATTCGATAGACTCCGCGCTCGAATCGGTAGGCTCAATAGGCAGGCTTGCGGGGGAGATCGCTTCGATAGCGGACAGAGCCAGCCTTTTGAGCCTTAACATATCTATAGAGGTCGGCAAGTCCGGAGGTTCCGGAAGCGGGCTTTCGGTTTTGGCCGAACAGATAAAAACGCTCGCAAAGCGCACCGGTGTAGTCGTCCTCGACATGGAAGATGTGGGTGTGAACTGCGCGGAATCCCTAAACGCGGCGAAGTCCAAGATAGCGGCTTTGGCTGCCCCGCTTTCGGCGGGCCGGCGCGACGCCGACAGGGTTATCGAGTCCGTCTCCGCCATGGAAAATTCCATATCTTCCCTGTCTTACGCCGCCGAGCGCATGGAAGGGTTCGCGCAGTCGCGCGAGGGGGACGGCATTTCCGCCCGCATTTCCGAAGCCCGCAAGGCGATTGCGAAGGCCGAAAAATCCCTTATGGAACTTTCCGAAATTTCCCGTGTTTCCGAACCTGCCCTCGAAGAACTGTCGCGGGAGATATCTTCTTCCGAATAGGCATCGCTCTTCTCGTTTTTTTTAGCGAAAACCGCGTGGAGAATTGCGCCGGCGCGATGGCGTCCTCCGCGGAGCTCTGCAAAAATTCTTCCGAGGGTGTCTCGACCGCGGCGTTTATTTTGCGCCGAGCGCGTGCGAAATCTGCTTTATGAGCGCGGCGTACGCCGACGGCGACCTCGCGCGGGCGGCGGAGGCGACAACCGAAAGCATACGCGCCCTCTGATGAGGGACGTGAAAAATCCCCGTTGGAGTTTTGGGTTTCTTTGATTCAGCGGCGCGTCGTATTGCCGCGGCGCGTTGGAGCATTCCGCGTCGGCGGGTTTTGCGCGGATTCGCCCGTGTCTGCGCGGGGTATAGAAATTTTCGGGAGTTGCGCGGCGCATTGGCAAGGAGGAATCCGAGGCGAGAAATTGAAGTTTTGCCGTGAAAAATAGCCGCGTATCCGTTGCCGGCGGGCAGCGGGTTTTTGCGCGCCCGCAGAGGCGGGGCGGCGCGCAGTCGTATTGTTCGAGTCAAAATTGCGGAATGGCAAAGGCGCGCGGCAGCAATGCGCAAAGCGGACATTTTTTTTCTTATTGAAACTTGGCGCGGGAGAGGCGCAGATATAGATAGAAAGCGTATTATAAAATTTTTTCTAAACGGATTCCATTCCGCGCGCGATAGGGGGATTTTTAACAGAGCAGGTATGCGCCCGCGCGTAAAACGGTTTGCGCGGAAGAAAAAATTTTAGTCAGTAGAAATTTGCATTAAGCGGGAGAAAAGGCGGCGAAGGCTGTGTGCGGGAGGGAAAGGATTTTAAATTTAAAAATTGCTTGACTATCTTAACCATATCATATAGGAAAACTGTATGA